>SDBV01005185.1_pt1 | contig 18460 bp, 8 predicted proteins | sample 2277081 | NCBI WGS metagenome assembly SDBV01 (sample SAMN10402039, study PRJNA504765) | marine sediment metagenome | isolation source: marine sediment core GS10_PC15, 223 cmbsf | place: Arctic Ocean: Southern Knipovich Ridge | collected 2010 | reverse complement strand
TGGTGAAGCGTCTGCGTCGTCATCAGAACGATCTGTTTACTTTCCCGGATCAACCCGGCGTTCCTTTCGACAACAACGCGGGCGAACGGGCGATCCGCCCTGCAGTGATCATTCGCAAAAACAACTACGGCAACCGGAGCCAGCGCGGCGCCGACTGCCAAGCCGTGCTGATGTCGATCTTCCGCACTCTCAAACAACGGGGCCACGATCCCATCCGAACCGTCATCGACGCCCTGGCCAACCACCTCACCACGGGACAACTCCCAAAGCTTCCCAAACCCAAAAACGCTTCAGATGCCTGAAGTGTTACCGGCTGGACTTCTCCCGGCAGCCCATGGTTTAATACCGGTTTGGGATCTCCCGGCAGACTTCAGCAGGCAATGAGCAATGAAATCGTTCCACAAATCGCGCAGCCACGGGGAGACTTGATTGAACCCGTTGGATTTGTTGGGAATCGCCGTCGGCCTGGCGATGGACGCCTTTGCGGTCTCGATTGCCGCCGGGCTGACCCTGGCACCGGTCAGTCCGCGCCAGATGTTTCGACTGGCCTTTCATTTCGGTCTGTTCCAGTTCATGACGCCGATTCTGGGGTGGCTGGCCGGAAAAGAACTGGCCCCGCATATCGGCGCGTATGACCATTGGGTAGCCTTTGGGCTGCTGGGCTTGGTGGGCGGCAAGATGCTGCTGGAGGCCGGTAGGCAGAAGGAACCGAACGACAAGGCGGATCCGACCCGGGGACTGATGCTGGTGACTCTTTCGGTGGCCACCAGCATCGACGCCTTGGCGGTTGGTCTGAGCATGGCCTTCCTACGCGACTCGGTCTGGACCGCCGCAGTGGCCATCGGGCTGATGGCCGCCGCGTTGAGCGCCGTGGGCATCGGTTTCGGCGGTCGCCTGGGCCGCAGTTGGGGTCGTTGGGCGGAGGCCGCCGGGGGATGCCTGTTGCTGTTGATTGGAGTGAGAATCCTGGCCGGCCATCTCTCCGCTTGAAGATGCCCCGGCTGCGCCGGCCTCACTCCTTTTCGACCACCCAGATGTTGCGGAACCGCAGCGGCGCCTTGTGGCTTTGCACGAAGACCGGCCCGGGCTCCGGGCCTTCTTTCTTGATTAGTGCGCCGGCCGAGGCGGCCGGGACCTCCACGTCGTCGTGCACCAGCACGCCGTTGTAGTGGACGGTCATCCGGGCGTTGCCGATCTTCTTGCCGTGCTTGTAGACTGCGGCGGTGAAGTCGACGTCGAAGGTCTGCCACGCCAGCGGCGGAAGGCACATGTTCACTTTCGGTGCGGCCAGGCCGTAGATCGCGCCGCAGTCACCCTTGGTGCCCTCCAGACCGAAGGAGTCGAGGATCTGGACCTGGTAGCGGCCCTGGCAGAAGTAGCCGTTGTTTCCACGGGCCTGTCCGCGGGCGTAGGGCATGTAGGGTGTGCGGAACTCGACGTGGCCGCGGAAACTCTGAAAGAGAAGTTTGCTGGTGGCCGGCTCCATCAGCAGCCCGCCGGGGGTCATCTTTCCGTTCTTGAAATGTTCGACCGAGGTGCCGTCGAAGAGGACGACGGCGCCTTCCGGCGGTTTGGCACCCAGGGTGGGGCTCTCCCGTACGATCCGCTTCAACGTACCGAGCTTCGTGCCGTCGGTGTCCTTGACCAACATCAGGCCGTCTCGGATGGTGGCCGTGGCGTTGCCGTCCCGGGCGTGCAGCGTGGTCACCCCGTGGGCGGTTTCCCCGTCGGCTTGTGCCTTTTCGCTTCCGTCCCAGCCGGCCCCGGGCAGCCCGCCGGCGTATGCCACGGCGTGGAACTTCCCGTCGCCCTGGGCGATCACCTGCACGCCATACTCGACCCGGCCGTCGTCCGTTTCCAGCTTGCCCACGTATTCGCCCTGGACCAGAAAATCGGGGCCGGCCTGGGCCGGATCGGCCACCGCGATCAGCGCACTGGGGGTGGTGTCGACGGGCAGGTCGCCGAGGGCGAACTGGATTCCGTCGAGATAATGCCGCAGCACGGCCTTGTTCCAGAAGACGGAATGGTCGTGTCCCAGCGAGCAGTAGAACACGCGCCCTCGGCCGTATCGCTGCACCCAACTCACGGCGAAGTCGTCGTCGGGGCGGTCCATTTTGCCCTTGCGGTTCATGTCGGTTTTGGTTTCGTCGATCCGCAGCAGGATCCGCAGCTTCTGGCGCGAGTGGGGGCCGGTGAACTGGTACATCTCGTCGGTAATCTCGAAGCCCTTTCCTCCGAAAGCGGCATTGAGCGGATGGCCGGGGTCTTCCAGCTTGATGGTCACCTTCTCGTGCCAGGGGTGGCCGTTGAAGATACCGCCCAGCATCTCGGCCCCTTCCGGCCAGTCGGATCCCCAACGCTGGGAGAAATTGGTGGCCGCGGCGTGTACTCCCACGAAGCCCTTGCCGCTCTTGACGAAATCGATCAGGCCGCGGCAGAGTGTCTTGTCGTTGAAACAGCGCAGGCGATTGGAATTGTTGAAGCATACCGCGTCGAACGGCTTGAGGTTTTCGGCCTTGAAGACGGCCGGATCGGTGCTGTGGACGACCTGGAACGCGCCGGTTTTTTGTCCCATCAACTCCAGGGCCTTGGCGCCGTAAGGAGTGGCGGTGTGGTTGCCCTTGGGCACGCTGAAGACCAGCAGTTTTCGCGGCCGCAGGGGTTTGGCGGTGGCCTTGGCCGGCACGGCGGCCTCGATTCTCTTCAGTTCTTCCGGCGAAACGGCCGCCGAAACGTTGGCCACCCATAACCAACAGCAGGCGGCCGGCAGCGCCATGCGGCGGACCATCGACAGTTGCATCCCGCGGTTGATCTTAGCCATCTTTTTCCTCTCCGTATTGCTGAGCCGACGTTTTCCGAACAGACACTGCCCGGCTGGCGGCGATGAGTTTCTCCAGGCCCATGCTAATCCAGTCGGGCACCGACTGCAACGCTCAGGGACGCGAAGTCACGGCGGTTGCAGACTGAGCCGAGCCCCTCGGCAAGGGGGAAATGGCGCGAAACGCGCCGGTTTTGGTGGAACACGGGGCGAGTGATTGCGGTCGCGAGTGGCTTGGGGTAGTATGGTGAGCGTGCAGTGTTCGCATTGACACGTCGCCCAGTGTGCCCACGGCAGACTGTGGGCCGGGGAGGTCCCGGTCCGGGATTCTTGCCAGAGGAGAAGATTACCGATGACCTTGAAAAACAATTCATGTCTCCATTGCAGCGGCCAACAGAGCGCGCCGCGAAACCGAAGCAGAGTGGACCATTTGCGATCGACTTGTGGTCGGGTCGTGGCCTTGGCGCTGATTGGCGCGGTCTGCGTAGTGACGGCCGGTTCGGCTACGGCCAAGAAGAAGAGGAAACCGTACACGCCTCCCAAGATCGACGCCCAGGCGCTGACCACCATGCTACAGCATTTCGACAAGGTCGAGAAGCAAGAGCATCCCTGGGGCTGGATCCGCTGGCTGATGAACGACAAGCTCGACCGGAAGTCGAAGATGACCTTCGGCATCGTGCAGATCAACGCCGACCAGACCAACCCGCTGCACGTCCATCCCAACTGCGAAGAGCACATTTACGTGCTTTCAGGCTCGTGCGAACACCGGATCGGCAGCCAGACCATTACGCTGAAGGCCGGCGACGTGCTGCGGATTCCCAGGGGGGTGCCCCACAAGGCCGAGACGTCGAAGAAGGGCCCCATGCAGGCGGTAATCGTATACAGCTCCGGCGATCGGCAGTTCGAGGTCGTCGAAGAATAGGGCCCCTTCGAGATCGGGCCGGCGCTATTTGCCGGCGTTGGCCTGCATCCGCAAATCCAGGATCAGTATCCCCCGCCCCACGCCTGCCCGGTCGCCCAGCCTGGCGTACTGGAAGGCGATGTACCGGCCGTCGTCGCTGACCACGGGGTTGCTGGCCTTGTAGCCGGGGTAATCGCTGAAGAAGGTCACCCGCTGCGAACGGCCCGAGCCGTCCAGGGCCAGCTTGTAGAGGTCGATGTGCTGGCTGCCCTTGCGGTTGTGCGCGTCGCATTCGACCAGGGTGTGTTTCCCGTCTGGGAAGATTCCTTCCGGCTCGTCGTATTGATCGGGGGCCTGGGAGTAGTTGACCACCTTGCCGGTTTCCAGGTTCAGACCGGCCACTTCGGTCTTCTGGTAGCCGTAGGCGCTGAAGATCAACTCCTTTTCATCCGGCGGCCGGAAATTCTGCGTCTCCAGGTTGCATTTGAACGGCAGGTCCTTTGGATCGAGGATCTTTTTCTTACGGGCCAGCTCGGGCTTGCCGCCTTGGTAGATAATGTCGGCCATGTAAAAAGACCCGCCCTCGGTCCAGGCGATCCGCATGTTTCGCCGCGAGACGGCCGGCCCCTCGCTGCATTTGGCACCCAGCGGCACGGGCGGGGCGGAAAGGTCCTTCTTCAGGACCCACAGCTCGGCGTTCTTCCCGCTACGGCTTGCCCAGGGGTCCTGGGCGTCGAACTGGCGTGCGCCCGAGAGCAGGATATCGCCGTTGGCCAGGTACAAGGTCCGGACGTACCCCTCGTGAAAGTAGTGGTGCGACATGGCCCGGAGCTTGCCGGTGGCCAACTCCACCTCGTAGACGTCGCCGAAGGTCTTTTCGAGGAACAGGAGCCGTTTTCCGTCGTGCGACCAGTCGGCCCGCTGGCCGAAATCGGTCGCCCGCTTGATGTACGGCGGCAACTCGTCCAAGGGCGATTTGCCTCGCTTGGAGTTGGTTTGTCCGAAGCAGCTCGTGGGAAGCAGCGCGACCAGGACGATCAGCGTGAGCTTTTGAGTGTTAAACCACATCTGCGTTTCCTCCTTCTTTGAGGGTCGAATTGAGAAGCGTAAGTGCAACGTCCCTATCGCGCCGTTTAGCGGGCGGGCTTGCCCGCAGTGAGATTACCGGAAGCTCTCGATGGTTTCGGGGCTAGTTGATCTCCAACCGGATCGGGTCCGCGTTGAGTGCCTTGACGCTGATCTGCCGGCCGCCTGCGGAGTCGACCACGGCGATTGTCCGCTTCTGCCCCGGCGGCATGTCGAAGAAGTTGTCCTCGAATACCGCCCCGCTGACGCCCTCGGCCGTCAAGGTGACCTGCCGGGCGAAGGCCTTGGTGGCCAGCTCGATCTTGTTGCCCGCCACCCGGGCGGTCAGCCCGGCCGGCGGCAGGTGCAGGTAGCGCTCGCTGATCAAGAGTTGCGTCACTTCGCGGCCGGCGAAATTCGCCTGGAGAAACTCGGTGCGCATCACCACGGGGCCGAAATCGGTGGTCGACAGGCATCGCTTGGCCTGGCCCGGCTTCAACTGGACCTCGGCCGTGAGCTTGCCGCGGGTGTCTCCGCCGAACGACCGCCGGCTGACGCTCAGCGTGCCGGAAACCGGTTCGGCCGAGTCGTTGACCACCCAGACGAAGATCTCGTCGGCGGTCTGCTCGAACGTGACCAGGATCGGGTCGTACGAGCGGCGGAGGTAGTAGTAGGGGATCTTGGGCTCCAGGTAGTAGTCGATTACCGCCCAGTAGATGATCGGCCAGGAGTCGTTCAGCCGCCAGACCATGTTTCCCCAGCAACGCCGGTTGCCGTCGGGTTTTCCGTCGGGCACACCGCGTCGCTGGCGCTCGACCCGCTGGCGGAGATAATCGCCGTGGGCCGTGCCGATCACGCGGATCAGGCTTTCGGCCGAGGTCGGTTCGCAGTATTCCTCCAGCTTGCCGACCTTGTCCCAGGCGCTGCCCACCGAGCGATACTGCCACATCGGCGGCCAGGCCTTCTTGCCCGGCGTGGTGATGGCAGGGTCCCATCCCTGGGGCCAAAGGTCTTCATCGCTGATGAATCGCCGCATGCTCTCCAGCGACGGGGCGCTGGCCCGGCCAACCTCCGAACCGTAAAGCGGCACGGAAGCGTGGGGGCTGAACTTCAGCGTGCTGTAGTCGTGCCAGTCGCCTTCCAGCGGCCAGTTGGGCACCCGCCCGCCGAACGGCGAGCTGGGATGAAAGTGGCGATCGGGGTCCAATCGGGCGATGGCCTCCGGCATGATCTTGTCGAATAGCTTGTTGCCCACCCCCGGTTTGGTTCCGTGGGCGAAGTCCCAGCCCATGTGGTTCTCGTTGCCGCCCACCCAGAGCAACAGGCAGGGGTGGTTCCGCAGGCTGCGGATCATTCCCTCGATTTCCAGCCGGCAGTTCTCGTCGAACTCGGGTATTCCGCTGGGGTGCATGCCGTAGCCGAACATGAAGTCCTGCCAGATGAAGATCCCGCGGCGGTCGCACTGCTCGTAGAACGACTGCGGGGGGATGTTTCCTTCGGCCCAGATCCGCAGCACGTTCATCCGCCCGTGCTCCATCAGGTCGAGCAGCTTAGTTGCTCGCTTGCGGTTCCAACAGTGCGTGGGCCCTTCCAGCGGTGCCAGGTCGGCCCCGCGCATGAAGATCGGCTGGCCGTTCACATCGAAGCGGAATCGCTTTTCGCCGGTCTGGGGATCCCTCAGCACCGGCTTGACCTGGCGGATGCCGAAGCGGACCGTGCGGGTCTCCAGCCGGCCGTTTCGATCGGCCAGGGTCACGTCGAGCCGGTACAAGGGCTGCTGGCCGTGTGTGCGGGGCCACCAGAGCTGTGGCTGCTTTACGACGAACCCCAGCCTGACGGTTCGCCCGATCGTCGGCATTTTGCCCATCGTGATCGTCTTCCCCGCCGGGTCGCGCAGCGCCGCTTGCAGCAGGGCCCGCCCTCCGCCGAACTCCACCTGGACTTGGACCTTGGCCTCCTGGAAATCTGCGGAGAGCGTGGATCGCACCCAGACGTCGTTTATCCAGGACCGGCCCGGCAGGTCGAGGTACACGTCGCGGAAGATACCCACCTTGGCCGAATGAGGCCGGGCCCCGAGATAGGAGCCGAAGTCGCTGTGGCATTTCCGCAGGTAGTGCTGCTTGCCGACCCCCTTCAACTGCGGTAGCTGCCGAACCTGGCTGACAAAACGCAGCGGCGAGGAGAATACGACCAACAGCACGTTGTCTTCACCCGTCGGGGCCAGTTTGTCTTTGACGTCTACTGCGTAGCTGCGATACATGTTGTCGAAGCTGCCGATGTGCCGGCCGTTGAGATACGCCTCGGCCAAGGTGTCGAGCCCGTCGAAATGGAGAAACGCCGGTCCGTCGTTTTCCTTCGGTGTGGCGAACGTGCAGGCGTAGGCCCAGTCCTTCTCGCCCACCCAGGTGCAGGCGGCGGCGTTCTTTCCTACCCGGGGATCGGCAATCTTGCCCAGTCGCAAGAGCACGTCGTGGACCTGCTCGGGCATTCGGGCGGCCATCCACGTTTTGTCGGGCTTGGCGGCCTGGCGGGTGAGCGCGGCCACGTCCGGCTGGTCGTCGTCGAGCTGTTTGACGTGCCAGTTGTCCCTCAGGACGATCCTGGTGCGCTCGGCACGGGATACGGCGGTCGCCACAAACACCATGGCCGCGGCCGTTACGGCAACTTTGGTTGCCGTCTGAAACAGGCCGGTACGCAGCATGGTTCTCTCCTTGTTGTCGATTGTCGGGCCACAAGCGTGTAGGGTGGGCATTGCCCGCCAAATTCCAAGTGGAAGACGTCAAGCGGTTTTTGGTGGGCGGTGCCCCCGGCAGCGGGGGACGCTGTGCCCACCCTACGCCCTCTCGATTATCGTTGCAGGTGGACCACCACGTAGGGCATCTCCTTCTCCAGGTCGGGATAGACCTTCCCGTTGCCGTGGTTGTCCATGACTTCGATCAGGTACATGAAATCCCACTTCGGCACGATCTTCTCGCCGGGCACGACGGCCACATACTGACCGCCATCTCCGGTGGGACGCATCTGGAGCGTCTGATAGTCCTCGTACTGAGTGACGCTGCGGTAGCGCAGCCGGACCCACTTCACCCCGGAGGGATCCCGCACGGTGGCCGTGACCCTAAGCGGCTTTTCTGCCGCCGCGGTGGCGATCGGCTCGTGGGTCACCAGCGGGGCCCGATGGTCGTCGGTCACCGCCACGGCGATGGGGGCTTTGGGCGCCTCGGGAGGATACGTCGCCTTGCGGTCGGAAACGTCGACCGCCTCGATGAAGTAACTCAGCCCCGCGGTGACCTTCTCGGCGGGAATCGCCGCACGATAAATATACCGCCCGACTCGCTTCGTGTCGACGTAGCTAATACCGCCGTCGCCGTGCCGGTAGCCGACCCTGACTCGGGAAATCGCGCGGCGTCCGTTGACCGTGGCGCGGATCAGCAGGTCCTTTCCGGGCAAGGTTTTTCGTCTGGGCACATGGGCTATCCAGGGGGCGTCCTGCGTGGTGCCCGGCTGGTAATCCTCTTTTTCCTGCTGGAGTTTTTCCAGCCCCGCCTTCAATTTGGCCAACTCGTCTCGCCAGTGGCCCGAGAGATCGGAGCCCCTGCGCCCCATCATAATGTCGTCGTGATAGACGTCGCCGGCCGCCTCAACCATCTTGGCCCAGGCCTCGACCGCGTTGGTCTCATTGCGGATTGCGCCGTTGAGCGCCCCCAGGTCGTTGCAGCGCTTATAGAGTGCCCAACTCACGCCGGCCTTGGCACGCCAGGAGTGATACTCCGCCAGGTGGGCCAGCATCCGCAGGTCGACCACCGTCGAGTTGAATTCCTTGTTGCGATGCTTTCCGACGCACTTCTCCGCCTGATCGACCAGTTCCAGTACGTCGGCGGCCGCCCGGGCAAACCAGCCGCTCGACTCCCGCGGCAGGATCTTGGCCGAGTCGACCCCTTCCAGGATGTTCTTGGCCGCCTCGTCGGGGCTGAGGAACTGCTGGGTGTCGCTGGGCAGCGATTTGGCGTAGGAGGGCACGTCGCCCTGGCGCTGCCTTTCCACCCAGCCGCGGGTAGTCGGAAAATGACCGTAGGGATAGCAATAGGCCACCGCCCGGGGCAGGATCCCGCTGGCCCGGTGCAAGGCCCGTTCCACGTAAGGGGCCGCTTCCTTGCCGAACCGCCGTTGGAACTCTTTCTGCCAGACCTCCGGCGGCGTGTCGGGGTTGTATCCCATCCGGCCGAAGCACTGGAAGAAGTGCCAGTAGCGCTCGAATTCCCAGTCGTAGTACCGGTACTTCGGCCGCAGCAACTCGAACGGCTCCAACTCGTGGGGATGGTCCTGCATCTTGGTGGCCATCGGCGCGGTGATCTCGAACCCGCCGCCGGGATAGATCAGCGTGCTGGCGGCAAACCGCCGGACGTACTCGGGATCGCCCCAGAGAAACACCCGGGTGGTCCCGCCGCTCCATACGCGCCAGTGCATGTCGTATCGCTTGGGGTAGCGGAGCATATCGGCGTATCCGTGGCGGCGGTCGTGTTGATTGCCCGGATGGACGTGCGTGGGGGAGAACGGCAGCCCCATCTGCTCCATCCAGAACTTCGTGCAGATGCGGATGGGGACGCCGATCTCCAGTGCCCGATCGATCAGCGAATCGGGAAAATTCTTCGCCCGGGCGTCGAAGCGAACGTTGTCGCCGTGCTTCTTCATGATCCGGTAGACGTCGGTCCAGAATCCTTCCATTTCGCTGCGGCGCAGTCCCGATTCGCCGTGCATGCGGAACTGGATGGCGTCGACGTGGGGAACCTCCTGGAGGAACTTCGTCAGGGCCGCCTTGGTGTAGGGGACCAGGTTCTCCGCGGTGACTCCCCAGGGGATCCCCGGGGTCTGTTTGCCCGCACGGTCCGACGGTCCCTGCACTCCGCCGCGATAGATGTGGTCCCAGATCCCAAGCGTGATGTTCAGGCCGCGCTGGTGGGTCATCTCGATCAGCCGGTTCAGCGCCTTGAGGTTCTTCTTCTGCTGCTCTTTGCTCAGTCCCACGACCTTTACGTCCGGATAACCCTCGACGTCGAAGAAGTACGGATAGGGCGGCGAGAAATAGCCCCAGTTTTCGTAGCCGAACAAGAGGGCAAAGGTGTTGAAGCGGTTCTCGGCCAGCATGTCGAGATACCGGGCCCAATACTCCTCGTCGTAGAAGAAGCTCTCGAAGACCTTCTGGTGCATGGTGTAGATCGAGAGCGCCCGCTCGGGCATGTAGGGCTTTTCGACGGCGTCGCGGACTTCGCTGAGCGGATCGCCGGGATCGTCGGCCCAGCCGATGCGCTGGGCGACGTCCAGCTCGGCGTACATCAACCCCCGGTCGTCGGAGCCGGCCAGCAGCAAGGCCGGCTTTCCTTTGACCTTGGTGCGCCTGATCAGCAACTCTTCGGCACCGGCCAGCGGGTCGGCGCCGGCGCGTTTGACCAATCGGGCAGCCGGCCCGGTGCCCGAGGCCAGCCCGGCCACGATCAGGATCCTTCCCTTGGCCGCGGAAACGCCGTCGGCTCGCTCGGCTTCGACGCCTTTGGATTGCAGCGCCGCCATGATCTTCCCCAGTCCGTGTTTGGCGGCGGGCCCGGGCGTGGCGTCGGATATAACCGAAACGCCGACCTCGGCCGCCGTGGCCCGGGTCTGACCGGGGTAAAGCGCAATCGCAAGAACCGCGGGCGCAACAAACGTTACCGCCTTGAGCATGTTTCCGAAATCCATTTTGTGTCTCCCGTGTGTGCAGTGGCTGCTGCAAAATCGCGAAGTCGTTTCTTTACGCTTTCTCACTCGAACCGGCCGATACACCTTACCCGATCAGAATAGCGAAAACAACCATCGGAACCTCCTTTCACTCGAGTGGAAGTGCGCCCGCTCGCAGCGACGGTGGCCACCCCAGAGGGGGACGCAACCAGGGGAGCCGTGTTGACTTGGCGGGGACCGTAATCTACGATCAACGTGATTCCCCAGCAGCCCGTTGAAGAACGCGGCAAGTCATCCGTAGGGTGGGCACCGCCCACCAAAAACCACGTGACGCCCTCCAATTGATAATTGGTGGGCGGTGCCCACCCTACTTTCTCAACAAGCCGTTGACCGAAACTACAGCGTAAGAAAGGTGATCGCAATGATTCGCTCGGCTTGGGCACTGCCCATCTTGACGGGGCTACTACTTCTCTGCGTACTTTTCTGCGACGCGGCAACCGTCAGGGCGGCCGATCCTTTGAAACAGGTCGACCCGACCGCGCTGGGCCGGGCGATCCGCGATCTCTGGAAGACCTTTCCCGCGCGATACACCAAGGGCCAACGGTACCTCGAGCGTCTGGACAGGTACGAAGAACGATTGGTGGAGGTTCGCCAGGGGATTCGCCAGGGCGACCCCGCGGCCGAGGCCGAGGCCGCCGAGATTCTGGCCTTCCAGCGCGAGGCCCTGCTGGCCAACCCGCTGCTGGACTTCGACGAGCTGCTGCTGATCAAGCGCAAGCCGCTGGGCGACGCCCGCCGGGCGAAGGATGACGGCAAGGGAGGGGGAAAGTTCCTGGGGCTGCCCCAGCAGAGTTCCTGGCAGCTCGACACCATGCCCAACACCACGGGCTGGGAGAACGAAATCGCCGTGCTCTCTCCGGTACGCAGTGAGGGTCTGCTGACGACGCTCTACCAACCTCCCACGCCGCGGCTCGTCTCCGACGTCGATCTGCATTTCGACGGCCGGCGGTTGATGTTCTCGATGCCCGACGACGACCGCCTCTGGCAGGTCTTCGAGGTCGGCATCGACGGCCGCAATCCGCGCCGGCTCACGCCCGCCGGCCAACCGGGCGTGCATAATTTCGACTCGTGTTACCTGCCCGGCGGCAAGATCGCGTTCCTCTCCACGGCTTGTCTCCAAGGCGTCCCCTGCAACGACGCCGTGGTCGTGGGGCAGACCTACGTGATGGATTCCCACGGCGAGAACATCCGCCAGCTCTGTTTCGACCAGGACCACAACTACTGTCCCACCGTTGCCAACGACGGGCGGATCCTCTACCTCCGCTGGGAATACGCCGACCTGCCCCACCACTGGCCGCGGATCCTCTTCACCATGAACCCCGACGGAACCGGCCAGAGGGAGTTCTACGGCGGCAGTTCCTACTGGCCCAACGGAATCTACTACGCCCGGCCAATCCCCGATCACCCCACCAAGGTCGTGGGTGTGATCACGGGGCATCACGTGGGGCGGGTCGGGGAGCTGCTGATCTTCGACCCGGCGGTCGGCCGCCAGGAAGCCGACGGTGTGGTGCAGCGAATTCCCGGCTACGGCAAGAAGGTCGAGCCGCTGATCCAGGACAAGCTGACCATCGACAGTTGGCCCAAGTTTCTGCACCCCTATCCGCTGAGCGAAAAGTATTTCATCGTTGCTTGCAAGCCCACTCCCGACGATCTTTGGGGTATCTACCTGGTCGACGTGTTCGACAATATCCTCTTGCTCAAGGAGCTGGAGGGATACTGCCTGCTGGAGCCGATTCCGCTTCGCAGGAGGACCGAGCCGCCCGTGATTCCCCAGAGAGTCAACCTCAATCGCCGCGACGCGCTGGTCTACCTCGAGGACGTTTACGAGGGCCCGGGCCTGAAGGGCGTTCCCCGCGGCGCGGTCAAGAGCCTCCGCCTGTTCAGCTATCACTACGCCTACCAGCACCTCTCCGGCGGGCAGCACCGCATCGGCACCGACGGGCCCTGGGAGCCAAAACGCGTGCTGGGCACGGTTCCGGTGGAGCAGGACGGCTCGGCCCTGTTCCGCGTGCCGGCCAACACGCCGATTACGGTCCAACCGCTGGACCACCAGGGCAAGGCCCTGCAGCTTATGAGGAGTTGGCTGACGGCCATGCCGGGCGAGGTCGTCTCGTGCGTCGGCTGTCATCAGAGACAGAACGACTCGCCGCCGAATCGCAGCACCATCGCCGCCCGCCGCCAGCCGTCCGAGATCCAGCCCTGGTACGGCCCCGCCCGGGGGTTCAGCTTCAAACGCGAAGTCCAGCCGGTTTTGGACAGGTACTGCGTGGGCTGCCACGACGCAACTCGCCAAAGCGACGGTAGGGTGCTCTCCGATTTGCGCAGCCGGGGCGATACGTTCGTGGTGTTCCGAAGCCAGAAGAACGATCCGGAGGTGGTCCACGGCGTGGCCAAGGACGAGTTGGTCAAGAGGTATGCGGGTGTGTTCGAGCCGTCCTACGTCGAGCTTCGCCGCTTTGTGCGGGTGGGCGGGTTCGAGAGCGATCTGCACGTGCTCCGGCCGGGTGAATTCCACGCCGACACCACCGAGCTGTTCCAGATTCTGAAGAAGGGACACCATGGCGTGGAGCTCGACGCGGAATCCTGGGACCGGCTGGCGACCTGGATCGATCTGAATGCCCCCTGTCACGGGACCTGGCGCGAGACCGTCGGCTGGGAAGCGGTGGCCGAGCCTCACCGGCGTCGTCGGGCGCTGAGCAAGCTCTACGCCACCGTGGCGGACGACCCCGAGGCCGTCCCAGAGACAAGCCGCCGTGACGTTCGGCCCATCCCACCGAGGCCGACACGGCGGACCGCAGTTGCGGTGCCCGATTGTCCCGATTGGCCTTTCGATGCTGCCGAAGCCCGGCGTCGTCAGGCGGCCGCCGGGCCCCGGACGCGGCGGAAGATCGATTTGGGAGACGGTATTGAAATGGAGTTGGTTTTGATTCCCGCGGGCGAGTTCGTGATGGGCGACACCGAGGGTTGCGACGACGAGAAACCGCTTGCACGGGTGAAGATCGAAGAGCCGTTTTGGATGGGCCGCTGCGAGGTGTCCAACCGACAGTACGCACGGTTCGATCCGGACCACGACAGCCGGCACGAACACGGCACGGCCAGTTTCATCGGCGAAGGGGCGATCGGCCCGCCTCTGAACCAACCCCGGCAGCCCGTAGTCAGAGTCTCCTGGAACGAGGTCATGGCCTTCTGCCGCTGGCTCTCACAGAAGAGCGGCCGGCAGTTCGGCCTGGCCACCGAGGCCCAATGGGAATACGCCTGTCGCGCGGGCACGGCCGGGGCGTTCTCTTACGGCGGCCTCGATGCGGACTTCTCGAAGTTTGCCAACGTGGCCGACGCCACGATCAACAAGTGGGCCTATTTCAACGAGACGCGGCGCTCCGCCGACCAGGTCCCTCGAGACGCCCGTTTCGACGACGGGGCGCTGGTGACGGTGGACGTGGGCCGCTACTGGCCGAACGCCTGGGGCCTGTACGACCTGCACGGCAACGTCTGGGAGTGGACCCGATCGGCGTACAGACCGTATCCTTACAGCGCCGGCGACGGCCGAAATCAGATCACCCTCGCCGGCCAGAAAGTGGTCCGGGGCGGCTCCTGGTACGATCGCCCGCAGCGCTGCCGCTCGGCCTTCCGGCTCGACTATCCGCCGTGGCAGAAGGTATACAACGTGGGGTTTCGCGTGGTGTGCGGAGTGAAGCAGACGCGGGAGCTGGCCAGTGTGCCCACGGCAGCCAGTGTGCCCACGGCAGCCAGTGTGCCCACGGCAGACGACTTGAAATGAGACACTAGGGCACTTGGTTTTGGAAACTTGTTGCGAATGAGTCAAGTTCTTCAAATGGGTCTCACAACAGCCGGGGGGCAACGCCCCGCGGGTGAAGTAGAGTGAGGGAATCCATTTGGGACGCGTCTTCCCGAGCATCCCCGCGACTTGTTGAGTCCCGGCTACTAAACGTTTCTCTTGCAGCATGACTCGTCGGTCTGAGGCGAAGCCTCGCCAGCCGTAAGGAAGGGAAGCAGATAATGATCGTAAGCCGTTGGTTCGTGGGCATCTGGATTTTGGCCGTTGTGAATCAAGTGGCGATCTGGCCCGTCGTGGGGGCAGAGGCAGAGGCACAGTCTTCAGGCACGGCCGTTGCCGAGATCAGTCCGTTCGACCGCCAGGTGGCCGAGCAGGTCGGCAAGCTCCGCTCGGCATCCGCAAACGTACGCGCCGGCGCGGCCGAGGCCCTGGCATACTTCCGGGCCTACTCGTGCGCCGATGCGCTGGTCGCTGCGTTGCAGGACGAGTCGGCCAGGGTTCGCCGCGAGGCCGCCATGTCGCTGGCCTGGTGTGGCGGACGTCGAGAGGTCGAGCCGCTGCTTGAGGCCCTGGACGACGATGATTGGACCGTCAGGCAGGCCGCCTGCGTATCGCTGAACAACCTCACCGGAATGGAGTGGCCTTACGACGCGCTGGCCGACCCGGCACTGCAAAAAAGGCAGGCGGCCGTGTGGCGACAGTGGTGGGCCAAGGCGTCCAGGAAATCTCCGCCCCCGGAGGTGCTGGCGCTGGTGGCCGACGAAGACGACCAGCGCCGGCTGCGTGGCGTGCGGGCATTGGGGGCACAGTCTGCCGTGGGCACATTGGGAGGCAAGCGGGCCAGCCGCACGATCCTGGCCGTGCTGGCTCCCTACCGGGACTGCAATTACAGGCGGATCACCTCAACGGAAAAGCACCTGGTCCAGTCGTGTCTGCGCAGCCTGGGGCGGCTGCGCGATCCGCAATCGCTGCCGGTGCTGATCGATTTTCTCGACGCCGCGGATTGGGCCCGATACGCCGCCGATGCGCTGGGCGACTTCGGCGCCCGCGAGGCCGTTGCCCCCATGATCGCCGCGTATCCGAGATTCTCCCGGGATTTCAACAACCGCACAAAGAACCCCGAGGTCTGTCCGGCCGACGACCGCTACTCGGGCGACAACACCCAGGATCGGATGCACGAGACCCCTTACGCCTTGGCGGCGGCCCTGGCCCGGTTGCCTCTGGACGATCGCGAAGACCTTGCCGCCCTGCGCGACGTCGTGCCCTATCTGCTGGTCAACCTCCCGTCGAACTGGGACAGCGGAGTGCTCTACGAGCCGGAGTCGTACCAGTTGATCACGGCGTATCTGCTGGACCGGGCGGGTATGCGCGAGGCGGTCTGCGACGCGGCCTTAGAGGCGGCCGTCGACTCCGACGAGTGGCTGATGAAGAAGTACGATGATTTCATCCCGCCCGGTTCCACCACCCAGCAGTGCCTGCCCAAGTTGGCCAGGAAGATGTACGGCGACGTGCCTTACATGGGCGAGTGGCTGCCGGCGCTATGCCGCCAGCGAGACGTGCCGCGGCTGATCGATCTGCTGGAGCACGACTCCGGCTGGCTGCGGATCAATGCCGCCAAGGCCCTGATGTTCATCGGCGCGCAGCGGTCCGTCGAGCCGTTGGCCAGGCTGCTGGCCGAGTCGCACACCGAGGCCGAGTGGGGGTATTCCGGGGTCCTGGAGCACGCGGAATACGACGATCCGGCTCCCCGCTGGCGCGAGGCGTTCATTCGGGCGCTGGGCCGCCTGGGAGCAAAACAGCACGATCGGCTCCTGGTGAAGATCATGCAGGACCAGCGGAACGTGGTCGAGATCCAACACGCCGCGGCCCGGGCCTTGGACGAGTTGGGTACGCCGGCGGCGCTGGCGGCCTTGCGTCGCGCCGAGGCCGGGCACCCCCTGCACAGCGTGCGGATGGTCGCCCGCGAGGCGCTCTGGCGGCGAGGAATTCCACGGCGGCGGGTAGAATTGGCGACGGCCCCGCCGGTCGTTAAGCCGTTGCAGACGGGTTCCGGCGCGGCTGCCGAAGACAATCGCCCCCGGGCCATCGTGTTTATCAAGGGCGACAACGAGGTGCGCAGCGACTTCAACGGTCAGGCGGGAGTCGACCCCTGGCGGCAGGCCTACACGGTGACCAACTCCGGGCCGACCATGCGCGTGGGACGCAATCTCTACGTTCTCCGACCGGCCAGGCCCGGCGGAAAGGTCACGCGACTGACGCACTTCGCCGACGGTTTTGTCTCCGACTGCGAGGTCTCCTGGGACGGCAAGCGGGTGATCTTCGCCCGGCGGCTAAACGGCGAGGACCGCAACTATAGAGAAGTCCCCTGGGAAGCAGCCGCGCTGAAGAAACCCGGCGAGCCGCTGCTGGGCGGCAAGGACGACCCCTGGTGGCACATCTGGGAGATCAACGTCGACGGCACCGGGCTGCGCCAGATCACCCACGGACCGTACCACGACGTGGCGCCGGCCTATCTGCCCGACGAGCGGATCGTCTTCTCCTCCAGCCGGCTGGGCCTGCGGGACGAGTACCACGGCTACCCGGCCGTGGGCCTGACGGTAATGAACCCCGACGGCAGCGACATTCACACAATCGGGTTCAACCTGGGCGGCGACCGGGACCCCGCGGTGTTGGACGACGGGCGGATAGTGTTCAGCCGCCTGGACAACTTCTACTCCCGCCTGAAGACCGAGGTGATCCTCCAGACCGCCTTCCCCGACGGCACCCGGAACTTCGGCCTCTACGGCCCCGAGCGGCGGGCCTTCTGGAAAGAGGTCCACAAGACTGACGCGGCCTGGTCCATGCGCGACGGCTACGGCGGGACCACCGACAACCGAAACCGCGTGCTGCGGCTGTGCCAGCCACAACCCTTCGGCCACGGCCGGGTGATCTTCACCTCCAGCGGCGGGCTGGCCATCGCCGGACCGGGGCGATACCAGGAAACCAGGATCCCCCACGACCGAAAGTGGGCCGTATCCTCGCCGTTCCCCCTGGGCGGCGGGCGGGTACTCTGCGCGGCAACGATCAAGCAATTCGAGGTCGACGGCCGGATCGTGACCGCGGGGACCGACGAGTTCGAGGATCTCGATAAGGGCCCCGCCTTGTTCCGAAGCGCGACGAACATCGACCTGGGCCTGTACGTGATGGACTCCCACACCGGCGAGATGACCCCGCTCTACAACGACCCGCAGACGGCCGATTTCGAGCCCCGCCCGATCATGGCCCGCCGGCGGCCTCCGCGGCGGGCCGAGCGGCTGCGCAGCCGTTCTTTTACCGCCCGGCTGTTGTGCAATTCGGCCAGGACCTCGCGCGAGTCGCGCACCGGCACCCGCGGCAAGCTGGTCCGGGTGGTAGAGGGGATGCCGGTGCTGGCCCGCCACGAGACCCAAAAGAACCGGCCCACCAATCGCTGGAAGAACCATGGCGGCACCCACGCCCGAATCCTGGGCACGGTGCCGCTGGCGGCCGACGGGTCGTTCTTCGTCGAGGTGCCCGCCGACCGGCTGTTGCACCTCCAGGTGCTCGACGCCGACCGCCGGGTGGTCAACAACCAGATCTTCTGGCTCTACGCCCGGCCGGGCGAGACCCGCAGTTGCGTGGGCTGTCACGAGGAGCCGGTGACCACGCAACTGTCGAACAACTTCGCCGCCACGGCCGCGGTGCCGCCGGTGAAATGTCTGCCCACCGGCGGAGAGTTCACCTATCGGGCCAAGGCCTGGCTCAAGGGCACGCTGCCCGACGAGTGCGAGGAACGCACCCGAACCGTCCACGCGGTAAGCCTGATGGGCCGGTACTGATCAGGCCGTGTCGGCAGGAGGCTTGACCAAGTGGACCCCATTGTAGGAGGTGACTCCAGTCGCCGATTTGCCGCGAATCATGACCCCATCGGCGACTGGAGTCGCCTCCTACAGACTCGGAAAATGAACAACATATTCGTGCGCGGGCCCTGAGAGGGTGTTTTTGAACTGCTATCATCCAGTTTTGCAGGATCCGGTTTTGCCAAAGTGCAGCCCGAAGGGCTGGGATCCGATAGCCCAGGGCAACGCCCTGGGAAAGGGAGCAGCCGCGAGAG
>SDBV01005184.1_pt1 | contig 18462 bp, 15 predicted proteins | sample 2277081 | NCBI WGS metagenome assembly SDBV01 (sample SAMN10402039, study PRJNA504765) | marine sediment metagenome | isolation source: marine sediment core GS10_PC15, 223 cmbsf | place: Arctic Ocean: Southern Knipovich Ridge | collected 2010 | reverse complement strand
AAGCGGGCAAGCGATTGGATTGATAAGCAGATAAAAAACGTTATGGAAGAAAAAGAATGCAAACGTTTTATGAATTACGTTGATGAATTTCTGATTAACGCCCATGAACACGGGAACCTGAAAATAGGGGAAAAGGAAAAATCCAATCTGCTTAGAGAGGGAATGCTTGAGTTGCAAATGGAATTGCGCGAGATGGACTGCAAAGCAAAAATCAATGTCAGCTTATCGGTACTGAAAAGCGATATTGCGGTAAATATTCTAGACGACGGATACGGTTTCAATTGCGATCAATATTTGAATATGAGCGAAGAAACTTTAGTTAAAAGGTTGAAAATGCCAAATGGTCGAGGAATTTATATGGCAACCCAATACTTCGACTCTATCGTGTACAGTAAAGGAGGAGCAAACGTCACCCTGGTTAAACGTATGCATTGAAGCCTGTCTAACAGATGTGTGATTCTATTTTTAGGATGCCATTGTAGCCATTTTGCAACCGGTTAAATCGTAATCCTCGGACTTTATCGTACATATTTGGGTGCAAAGTGCTAGCCACACCGCTAGCCAGTTCAGTATTTTGAAAGTCGAGTTTTCCAACATATTGTTTTCCAAAGGCAGTACCTGAATATTTTGCAAATCACTGACCGATTGCCAGTTGGTCAATAATAGCGTGCATATTTTAAGCTGATATCTTGTACTGGCCTAGCGTCTCTACTAGATTGACAGCTTCATTCTAACACCTTCGGTCCCAAGGGCAGTACCGTTGTAAGAAATCCTCTTCCGCAACTGTCCATAATTATAGAAGAAGGTATTTATTGCTAACTAGGTAGATGTACTTATAGCGAAACATGACTAAAACTGGTAGCGTATTTAGAGATTTTTCGAAGGCGTATTGGCCTTAAAAAGTAGGCAGATGATGCCAAATGGGAAATGCCGGATTATGAAGGTAGATACAAAAAAGCTTGGAAATGTTGTTGTGTTTGCAATTACCGGCGATATTGTTTTCTACAACCTTAACCAGATAAGAGAAGTAATAAAGTCTGAAATCGAAAAAGCGGTTACCAATAAATTCCTTATGAACCTTTCAGGCGTGGGAATGGTGGATTCCGTAGGAGTAGGCTTTATCTTATCTGCATATAAAACCGTACTTTCAAAAAAGGGTTCGTTCTCACTTGTAGCCCCCGGCGAAGTGGTGAAAAGCATGCTGGAGAAGGGCGGGCTTACGCGGCTCAAGATTTACGACAGCGAGGACGACGCCATAAAGGCCATTTAATCAAATGAGCCAGTTTCGTACTTCAAAGACGAAGGCAAAAAGTGGGTGGGTGTACAATTCAAAGGCTTTTCAAGAGAGCCAAAGAAAAAAATAGAATACCTCCTAAATCGGGAGTAGATTATGGTTGAAGTGCGGGCAGGTCAGGAGTGTGCTAGAATTTCAACTGTAAAGGATTCACCGGGGGTTTTAGAATGCTGATATTGAACTATTTATAGCGCTATGGCATCTTCTAAGAAAAGGGGAAAAACGGCTCCGAAAACAGGTTTGATTAAACTCTGTCTGGAAAAGAGGATGCCGCTCACAAAAAAACGTAAGCTTATTATCAGCATAATCGAAAAAAGCTCGAGCCATATGGACTTCGAAGGTATTTACCGGGAAGCTAAAAAACGCGACCCATCTATCGGTATTGCGACAGTTTATCGCACCCTCAAACTGATGCGTGAGTTTCAGGTAGTCACCCACCATTCGTTTGGCCAGGAACACAAACATTTCGAAAGCCCAATTAAATCTCACCACGACCATCTAGTATGCAACGAATGCGGAAACATCATTGAATTTCTGGACCCTTGTCTTGAGAAATTAAAGCTGGAAATTGCAAGCCGCAATGGGTTTCGCATGCAGAGCCACAAACTCGAAATATTCGGAATTTGCAAAACCTGCTTTAAAAAAATCTAAATAAACCCCTTGACAACGCTCTCCCAAGTCCACTATTCTTGGCATATAAGTGATAGTGATAATGAGTATCGCTATATGGGATTATGTTTGTCAATTCGTTGAGAGGAGCAAATGATAGTCAAGGGCAGGTTTTATCAAACAACAGATTTATGTGAGAGGGGTGCGCTATGACTGCTGGATTACTTATTACATTCCGTGAGGGTCTGGAAGCATTTTTAGTTGTAGGGATACTTCTTGCCTACCTCGGACGCATGAATCTCAAAAGGTACAATAAATGGATCTATTTGGGAGTGTTCCTTGGCCTTATCAGCGCTTTCGGGATTGGAATCCTTTTCCAGGTCTATTACAGCGGCTTTGAAAGCAAGCTGGGCGAGCTATACCTCAAGATTGCGATTATGGGCTTTGCCGTCGTAATCCTTACATATATGGTTATATGGATGAGCAAAAACGCGCGCAATCTTAAAGCTGGGATCGAAAAGAACCTCGAAACTGCCGTAACTACTGGAAGCGTGATAACTCTGGTTGCCATGGCATATCTCGCCATTTTGAGAGAGGGTTTCGAAACCGTCCTCTTTTTAGGCGCCGTTTTCGGAGACGACATGCAGGCGCCCGTCTTTTATGGCGGCGCGTTGGGGCTTATACTATCGCTTGCGGTAACGATTGCCCTTTTCAGGGGAATGCGCAGGATACCCATCAGGTTGTTTTTCAAAGTAACCGGCTATCTGATCCTCATTATATCGGCGGGCCTTCTCACCAACATGATTGGGATCATGCAAGACATTAAAATCATTCCGCAGGTTGTGCCGAGCCTTTTCGACATAAGCTTTATAATGAACGATTCAAGCGAGGTCGGAATATTCTTTAAGGCGCTTTTCGGATATACACACAGCCCGAGCCTTTTGCAGGCGGTAGTATACACTTCCTACTTTGCGGTTACTGTATGGATTTTGAACTACAAGCCGCGAGCTCAAAAGGAAATGGAAGAGGCGGCCACTGTTGCATAGCCTAAGGCTCATCCTATCCTCGGCCCTTGCGGTCTGTTTGACGGCGTCGTCGGCATTTGCATATAGCTATGCGGAAGCTACCGACCCGATGGCCGAAATCTTCAAGGAGGCCGTTGTTGCCGCCAAGCAAGCCAAGTGGGGGGAAGTTTCAGGGCTGGCAAAAAAGGGTGTAGCATTGCAAAAAGGGCATATGTTCGATGCAGACTTCCTTGCAACGCCCTTGAGCGAGGCGGTAGATAAAAAGGACGTTAACAAAACCGCAGAGCTCTTTGCCAATCTCGTTTACCTTTCGATCCGCGAAAAACTCTACCAGAACAAAAAGGAAAACTTCAAGAATTACAAAAATGCGAAAGCAAGGCTTCAGCTTGCGCGCAAAAGCTACATGGACGTTCTTGACGGAAACGTAAGGAAACGAAAAGCCGCAAACAGCCTTGCAATCATGAGTCAATTCAACACCGCACTGGAAAATATCGGTAATCCAGGTCTTTTCGGCGTAGGTAAAAAGGCTCCGCAACCCTCAGGATACGATCAGGCCGTCAAGAAAATAGAGGCTCTTATTGCGGACTCTTTTCCAGGTTTTGCCAAGTAAAGACAAAATAGTTTATTAATGTTCGATTTCCCCGGTTTAACCCACCGGGATGTTAGGGAGGATTATATGAGAATGATTATTAGTATCACCAACTGCCTTATCCTTATTGCGTTCCTGGCCGCCGGGCCGGCGGTTCCCTCCGCGTTTTCGGCGGAAACTATCGACGATTACGTTAAGCTGGCCAAGGAAGCAAAGAAAAAGTATAACTGGGACAATAAGAAAACGGTCACAGTTGGCCTCAAGGAATTCGGCTATGAACCGAACAAGTTAGTCTTCAAGACCGGACAGACTTACAAGCTTGAGATCATCAATATTGGTAAAGAAAAACATTATTTTACGGCTCCCGAGTTTTTCAGGGCGATTGCCACCCGGAAAGCCCAAAATAAACTGGCCGAGATAAAGGCGCCGTTTTTCCTCGCACTTGAGATTATGCCCAGTGGGGGACAGATAGACCTTTACTTCGTTCCACTAAAGAAAGGTACATACTCCCTTTACTGCACGAGACCTGACCACCGTAAAAAAGGGGGGGAGGGGCAGATAATAATTGAGTAGTCTGCTTAAAAAACCTGAAATGCCATAGTTTGAAAAGCATAATTGCGTTGATCTAAGAGTGAAAGTAGCTGTTTTAGGCGCCGGACCATGCGGCCTTACAGCCGCATGGGAGCTGGCCAAAAACGGGGCGGATGTAACTGTTATCGAAAAGGACTCAAGGGTAGGGGGCCTTTGTAAAACAACCCGTAAACAGGGCTACCAATTCGACCTTGGCGGGCATCGCTTTATCTCCAAGGATAGGCAACTTGTCGGCAATATACGCGAGTTGATGGGGGACGACCTATTAACGCGCGAACGTAAAAGCGTAATACGTTTTCGAGACAGGAGTTTCGATTATCCGATCAACATCCGCAACGTCCTGGGTGCGGCGACGCTGAACATGAACCTTAAATTCGCCGCCGGTTATTTAGGCGGCTTCCATAAGTCCGGACGCGCCCCCGAAGGTTCGTTCGAGCGGTGGGTCGACGACAAGTTCGGAAGACCGCTTAACGACTACTTCTTCAAGCCGTACACAGAAAAGCTGTGGGGCATTCCCGCATCCAGGCTTTCGGACGACTGGGCCGCGCAGAGAATCTCGCTTTTAAATGTAAAAGACGCACTTTTGAAATCCCTCCCCTTTACCGGTGAAACCCCAAGGACTTACGCCAAAATGTACTACTACCCGAAAGGTGGAATTGGCGCTATTTTCGAAAAAATGGCCTCGGATATAAAACGCCTCGGAGGGACTATTCTTACCGATATGGAACCGGTTAGGTTGGAAACCGAAGGGAGCCGCGTTTCCAGAGTTATCATAGGGAAAAATGGAGCAGGCCATTCGTCGGTTACGCCGGATAAATTACTTTCGACCATTCCTCTCGATATCCTCGCAAAGCTTATCCGACCGGGAATTTCGACTAAGGTTTCGTTCAGGAGTCTCCGTTTCCTGAACATCATGTTAGACAGTAAGGAGTTTTCGGAAAACACATGGATGTATGTGCCGGAACCGGAGTTCATTATGACGCGAATCCAGGAGCCGAAAAGGCGTAGCCCGTTCAGCGCGCCTGAAGGAAAGACATCCGTGATGCTGGAAATCCCCTGCGAATACGAGGACGCCATTTGGAGCATGAGCGACGACGACCTGCTGGAAACCGTTTTAGTCAATCTCAAAGCGCTCGGGTTCGATATCGAAGGGGAGGTGAAAGGCTACTTTTCCACCCGCGCCCGTCATGCGTATCCCCGATATGAAATGGGCTACCTTAAAAAGGTTAAACGGCTTCGGAAAACTGTGGAAAGGTTTACTAACCTGTCCACTCTTGGACGGCAGGGACTCTTCCGTTATATATTTATGGACACGGCAATGCTTATGGGGCGTGAATGGGCAATGAATATTATGGGTAAAACGGGAAGTGAAAAGATTGACGAAATCTGCAATAGTAAAAGACTCATTGAAACGCAGTCCGTCGTCGCCTAGCCGTTCGACAATAGCGGAATTTTCGTTCTTATTCCTGGCAGGTTTTCTTTTTATCGCATTCGAAATTCTCACGGCGTCGCCATGGCCGGACGGCCAGGACGGAGTAAATTTCCTCCTCGGTATCAAAAGTTACGATCTCGAATTCCACCAGCCGCACTTTCCGGGCTACCCGGTGTACATCGCCGCAGGCAAGGCAATGGCGCTTTTAACTGGCTCGGCGGAATGGGGCCTGATATTGATATCGGTATTTTCCGGGGCGGCGTGCCTTTTCATCACGCATCAGATCGCCGAAAAGGAATTTGATAGACGAACGGCATATATATGCGCGGCGGCGCTGGCCGTAAACCCGGTCTTTTTCGAGTTTTCACACAAGATATTTACTGAAATTCCCGCATTGCTCCTTGGGCTTATCGCGGTACTTGCTTTGGGAGGTAACAATAATATTTCAACCGGCAGATGGTTTCTTGCCGGAATTTCCGTCGGCCTTATGCTGGGCGTACGTCTTTCATGGTGGCCATTCGCTCTTTTCTACGTGGCAGTTGCCCTATCCATTGATAAAAGAGTCTTTGCTCTGACAGGATTTTTGTTTGGCGCATTGCTTTGGCTCCTTCCGCAGGCGGCGTTTGTCGGACCGGAACAACTTTTCAGTATTGGGAAATCGTTCACATCGGGGCATTTCAACGAGTGGGGCGGCGCGGTTGGGACTGCATTTACAGATGCAAACAGGCCAGTTTTAATAGCCCGGCGCATAGCCGAAGTTTTTGGCTGGACCGGAACCGGAACGATGTGGACACGGATTCCATGGGCGCTTTTTATGGTTTTCGGATTTTTCAATATTTTTTATTCTGAACATAAAAAAAGTGGGCGGATGATTTTTTTTGGAGCGGCGGCGGCTCTATATTTCGTATGGGTCATATTTGGGCAAAATCCCGAAAAAGTACGCCATTTTATTCCATTCATTCCGTTTTCACTGTTAATCCTTGGATACGCCATAAAAAAATATCCAAAGAGCGCTACGGTGATCGTTTTGATATATGCGCTTACGCTTCCCATCGACTATTCCCTGCGCGAATCCAGCACTCCGCCCACCGTACGCTTAAAAAGATGGGCGGATTCCGTATCGAATTCCTATACCCTCTTTTTTTGCGGGGAGTCAGAGCGTTTTTTCGACCTATACCCCGCCAAAGCAAGGTTTGTAAATGTAACAAGTGCAACTAACCTCGAGCGGACGGTTAAATCGACATGGCCGGAACCTGACAGGAGCTTCATATGCGACGACATTCCCGGCTTCATTCCTGCCGGAAAGCCGGTCGCGCTTTTTCTCGCAAGAAAAGATGACCCCGTGGACCGATCTTTGAAAGTATTTGTATCGACCTTTTAATATGCGGATTTTTCGGCAGACAAAGTCCTATGACGTGAAACGCTAGCCATAGGCAATAATCGTAAGGTCGAGTTTTCTGACAAACTGTTATTTCAAGGTACTAATTGAATATTTTGCTAAACGCTGACCGATTGCCAGTCTTTCCATAACAGCCGGCCTCTTTTTTCTCGGCTGGTTGAGCGACTTTTTGATTCAAAACTCGAAGGAAGGCCTGAGTAGGCAGATATGGGTGGAATAGTTTTGATAGTTTTGATAGTTTTTATCGGATTTGGTAGGATTAAGCAAGTTAGGATTGGCAAAATGGGGTCATATGGAAATGTCGGTTAATAGTTACAAGGCAATTTTTTTTCAAAATGACTCCAGCGGGTTTCGTTATGTCTAATCTATGGAAGACTATTGTTCGATTTACTTCCTGGATATTTTTGGTATTTGGGGTCATGTTCTTTCCTTTTGTTGAGTTTCTTGGTGCACAAGAAACTCCCCCCCAGGCAGTGAGAATCGGTGTTTTGGCCAAGAGGGGCCCCCAACGTGCCTTAGAAAAGTGGGAACCAACGGCCAAATACCTGAATGAAAGAATTTCAAACTACTCCTTTTCTATTTTGCCGCTTAGTTATGACCAGATATATTCGGCCGTTGAAAAGGAAGATGTGGAGTTCATTCTGGCCAATTCATCTTTTTACGTAGGATTAGAAATGCTTTATGGAGCAAGCCGGATACTAACATTAAAGAACATTCATTTTGGAAAAGGTTACAAAGTATATGGTGGGGTAATCTTCACTAGGGCCGATCGTAAGGATATCCGATATTATAGCGATCTTAAAGGCAAAACCTTCATGACCCTTGACGAGCAAGCCTTTGCCTCTTGGCCTGCGGTCTGGTTTGAGCTGAAAGAACATGGGGTCGATCCGTATACCGATTTTACCAGTTTGAAGTTTAGGTCGCCTATGGACGCGGTTGTCTTGGCAGTTCGCGATGGTGAGGTTGATGCCGGATCCATCCGAACTGATTTGCTTGAGCGAATGGCAATGGAAGGGAGTATTCGCCTGGAGGATTTCCATGTTCTTGGCATCAAAGAACATAAAGAGGATATTGAATTGGTGCCATTGCTCCATTCCACACCCAGTTATCCGGAATGGCCCTTAGCCAAGACCAAGAATACCCCGGACGTATTAGCGGAAAAGGTGGCAAATGCTTTGCTTCAAATGACTCCGGACAGCGAGGCCGCTAAAGCGGCAAGGATTACCGGCTGGACGATCCCCCTCAACTATCAACCGGTGCACGAGGTTCTCAAAAAGCTCCGCATTGGCCCATACAAGGACTATGGCAAGGTTAGTCCTATGGAAATTGTCCGTCAATATTGGCCTTGGTTTCTTGGTATCATTGTTATTTTAAGTTCATTTTTAACAGCCTATTTGATGAAAATCAACCAAAGGCTTCAACTGGCCGTGGTAGATCAGAAGAATGAAATAACAATGCGAAAGAAGGCTGAAAAGGAACAAAGAGAAAGCGAAGAGAACATTCGGCTTCTTCTTGAATCCACTGTTGAGGGTATCTACGGCCTTGACCTGGATGGCAACTGCACGTTTGCCAATCCGTCATGCGCAAAAATCCTTGGCTACGATGAAGCCAACCAACTAATGGGCAAAAACATGCATGACCTTATACACCATACCCGGAATGATGGAACTCCTTATCCAATGGAAGAATGCAAAATTTACCAGGCATTCCGTGAAGGAAAAACAACCAGCGTCGATGATGAGGTTTTTTGGCGCGCCGACGGAACCAGTTTTCCGGCGGAATACTGGTCCCACCCTATGTGGAAGGATGGTAAGACGATTGGAACAGTGGTTACCTTTGTTGATATAACCGGGCGCAAAAAAGCGGAGGAAGAGCTTAACGCATTAAATGTTGAACTGATTGATAAGAACGAGGAATTGGAACAGCTTATTTATGTTGCCTCACACGATCTCCGGTCACCCCTTGTGAACGTACAGGGTTTTACCACGGAAATTGGTGAATTGGCTAAAGAGTTGGGTTTAGTTTTAAGCAAGAAAGAGATCTCACCTAAAGTTATAAATAAAATAGCTCCTATTTTGGAGAAAGAACTTCCGCATTCTCTTAACCGGGTACTTTTAAATGTAGAAAAAATGGATGCATTGCTCAACGGCCTGCTCCGCCTGTCTCGAGTAGGAAGAGCTGAACTTAATATTATTGAACTTGATATGAGTAAACTTGTTTCAAACATCATAGAAGCAAATAAACATCAGATTCAGGATAAAGAGGCTGAAGTTGAAACAGGTAATTTGCCTTCCTGTTTTGGAGACGAGTCGCAGATAGACCAGGTATTTTCCAATCTTCTGGATAATGCTCTTAAATATCTTAATCCTGAAAGAAAGGGTTTTATAAAAATATCTGGAGAAAGGAAAGGCGAAGAAGCAGTATATTGTGTTGAGGATAACGGTATAGGCATTCATGAAGATCACCATAATATTGTTTTTGAGCTGTTTCATCGCCTCGACCCGAAAAAATCCGAGGGAGAGGGATTGGGACTCACTATTATAAGCAGGATTCTGAATAAACATGGCGGTAAGGTATGGGTGGAATCCAAGCAGGACGGAGGAAGCAAATTTTTTGTGTCATTGCCGACTATCAAAAGTCTAAAAAGGAGAGAATAAACAATGAATAAAAATGAAATAACGATACTTATTGTGGATGATGATGAGGGGCATGTCGAGCTCATAGAGAAGAATTTAAAGCGCGGCGGCATTACCAACGAGATAATCAGTTTTTATGACGGCACGGAAGTGCTGAATTTCCTGTTCCGTAAAGGTGACGGCCCTCATCGTAAGGCAAATAACGGGTACCTTTTAGTCCTCGATATTAGGATGCCCAAGGTAGACGGCGTTGAAGTGCTAGCACGAATCAAGGAGGATAAAGAACTTCGCCATATGCCGGTTTTAATGCTGACCACAACTGACGACCCCCGCGAAGTCCGAAAGTGCCACAAATTGGGATGTAGCCATTACATCACCAAGCCTGTTAATTATACCGATTTCGTTGAGGTTGTAAAACAGCTTGGCATCTTTATTAATTTGGTCCAGATCCCTCAAATCAACGGAGAGTAGGTAAAAGCCGCATGGAACAGCCATTCCCTATTCTGATAGTCGAAGATAATGAAGATTTGGCTGTTCTTATAAGGAAAATACTGGACGCTGAAAATCTAAAAGCAGATATCGTTTCAACGGGAAAGGAAGCGATCTCAACGGTTATTAAAACCCCGAATACCTTTATGCTCCTGGACAATTCCCTTCCTGATACCACTGGTCTGGATGTTATCAAAACGCTAAAAGATAAAATAGATGTCGTTAACTTCATAACCTTAACCGGCCATGGCGATGAAAAGCTTGCTGTCGAGATGATGAAACTGGGAGCAAGAGACTATCTTGTAAAAGATAAAAAATTCCTGGATATCCTGCCATCGGCGGTGAAAAAGGTCATCAAAGAGATAAATACTGAACAAAAACTTAAGGAAGCCGAAGAGAAACTTAAGAAGAGTGAGTCCAATCTTGTGAAGGCACAAGAAATTACTCACTTGGGTCACTTCAATTATGACCCTGAAACAGGTCTAGTTGAAGGTTCTGAGGAGCTATTCAACATCTTTGGCCTCAGACCGGATAGTGTAACTCTTAATATTGATATCTTTGTTGAAGTTATGCACCCCGATGACAGGGAAAGTATCTTGGCTAAAATTCAAAGAAGTATTGAAAATAACGATCCATATGACATTGAGTACAGGTTGCTAATAAATGACGGCGTTTTAAAGTGGGTACATGCAATCGGTAAAACGATATTGGTTGAAACCGGGAAAAAAAACCTAATAGGCACCGTGCAGGACATCACCGAGCGTAAAATACTGCAACAGGGGCTTATTCAATCCGATAAACTGTCTTCAATAGGGACTTTCATTTCCGGCATAGCTCATGAATTAAACAATCCACTTACAGCCATTCTGGGCTTTTCACAAAAGTTGATGGATTCTGAGAATATGCCAGAGGAGGCTATGGATGATCTGGAAGTTATATCCAAACAGTCAAAACGAACTGCAAGAATCGTTCATGAATTATTGAAGTTTTCCAGAACCCATAAGGAGGGAAAAGCAAATTTAGATATCAATAATGCCGTGGAAACCATTTTAGGATTTTATTCCCATTCATTTAAAGCAGACAATATAGAGCTAAAAAAGAATTTGTTGCATGAACTACCGAAAGTATTTGCCGATTCAAACCAATTGCAGCAGGTATTTACGAATATCATCATAAATGCCTACTATGAAATGAAGAAAGTAGGTGGTCAACAGGCGCTCATGGTTAAAACCATGAAAACTGATGAGCGAGTTTTCATAATATTCGAAAATAGCGGATTGCCAATTCCGAATGAGATTATCGGCAAGATATTTGATCCTTTTTTCACAAGTAAGAAGGTTGGCGAGGGAACCGGTCTTGGGCTTTATGTTTCATACGGCATCATTAAAGATCACGGCGGGGATATAAAGGTGGAAAATATAGGGAATTCCGGTGTTCGATTCACAGTCTCACTGCCTGTTTCCGACGAGAAGGTATCAATAGAAGTTGAAACGAAGAAGACAAAGCTAACAGTACCTAAAGGCATTGGGCTTTTGTTTGTTGATGATGAAGAATCTATCAGGGGATATATAAGTAGAGTTTTTTCTAAAGAAAAGATTTCCGTCCATCTGGCAAAAGACGGGAAAGAAGCGATAGAGCTTATTGAAAAAACCGAATATGACCTAATCCTTTCGGATATCAAGATGCCCAGGATGAATGGGTTTGAGTTGTGCAAATGGCTGCATAAACATAAACCTCATTATCTGGAAAGATTCGTTTTAGCAACGGGTATTATTGATGTTGAAGTGGAAGAATATTGCCACAAGTACCACTGCCACTCCATTATAAAGCCGTACTCAAAAGAGGAAATCCTTGAAACGATTGCAGAGTTGGCTTACAAATACAATTTAGGTAATAAAGAAGCTTGAAATTCTTTAGGTGTAGGGCGGGCAGACAAACCTCGATTCATGCGAAATGCTAGCCACAACGCTAGCCAGCACATTATTTTCGAGAGTCGAGTTTTCTGACAAACTGTTATTTCAAGGTACTAATTGAATATTTTGCTGAACACTTGCCGATTGCCAGTCGGTCAATCTATGGTCCAAATCCATCGACCGATTTCAGATTATCATCTTCCAAAGCCTTACCTTTGCTGAAAGAAATGTTTTAAAGTTGATTTCCCAAAATAAAAAAGCAAGGATATTGCCGGCGAACTCTGTATACGCCCCAGAACGGTTGATAACCATAGAACCCATATATGCTCAAAACTTGGTTTGATGGGAAGGAACCAGCTTCTAGTCTTTGCCATAAAAAACAAATCCCTGCTGTAACGATAAAATAAACTAATAGATTCAAAGCTTTGTCTCCCTCTATGAGTGTATTCGCTCATATAGAAATGTGAGTAAACAGCTATATTAAAATAAGCCGCTTCCCCTATTCTTTTCCGCATAAAATTATTCCATCATTTGTTAACAGGGAGATACTCTAAAGTAGCTTGGTTGAGGAGGTGATGATCCGATTGGGGGGGTGCATTAACTACTGTCTTAGTTCTTGCTTAAATATGTGTTTAGAGGCAAAAAAGTTAATGATCTAACCAATAGAAAAAGGGAGAAGCCATTTTTAAGCAGTCAGAGAAAAGGGCGGTGAAGTAGTGCGCTGTTTCAGGATAGTCGTTGTCTGTTTTGTTTTGTTTACTATTATATTTTTGCCTTCTTATTCACAAGCGGCGTCGAAGGAAATCTTCTTCAAAAGCAGTTCATTTATTAATTCCATCAATATATGCGGAACGGTTCTGTATATAGCCGCCAGCGACGGCTCGCTCCGGGGAATATCCTTGAAAAACGGCCTGCCGATAAGCGAATATGCATTTGAAAAAATTGAAACACCGATGGGAATATCCCCATCCTCCGCTTATTTTGTTATTTGCGATCTCAACAGGGGCTGGGTGGGGGCTTCTTCCTCGAACGGCAGGTTTGCCCTCCTTGATAAGGGGCTTAAGATTTTATCAACCTACGATTTGCCTGAAATGCATTCGTATGCGGCTGTCTTTACGCCGGACGAATCCATCCTTCTGTCCACCGCATACGGCACTGTGCGCGCATTGGAATTGCCGGGGTTCAAGCCGATCTGGGATGCAAAAGCGAACTGGGATGCCATAAAAACAATCTCGATCAGCCCGGACGGAAAGTTATTTGCAACCGGGAGTAACGACAGCAGGATACACATCAGAAGCACCAAAGACGGGAAAAAGGTCAAAACGCTGAGGGGCCACAAGGATGGTATATACACATTATCGTGGAGTTCTGACGGCAAGCATGTTCTTAGCGGTTCAAAGGACAGGCGCCTTTTGTACTGGAATATTGAAACCGGCGGCTTTATTGAATTGCACAAGGACTTTACCTACATTTACGCCGCAATGATTATTGAAAACAAGCTTGCCGTGGCCTCGACGAACGAGAATGAGATATCGATTTTTTCGGTTCCATATTCGTCGAAACTTGCGACTCTAAAGGGCCATACGTCGGTAATAGCAGCGTTTGCTTACCATGACGGATTTGTCTATTCAGGTTCCACCAACGGCGAGATACGCAAGTGGGACATCAGGAAATACGTGAGTAACAATTAAATATTTTTAAAGAGAGGGGGGGGGTTACCTATGAATGTTTCGGGATTAGTGATCATGACCGTGCCAGAAAAGACAAAGAAGGTTGTGGAAGCGCTAAAGGATATTGAGGGTCTGGAAGTGCATAAGGTTCTGGAAGACGGAAAGATTGTGGCCGTTTTGGAACGGGAATCTACCGGCGAGGAAGTCAATACAGTTAGGAACATGTACGACATAGACGGAGTTATAACAGCGACTATGGCGTACCACCATTTTGAAGAAGAAGTGAACGAAATGATAAACGAAATGGAAAAAGCCCATTAGGTTGGGTGGAGGTTTTTATGTTGGTTGTTAATTTTAATTTAATTTCATTGGGGGTATAAAGATGGATTTATCACGAAGAAGCTTTATAAAATCTTCAGCCGCCGCGGCAGCGATGACTGCGGCTGGAGTACCCGTCGTGGCACAGGCCGCCGCAGACGACGGTCTAAAATGGGATAAGGGCGTCTGCCGGTTTTGCGGAACCGGATGCGGCATTCTTCTCGGCACAAAGAATAACAGGATCGTGGCTACCACGGGCGACCCCGAAGCTCCGGTTAACCGTGGACTTCAGTGCGTAAAAGGATACTTCCTCTCGAAGATCCAGTACGGCAAGGACAGGCTGAAAAAGCCCCTTGTACGCATGAAGAACGGAAGGTACAACAAAAAAGGGGATTTCAAAGAGGTTTCATGGGAGACGGCCTTCGACATCATGGAAAGCAAGATCAAGGCTACCCTTAAAAAGAAAGGCCCGGACGGAATCGCCATGTTCGGCTCCGGCCAGTGGACGATTTGGGAAGGCTATGCCGCAGTAAAACTCTGGAAAGCCGGTTTCAGGTCGAATAATCTCGACCCCAACGCACGGCACTGCATGGCTTCCGCCGTTGCCGGATTTATGCAGACTTTCGGAATAGACGAGCCGATGGGCTGCTACGACGACCTTGAGCACGCGGACGTCTTCGTAACTTGGGGATCGAATATGGCCGAAATGCACCCGATCCTTTTCAGCCGCTTGACCAACAGGAAGCTCTCGCATCCTCACGTCAAGTACTATCACCTCAGCACACTCGTCAACAGGCCGGCTGGCGTAGCTGACGAAATGATGGTGTTCACTCCGAATACCGATCTTGCGATAGCGAATTATATCGCGCGCCACATCATAAAGACCAAAGCGTACAACACGGAATTCATCGAAAAGCATTGCAACTTCAAGATCGGCCCAACTGACATCGGCTACGGTCTCAGGGCAAGCCATCCGAAGGAAAAAGGCCAGAAGAACAGGGGTAAAGCCGGTTCGGGCAAAATGACCACCTTCGATGCACTTAAAAAGCACGTTGAACCTTACACTCTTGAATACGTAAGCAAGCTATCGGGCGTAGAAGCCAGACAGCTTCTCGCTCTGGCCAAGGAGTACGCCGATCCCAACAGGAAGGTAATGTCTCTTTGGACGATGGGCATGAACCAGCACACCCGCGGCACGTGGATGAACGAGCTGGTTTATGTAATTCACTTGCTTATGGGCAAGATCTCCATGCCGGGCAACGGCCCCTTCTCCATTACGGGCCAGCCCTCGGCTTGCGGCACCGCGCGAGAAGTTGGAACGTTCGCGCACAGGCTCCCGGCCGACCTTGTGGTTAAGAAAAAAGCGCACCGCGATATCGCGGAAAGGATCTGGGATTTGCCGGAAGGCACAATCAACCCGAAAGTCGGTACGCATGCCATTAAGATGATGAGGCACCTCGAGGACAAGAAGGTCAACGTCCTGTGGGTTGCATGCGCAAACGCATTCCAGGATTACCCGAACCTTCACAACTGGATGAAAGCCGCGCGTGATCCGGAAAACTTCATAATTGTAAGCGAAATCTATCCGAGCGCTTCGACTGCCATGGCCGACGTGGTTTTACCGACGGCGATGATTTACGAAAAAGAAGGCTCGTACGGAAACGCGGAAAGAAGGACGCAGTTCTGGCGCCAGCAGGTAAAGGTAAACGACGACCGCAGGTCGGACCTGTGGCAGTTTGCCGAGTTCGGAAAACGCTTCAAGCTTGGGGATGTCTGGCCGAAAGACCTTATTGCAAAGCGCCCGGACCTCAAGAACAAGACAATTTACGATCAAATGTTCGCCAGGCTCGCGCCCGGATATCCCGGCGAGGGTGGTATGAACGACGAAGCGCTTCATTTCGGATTCTATATCCAAAAGGCGCTTTGGGAAGAGTACAGGAAGTTCGCTGCGCTGAAAACCCATGACCTCGCCCCGTTCGACACGTACCACCAGGTGCGCGGCCTGCGATGGCCGGTAGTCAACGGCAAGGAAACCCAGTGGCGCTTCAAGGAAGGATACGATCCTTTTGTTCCCGTGGGCGCAGGGTATTCTTTCTATGGAAATAAGAAGACCGACAACAAGGCCAACATATGGCTCCGCCCGTATGCCGACCCGCCCGAAATGCCGGATAGCGACTACCCGATCTGGTTGTGCACCGGCCGTTATCTAGAGCATTGGCATTCAGGCACGATGACAAGGCGCGTTCCCGAACTGCACCGCGCGGTTCCAGACGCGGCTGTTTCGATACATCCCGACGACGCCAAAAGCTATGGCATCAAGAATAACGACCTCGTTAAAGTTGAATCCCGCCGGGGAAGCATAACGGCACGCGCCGAGATAAACGCGCGAAACAAGGTTCCGAAGGGGCTTATTTTCGTGCCGTGGTTCGACGAGAGCATACTCATTAACAAAGTCACTCTCGACGCGACGTGTCCGATCTCAAAACAGACGGACTTCAAGAAGTGCGCCGTAAGGGTTACGAAAGCTTAACCTGAAAGGAAGTTGGAATTTAAATGTCTGAGACGACAGCCGGAATTAAGGAAGAACCGGAAAAGAGCATATCGGATGAGATGCAAGAAGAGCCGGAAAGGATGACCCGGAGGAATTTCTTTTCCGCCGGGCGCTTTCTTGGCTCCATCACCGGTATTGCGGCTTTAAGCCTGGTTTCGCTTGGAGAGCCCAAGCGCGCGTATGCGCAAAGGCCTCCGGGCGCGCTTCCGGAAAAGGAATTCATTTCCCGGTGCTTAAAGTGCGGACAGTGCATACGCTCATGTCCGTACGATTCCGTTTTTATGGCGGAACCGGGAAGCGGCATTTCCCCCGGCACTCCTTATATCGTGTCCAGAAATATCCCGTGCTACATGTGCCCGGATATACCGTGCGTAGCGGCATGCCCAAGCGGGGCGCTGGACAAGGGACTTACCGATATAAACGAGTCCAGGATGGGGCTTGCCGTCCTTATCGACAGGGAAACCTGCATCGCCTTGAAAGGCTTCAGGTGCGAGGTTTGCTACAACACATGTCCGCTTCTGGATAAGGCGTTGACCCTTGAATACTGGGTCAACAACCGGACGGGCAAGCACGCCATATTCGAACCCGTGGTCCATTCGGACGCCTGTACCGGCTGTGGGAAGTGCGAACATGCATGTATCCTAGACAAGTCGGCGATCAGGGTTCTGGATATCGACACCGCTAAAGGACAGCTTGGTAAGCATTATCGCATCGGCTGGGAGAGGGAACGCCTATGACATACGGTAAATGGTGGTTCCTCCGAAGGGCGACGGCATTAACTGTCCTGGGGCTTTTCGTTTACTCGGCGTGGGGCAAGCAAAAAATTCTTGTCGGTAATTATTCCGGTTCGTTGTTTCTTGGCGTAATTCCAACAACCGATCCTTTAATGGCGCTCCAATCGTTTTTTGCCACGGGCGATTTATATAAGACGGCAATTATAGGAGCCGTTTTAGTAATCGCCCTTTATTTAATCGTAGGGGGCCGCGCGTTCTGCGGCTGGGTTTGTCCTTTGGGGCTGGTTATCGATTTTGCGAACTGGCTTTCCAAAAAAATTCGTATCCGTAAACCGTTTCAGGGGTTTGTACCGGCGACCAAGTATTATGTGATGGCCGTCATTTTGATTGTGCCCCTAATTACGGGAGTCGCGATATATGAGTTTTACAACCCGATTTCGATTCTTCACAGGGCCATTATTTATGGCGGTATTGGAGTGGGGATAGTGAGCTGGCTGATTATAGGCACGGTATTCTTGTATGAATTTGCCATTGCCAGGATCGGCTGGTGCCGGGGACTCTGTCCTTTGGCCGCTTTCCTCACGATTTTAGGGAAAGTTTCCCTCGTCCGGGTAAATGCGGACGAATCGCGCGGAGAAATTCCTAAAAATATCGCCTCTGTGTGTCCCGAACCCAATGCGATTGCCGGCATCATTAATAACCGCACGGCCACAAGCGACTGCACGATGTGCGGCGCTTGCATAGACCGTGTCGGCGGAAGTTTGATATTTTTTGGATTAGGAAGTAAAAAGTAAAATTTACAAGGAGGTTTTGAGAAATGAGACATATTGCTTTAATATTTGCCTTGACGGCGCTCGTTTTCAGTGGAGCCGCCATCGCGGCGGATGATGAAGGCGTCACTTTAAGGAAGAACAGCATGTTCAAACCAAACGTCCTTCCCGGCGCGCTTCAATATAAGGGCGCTGAGCCGGGACAGAATAACCTGATGGTGCGCGGTTCGATTACCGCTCCGCCGCAGATTCCGCACACCAATGAAGGGCTTAGCATCTCAAAAGAAGAGAACGACTGCATGAGCTGCCACGATCCCAACAAGGGGGTAGAAGACACACCTTATGTTTCCGCTAAACACCTGTACGGGGGCGGGATAACGATGGCAAGGTTCCAGTGTGACATGTGCCATGTGCCTCAAGCTAACGTAGATCCGCTGGTTGA
>SDBV01005183.1_pt1 | contig 18463 bp, 22 predicted proteins | sample 2277081 | NCBI WGS metagenome assembly SDBV01 (sample SAMN10402039, study PRJNA504765) | marine sediment metagenome | isolation source: marine sediment core GS10_PC15, 223 cmbsf | place: Arctic Ocean: Southern Knipovich Ridge | collected 2010 | reverse complement strand
ACTTTTAAAAACTTGAAACTTCTTTTTTATTCAAATGGAAATCAGTGCTATAACTACATCCTTTTCACAAGGAATAATGCGGATAATAGCAGCTGTTGTTATAATATTATTAAGTTTAATTATTGGGCGGGTTATAGAGCGTGTAATTATTAAATTATTACACGAATTAGATACCAATAAGATATTAAGAGGATACGGGGTTAAAGTACCGGTTGAAGAATTTTCTGGAGTAATTGTAAAATATATTATTTATGTTGCAGGAATTATAATTGCTTTAAACCAGATTGGGATAACAAGAGTAATCTTAAATTTAATCTTATTTGGACTTTTTATCCTAATCTTAGCTTTTATGATATTGGCTGTTAAAGATTTTATTCCAAATTTGGTTGCAGGATTTTACATAAGACAAAAAGAAAAAATTAAGCCAAATGATTATATAAATGTAAATAATACTGAAGGCAAGGTTATGGCTGTTGATTTGACTGAAACTAAAATCAAAACTAAAGATAATGATACAATATTTATTCCAAATTCTATTTTAATAAAATCTAAGATAATTAAAAAAGATTAAGAATTTGACAAATTTTATTTTAACTTAAGAGTGATTAAATATTGGAAAGATTTATAAGTTTTTTGTTCTATCTTTTTAAGAAGAAATAAAATGGATATCAAAACAAAATTTCATACTTTAGTTGCAGCAGTTTCAATTGGATTAGCAAGTTGTTCTCAGCCAACTATTGAAAAACTAGGAGATCTTACAGGAGATGGCATTCCTGATATAATCATAGATATAAGAGAGGGTTTTCAACATGGAAAGTGGTTGTTTATTGGTCAGGAAGATGGAAGTTATATCCGGGCAAAAAGGCATGATGCTAAAAATTCAGAAATAAAATATTATAGAACAGAGGATGGCCAAGTATATTTTTTTGACGGACAGATCTACAAGTCAGCACCAAAGCAAGAATAACTTTTAAATTTTTTTCTTTATTCTTTTAAACAAAAATAAAATTAATTTAGAATACTTAAATATTTTTGTAATAAGAAATATGTTTTCATTTGTTATTCATATCTTAATACATTATCTAGTTTAATGGAAATGTAATATTAGGAAGAACGCATTTCTATTAGTTCTCGTTGTGTAGGTAGATGTCTTATAAGTTTGGATCCTGCTTTAACAGCATGTTCTAAACCGGGATGCCACCAACCACCTTCATCTGTAACAGAATAAGCTATTAAAAGAGGAGCATTTTTATCTTTTAACATTAGGAAACTATCATAACAATCTTTCCTTTTAGGATCACCAATAACATTATATGCCTCATTAAATTTAACAAAAAGATCAATAGAAGAATCAAGAGAATCTTCAGGAAAGGTATATAATGCTAATTGTTTAAATGCTTTTTTTACTTGTTCAATAGGTGCATAATTTGGAATACCCAATACTGCATAATAATTTTTAAATTCACTAAAGGAATCTTTTAATTGAAATTTTTTTGTTTTCATAGAAAATTACTTTTTTTGAAAAATACTTAAAACTTTCTATTCATACCTTAAAGCATCAACTGGTTTAAGAGAAATGTGAATTTTGTTTTTATTTAAACTTTTAAATGGTTACAAAAAATTTTAAGTCTCTATAAAAATTTAGAGAATACGGGCTGTATAACACTTAAATTTTGCATTTTTCGTATAAAGTCTGTTATATTCAATAAAGAATCAAACATCACAAATACTTGTCTTGTCTTAAAGAATTTACAATTTTAGTAGTAATATCAGATAAATTATACTTTGAAAAATCATTTACCCACTCAGACTTCGAAATTTCTCTTGCTGGAGGATATAATCTTCCATTAATTTCTGAAAAATAAACTTTTGCTTTTAATATATCTCCTGTGTGTGGAGTTTGTCCTTCAAAATCTTTATAATGTTTGATATTACATAATTTAGTTCTTGGCAATTCTTCTTTACCAATTTCTCTAAAAAGACATTCTAAATCCCTTTCTTTAGGATTTGGTTTACCTCCAGGCAATATCCAAGTTTGTTTTTTCCTTACAAGCAAAAGTTTTCCATCTTTTATAATTGCAGCACAGATTGCAGTTCTCATATAAATTGTAAATTCTTTTTTTATATATAAACCTTCTTAATTATTTGATTCTTTACTCTTCGGGATTTTTTTGCTTCGCAAAAAAACGCTTTGCAGGCTATCCCTTGTCCTCACTTCGTTCGGAGAATATAACAGCAATTATATGACATATTACTCACCAGACAATTCTTTATAGAAGGGGATAAAGCTCATAAGATCAAACAACATGTGAGGGTGCAATATTGACTAATCTACATTCTCTTTCAAAAAATACAATCACAGATTCTCGCAGATAACATTCGAATCCAACACCCCAATTAGATTTTATATTCTCGTCATTGACCCGTCTCCAATCATACCCATCTCCATCATCCTCAATTTGCGTAAGTGAAATTGGTGGTTCTCCTTGGTAAACTCTTACTTGTAATGGTTTAGTAATGTCCTTTTTATTACCTCTCACTACAGCATTAGATAAGGCTTCCATGATGGTCTGAACATATTCCATTTCTGTATCTTCCATTAAATCTCTTTGTCCATCAACATATTTCATTAATTTCCATGGAAACGGACTAGCACCATAGCTATCAATATGTAATCCAGCAGCGATTACTCTTTTTTGCAAATCATCAAATTCAGGAGGTATTCCTGATTCTCCGATTATACTATCAAAATAATGAGTTTCGTTCAAAATCAAATCCAACGGACCAATTTTGCTACATATATCTTCAAATGTGCATTCTATGATGGTCATTCTCAAAGAGAATTTAATAATAAATTAAAGTCTTTCGATTATTTTTTACTATGAGCTTTTCCCTTGATAGTTTTATTAAATGTACCGCATTCGCTCTTTATAAGAATTGTCTGGTTCCGTCATACGCGAAAATCCTAAAAACTCCTTTATAATAAATAATAAATCCGTTTTTATGGATTTTCGGTTTTCTTTCAGAAAACTCATATAACACTGTTATATTCAATCAGTTGGAGGCTTTCCTGTAGCAAGTCTCTCCAATTCACTTTTTAGAATCCTTCTTGTAGAAAAATTTTCCCAAATGTTTATTCCATACATTTTATTTTCCCTACATCCAATAGTCATTCCTTCCTCAACTGACCCCTCTCCAATCAATCCACAATCTTCTAATTCTTTAAGAAAGGGTAGTGATAAAAGAACATCTTTAAAACTTTGTTTGTAAGTATAATTACCTATTTTAAAATAAATGTCAATACCATTTGCCATAATAAAGCCTCCAACTGACTCAAAATTTTATTATTTCCGCTACGCTCCAATATAAAGTTTTGCTTTTTCTTTCAGAAAAAGGAACATAACATCGTTTTAAATTCAATTATTATTCATACCTTAAAGCATCAACTGGTTTAAGTTTAGCTGCTTGTTTTGCTGGGAACACACCAGAAATACAACCAATTATAAAAGAGAACATTAATGCTCCACCAACTAACCAAAATGTTATAGATGCTCTTAGAAGATCAGTTCCTAAAAACATTGCAGCAATTTTTTCTACACCCAAACTCATACTAAGGCCAAGAACTATTCCAATAGCTCCACCAACTATACCATAAGTTCCAGATTCTAATAAAAATATAAGTAGAATATCTGAATTTTTTGCTCCAATAGATTTCATTATTCCAATTTCTTTTGTTCTTTCCAAAACAGAAGTATACATTGTATTCATTATTCCAATACCACCAACAACCAAAGAAATTCCTGCAATTCCAATTAAAACTGCTCTTACTATGTTAAGAATACTTGATACGCTTTCCATAAGTTGTTCAAATGTTTGGACTTGAAAACTTTCTTCCCCTTCTTCTTCATCTCTATAATCTCTTAGTTCTTCTTTTATTTCTTCAGCAATTTCACTTGGTTCATATCCTTTTTTAACTTGTACAAAAATAGAAGAAATTTCATCGTCATCAAAAAGTTCTTTTGCAACTTCTATTGGGATGTAAACTTGAGCATCATCTTGGGGATTTCCTATTCTTTTAACTAATCCAACAACTTCAAATTTTTCCCCTTCAATTTCTAATTTATCTCTTAAATCTACAGATTTTTCAAAAATATCTTCATTCCAAAATCTCCAGCCAATTGTTACCTTATATTTGTCACCCTTTTTTAGATCTCTTCCTTTTTCAGCTTCAAAACCTTCCATAGAAGTAATTACATCTGCTGATTCATCTGTTGGCAATCCTATTACAAGAATAGTTTTTGTCTCATCTTTAAATTTTACCCCGCCATTTTTATAAAACATTTCAGCAACTTTTTCAACACCTTTTGTTTTTTCAATAACTTTTAGGTCATTTTCTGTAAGTGGATTTGCAGCGTAAGCTCCAAAGCCAAAACCACCTTCACCGCCAGGCATAACCATAATTTTATCACTACCCATGCTTTCAAATTGTTCATTTATGGCATCCTCCATTCCCTGACCAATAGAAATAAGAGCAACAACAGAAGCTATACCAATAAAGATACCAATCATAGTAAGCCAAGATCTTAATTTTCGATTAGTAATACTCCGAAAGGCAAATCGAAAGTAATCTTTGATCATTTTCTTTTTTTAGTTTTTCTTTTTTTAATCTTATTTTTTCTAATTTCACTTCTTCTAGTTTTAACTTTCCCAAATAATATCTTTACTTTTTCTCCAAGGTATTTAATGTAATTTATAAATCCGTTATCTTTGTTTACCTTCTTCCATTTTCTATAACCAAAGAACAACATTACAAGTAGAAATACAAATAATATCTTAACACCATTATAATTGGCTTTAAAACCCATTTCTTTTTTACTATATATTTCCAATTCAGCATTTAAATCCCTAGTATATTCATTATTATTTCCATCTCTAAAGTTTAATTTTACCGGAAGATTTATTTTATTACTAAAAGAACTTAATTTTAATCTAAATTCAACACTATCATCATCATCTGGATCAATGTCACCCAAATAAACTTTGTCTTCTGATAAAATTTTGTAATTATCTTTTTCTAAAATCTTATATCCAAAAATGTCAAATACCCTTTTAGATTTTCCAAGTTCAACTGTTAAGAATTTTATTTTTGTAAGACCAGTATTAACAAAATTTATAGTAATTTCCCCAGTATCTCGTTTATTATATAGGTTACTCTCTTTTATTTCAATGTGAAATTTTGGTTCACCACCAATAATTAATCCAATTAAATCATCTTTTATATATTTATCACCAAGTTCATCATAGTATTCTATTTCTAGAGGCACTTTGTAAACATTAGCTTCAGCAGCTGGTAAGGCCATAAGATTGAAAATTAAATTTGCACTTTCTCCAGCAGGAATTTCTTCTATTCTCTTTTCAGAAGTTGTTCCAATAGGAGCAAAAGGAGTATCAGCACTACTTAAATCAAGTTTAACTGTGATATCTCTCATTAAATAAGCTGCAGTATTCTGAATATTGATTAAAACTTCTGCTGCTTCTCCGGGAAGTATTTTTCCAGGATCTATTTTAATTGTTGTACCTGTTATTTTTGCAGTAGTTGCAGAAACAATTCTATTTAACCTTTTAAGAGAAATTGTAAAAGACTCAGTACTTCCAGTTCCTATGTTTCTTAAGTAATATTGTAAGGAAACTTTATAATCATCTTCCTGGACATTTTCATTAGCATGTATTGTAAATTTAAAAGGAACTGCTTTTCCTGGTTCTAATCTTCTTAAGTATATTGTCTTATCAGATGTTACTGTTAATGGAAAACCATCTACAAAAGTTATTTCAAAATCAGTTATATCTTCATTTCCAAGATTTCTTATTTCAAACCAAATATCTGTATATTTTCCTGGTTCTACTGGTGCCGGATCGTATTTAATTAAATCTATTCTAAATTCATTCCCAATTGTCAATATATTTTGGGTTGCAGAAACAGAGTGTACAAAAATAACTAAAAAAAATAAAACCAATAATAAATTTTTATATTTCATTTTTTCACCTCTTAATTATAAAACTTCACCATCCTTTAAATTGATTTGACGTTCAGCATGTTTAGCAATACTTTTATCATGAGTAACCATAACTATAGTTCTCTTTTCTTTTTTATGTAAAGTATTTAGGAATCTCATTATTTCTTCTCCTGTTTTTGAGTCTAGGTTCCCAGTAGGTTCATCAGCTAATAGAACTTGAGGATCATTGGCTAGTGCTCTTGCAATTGCAACTCTTTGCATTTCTCCACCACTAAGTTGTGTAGGTCTATGAGTCATTCTTTCTTCTAAGCCAACTGATTTTAATAATGACTTTGTTTTTTTGATTCTTTGTTTTTCTGGCACATTTTGAAAGATCATTGGTAATTCTACATTTTCTATAGCTGATAATGTTGGAAGCAGATTGAATCTTTGAAAAATGAAACCAATTTTCTTACCCCTTATTTGTGCGAGATCTGATTCTTGTAATAATGAAATATCTTTATTATCTAAAAATACATGTCCTTTTGTGGGTACATCTAAACAACCAACCATAAACATTGCAGTTGATTTTCCAGAACCAGATGGTCCCTGTATTGCTACAAATTCTCCTTTTTTTATTTTTAAGTTTATTCCTCTAAGTGCATGGACTTGAACTTCCCCCATAGGATAAGTTTTCCAGACATTCCTTAATTCAATAATTGTATCTGTCATTTTATAATTTTTAATTTTTCAAACAAACTCATTAAAGTTTTAAACATTTTTTCAAAGCGTAGAATTTGTTTTTGGTAATTTTTTATAATATCTAATTCTTTTTGCTCTTTTGAATCTAATTTATGGATTTTATAACCTTCAATTATTTTTGGAAGCGTATCTTTTGTTTTAAGCATTAATTGGTATTTTTTTCTCATATATTGGGCTGACATAGCTGTAAAATCCTTTTCCATGTAAAAAAATACTTTTTTTGTTTTAGGTTTCTTTAATCTTTTAACTAGGCCCATTCTTTCTGCAAATTTGATTTCTGTACTTATTGCAGATAAACTATAACCAGTTCTTTTTGCTAATCCTTCTAGAGAAATTTCATTAGGATCTAAGTATAAAATGCTCATTATCTTTGAAGTTAACTCACTAAAACCATTGCTTTTACAATCCTCACTCATGAGTTCAAGAAACTCTTCTTTTGGTGATATCATTTTCAACTTTCTGAACTTTCAGAGTTTACTAAAAGTTGTGAAAGCTTATATAGGTTTCGAAAACAAAGATAATCATTGAAGAATAATAAAAGTGCGGAGGACAGGATTCGAACCTGCGAACCCACTAAGAGAGCAGCTCTTGAGGCTGCCGCGTTTGACCACTTCGCTACCTCCGCGTATAATAAATAAATGAATTTATCCTTTAAGAAGTTTTCTTATATTCTTGAGAAGAATTAATTTTTTATATTTTAAGCTTTAAATTATAAGTATGAATGTTAGAAGACCGATAGTTACTGGACAATTTTATTCTGGAGATTTTGAGAAATTAGAGGAAGAAATAAAAGAATCTTTTTTATCAAAATTTGGACCAGGTGATTTACCAATAAAAAAAAGAAATAAGAAAATTTTTGGAATAATCAGCCCACATGCAGGTTATAAATTTTCTGGGCCATGTCAAGCTTGGTCTTATAAAGAAATAGCAGAATCAAAAATGCCTGAAACTTATGTTATCTTGGGACCAAATCATACTGGTCTTGGAAGTAACTTTTCTATGTATTATGAAGCTAGTTGGGAAACTCCTTTTGGAATAGTAAAAGTAGATGATATTTTAGGAAGATCTTTATTAAAAAAATGTAGATTTCTTCAAAATGATGTGATGGCTCATTTACACGAGCATTCTATTGAAGTACAATTACCGTTTTTACAATATGTAAATAAAGATAATTTAAAAGATTTAAAATTTTTACCAATAGCAATTTCTCATTTTTCTCTTGAAAATTGTAAGAAATTAGCTGAAGCTATTGTTGAATCTAATAAAAATATTTGTATTGTTGCTTCTTCTGATTTTACTCATTATGGTGAAAATTACAAGTATGTTCCATTTACTTATAATAAAAAAGAAAGTTTGTATAGATTAGATAGTGAAGCAATGGAATTTATAAAAAATCTTGATTCTGAAGGTTTTTTTAATTTTGTTGAAAAGAAAAAAACTACAATATGTGGTGTTGGTCCAATAATTGTTGCAATTGAAGCATGTAAACTATTAGGGGCAAGAAAAGCAAGATTATTACGTTATTATACCTCCGGTGATGTTTCAGATGATTATAATAATGCTGTTGGTTATGGTGGTCTTGTTTTTGAATAAAATGACATCTCCTGACAATGAATCGGAAAATTTAGAAGATACTGTTGAAGAAGAAATATGTTTAGGACACTTAATTAGTGATTATAGAATAGTTTGTAAGATGTGTGAAAAGAGTGATTATAACAAATATTGTCCATATTATGGAAGGGTAATAAGATAAGATTACTTTGCAGAAAATTCCAAATAAAAAGCTTTAAATAACTATTTTTCTAGGAGTTGTTGAATGGCAAAATATGTTGAAATTTTGAATGGCAACATTATTCTTGCAAGTAAAGCAAAATATTTAGAACATTTTCTTCCTAAATTAAAAGGTCTAATGTTTACTTTACCTCTAAGAAAGGGCAAGGGTATTATTCTAGTAGCTCCTGAAGAAGGTATTTTAGAAACAATGATTCATATGTTATTTGTTTTCTATCCTCTAGATATAGTTTGGTTAAATTCAGATTATGAAGTAGTTGATTTTAGAAAGATGATAATGCCATTTACACCATTTGTGGCTCCAAATAAACCTGCAAAATATGTACTAGAGCTTGCTCATGGTTCTCTTAAGCATATTAAAATTGGAGATAAATTATTGTTTAAAGATATCTGATAAAAGCAAACTTATATAAATATATTCTGTAAAATATAAATTAAATGGTAGTAGAATTTTGTGCAGTTGGCGGTTATAATGAAGTCGGCAGAAATATGTCTGTAATAAGAGTAAATAATGAAGCAGTTATTCTAGATATGGGCTTCTATATGCAAAAAATAGTTGGTTTTGAAGAAGAAAATGATAATAAACGTGCATCTGCAGATGATTTAATTTCTCTGCAAGCAATACCTAATGATAATGTAATTAAAAAATGGAGAAATGATGTAAAAGCAATTGCTTGTACTCATTGTCATCTTGATCATATTGGAGCAGTGCCATACCTAGCTCCTAGATATAATGCTTCTGTTTTTGGAACTCCTTATACTATAGAAGTTATAAAAAGTACTCTAAAAAATGAAAATCTTAGAATTAAAAATCCATTAAAAGCAGTAAATCCTAATTCTAAATGTAGAATTTCTGATAATATTGAATTAGAGTTCATTAATATGACTCATTCTACATTGCAAACAGCAATGATAGCAGTTCATACTCCAGAAGGAATTATTTTATACGCTAATGATTTTAAATTTGATAATCATCCAGTTTTAGGAAAGAAGCCCAACTATAAAAGATTAAAAGAGCTAGGAAAAAAAGGGATCCTTGCCTTGGTTGTAGATTCTCTTTATTCATTTAATGATGGAAAGACCCCTTCAGAAAAAGTTGCTAGAGAGATGTTAAAAGATGTAATTTTGGGTATTGAAAATAAAGGAGATGCAGTAATAGTTACAACTTTTGCATCAAATCTTGCAAGAATTAAAAGCATGGTTGATTTTGGACATGAATTAAATAGAAAAGTTGTTTTACTTGGTAGAAGCTTAACTAAATATATTACTGCAGCAGAAAAAGTTAAGTTAATAAATTTTTCAAAAAAAGTAGAACTTGTTGCTTATGGTAACAAAATAAGAAATAAATTAAGATTAATTGAAAAAGAGGGCAAAGGCCGTTATTTAATTATTTGTACTGGCAGTCAAGCTGAGCCTAATTCAGTTTTATCAAAGATTATCAATGGAACTTTTTCTTTTAATCTTAGAGCTCAGGATCACATAATCTTTTCTTGTAAAACTATTCCAGTAGAACCAAATATTACAAATAGAAAGAAGTTGGAAGATAAATTAAAGAGGAAAAAAATAAGAATTTTTACAAATATTCATACTTCAGGACATTGTTCAAGAGAAGATTTGAGAGATTTAGTAACAATGGTTAAACCAAAATATATTATTCCTGCTCATGGTGATCTTGCTAAAAGAAAGCCCATGGTAGAATTAGCTTACGAGATTGGATATAAAAAGAAAAATATTTTATTAATAAATAATGGGAATATAGTTAAATTATCTTAAAAGTTTTCTTCCAAATAAACTTATTAGAAATACTACAATGACTATTGAGAATACTATTATTGATTGTACACGTGCTGTTTTTACAATATTACAACTAAGGCTTAATCCAATAACATTTTGAGTTTGTGTTGTTGGATTTGCTTTACAAATACCAGCTGGAGTCATTAAAACCAAAAAAGCAACAACACAGATTATTAATATAACGCCAGCAATTGAAGATGAGATAATAATTTCTTTTGTTGAAGTTTTTTCTTTAATTTTCTTAGTAACTTGTGCTTTTTGTTCAGGTGCTTTTTCTAATGGTATTTCTTTTTCTTTTTGACTTGCTTTATTAATTGCTTCTTCAATTTGTGCCTGAGAATAACCTAAATATGATAATGATTCTATAATTGATTCTTTTCTTTCTTTTCTTTCTACTGCCCTTTCAACAGCACCACGTAATGTATTATCTACCACAATCTTTTAAACTATTTTTAATATAAATAACTTTGGTTATTACATCAAAGAAATGAAAGAAAAATTAGGATATTTTTGATAAATTCTAAATTCTATATGCCATATACGTTTCTAATGCAGATTTAAATTGTTCCATTAAATTATTTTCTTTTGCATAAATCCTTGCTAATCTTCTATCTTTTTTATCTTTAACAACATCATTAAAACCATCTTTTTCAATAGAATCTCCAATAAAGTTATACTCATTTTGATGATGTTTTTGTATTAATGCACCATAACCCCCTATTAATGCTTGAATTCCTAAAAATTTAAGATCCTCTGTTTGAAATCCATCTGCAAGTGTAAGTCCAGAAAGTCCAGCCGATACAGTATATGCAATTAAAGAATCAAAATTTACTTTTGCAAAGCTTACAATTTTTTCTAATGCCATTTATATTTAAAAAAATATGTATTTATTATTAATAAATCTTATCAAATTAATACAATACTTTTTCAATATATACTATTTGATGTATAAATATTTATAAGATTTTAAAAATTTTTTAAATTAGATTATTCTAAAATGAAATTTGCTCATTTAGCAGACTGCCATATTGGTGGATGGAGAGAAGAAAAATTAAAAGAGCTAGGTATTGAATCATTTAGAAATACAATTAATATTTGTATAAAAGAGAATGTTGGTTTTGTTATTATTTCTGGAGATTTGTTCAATACATCTCTTCCTTCAATAGAAACCTTAAAAGAAGTTGCATCTATTTTAGAAAAACTAAGAAGCAGAGATATTGCTGTTTATCTTGTTCCTGGAAGCCATGATTTTTCAGCATCTGGAAAAACTATGCTAGATGTTCTTGAAAAAGCTGGATTATGTAAAAATGTTGTGACTATAGAAGAACTTGATGATAAAATAAGGCTAAAGTTTAGTATAGATGATAAAACCGATGTTAAACTTGCAGGGTTATTTGGAAAAAAAGGTAGTTTAGAAAAAAGTTATTATGAAATCTTAGATAAAAAGAATTTAGAATTAGAAGAAGGATTTAAGATATTTGTATTTCATACAGGATTAACAGAATTTATGCCAAAAGATCTAGAAGAAGTAGAATCCCAATCAATTTCTTTATTACCTAAAAATTTTGATTATTATGCTGGCGGACATATCCACTATATATTTAATAAAAAAGTAGAAGATTTTGGTTTAATAGCATTTCCCGGACCTTTATTTCCAAATAATTTCAAGGAACTTGAAGAGCTTAAGAATGGTGGTTTTTACATAGTGAATGATAAACTAGAAATAAAATATGTTCCTATAAAATTAAAAGAAGTTCTATCATTTAAATTTAATGCTGATGACAAGACACCAGGTGAATTAGAAAAAGAAATTCTTTCTTCAATTAAAGATTTTCAAGATAAAATTATAACATTAAGAGTTGAAGGTGTATTAAAATCTGGAAAACCAAATGATGTAAATTTTAGAGAGATTTTATCAAGATTAGAAGAATCTTTTGTTGTTTTAAAGAATACAAATAAATTGACTACAAAGGAATTTGAAGCATTAGAAGTGGAAACAGGAAATATTGAAGAAATAGAAAATAAAATTATAAAATCGCATTTATCTCAAATAAAAGTAAAAGATCTTACAGAGGATAAAGAAGAGAAATTAGTTCATGATTTATTAGAACAGTTGAGTTTAGAAAAAGATGAAAATGAGAAGAACGCAGATTTTGAAGATAGACTAACTGATTCTATTATTAAAAGTTTAAACCTTAAGGAAATCTGGGAAAAATGATATTAAATAAAATTAAATTAGAAAATATTAGAAGTTATCTTACAGAAGAAATAAATTTCCCCACTAGTTCTATTTTGCTTTCTGGAGATGTTGGTTCTGGTAAATCAACTATTTTACAAGCAATTGATTTTGCTTTGTTTGGAATTAGAAGACCAGGATTATTAGGATCAACTTTATTGAGAAATGGAAAGAGCAATGGTTCTGTTGAATTACACTTTGAAGTAGAGGATAAGAAAATTATAATTAAAAGAACATTAAAAAGGATTGCTGATACTGTAACCCAAGATTCTGGTTTTATAATGATAAATGATGTAAAAAAAGAAGGTACTGCTTTAGAACTAAAAGAATCAATTTTGAAATTATTGAGTTATCCTAAGGAATTATTAACTAAAACTAAATCTTTGATTTATACTTATACTGTTTATACTCCGCAAGAAGAGATGAAAGCTATTTTATTAGGAGATAGAGAGTCTAGAATTGATACTTTAAGAAAAGTATTTGGTATAGACAAATATAAAAGAATAAAAGAAAATACAAAAATTTTTGTTACAAGAATAAAAGAGAAGAAAAAAGAATTAGTTGGTAGAATTTCTGATTTAGAAGATAAAAGAAAAGAAAAAGAAGAAAGAGAATCAAAAATAAGAGAACTTACATCAAGTATTGATTTAATCATACCACCAATTGAAAAATATAAAAAACAAATCTTAGCTGAGAAAGAATCTATTGGGAAGATAGAAGAAGAAATATCGAGATTAAATCAATTAAAAAAAGAATATGAAGTAAACAAATTAAGATTAAAATATAATGATGAACAATTACAAAAAGATAATAATGAATTAATTGAAGTAGATAAACAAATTAAAACTTTAGAATTAGAATTAAAAGAAAGAAATGGAATAAGAGTAAGTGAAAAAGATATTGAAAACAAAGAAAACCAAATTAATTTAACAGAAGATAATTTTAAAAGAATATTAATAAAAATAAGTGAATTTAAAACAAAGAAGACCTCTTCTGAAAATATCAAAAGTAGTTTAGCTAGTTTAGAAACATGTCCAACTTGTAAGCAGAAAGTTACCCAAGAATATAAACATAAGATAGTTGCTGAAGAATCAAATAGAATACAAGGATTTTCTAATGAAATAAGTGCTTTAATAAGAAATCAAGAAGAAAATGAACGGAGATTAGACAATTTAAAATCAGACTTAAATAAATTAAGGAATTTACAAAATAATTATAAGATATTCTTAATGAAATCTGATTTATTGGAAGAAAAAAATAATTCTAAAAAATCAATATTAGAAAATAAAGCTAAAATTAAACAAGAAATAAATGACTTTAATGTAAATAAAGATACTTTATTAGAAAATATAAAGAAATATGAAAATGTAGAAGAAGATTATAAGAGATCTAGATTAGAATTAGAAGAACTGCAGGAAAAACTTAAAGATGTGGAGATTAAGAAGATTTCTTTAGATAAAGAAAAAGAAAATACTGAAGAGATTTTAGATAAATTACAAAAAGAAATTGAAATAAAATTAAGTATTAAAGAAGACTTAAATTATTTAGATCAATTACATCATTGGTTAGAAGAATTTTTTGTTAAATTAATGAGTTTAATTGAAAAACAAATTTTGTTAAGAGTTCATATGGATTTTGATACTTTATTTCAAAAGTGGTTTAATATTATTATGGATGTAGAAATATTAAATGTTAAATTAGATGATGAATTTACCCCAGTTATAATCCAGAATGGTCATGAAATTGATTATTTATCTTTGTCCGGAGGAGAAAAAACATCAATAGCCTTAGCTTATAGATTAGCCTTAAACCAAGTCATCAATAATTTAATAACAACAATAAAAACTAAAGATTTATTGATTTTAGATGAACCAACAGACGGATTTTCATCAGAACAATTAGATAGAATTAAACTGGTTTTAGATGAGCTAAACAGTAAACAAATAATCATAGTAAGTCATGAGAATAAAGTAGAAAGTTTTGTTAATGAAGTTATTAAATTAAGTAAAAAAGAACATGTTAGTCAAATCATTCAATAAATTTAAATAAAATAAAATACCCCTATTCTCTATGTTTTTAATAACCCATTTTATACTTGCAGTAATTTTTAGTTTTTTTCTTTTTCCACTTTTTGGGTGGGATGTTTGGTTAATAGTTTTAGGTGGAACTTTTATTGATTTAGATCATTTTATAACAAATTCTTTTAGATTCAAAAAACCAAAAGATATTCTAACATATTTTTCTAAGCAATTTAGGTTTTTTATGAGAAAACCAGAAGGTGATAATAAAGTAAGACTTTACCCATTTCATTCTATAGAATTTTTAGTTGTTTTAACAATCCTAGCTCTATTTTTTAGGCCAGCTTTCCTTATTCTGATAGGAGTAGTTTTTCATCTGATTTCAGACTTAATTTCAGACACTTTTATTTTAAAAAGGTTTATAAGATATTTCTCTATAATAGGCTGGTTAAGGAAAGGAAAGGGGCTGTAGTATAGCTTGGCTCAATATCCCAGCTCGGGGTTTTCATTGAGATTGAAAGGATTTCAGAACAATGAGATGGAAAGCTGGTGACCCGGATTCAAATTCCGGCAGCCCCATTATAATAAAGTTTAAATATGAGTATTGATAAATGGTAAACATGAAAAAATTTATGCCATTCTTAGTGATTTTAATATTATTTTCTATTGGTGTAAAAGCAGAATTAGAAATTACTCAAGAAACTATAAGGGATACAATTTTGCCTACCCAAACAGGTTTGGTTTATTTAAAAATTACAAATGAGAATTTTTTTGACCAAGTAGAAGTTCGTTATTCAGACGATTTTTGGCGTTTAAAAATAGAACCAAGATTCATTAATTTACCGGCAAATGAGCAACAAGTTGTAAAGATTTATTTATATCCATTAAACAGTGCAAAACCAGGGGATTATGTTGTAAATTTAATTTTTTGGTCAATTACTGATTTCAAGGTAGAAACAGAATATACTTTAAAATTAAAATTAATGGATCCAAGTAAAGCTATAAATGTTGAACTATTAGACCAAAAAATAGATCCAAGAAAAAAAGATTTTCCTTTGAAAATAAAATTTACAAATAATTATGATATACCAATAAAAGATTTAAAAGTAGAAATAAAAAATAGATTATTTAGTTTAAGAAAAACTTTTGATTTTGAGCCAGGAGAAGTAAAGATAGAAGAATTTTTAATTAATTTAGATCCATCAATAAAACAAGGCAAATATCCTGTTGAGTTTTTATTTAGTATGGATAATAAACCTGTAGCTAGAATAGATAAAGAAATTCTTATTTCACATCTTTCTGAGATAACTAAAGATATAAAAAAAGTTAATAGAATTTTTTCAAGTGTAAAAGAAATTGTAATAATGAATGGGGCAAATACAATTGCAGAAGAACAATATAAAGAAAAATTTTCCAAATTTGAAAGATTATTTACATTAGTAAAACCAAGACCAAATAATATACTTAAAGAAGGAAATAAATATGTATATATTTGGGACATAAATTTAGAACCATTAGAATCCTATGAAATAAGGATAATAAAAACTTATCGTGGATTTTTAATAACTATTTTTGGTTTATTAATTCTAATTGGTTTAGTTTATTATTGGTTTGGTAAAGAAATTGAAATAACTAAAAAAGTATTAACTACGAGAAAAGAAAAAGATGGCATTTCTAATTTTAAGATATTATTGAATATTAAAAATAAAAGTAAAAGACCACTGTATAATGTTAAAATTTTGGATAAATTGCCACATTTAATAAAACCTTTAAGAGATTTTGGTACATTAAAACCAACTAGTATTAAAAAAACTAGAGCAGGAATAGCTTTAATATGGAACCTTCCTTTATTATCTAAAAAAGAAGAAATAGTTATTTCTTATAAGGTAGAATCTAAATTACCTATTGTTGGAAGATTTTTATTATCAACAGCAACAGCAAAATATAGAAATAAGCACGGTAGGATTGTTAAATCTTATTCAAATAAATTAATATTGTTTTCTTTGCCATCATTAAAAAAATAAATCAAAAACTTTATAAGTCAATTTTCTTGAAATTAATTAACCCACCATAGCTCAATGGTAGAGCGATCGGCTGTAGATACTGTTTGACTTTAGGTTATATTACTAAGAATGAAAAATAGTCAGCCGTTACCGATAGGTTCCCGGTTCGAGTCCGGGTGGTGGGATTCTTCTCATACCGAAAGGTTTTAAAATACAAAATAAAACTAAAATTTAGGCATTATGCCCTGGTGGTGTAGCGGTTATCATATGGCCCTGTCGAGGCCATGACCCGGGTTCGACTCTCGGTCAGGGCGTTCTATATTAATACTCTTTTTTTTATGAACTTTTAAAAATATATTTTTAATGACGGATTTTTTTATAAATAAAAAACTTTTAACTAAATTCTTTAAAGGAAAATTTATTAAAAAAGGGGGCGAAAATGCCAGAAAAACTTTTAGTACAAAGTCAGGGATCAAAAAGAGATCCTAAGTATGAAGAACAAAAATTGGAGTTAGATGGCGAGCAAGTATCTTTTCATGAATTTTTTCATAGACAAGGTATTAAAACATTAAAAAAAGTTTTAGTTAATTCTTGTCATGGTGATACTGTTTTGACTTTAGATCTTGTCAATGATATAAAAGCATTAGCTGTTAAAGGTCATCATAGAATAGTTTGTACAGAACAAGGTAGTTTGTATTTTGCAAAACCAAGTCTTGAAGCTGCAAATATGCCAACTATTCCTGTTATAAGTGTCCCATTGGGGAAAGGTCTTGGTGGATTAGCTGCATTTTTAGCACCATATGTTCCACCAGGAACAGCAGCAATTGCAGGAGTTAGTATGGCTAATTATCAAACAGCAGCAACAGTTGCAGCTAAGATATTAAATAACAAGTATGAAGGAGTTTATCTTAGTAAGTCATCTAAAAAATTAGAAGAAACACTTGAAGAATTAAAAGTGCCTGTTTTAGGAGATTGTAATAATCCATATATGGAAGATGCTCTTGTACTTGGTCGAGTATCTTTTAAATATAATCCAATTTATAATGAATTTGCAGGAATAGATAGGGGGCCCAATGCTATTGGAGGCAACTGTTTAGGAGTTTTTGCACCTATTGAAGATTCTGTTGAAGATCCTAATATGATACATAGATTACATCATTATTGTAGCCAACTTAAGAATAGTGTAATGGTAAATAGTGATGGAAATCTTGCTTTTTTTGCAGCAAAAATAATGGCAGCTTATAATAGTGATATTGCAGAGCAATTGACTAGAAAAGCTAAGAAAAAATCAGAAAGCTATGATGAAAGAGAAATAGTTTTAGATTCTTTTGGTGGAGGTAAATAAAAAATGGGAAGTGTAAAAGATTTAATACGTGGTGGTAAGATTGGGGAAAAATGGTATACATCTCCAAGTTTGGATGATTTTGGACAAGGCCCTTGGGGAGTAAAAGGAACTTTTTCTGTAAGAGATTTGAAATATTTACTTGGAGAATTTAATATAAAAAATAAACCAGAAGCTCTTGCTATGGTAAATGGTGCTTTTATGGAGCGTTTAGCAGATAAACATCCTGATATGGAAACTTGTTATCTTGGATTTATTGATAGAGATAACAAACGTGTGGATTTACAAACTCTCCTTGATAGGGGAGAGACCTCAAATATTGTACTTATGAAATTAGCCCATACACCAAAAAGTTATTCTGGAAATGATTTAAGATCATATAGGGCAGCACTTTCTAGGGGTACTTTGCGGTGTGGTGTGGCTGATGTTGAATCAATTTTTAGAAAAGGTTTTCCTTTAGGCTCGTCTACATTTAGAAAAATATTTGAAGCTGTAGATATGGGGGATGATTACAATAAACTTTC
>SDBV01005182.1_pt1 | contig 18463 bp, 20 predicted proteins | sample 2277081 | NCBI WGS metagenome assembly SDBV01 (sample SAMN10402039, study PRJNA504765) | marine sediment metagenome | isolation source: marine sediment core GS10_PC15, 223 cmbsf | place: Arctic Ocean: Southern Knipovich Ridge | collected 2010 | reverse complement strand
ATTTCCACGATAAAATTCTATTAGCCCTGTTACCTCTTGGTCTGTTGATGCATTTGAATCAGATATTCTTATAGTAGGAGTTGATGATTCTATATGTAGGTTTTTTTGTGGTGATGATGATCCAATACCCAATCTATTGCTTGCAGTATTGAAAAATAAACCAACATTATCTTCTACGAATGTTGTTCCGTCTGAGATTACGACCGAGCCTGTGCTTAATGAAGTCGTATCAAAATGTTTAGTGGCAACGAAATTCAATAAATTATTATGGTCTACAGCGGTCTCATCCAAACCAATATCATCATCAGTAAGTGTAATTGGTGACGTGACTGTAAGATTTATATCATCAGACAAATCAATCCAATCAGCAGCCTGAAGTTGCTGTGTTTCGCCGTCGACAAGTACAAGTGGTTTTCTGGCAGCCATAGCTAAAGTAAAATCGGCCTCTCTATTTCAATATCCAGCACAGTAGTCGAAACAGCACGACCAACCCTCACTATATAAGAACCTAGAGTAGAAGTTGGAGTTGCCGTCAGCTGGCCCTTGGTTCCATCTACATAAAGTGAAATCTCGAACTCTATTTCTCGTAAATACGGTAAATTAGCTAAATTTCCGCTAACCCCAAGAAGCTGGTAATATCTATACTGAGTTGTATTTCCACTTAATTCCGTTTGCGTCTGAGTAACAACACCACCGAGCGTAAAACTACTACCTATGTCATCCCAATCGGAAGCATTATTAGACCCTTGCCACTTCCATGTGCCGTGTGAATAATTAGTATCTTGATACCATTTCGCCTCAGTTATTAACATCTGCGTACCAGAGCCGAAATCAAACCGAATGTATTTACCGGCAGTAGCCTCAACAGTCCACCAGAACTCGTCATCTTGCGTTCCGTCAACCATATCGTTCGGATCTCTAATACTATAAGTAGTATTGCTCGTCACTGTAATTATACCAGTGCGATCTCCAGTCCCACCAGTATTTCCATAACTCGGCGCTCCAGCACCACCTCCAGTTTCTTCTTTTAAGTAATATTCTGTTCCCGGAGTTAATAAAGAAGAACCAATAATAACCGACCAGTTGGCGAGATAAACTCTACCCTCAGTAACATATTCAACTGAGGCTCCAGCGCTAACTGCCGTAGCAGCAATACCAATAGCGTGAGCATACACCGATGAATCATTAGCTGCTAAATCAACATGCCCATCACTTACGACATATAAAACTTTACCTATTACAATATCACTATCGGCCTCAGCTTCGTAAGGTCCATAAGCTGCATCAATTTCAGTCTCGGTATAATATCTATTATCTAATTGACCTGCATCTAACTCTGTCTCTGTATAATACCTACTATCAAGTTGCCCTGCGTCCAATTCAATTTCAGTATAATACCTTGCATCCCCCCTGGCGTCATTATGATACTGGGTATGATCGTCATCAGACAAACCTCCAATTGATCCATGATCTACTGCCCCCTGATTGAGACTAAGTGTATCATCCGTAAGTACAATCGGAGAAACAACTGCAAGATTAGTATCATCCGATATATCGACATTAGAAAGCGAATTAGTCAACCTTTGAAATGCTTGTCGCACCTCAGACGGACTATTAGTATTAGGGATTCGATTAGGCATTATAGGATTCGCCTCTTACCAGAATCCTTCAACACCGCAGTCATACTCTCGAATGCCCATTTCCTTTTCGCAGTGCCAGTTAATTTCAGTGTGAAGGCCTGCCCCCTAGCTGCTGGCCTAGTAGTCGCATTTAACCCAGCGGACCACGTACCAGAATCAGACGCATCACCACTAGACGCACCTTCCATAGTAAGTGCCGAAACAATCTCCCAAGTCACATCGCCACTTCCATCAGCAATAACAGTATCTATCGAAATAAATGTACCCACACGCCCAACTACAGCCAATTGCATTGGACCAATTACAGCATAAGTTTCATAAGATAACCCAACATCGCTCTCAGCTAAATCATTAAGCCTGCGAAGTGTTCCATCACGACCACCAAGAATTACACCCGAATCCTCTATAGTAGTTGACTGTATTGCAGTTGTAGCCGTTGGCTCATGCGTAGAAGTTAATGATACAGGCCAGAAAGTTTTACGTGCCCAATCGAACCACCAATGTATTCTGTCGTTAGAAGAAACCGGCGTAAGATAAATATGTATACCATTACCTACTATGTCATATTCCATTGACACAGTAAGCATATCTGGATTAAGATTCAAGAACTCTCTGGGTAATATCTCCCGTGATAATTGAATCGGAAAACTATTCCCACCCGGAGGCATGGCATATAGTCCATCCAGCGACAGGAACACAAACTCCCCAGCTGGACCACGACACCATGCCGTGGGCCCAATAACACCAATAGTATGACTTACTGCGTTTAAGCTACCATCGAAAGCCGGGTCCCCAAGCAATCGCCATAACGAATTGCGACATGCAATAATCAAATAGTCATCACTATGAGGAATGATAGCTGTGATTGGATCACCAGGCACGCCGGCAGCGCTAGCGGTCCCTGCGACGGCTCTCTGGCTATCCTCTTGTGAGTAGTCCCAATCTAGCTCATCGCTCTGTCGGGCCATGTACCAGACGTGAGGGGCTATCTGAGCGCCAGCCAGGACAATGCGGTCCAAGTAACGGGCAATTAGCGGGCAACCTGTCGGTACTTGCCCAGTGGTGGCAGTCATCTGTACCACTGTCCCAGCAGAGGGGTCATATACTTTAGGCGCTCGTTCAATACGAAATGAGCATGTTCCATCGCCAGGGGAAGAAGCTAACGTCAAAGCACCAGCCGCCAAACTTGTTATTTTATATGTTCCAGCAACAGTCGCACCGCCAACATTAGATATAACAACAACATCATCGTCTGTAAGAATACCCAGCGCATCCCATGCTGGATTCGCAGTCGCAGTTAATTGATCCGTAGCTACTATACCATCAGTTTGTGTTATTCTTAGGTCGCCATAATCCGCAATATATAATTTCTGCCCGCTCTGATCTGCCTGAAGTGCAGTGTCATCCCTAAATGTAAGATCGGTGGTCACTACAGTCATACGCCCATAGGATGTCTCATTATATAAATCACCACCGGCGGACGCAACTAACATCGAACGTAACGCAGGTACTTCGCCAGTTGAATAATACTGTACTCTAAAGGTATTATTTAGGCATAAGCCACCGTCCACTGTACACTCCATACCGAAACCAACTCTAAGTTCAGTGTGAGTATCCACTGTACCAGATAGTATCTGATTACCTTGCCAGTAAACAGTTACAACATCACCGGAAACCGTAGCGGATAACCACCCGGGCCGTGGTGTTACCCCTCCGGTATCGGTATCAACTATCGTTTCTACGCTACCGGTATACGATTTAAGACTAGCGGTGTATGACCCAGAGGAGCCAGTTTGAACTAGCTCAATCAATACTCCCCTGGATGTGTATAGTCCAATACCTAAAATCCGTAGATACAGGCGATAATCCCCATGCCATGCTCCCTCCCACGGAACTAAGTACATTTCTACAGTGTAGCTCTCAGAGCTATCTATATCAAGTGCATCTAAGACTACCTCGCCCTCAGCGACGGTGGTATCAACACTAGCGACGGCATACGGGAGGATGAGTGGCACGTCAGACGCCCAGGGGGCCTGCGTCCACGCTGCGGCAAGAGAAGTACCGCTAAAATTATCGCTGAAACTAGTAAACGAGTCCCCTAATGCCAACACCATCGGGGAGAGCATTCTAACAGCAGCCCCTAAATTATCAATATGAGACTCAGTGAGACCCGGTCTTGACCCGCCACGCTCCCGCCCCTCAAGCGTGGCAATAGCCCGTACATTCAGACAATCGGCGGTGGAGTAAGGCGGCTGCTGTTTATAAGCAGCGCGCCTGTTAAGTCCAGCCAGCGGAAAATCGACATCAATCCGTCGCTTCTTTGCCACAAGGTATTATTCCTTCTTGTCGCTATCTTCGCTCTTAAAAAATGGTTCAAGGAGAGCTAAATCACGAACTGAAAGTACATCATCTTTATCCCCGACAGCTTTCGCTACATCCTCTAAAGTAACCTTCTTAACTTGCTTAAGCGTAGATTCGACCGCCATGACCTCATTGAATTTCTCAACGTAGGTCTCGAACTCCGGTGTATCCTGTTCAATTTTTGCATCTTCACCATCCTTGGTTTCGGTAAGCTCGTGAATTAAAGCCTTCCTCTGCTTATCGGCAACGGCATACTCAGCCTCCACGAGCTTAGTATATTTCAAAACCTTATAAGCCATCATTGGATGCATCGCAACCGAAGATAACTTACGCCAAGACTCCATACTCTGCCAGATTTGTCCAAGCAACATCTCTCTTCTCCTTGGTTAAAAAAATCCATTAAGACTATTATACCTTAATGGATTCTAAATGTCAAGCGTCAGTTTCATCAACACTAACACTAACCGTTACACTCCATGTCTTACCAGCAGGGCATTCGGCACTAAGAACTTCCCCGCCGCCTGGAGATGTTTCAATCATAATTGACTGCCCTGCACCTACCTCGAATTTACCCTCACCGGATAATTTTTTTGAAGCCGGACGAGAATTAACAACAAGTTGCATAAAATGAATCCCATTTCTAGTCTACGGGAACGTCGCTGTATAACTGAATATATCGAACAGCACTCCCAATAACAACCTTAATTGCACCGGCTTCAGAATCACCCGAATCAGTGGCGTCATCCCATGCAGTTACCTCATCGTCAGGCAATCGCAAAACCGCAGTCGCCAACAGTGACGTGCTTGTTCCGGCATCAATCAGATATCCAGCAGCCTTAATCCCACCACTCATAGCCGCCTCCATGCAACGGATGAATGAATCCATCTGACGGCCATTACCGCCTACAGCTTCATTTTCAATACGCAACATTTCATCCACACCGCTCATGGTCTCATCACCGCGAGTATGAGTCCTGAGGTGCGTATTAATCAACGCATCGTTATAAGTAACACTCGCAGCGCTGTCAACATTAGTAAGGAGACATCTTCCAGTGCCGACAACATTAGTGCCCTTAGTCACAAGCTCAAAGAAACCAGAGTTCACAACTCCGGCATCCTTAGAAGCTATTACAGACGCCTGGCAAAGTAAGTTGTCGATATTAGGCGTTCCGCTGGCTGGATCAGCAATCGAACGTAAACGCATACCAATGAATGTACCGGATGTAGCAGTACACCTCAGATACAACGCAAAAGCCCGCTGGCCGGCAGTTCCAAACGCAAGACCACTGGAACCAATACCAGTTCCGACTCGCATAATAACGCCGTCAGTAGTGCTACCAACAGTCATGCTTCCTAGATCAAAAACACGTTGGCAACTTGCAGTCACAACCATAGCGGCAGTATAGCCAATAATCCCAGCAGTAAGTGAAGCATCTGTGATCTTAATAGCAGAATCAACTTCCCTGCCATTACCTCCAATAGCCTCGTTCTCAATAACAAGTACGTCATCAGTTCCACTCATGGTTTCATCACCACGAGTATGCACACGGAGATGAGCAACCATTTGTGCAGTTGAAACGGTCTGGGACGCAGCACTATCAAGATTAACTAAGAGGCCCCTTAGTGTACTAATAACATTAGTACCCTTTGGGATTACTTCAAAAAAGCCAGAATTAATAACGGCCGCATCCTTACCACTCTCGACTGAAACTTGACATAATAGGTTATTAACGCTATGAGAGGCGCTAGTGGCGTTTGAGGAAGTACGAAGCCGGAAGCCGGTAAATGTGCCAGAGATAGCAGTGTGATTCATGTACACTGCCATACCTTTCTGGCCAGCAGTTGCAAACAAAGCACCACTAGAACCAATACCAGTTCCAACCTTTAGGATACTACCGTCAGTGCTTGTCCCTGGAGTCCAGCTAGCCAAATCCAAGACATTACTGTAAGTTCCGGTTACTTGAATAGCAGCAGTCGCAACTCCATCAAGTATAATAGGACCAGCCACAGGACTTGGATCGACTGCATTAAAATCACTTGAGGTAACAGAACCTTCATTAATATAAAACGCAGTTCCGGCACTACCATCAGTTTTCGCAAAAGTACACCCAGTCTGATAACCGTCAGACGTATCAGCCGGAACAGTAGTACCAGATGCAATCAAGAGACCTCGATTAGTTTCTGGTTCCTTATTTTTCAGTAAACTAGCAACACGACTTTTCATTTTTACGCCCTTTCGGCATCAAGTAAAGTTATCTGATACTTTGCCCCAGCAGTTGAATTTCTCACGCTACATATTGGCCTGATCTAAAATCTACTCCCGCACCATCTTGATATGTTCCATTTCCACCATCCCCAATTACATAAACTGCACCACGAGCAGCGGGACCACGCAGTACAACTGAATCATTTATATTCACTAACTGAATACCCTCCCCAGCAACGGCCGTTTCACCAATACCCAGAGCTACCACTGTATTATCGGTTTTCTGAATCAACAGAGTATCTCGATATTGATTGGCAGCAATTAACACTGCACTGGTCCCGGTTCCGGTAAAATTACCCTTCGCCATATCATTTCCCCTTATTGGACTTCTTACCGCTTAATGTTTTAAGTAATCTCTGGTATCCAGAATCAACGGGAGCAACCCTCTTCATAATACCTTTTCGTTTCGATGCAGCTTTTTGACTAGGAGTTTTCAATGTAGATTTCTTTTTAGTTACAACCCTACTGGAATGAATTCTATCCACTCTTGCGCGCTCTGCTTTCCTGGCCACTTCACGCTTCCTGACGAGAGAATGCTTGGTTAATTTATGTTGAGCAAATTGAGCAGCTAAGGTAGATAATGCACTCATTATATATCCTCACCTTTATACTCGATAGGATAGACTGAACCTGTATATCCACGTCTGAACTCATCTACCTCTGTATCTCTATGTCCCACCTGCCCAAAATACTTAGCACCATGCTTTCTATCTCTTGCAATAGCATCAATTAAAAGTGCTTGATAAGTTTGTGTATGAATACCTAATTCATCACCCAAACGACTCTCAGCTACAGCAAGACATGATTCTACATAAAGCTCTGATAATTTCATTCCCCCTAATGGATATGGAAACGAATCAGATAAGGCACTATTATATGCCTCATACTCATAAATCATAGTCCATGCCTCGTCTGGCTCTGGGAAAAATAACGCTTCTTGTTTTTGACCAGCCGATCCGTCTGACGACTTAAATCTAATAGCTACATAATATGGTCCGCCAGTTTGGGAGGAATAAGTTCTAAACTGAATAATCTTACTTACGGAAATTTCTATTGCTGGCCTTCTATATTCCTCCGCAGGGAAATGAAACGGGCCGACGAGGCGACCGAAATCATCTGGCAAGTCATAATCAGAAGTACCAGATACTATTGCGAGTGTAGTCGTCGGTTGTAACCATGACCACTCATAACCTGATACTTCAGGACTGGCTGTTGGAGGATAATAAACCCTTCGTACTCCCGACTGAACTATACTATCAATTAAAGATTCCTCGGCTGCCGACCAGCTACCGCTGGTTCGACCATATCCCAGGAAGCTCCCCACCTCAACCTGCAATTCGGGGAACCCGATGCTCAAGCTACTCTCTGACATCTATTGGGTTCCCTGAATTGAAATAAAAAATATATGTTACCCCGGGTGCCGGAAGAGAGTACGACACCCAGGGTATATAATCCACTGAACGTGGACTTCCTTTTCCTTAGTCGGCCAAACCGACACTCGGTAAGCCCTCTTGCAACACAGCTAGGCATTGCTGTATATTACCGTCTCCGGTAATAGTCTGGAGAGCGATAGCAACACCCTTACCTGTATTTGAGGCAGCCTTAAATGTCCCAGCGGTATAGGTGCACTCAACGATTGTTACACCGACAGTGGTGCTAACGCCAGCCGCCAATCGGATAGTACAAACACTGCCCGGAGCATTCACCTCTACGAGAGTTCCATTAGCCGGAACAGTATAGTCCCTGGCGAGCGTCCCGGCGAAGTGAATCTTATTACCAGCACTTGGAGCCTCAACACGATTATAGCGATCTGGAACACTATCAGTAACGGCACCGCCAGTCCTAGTAAAATTGAAATTATAATTAACTCCCTGGCCCTCTAATACTGATTGATTTGAAGAACCATTGCCTTCATACCAAACCCAAATAACCTTGGTATTACCCTGCTTAATATAAGCATTAAGGGATTGATCCATTATTTTGTTCCTCGGTTGTTGAAATTAAATTAACACTAAAACTCGCTAGGAGACTTGAGCAAACACAGCTTGACGACGCAGGTTAGTACAAATCAACTCAAGAGTCACGTCAAGATCGACCCTTTTAACTAGATGCTTGCCTGGAACCATATAAGGTGCAGTCAAGTTCTTTTCCCATCCAGCCAAGACACCGACGGAAAGCCACTTCCAATCAAGCATGTAGACAGGATCACCGGATTCATCATCCAGTTTAGGAGCGTAAGTAATTGGAGTACCCTTGAAAAGAGTCATACCATCCTTGGCGGCAAGATCATTTCCAAGACTCATATTTTGATCCCGAAGAAGCTCCTCCATGAGACCAATAACAGTATCACCGACATAAATACCATTTCTCATTGCACCCAATTCAGGTTGAGAATGAGAAACAGGAGAACGGAAATTCGTTTTACGCACACCCCTACGCATCTTGCGAATCAAATCCTCTATGGCAACCTGATCGTAATCAGCAAACCAGTTAGCCCAACGCGGTTGAGCGGAAGTCAGAATTCCACCGCGACCGAGGGCCTCGTAGCCAGAGGGATCAAGCCCACCAAATGATCCATCGTCGCCATCGGAACCCTTTTGAACCCAGAAAGTAATGCCATGAGGAGATAACTTATCTGCCGCTGCCGGGCTACCCCACAAGAAAGTTTCCATAAGCTCATAAAACGAAACCATCATTGCCACGTAGCGCGAAAACACAAGATCAACAATAGCTTTCCCGCCTCGCTGGAACGCCTTATCATGTTGGTCGTAAATGTAATGCGCGTTTACGTGACGAGGCTGCACCTGGCCCTCGACTAACGTATCCAGAAGTTCAGACCCGTCAGTCTGGTACATACCCACGGCTCTTGCGCTATGGTTATGATCGACCTGCACCTGAAACTGCCAATCATTACCGCCATCAAATTTCTTTTGTTTTTCCTGCCACATCTCCCGAACCGCGACATGGTCCGTAAGATCAGTTTGCAAATCAAGAAAAGCACCCTTTTTAACAAGGTTTTCCATCGTTGCGATTACAGCATCATCAATATCTGCATATTGTAAAGCATCAGCCATTTGTTAAATCCTGTTCTATCCCCCCGGAGAACAGACACACCGCTTACTTAAGATTAAATCTCTTATCTAGCATTGCGGCAGTCTCCTCCATTGGAGTTTGACTTGGTTTAGTACCTCTACTGTTCGCTCGGTTGATATGCTGAGAACCTTGTTTCTTCAGACTAGCAACGAGCTTCTTATCACTAATTTGCTGATACTCTTCTCTGAGTACCAACCCTGCCGCCTCTTGAAATAACTCATCACGAGTCGGCGCTTGCATCCCGGCTGCATTATAGCCAGCCATCGAGATAGCCATTCGGTTAGCAATTTCCTCACGCTTCGCACGTTGCGAACTCCCCGGAACTAGTGAATCTATTTCACCTTCGCCGAGGGCTTCATGGAAATCTTTACCAAGTTCTTTTGTCTGCGAATTAAACCAGGATGTCATTTCTCTCGTTGAGGCATCTTGGTTCACTATTCCTGACTGCTTCGTATAATCAACAGTCTGATTTCTTAATTCCTTTAATTCATCATGTTGTTTCTTAACAACATCAACGAGGGCGTCGTACATCTTAATGGCCTCCGGCTCAAACTCCTCCGGGTCCATTTTAAGATTCTCAAATAGATCGACCTCTTCCCCTTCCGGTTTATTAGCTTCTTTTGCAGCATCAATACTCGCAACAACTTGTTGTAGCGATAACTCACTTGGAAACTGACGAGCAGACCCGAGATCAATACCCGCACTAACAGCAGCAGTTAAGGTAGCATCGCTAATGGGTACTGCTGGCGGCGTGGGATCAGGTTTCTTCTTTGGCTCTGGTTCAGGATCAGGATCAACCGGTTCAACTGGTTCAGGATCAGGATCAACCGGTTCAACTGGTTCAGGATCAGGATCAACCGGTTCAACTGGTTCAGGATCAGGATCAACCGGTTCAACTGGTTCAGGATCAGGCTTCTTACTCTCAATTAACTCGGTAGTAGCAACTTCAAGTTCTGCTGTAAATTCATCTGTTACTGGCATATCTTTTCTCTTCTCTTCTTCTAACAAAAGGAATGTTTGTCGTGTAAATTACGAAGTTTCAAGGCAGCTTTCCTGTGACTCGAACTCTCGTACACGGGATCTCCACTATTATTCACATCACAACGAAAACCATGCTTCTTGTAAAAATCTCGGAGCTCCTGTGCCTGATTGGGATTCACTCCACTGGCATAACAAGTCATCGGCCAACCGCTCCGCGCCTTGCAGGGCCGATGTTCTGCGGAGTAATCCCTCCTTGCCATACTCCCGTCCGAGAAGTTGACTGATGCTGGCGCCGTACCAACCTGAAAAGAACGATCTTCAGTACGTCCGTCTTCCGTTGTGTAGCAATACGTCAGCATCCGAGAACTCCATCTTCTATTGTACCATAAAAACAACTAAAAGTCAATACTAAAAACAAAAATAACATAACCCATTATTGATAACCACCTTATGATTCGCCGCCAGATAGAAGTTGCTTAACTAAATCCGCCGATCCACCCTGGGCGGACCCGGACTGCGATGCTCCAGAATTAGATGGCGGAACTCCCGGCGTGGGGGAGTCGGGTCCACCACCGCCCCGAGACATCGGCTGATCCGCGAAAGTAACGTACTCCTTAACTTCTTCTGTATCAGAGAAACGCGCTACATCGCGCAAGATGGCCTGCGCATCAATCGTTCCCTGTTGCTGTTGAATTAATGGAGCAAGGGGAATAATAAACTGGCTCATAATAGCATTTAGTTTTTGTAATTTCAAATTCGGAGAATCATCCTGAAGGGAATAAACATCAATATCTAAATCGAAAAGTTCAAATTTCCCTTTCTTGGAATCTCGATTCCATTTAACTGGAATACTTACATCTGTCTCTGGAACCCTCTTCTCTAACTTACGTGTCTTAACGGGGTTATTCCATTCGTACCAAGCCAATGAATAAAATACGCTCCTAATGGCACTGATAGTCTCCGCCGCCATATCCCGAAGCTGCACACCAGCAGCATTACTAAGTAATTTATCTTGCCCAATTGTCTCAGACATAGGAGCAAGTCCACCTAAGCTATCCACATTGCCCTCGAAGTATGAAGATAACTCCTTTGTAATCGTATAGAACGCAAGTGTTCTGGGATTAACACCACCAGCCTGTAACCTCTCAGGTTGCTGTCCGGTCCATTGAATCCCGTCGCCGTCCTTGGCCTTCTTAAATTGCTCTACACCATCATCATCACCGCCATGAAACCCAAGGACCGTCTTTTCGGAATCTGCTTGATTTCCCAGTTTACGAAGTACAGCATTTCCCAAATCATTTAAGTCACGCCAATTTGCAACTGGAGGAAGTGGCATTATATTACCGGGAACCATTGAGAATCCCAACACCGGATATGGACCGCTTTCTGGACCTTCCCACTTAACCACATTAAGCAGTTCCCCATGTTTTACCCCATAAGTTAAAAGTATTTTTTCACTAGGAAGCCAGACATCACGCAACCAGACACGATCCTTAAACACTTGCGGTGAACTTTGATTAGTAATTCCCTCTGCTCTCTTTTCTCCCGCTGGACCAAGAACCGTATATTCATCTGACTTAAGATCACCCTTCCCTTGATTGCCCCAGTCGGAATCCATTACCTCTTCATAATCAAGCCAATAATCATTTCCTTCATATTGAATTAACTCCCTACTTTTTGCTGACATATCACAAAAGTAATCATCAAGCGTTACATTATCAACGAAAGGTTCACCGTAAGAATGTCCAAGAACTTCCCCAACCGAAGAGAGACCGATTTTCAAAATACCAATAGAAAAAAGAGCCTCCATTACAAATCTTCGGAGCGTACCACCTAGTTGTATTTCATTTGGAATCTGATTTAAAGCTAATTCAAAATCAGCAGCAGTTACCTTGAGTTCATCATATTTAGTAGTAATCATTACCCTCGGAGCACGAGCAGCAAGTTGACGCACATAAATATCAACACCAACCTTTAGCATATTTACAGGCATGACTCTATTGGAACCATTCTGGGAATAATGAAACCCAACATAGCTCTCTATAGATTCAATTCGTTTCTTGCGCGGAAACAACAACTGCTGATTAGACCAATCAATACTCTTCTTCAGGGCGCTGAATTGATCTTTATCTAATGGATTTAATGGTTTTCGTCCTTGTGGCATCATCGCCCTTTCGTAATCTATATAGGAAGTTCTGTTGTATTCAAAATAGCTTTATTGTTTACCCAATCGAAAACATTAGCTTTGCCATCATCTGTTATTTTAACGAAACTACATTTACCTTCAGCCCAGGTTCCACAATTATAAAGCCACGAGCCAATGCGTCCGGGCTTGTGGGTATGTCCACAAACTATCGCGTCTATAGCCTGTGGTTTTTGGGATCGTAGCCTTCGATTCATCTGTACATTAAGATTTGGCTTGCATGTAATCCAATTCTTAAACTGGGATAGCTTACCTAGCCTACCAAGAACCCTGCCCTCAACTGTGTGGTATTTATCTAACATTGGCCCTTTATTGCAATCTTCCCTTAAGCCAGTGTAAATGGCTGAAATTCTGCCAACTCCAGGATCGTCGCTATCGCAATAAGGATCAACGAGATGACCATGAGTAAAACTAAATAGTCTTTCACCCATGTATGTATGATAAATATGGCGCGTCAATCTATTGAAGAATGGATGAGATAACCACCCTTCGTTATTGATAAAATAACAGAGATCAATATCGTGATTACCTAAAACATAAACTATATTTAATTCAGATAGCTGATCCAGAAGCCGCATACGGCTCGTTAAAACCTTACTCATATTAGCTTGCCATAACTCGAAGAAATCACCGACAATTACAATCTCACCATCATTATCCTTAACGTAATCTAAGAATCCCAGGAATCGCCTCTCATTACCACTATAAGCAAAATTATCACGAAAGCCCTTATCCCCAATATGCAAATCACTTATAGCAAAGATAGGTCTCTTACTTACCATTATTATCTCCAGGACTCACTAAGTTCTCTTCCGGGCGTGGGTTTCTTTTTCTCGCGCATTTTATTTCGCCACGCCAAACTCATAACTGGAACTTCCCGTTTCTGGTGCACTGTTTTTTGTACGCGCTCCGACATCCCTTTATTAGCCAGTGCGTCAGCCATGACTCTATCGCCGTGATTAGTCTTTGCACCAGATGGATCAGATTTACTTGCCGCACGAGCATGAACTACACCACCATCTGGACTAAAAACATATTCAAGAGTTTCCTCTACTGCTAATTTAGAGTAATTTATGCACTCACCTTTTTCGAGTGCAGAGCGATACTGCCCCATTAGTACCAATTTCGCTTCTCTAGTAGACGCCCAACCGGGGATATCAGATACTTTACCTTTAATTGACTCGTCATTCCTTCTTAAATAAACATTAGAATAATGGAGTTCCATTACCCTGCTGCCGAATTGTCTCCCAACGCCATTGCTCTCCCAGATAATAAACGCATTCCCGAGCCATTTTGCAATAGCTATAGATTGTATAGCAAACTGTTCAGGTTTAACGAAAGGATTGACATATTCGAGTATTTTGTCATGCTTTAGTGCGTTCCATCCAGAAGCACATGAATTAGAGGCTCCAGTACCAGCAGAGACATCGTTCCCTAGGACTGTTTTGCTATCTACAAGGGGGTTGCCTTCTTTATCTAATAAACACCACAATCTAAGATTTCCCTTTGGATTTTCCCTAAATCGTATCGGATCACCAGTTGTTTCATCATATTCAAGATCACCAACCATAATCGGCGGACGTGCATATTTTCGTATTGCTTCATCTATTAAAGTTGTACTAAAGTATTGATATCCACTACCCTCGTAATTTATATCTAATTCTTGCGCAATTTCCCGGGCAGTAGCAGCCCTCCCGCATTGAATAGAATACCACGGACTCCTGGTTTTTCCATCCGGTAAAGGAACACCCAATTCTAAAATAGGAGCGTCAAGCAAACGCATTTCATTTTCTATATTCTTACGACTACCCCAGTAATTATTATCAATAACCTCATATATACCGTCACGTTTAGTATACAACCCAATGGATTTTAAAGGATGCGCAGGCCAATGGAGACGAAGTTTTTTAATTTTTGTTTGAGTTAAATCGTAAAATGCGTTTGCCGTTCCTAATGGAGTTGAATTAAATAAACGACATGGTGTTACATCTCTAGTAGCAGCTAATATCAAGTGCCCTATTTTAACTTTAGCAAATTCATCAAGTAAAACAACACTCCGTCTATCTCCAGCAGAAAAATTTTCTGTGGTCGCTTCTCCATCTACAACTGAGCCATTTTGGGGATTTTCAATATGCGATTTAGTTCTATGTTCATTTTCACTGTAGCCTTCAGGTTTAAGCCAAATTGGCAAGTTCCCGAGAATATATTCAAATCTTTGAAATAAAGCCTTGGGGTTCCCTTTTTTATCAACATATTCATCAGTTCGAGAACCAAGGAGTGAATCCTTTCCGGTCCTAAATCTCCAGTACCAGAAAATCGAAACTAAACAAATCCATGACGCCCCCATATCACGACTCTTCTCAATAAGTAAGTCGTGATCGTTTATGGCGCTAATTATTTCTAATACACCTTCTTCCTGAAAGGGATATAAAATAAATGGTAACTTAGAGAATGGTTCTCTCCTTGTATCATGTGTGTAAGTAAATCCATTTATAAAAAACAAAGGGTCTCTTGAACAAGCATCCTTTATAATATTCGCATACGACGGATCATCCAGCACCTTGCGATGGACCCTGGATCGCCACCTAAGATTATCCTTGACGTCTTTAGGGACATACGAATTAAACGGGGTCGATACCTTCATTAAATCTCTTTAGACATTCAAGACCACAAAAAAACATCACCTTATCTATGGGTCTTTTATTTATATACCCATTCACAAACATTACGGAAATATCACATCCCCCTGCCGCAATACCAGACATATTAGTGCGAGCGCATGTTCGGCCCAACGACTTCCCGCACTGGTCGCATTTAGTAACAAGTTTAACTACTTCCTTCTTCTTTTTCGTCTTACGTCTTGTGTATTTCCTTTTTGCCATGAAATTTTTCCCGGCATTTTATATTACAGAAAAACTTATAATCTAAACCGCCCTTGATAAACATACTTACAACCGAAATTCCACCCATCTCAGCGCGAACAGCAGATGAAGCAGTGCGATCACACTTCCTACCTAATGGATTACCGCAGAAGTCACAATGAGTCGTCGTTTCTATCATTTTCTAGCTCCAGCAACATCGCGTCAATTTCGGCAATAGAACGACGCCCTGATTTTTTAAAATTCTTTGAATCTTCCGATTCGGAATCACCTCTCATTTCAACCTGATTAACTTTACCAAAGAAATCCTTGGGCTCCCCTTTAGCTAACTCATAAAGATACCAGGCCGCTTCACACGGACAGGAGGTAGGCTCATTACCAGTACGACGAAAATTACCAGCAGCATCTAGTGCCCAATTAAGACTAACTCGATAAGGCTGTTTTTTCCCCTCGCAAATTACATCATCTGAACTCTTATTTGCAGCCTCGCCGAATTTTCTTATCTGTGGGTGAGAATCCGGGTTTGGATCGAAGGAAGTAAGATCATATTCCCTGAAAAGTCTAAACAGACAGGTATAATCCTTAGAGGCCTGGACAACGGCCTGGGCATGATTATACCCCGCACCTTCACTAGATTCAAGTTCAGCAACCTTCTTGACCCATGCTTCATATTTCGGTCGCTCCTTACCTGTATCTTGACGCCAGAGGGCAGACTTTACACGTTTAGCAAACTCCGTAACAACACGACTAACCGCAAGCGGTTTCTCGGGAAGCGGGGTTTCAGCTGGGAATTTAATTGACATAATTATCTCTTAAATCAGGGAGACAGGAATCGAACCTGCGGCCTCGTGGTTCCAAGCCACGCGCTCTAACCTAGCTGAGCTACTCCCTTAATCTATTGCCCGCGGGTCTAGTGGTTTATCTCTACTCTCTGGATTCAGATTAGCTTTGTGCCTATTTTTCCTGTGGATCAATTTCTTGTACCATCTCTTTAGTTTTGGTGCATCAATCGCACGGCATGTTCGCTTCCAGCTATTAGACATGACAATACTCCTCTTTCATTATACCCTGAATCACTTAGGAAACATATACCTAAATTGGGTTAATTGAATTAAGTGCATTCCTGCGTCGAACGGCAGTCGTAAGACCTTTATAGCGTTTTGCATTCTTGCAGTAACCGAATGCAACTAAACTACCCCAAGTAGCAGTACCACGCTGAACTTGGCGCAACATGCGATAATAGCACGTCTTGCATAAACCACGAGCTATAGCCTTACGATAGCAGTCAGGGGTTAAGCATTCCATTTAATTAAATCAATCTACGTAAGCGTGTTTTTATGTCACCTGAATATAATGCTTCATTAACAGCGTCTTTAGGCGGTCGATCTAATGAACTACTATGCCAATCAACGCAACTAATACCACTCGGTGATTTCCATTTAATATAATCTTTTAATTCACAGTACTCAACTTGCCAACCTGCCATTAACATTTGAACTGCATCATCAGTTGCTATTGTCATTTTTTATCCTTGCGTTTTAAGGCTGCACGAATACGTGCCCATGTTACAGTTACATGATTCCCTTCGTTAAAATAAATCTACAATCCATCTGGGAATTCATATATACTCACATCATCTCTTACTTTTCCTTTATAAGTTACTTTATGTGAATTAAATCGTAAGTCTTTATTCGCCATTATAAACCCTTTTCTGGTTCAAGATTTCTTTGTTCGATTATATCCCTATCCATCATATCTCTTGCCAATGGAGATAGTTTTTTTATATATGCTTTAGTAAATGCACCATTACCACTCGATTTATGTTGGGGTTCATTAGCAAGCCCTGCTGACTCTAGCTCTTCCCATGTGGTATTATATTTTTTTATAGCACTAGCAGCAGCTTGATAACAGATCGGACACAGACCACGAATCTTAGCAACACCATCACATTCATCAATAAGACACTTCATTTGTGCCCCCTTCCATATAAAAGGTACTTCCTTCATTACCCTATTGTACCATACATGAATTCAGAAGTCAAGAAGAATCCTGTCATTATCTAAAAGTACCATAATGATGTTCGTTTACGCCCGAGGCAATTTGTAAGCAATACTCACAAGTTCCTTTGGGTGGGAATTCCCTACCCATCGCCACGAGCGCCACGAGGCGACCTAAGTTATAGAGCCTAGAAGTTAGCTTCACCATTCAGGGGAGGAGTAGAGGTGGGCACCTACACCTCGGGGGGTTCGTTTACATTGGAACGGGAAGTCTTGGCGGGTCACGCAGTACCCCCTAAAAGAGTATTGTGGGAAAACCGAGGGGGGTACTGCGTGACCCGCCAAGACTTCCCGTTCCAATGTAAACGAACCCCCCGAGACGAGAGCTAGTACAGACCCCCCGACCTTAAGTATATATAATATATATATTTATATATATTAGTATTATAGTATAGTTAGGGGGTTAGTGTGCTTGACTTCCCTGGTGCAGGTAATATCGATTTTCTCCTTTTTAGAGGATCACTAGGGTCTATTTCCTCTTTATATCCTAAAATACGATTTCTGCACTAGTTATTTTGGTTTCGGGGGGAGACCCCCATTTGGGAATTTACATTTTTTTCTATGACTTCCATTAGTAGGGTATACTTACGTTCGTAATTTTAGTATGACGGCGAGGTCGAGCTAAGTATATACAGGACGGGTCCCCTTGCCCGATCAGGATTCGGTTTCAGGGTTAATGGGGCCCCCTGGGGTATAATGCCCTATGCTCACCCATGCTCTAAATATGCCCACTGTAGGGTGTTATGGCCCATAACGGGCCGTCATGGGCCTATGTGTATCATAATGGTACACATACACACACACCCCAAGGGGGTATTAGTCGCGTACGTAGTGTGATAGAGGGAGATGGAAGTGGCTTGACCACTACATGTAGTAGGTAGTGTAATAGTAACACACTACATCTAGAATGTGGATACCCAGACACAATACATTTAGTAGTCTACAAATATGGTAAATCCAAAATAAAGCTTGACAACAAAAAG
>SDBV01005181.1_pt1 | contig 18468 bp, 19 predicted proteins | sample 2277081 | NCBI WGS metagenome assembly SDBV01 (sample SAMN10402039, study PRJNA504765) | marine sediment metagenome | isolation source: marine sediment core GS10_PC15, 223 cmbsf | place: Arctic Ocean: Southern Knipovich Ridge | collected 2010 | reverse complement strand
CGAGGCGAAGTGGGCTGGCGGGTCTTTCCCGTCGTCGGTCTTCGCGCCGGTCGCCTCTGCTAGTATGTTGGTGACAGGGCGTTAACATCGCGCGGCCGCTTCTTGCTTGAGCGTTCAGGCATTAGCTCAGTTCGACACGATGAGGGATCACAATGGTCATTCCCAGACCTATCGTCTTCGTGGCAACCGCCGGACTGATCGCTCTGGCAGCATGGATTCTGATCGGCTTGATCGATTTTCACGGCGACGCGATTGAGTTTCGGAATACGTCAGATTTGCGTCTGTGTTATGCGCGCCCCTCATGTAGCGCCGAAATCAATCCCCACACATCGTCCTATTGGGTGCCCGATTCATGCGACCCCTGTTTGGTCGAAATATACACTGAGGATGGGCGTAGAGTGTACGCAAAGGTAGCCCCCTTCAATGAATGGGCTGATGCATACGTGCTGATCAACGAGCGTGACGGCGAAATCATCGTAACTGATAGCATTCAGTCAAACTGACCGACTACCGTCGCCCAGGCGGATGACGACGCCTTCGTTTGGGCGCAGGCGGACGCGGCCGGAGGTTTCTTCGCCCTCGCGGTCGAGGTGCGTCGACAGGGCGACGCGGCCCGAGTCGGCGGGGTCGAGCTCGATGGTCTGCGGTTCGCCGCCGAGGTTGAGGATGACCGCGAAGCCGTTGCCGTTGTGCCGGCGAGAGTAGGCCAGGATGTCGCCTGCCGCGTGCATGCGAGCGTAGGAGCCGGCCATGAGCGCGTCTTCCGACTGGCGGAGCTGGATCAGCCGCCGGTGCAGCGTGAGCGTCGAGCGCGGGTCCTCGCGCTGGACGGCGGCGTTCTGTTCGGCGTAGTCGGGAGCGAGCGGCAGCCACGGCTCGCCGGCCGGCGTGAAGCCGGCGTTGCGGGAGGCGTCCCACTGCATCGGCGTGCGCTCGCCGTCGCGGCCGTAACCGAGGCTGAGTGCGGGCGGGTCGACGGCCTTGTCGGGCGGGATCTCGATGTTGGCCATGCCCAGCTCATCGCCGTAATAGAGGGTCGGCGTGCCCCGGAGCGTGAGGAGGAGCATGGCGGCGATGCGGGCCTGGGCTGCGCCGACGCGCCAGGCGATGCGGGGATAGTCGTGGTTGCCGAGCACCCAGTTTGGCCAGGCGCCGTCCGGCAACGCGCCCTCGTAGCGGTCGATGAAGTCGCCGATCGGTTTCGCCTGCCACTCCAGGAGCAACAGTTGGAAGTTGAACGGCATGTGTGCGCCGTCGTTGTTCTCGCCGTAGTACTTGATCAGGCGCGGGATCGGTACGTAAGTCTCACCGATGATCACGCGCTCGTCGAAGCTGTCGAACACCTGGCGCATCTCGCGCACCACCTCGTGCACCTCGTCCTGATCCGATGAGTAGACGGCCTTCAGGCGCCGGTAGGGGTTCTCGCCTTCCTCCCACTTCGGGTTCTCGGGGTTGTCGCGCAGCCGCTCGTCCTTGATCAGGTGGTAGAGGACATCGACGCGGAAGCCGTCGACGCCCCGATCGAGCCAGAAGCGCAGGACGCCGAACATCGCCTCGCGCACTTCCGGGTTGCGCCAGTTGAGATCGGGCTGCTCCGTGAGGAAGGCGTGGTAGTAGAACTGGCTGGTGTGCTCGTCCCACTCCCAGCCGATGCCGCCGAAGTTGGCGAGCCAGTTGTTGGGGGGCGAGCCGTCGGCTTTAGCGTCGCGCCAGATGTACCAGTCGCGCTTCGGGTTCTCGCGGGACGAGCGCGATTCGATGAACCACGGGTGCTGGTCCGAGGTGTGGTTGGGCACGAAGTCGAGGATGACGCGGAGTCCGCGCTCGTGGGCGGCCGCGATGACGTCGTCCATGTCGGCGAGCGTGCCAAAGAGCGGGTCGATGTCGCGGTAGTCGGAGACGTCGTAGCCGAAATCCTTCATCGGCGAGCGAAAGCAGGGGGATATCCAGATCGCGGTCACGCCCAGCCACTGCAGGTAGTCGAGGCGCGAGATGATGCCGTGCAGGTCGCCCACGCCGTTGCCGCTCGTGTCCTGGAATGAGCGTGGGTAGATCTGGTAGACGACTCCCGTCTGCCACCAGAGGTGATCTTCGGCCATTGCTACGAGTCTAGTGTCTCGTCTGCTACAACGACAATGGCTCGCGGCCGGGGCGTTCGCGTTCGCGCGTGATGATCGCCTCGATCTCGGCGGCGGCACGATCGAGGTCGTCATTGACGACGGTGTAGTCGAACTCGCCGGCGGCGTCCATCTCCTCGGAGGCCGTCTTGAGGCGAAGCGCCATCTGGTCTTCGGTGTCGCTGTCCCGTTCGCGGAGGCGGCGCTCCATCTCCTCGCGGGACGGCGGCGCGACGAAGACTGTGACCGCTCCGGGCGCTTGCGCCTTGATGAAGCGTGCGCCCTGGATGTCGGTGCGGAGGAGGACGTCCTTGCCCTCGTCGAGCACCCTGCGGACGGAGCTGGTGGGGACGCCCTTGTGCTGGCCGTAGACGATGGCGTGTTCCAGCAACTCGCCGTCACGGACCATGCGTTCGAATTCAGTTTCCGAGACGAAGTGGTAGTCGCGGCCGTCAATCTCGCTTGCGCGTGGCGCGCGTGTCGTGGCGGTCACGGCGAAGCCGATGGTGCTGCCTGGCCGTGAGCCGAGTGCGGCGGCGATCGTGTCTTTGCCGGCGCCGGAAGGTCCGGTGAGGATGACGAGCAGTGGCGCGGCGGGCACCGGGACTAGTCGGCCTGGGCCGATTCGATCTTGCCGCCGCGGATGGAGGCGACGCGGCCCGCGAGCGCCTCCGGGGTGATGGCGACGAGCATGATCTGCCCCGTGTCCACGAAGACGGCGGCCTTGGTGCGGCGGCCGCTGGTGATATCGATGATGTTTTTGGCCTTCTTGCCTTCGCGGATCATGCGCTGAATTGGCGCGGAGCTGGGCGTGACGATAGCGAGCACTTTGTTCACTGCCAGGAAGTTGCCGAATCCGACGTGGACCAGTTCAGTGCCGCTGCGGGGTGCCTGCGCCATGGCTAATCTCCTTCTCCTCATCCCGGCGCGAGGCAGTGTGGGGCATGCCGTTCGCGCCCGAAAATCCTTTCGGCAGCCGCGTATAGGATACCAAATCAGCCGCCGGAGCGCCAAGACTGGCTGTATTGCGGCGACATCACCGCTCGCGCGCCCGGACGCCGGTCAGTCGTTGCCCTCGCGCTTCGCCTTTTCTTCGCGTTCGCGCTCCATCTTCTCAAGGTCGCGGCGGATACCCTCTTCCATCTTTTCGCCCAGCGACAGGCGCCGCTTCTTGCCCTCCGGCCCCGCCTCCTGGCGCGCCTCCATCAACTCAGGGATCTTGCTCACGCGGCGGATGTTGTCCGCCATCATGCCGCCCACGAAGATATCCAGGAGCGCCCGGCCGCGGTCCACTTCGGGGCCCCTGGCGGCGGTTTCGCGCCGCGGCGGATTGGCGATGAACTCGTCGCGCTGAAGCTTCGCCTCGGCGAAGAGCTTGAAGAGCTCTTCGTCCTGGCCGTCGCTCAGCATCCCTCGCATGTGCGTCAGCTCTTCCGTGAGGCGGTCGACCCAGTGGATGATCGCTTCGCGGTTCGTCTTCCAGATGGCGTTACTCATGGAGGGGTCGCCGGAGGCGAGGCGCGTCATGTCGCGGAAGCCGGTTGAGGCGAGCTGGCCCAGGTCGTCCCAGGAGGGGCTTTCGCGCAGGAGCCTGAAGAGGGCGGTGGCGGTGATCAGCGGCAGGTGGCTTATTGCCGCGGCGTAGACATCGTGTTCCTCGGCGTCGATGAACACCGGCTCCGCGCCCAGAGCCTGTGCAAGGCCCACCACGCTCTGGATTGCGGTCGGCGAAGCGCTGACGGTGGGGCAGATGCAGTAGGCGCGTCCCTCGAAAAGAGCGGCAACGGCGTGATCGATGCCGGCCTGCTCCTTGCCGGCCATCGGGTGGCCGCCGACGAAGCTCACGCTCTCCGGCAGCAGTTCGGCCGCCCACTTCATCACCTCGCCCTTGGTGCTCGCCGTGTCGGTGACGACCGCACCGTCGGCGAGGTGCGGCGCGATCGCCGTAAAGACGTCGCGCAGGGCCGCGATGGGGACCGCGACGATGACAATCCGCGCATCGCGCACGGCCTTGGTCAGGTCGTGTTCGCCGCGATCGATAGCTCCGGACTTCTTCGCGGCGCGCTCGCTTGAGCCATTGATGTCTGAGCCGACGCTGTCGAGGCCGGGCAGCTCGGCAGCTTTGAGCCCGAGGCCGATCGAACCGCCGATGAGGCCAAGGCCGATGATGACAACGCGGCGAGTTTCCGCTTTCTCGCTCATGACGCTACAGAAGCTTAGCAGGCGGGGCGCGGTTCAGCACGCGTCGTCGGCCGCGAGAAGCCGCGCGGCGCGCGGGTCGTCGCTCCGGTGCGACTCCATGACCTCAAGCAGTCCGGTGATGCGCTCCGAGGCGCCGGCGCCTCGCACGAGCCGAAGTGTGGCCTCGCCGTGGCGGTGGAGATGCGCGAGCCCGCCATTGCCGCGTGCGATGCGGTCGAGTGCGCCGGACGGTAGCGTGCCGAGGACGACGTAGGCGACGCGGTGCCAGGTGCGGATGCGGCGCGCCGAGTCGCCGCCCTTGCCCGCGTCGTGGACCAACGCAGCGACGAGGACGTCGGGGTCATTTTCGCCTTCGGAGCGCAGTTTGCGATAGACGTCGAGGCAATGGCGCTGGTCCGCCGTCTGCATCGCGGCGAAGAGCGCGTACAGGTCGCCGCCGAGGGCAGACTCCGCCTCACGCAGGTCGTCGGCGGTGATGCCGGGCGAGAGGGTGCGTCCGAGCTGGCGGGCGCGGTATGAGAGGCGCGAGATCAATAGAGCCGCCCGTCGACGCCGGTGAAGAATTCGGTGAGCGTTTCGATCACCGGGCGCATGACGTCGCCCAGCAGGCTGACCCGGCCGCCCGTGAGAAATGGGAGCGCGATGAGAGAGATCAGGAGCACAGGCCCGAACCGCTCTAGCTGAGCGAACGAGCGCGAGAGTTCACGCGGGAGGATGCCAACCGCCACCTTGAAGCCGTCGAGCGGGGCGATCGGGATGAGGTTGAAGATGCCGAGTATGACGCTGATGAGGACGATCGTGCTCAGGTAGTATCCGGCGTATTCCTCGACACCCCAACTACCGGTGTCCTGTGCGCGATAGAGCGAGAACCATTCCAGACTTCCGAGACGGAAGGGCAGGCTGGCGACAGCGGCGATGAGGAAGTTCGTGGCTGGTCCGGCGACTGCGGTGATTGCGAGCGCAGCCTTCGGGTTCTTGGTTGCGTTGGGGTTGACGGGGACCGGCTTGGCCCAGCCGAACCCGACTAGCGCGATCAGCAGCGTGCCGACTCGGTCGAGGTGGGCCAGTGGGTTGAGCGTCAGCCGGCCGCGGGCGCGGGGCAGACGATCTCCCAGCCGATCGGCGGCGAACGCGTGGGAGGCCTCGTGAAGAACGAGCCCAAGAAGGACTGCCGTGCCGAGGGCGCTGAAGAGAACAAAGAAGGCGACCGGGTCGTCGGCAAGCAGTTCGAGGTTGAAGATCAAGCTGCTTCCAGTGTATCAGCCGCCGAAGCTGAGAGCCGCCCTTGGGTTAGGCGGCGGCAGGCTGCACTTCGAGCTTGCTTGCAACCTCGCGCACGCCGGGAACATCGGCGGCCACGCGGACGGCGTCGTCTCTGGCGGTCCCGGACGGCGCGTAGCCGTACAGTTGCACGTTGCCCAGCGACGATCTGGCGTAGACCTCGGAGTGCCGGCCAACGCCCGCCTTATCGAGCGCGAGGCCGATCGCCGTTTCGATGCTCAGGTCGTCGTGAGAGGCGTCGTCCACCCTCGTCACGCCGCTGATCGCGTGGACGATCTCGATGGCCCGCTCGCGGGCGCTCTCCACGCGCGCGTTCCCGGACATCGTGACGACTCCGCCTCCGACGGCGAAGTGCAGGCTCCGCTTATCGTCCGCGGTCAGGCCGCTGTCTTCGCGGATGGCACGGTGGATGGAGCGGTCGATGTTGTCGTCGGGGCGATATTGCGGAAGCACCTCCGGCTGAACCTCCAGCGCCAGCGTCTTACCCTCGAAGAGAACGTCGGTGACGGGGATGCGCAGGTGACCGGCGAAGCCGCGAGAGAGGATGATCTCCTGCACCTTGCGGTCGGCCTGGTTGATGAGCGCGCCGGCGATTCTGACGCTGGGCGTGGAGATTGGCGTGTCGCCCCCGATCGGCCGTGAGGGCACGGCGACCGGTGGCACCTCGTGCCCGAACGCCTGGCGACTGGTGCAGGTGAACGTTACGCTGTCGTCCGTCCAGTCGGAAGCGGCGGAGAGGGGAAGCCGGACGCTCGAACGCCAGAGGAGGAAGCCGCCCTCGACGACGACGTTCACTGCCTCCCAGTCCTCCGTGATCTCGATGGCTGTGATGGTTCCGGACCAACGGTCCTCGAAGCGGGCTTTGCTGCCCAGGCGGAGCGCTGAAATGCGGCGCATCAGGTTGTCCTTCGTGCTCTATTCACGTTGGATTCAGCGTAGGATATCCAGCGTCGTGGCGCTAGAGGCCGGTTGACCCCCGATTCGGCGGCGCATACCGTTTACGGGACATGTTTGGGCGGACCGCAGCCGTGCTTCTGACCGTCAGCCTGGCGGTGACTGTTGCGTCATGCGGAGACGACGACGGAGGCTTGCCTTCGCCCACTGACGAGAGGACTCCGGCCGAGACGCCTCGTCCCGACCTCGGAGCGGCTGAGGCTGTGGTGATTATCGCGTCGCCCGACGGCACTGCGGATGCTTTGAGGCAGGTGCTCGACGCGGGCGCTCCGGCGAAGTTCTTTCTCAGCGGCAGCAGCCGCGATGAGGCCTCATTCGACGGCGTAAGCTTGCCGGGCGAGGCTGTTGCCAAGGGCGCTAGCCTGATCGCCATCGAGTCGGAGGCCTTTGACGCCGCGTATGAGGCGCGGTTTGGTGGGTCGCCCGCGGACTTCGCCGGCGTTCGTGAGGCCTACGACGCCGTGTACGTGATCGCTCTCACGGCGGCGGCAGCGAACTCGACGGACGCAGCGGCGATTCGCGACAACGTGCACTACGTCGCCAACTCACCGGGCGAGATCGTGAACCCGGGTGCGGAGGCGTTCTCCGCGGCGGTTCAGACGCTGGCAGAGGGCGGCGACGTGAACTACATTGGCGTCTCCGGGCAGGTCGATTTCACCGCCGACGGGGATCTGGCGAAGGGGCGTGTGACCGTCTGGCGCCTGCTCGGCGAGCGCATCGTCGACCTGGAGATCCGCGACGTCGACCTGGCGGCGGAAATCAGCGCGGACATTCCGGCCGGTGAGTTCTCACCTGCTGCCGGAACGCCGGATGGGCCGCTGCGCATCGGCGCGGTCCTGCCGCTTGAGACAGACGGTGGCGAAGCGGTGCGCGACGCGATGCAGATGGCGGTGGACGAGATCAATGAAGCGGGCGGCCTTTTCGGTGCCCCGATTGAACTGCTGGTCGATAGCGCGGACGACGCTGATGAGGCGGCGGAGGCGGCGCGGAACATAGAAGATCAGGATGTCGGCGCAATCGTCGGCCCGCCCGGGGAGGCCGCCGCGCTGGCGGTCGCTGAGGCTGTCCAGGGGCTGCACATCGCACTCACGAGTTCGTTGGCGCTGCCGCTGGAGGCCGGCGGGCAGATTTTCCGCGGCGCCATGTCCGAGTTGCTCGAAGCGCCTCCGCTGGCGAACGTCGCGCTGGAAGACGGAACAAACGTGGTATGCGTGATCTTCGAGCCGGGCGCCCATAACAAGGCGCTGGCGAACGCTTTTCGGGAGACTTTCGAGATTAAAGGCGGTGGCGCTAGGCTGGTGATGGAGCTGAGCGATGGTGACGCCGCTGGAGACGCAATATCGGCCTGTCTGGGAGCGTAAGCGCACTTGACCCCCAGAAACTACGCCATTACATTTGCTTGCAGTCCGGCTACCAGCCGGACTCGAAGAGCAAAAGGAGGCATGCTCATGGTGAAATTCTTAACCCAGTTTTCTTGGAGGTGGCTGCTTGTCGGCGCGCTTATTGCGCTGCTCGGTCTCGCGGTAGCCTGTGGAGACGACGACGACGACGATGATGACGCTAGTCCGACGGGCACTGCCGCCCCAACGGACGATGGTGAGGTGGACGCCCTGGCGGCGATGTTCTTCCCGGAGAGTGGCCGCGTAGCGCTCCGTGAAGCGCTCGAGCAGGGAATCATCGACGAGTTCCTGTTCGTGGACGGCACGAAGTCCCAGTCGATGTTCGATGACCTCGGTGTCGAAAATTTCGAGGGCATGTCCGGAACACAGCCGGGCTCTCCCAATGAGGCATTCGCCACGGCCTTCACGGCCGCCGGCGGCGATGCTGACGCAGCGTTCGTGCGTGAGTCCTACGATGCGGCCTACGCGCTGGTCCTCGCTGCCGTGGCCGCCAACTCGAACGCAGGCGCTGACATCGCCGCTCACCTGCCGTTCATCGCCAACGCGCCCGGCGAAGAGGTTGGCTTCGGCGCCGCTGAGTTCACGCGAGCAGTCGGCTTGCTGGCTGCGGGCGAAGACATCAACTTCGTCGGCGCTTCCGGACCTGTCGACTTCGACGTCAACGGAGACCTCGCCTCGGGGGCCGTGGAAGTCTGGAAGATCGTTGACGGAACGATCACGTTCCAGGAGGCCCGCAACGCGGACTTGGCTGCTCAGGCCGGGGTTGAAGTGCCTGCAGGCACACTGAGCCCTGCCGATACTGCGCCCACTGATGCCCTCAAACTGGGCTCGATCGTGGCAATCACGGGCGACCTGTCCGACTTCGGCCCGCCGATCGAGGCTGCTATCGAACTCGCCATCAGTGAGATCAACGCTGGTGGCGGCGCCTTCGGCCTGGATGTCGAACTGGCGAAGGGTGACAGCGGCACCAACGCCGACACAGGTCAGTCGGAGGCGACTCGCCTGATCGAGATCGAAGGCGTTGACGCGATTATTGGTGCCCTTTCCAGCGGTGTCACGCAGCCGATCGTTGAGAACGTTGCCGCACCGGCAGGCGTCGTCGTGATCTCACCTGCCTCAACGGCGCCGGCGCTCACGACGGCTGACGACGATGGCCTGTTCTTCCGCACGCCGATCACCGATGTCGCTCAGGGTCAGGTGTTGTCGGACCTGGCTATCGACCTTGGATACACAACGGTGTGTACGATGTTCGTCAATACGGCGTACGGTCAAGGCCTGTCCGAGGTGTTCACGGAGAACTTCGAAGCGGCCGGCGGCTCCGTTCCTGAGCAAGTCGCGATCGAACAGGAACAGACCTCGTACGTAACGGAATTGAGACGCTGCGTCGGCGAGTAGCCGACAAGCGCTAGCACAAGAGGAGGAGGCCGTCAGGCCTCCTCCTCTTTTTCGTCAGTCTCAGGTTCCGCCGGCGGCGGACCTCGGCTCTGAGCACCTTTCTGCCGCACGCGCCTCTCCACCCAGATCGAGACGCGGCGCTCTTCGGGAAGAAGTCCGCGCGGCATCACCAGAAGCGTGCCAACGATAAGCGCGCCGATAACGAAGTCGCTGACGAAGGGTATGCGCGACTCCAGAAGCTCCGGCAGCTCGTATCCCTGAAGCAAGTCCGTCGACCAGAGGAAGCCGCGAATGACGTAGGCGCCGACGATGGCGCCGGCAAGGTTGCCGCTGCCGCCAACGATGATCATCGCCCAGATGAGGAAAGTACCGAAGAAGTGAGTGAACGTGTCTGGACTGATGGCCCGGTTCTGGAAGGCGAACATGGCGCCACCCATTCCCATGATGACGCCGCCGAGGACGAACGCCTGAGTCTTGAAGGCGAAGACGTTCTTACCACTGGCCGCGGTGCTCAGTTCGTCCTCGCGCAGTGCGCGGAGCACGCGTCCCCAGGGGGAGCGCACGCTGCGTTCGAGCGCGAAGTAGATCAGTGCGAGGAAGCCCACGCTGAGGCCGAAGTAGAGGTACTTGTAGTCCCCGGAGTCGACGACGTCGGACAGAGGCTGCGGAATGCTGCCCAGGACGCGCGTGCCGTTGACGAGCCAGGTCTCTTCGATCGTAATGCGGCGCAGGAGTTCCGCGATGCCGATTGTCGTGATCGCCAGGTAATCTTCTCTGAGGCGAAGGGTCGGTATCGCGACGAGGAAGGCGAGGACGCCGCAGACCACTCCGGACACGAGGACGGCGACCAGGAACGGTAGCCACTGATCTGTCGCGAGGGCGGGTACGAGGTCGAGGGACGGCCCGAACCCGCCGATGTAATCCGCGTAGTCGCTATTGTCCGGCGCCTTGGTGACAATGCCGGCGGTGTAGGCGCCGACCATGAAGAAGCCCACGACGCCGAAGTTGAAGACACCGGCGTACCCCCACTGGATCTGCAGGCCGAGCGAGAGGATCGCAAGGAGCACTGCGACCGTCGCGAACGAAGTGTAGAAGCTGAGAGTCCTGCTCACACTCCCGGACTGTTCCATGGACATGCCGACGATCGCCGCCGTGGTCGCGGCGACAGCGAGGAACGGAAGAAGCTTGAGCAACGATTGGTTCATTGCGTTCTCTGTCCGAACAGGCCGGTCGGCCGGACTAGCAGGATGGCGATGAGGATGACGAGAGACGTACTGAACTTGTAGCCGGGACTCAGGAACTCGAAAGTGACGGAAACTTCCTGCACTGAGCCGACGATGAGCCCCCCAAGCACTGCGCCGTGCGGACTGCCGATCCCGCCGAGGATCGTCGCGGCAAACAACGGCAACAGTACGATGAAGCCAAGCTCAGGCTTCATCTGTGCCTGCAGGGCCAGCATCACGCCGGCAACAGCGACGAGCACGCCGGCGACCGTCCATGTCCAGAAGACGATACGATCGGTGTTGATGCCGGAGACGCGGGCGAGGTCCGGGTTATCGGCCATCGCTCGCATCGCCTTGCCGAGGCGCGTGCGAAAGAGGAGATAGTAAGTGCCGATGAGCATCGCTGCCGTCATGCCCAGGATGAAGATCTGATCGTAGAGCAGGCGGATATCGAACACGATGTCCACCGTCTCCCGGAGACCGCTGCTGTAAAAGCGCGGGCTAGAACCCCAGAGGATGAGCATCAGGCTGCGCAGCACCAGCGCCAGGCCCAGCGAGGCGATGGCGAACGTGACGACGCCGCCGCGGCTCAGACGTAGCCGTCGATAGAGGACACGGTCAAGCAGAACGAAGAGCCCCGCCGTCACCACGGCCGCTCCCAGCATTCCGAGCAGCAGGCCGTAGCCGAACGAGAAGTGCCAGATCTGCTCGGTGGCGCCCGGCAGGTCGGCGAGGCTGAAGGGTAGCACGGTCTCGTCCACGTTCCTCTCGCCGGTGACGGTACCCGTGACCAAGAAGAAGGCAACGTAGGCGGCGAGCATCATCGAGTCTCCGTGGGCGAAGTGAGCGAACCTGAGTACGCCGAAGATCAGCGTGACTCCCAGCGCACCCAGCGCGTAGATCGCGCCAACGGTTACGCCCGTAGTCAGGGCGTCGCGTTCCTGCAAGAAGGCCCAGAAGAAGAAGAGGATGATCGCCGTCCAGAGGCCAGCGCCGCCGCCGATGTTGCCGGCCGTACGCTGGAAGCCACGCAAGCGGTCCCCAAAGTCCGATGAGATCCTCTCTGTAGTTGCCATCCCTATGCTCCCAGGTAGAGCTTTCCGACTTCGTCGTTGTCAAGAAGGCTCTTCGCTTCGCCCTCCAGCCGATTCTCGCCCATCGCCAGCACGTACCCCCTGTGACATGCGCTGAGCGCCTCGCGGGCGTTCTGTTCGACGAGGAGGATACCGGTGCCCTCGGCGTTGATCATCTTGATGCGGTCGAAGATCATGTCGACCATCTTCGGTGAGAGGCTTGCGGACGGCTCGTCGAGGAGGAGGACGTCCGGGTCGAGCATCAGGGCGCGGCCGAGGGCCAGCATCTGGCGTTGGCCGCCGGAGAGTCTGCCTGCCTTTTCGCCGGGGCGGTCGGCCAGGTCGGAGAAGAGGGAGAGGACGTAGTCTAGCCGCTCGGCGAGGCCGTCCTCGCGGACGAAGGCGCCCATCTCCAGGTTCTCGCGGATCGTGAGCGAGGGGAAGACGTTGTCCACCTGCGGTACGTAGGAGAGGCCGCGCAAAACCAGCTCGTCGGGCGGGCGGTTCGTGATGTCCTGCCCCTTGAGGATGATCTGCCCGCTGCGCGCGGCCAGCAGGCCGAAGATCGCGCGCAGGAGCGTTGACTTGCCGGCGCCGTTGGGGCCGATGATCGCCACCATTTCGCCGCCGTGAACCGTGATGGATACGCCGTGAAGGATGTCGACGTCGCTGACATAACCGGCGACGACGTTCTTCGCTTCTAGCAGGGGCGCGGCCTGAGTCTCCGTCATCGGACCTGTCCGCCGAGGTAGGCTTCTAGAACGCGCTCGTCGGCGCGCATCTCCTCGGGCGTTCCCTCGGCGAGCTTTGAGCCCTCGCTCATCACGATCAGCTTGTCGCAGAGCAGGGCAATGATGTCCATGTCGTGCTCGATGACGAAGAACGTGATCCCCATTTCTTCCCGCAGGCGCTTGATGTCGTTGACGATATCGCGCATTAGCGTGCGATTGACGCCGGCCGCCGGCTCGTCCAGGAGGATCATCTTCGGGTTGCACATCAGCGTGCGGCCGAGTTCGAGGAGCTTCTTCTGACCGCCGGAGAGGTTGAGCGCGTATTCGTCGCGCAGCTGGTGCAGGTTGAGGAAGCGCAGGACCTCCTCTGCTTTCGTGAAGTTTGCGTCCTCCTGCCTGGAGACGCGCCAGGGCAGGAACCATGTGGTCCACAGGTGCTCGCCCTCCTGATCTTTGGGCACGAGCATCAGGTTCTCCAGTACGGTCATGCCGCCGAGTTCACGTGGGATCTGGAAGGTGCGCACCAGGCCGCGGTGGAAGACCTTGTGTGCAGGCAGCCCATCGATCCGGTCGCTCAGGAACGAGATATGGCCGTAGTCGGGCTTGATGAAGCCGGAGATGATGTTGAAGAGGGTCGTTTTGCCGGCGCCGTTGGGCCCGATCAGGCCGGTGATGCTGCCCTCGGCGACCTCAATGTTGGCATGGTTGACGGCCTTCAGGCCGCCGAAAGCCTTGCTTACGTCCTCAACGGCTAGAATGGGCGGACGCTGGTCGTTGCTCATGAGATTCTGAGTGGTCAAGTATACGCTGCAAGAAGGTTACGTTGACCCTCCCCCGGGCGGCGTTCACACTCGACACAAATGTCCGCCGCAGCCCTGGTCGCTATTTTTGGCACGTCCTTCGTCGTCAGTCTCACGGGTGCTCTTAGCCCGGGGCCGCTGCTGACGGTGACGATGCGAGAGGGTGTGCGCCGGGGGTTCTGGGCGGGGCCGGTGCTGGCGCTGGGGCACGGCGCGATCGAGCTGGTGCTCGTTATCGGACTGGCGCTGGGGCTCGACGAGCTCCTGGACAACGACGCCGTCACGGCGACGGTCGCGCTTGCCGGCGGTGCCTTCCTCGTCTGGATGGGGGCGACGACGGCGCTGCAAGCCCGGCGCTTCCACCTCGACACCGAAGGCGACGCTCCGCCGGCTGGCAGGCGCGTCTGGCGGGCGTCGGTGCTCGGCCCGCTGGCGTTGGCCGGCATCCTGGTCAGCCTTTCGAACCCGTTCTGGATCGCCTGGTGGGCGACGATCGGCACGGCCTACATCGTCGAGGCACTGGATGAAGGCGTGCTGGGCGTGAGCGCATTCTACGGCGGCCACGTCATCGCCGACATCGGCTGGCTGAGCATGGTCGCCTTCGCGGTGGCGGGTGGGCGCAGGATCATTAACCGTCGCGTGCACCAGGGCCTGATGGCTGTCTGCGGCGTATTCCTCGTCGCGCTCGGCGGCTGGTTCCTCGCCTCCGGGATCGGGTACGTCGCCTGATGGACGCGACGGAGATCGTTGGTCTGGCGTTGGCGGCCTTCGCGGCGGGCGCGGTCAATGCGGTCGCGGGTGGCGGCTCCAACATCAGCTTCCCGGCGCTGCTGGCGGCCGGATACGGGGCGAAAACGGCCAACGTCACGAACACGGTGGCGCTGTGGCCGGGGTACTTCGGTGGCTCGCTGGCGTACCGGCGCGAGCTGGGCCACCAGGGCGGGCGCTTCGTCTATCTGCTCCTTCCCTCGATCGCCGGCGCGCTGGCCGGTTCAGCGCTCCTGCTGAACACGTCGGCCGATACGTTCGAGTCGATCGTGCCCTTCCTCATCCTGCTCGGCTCGGGCGTGATGCTCTTTCAGGCGCGCCTGGCGAAGATGGCGGCCGACCGCGACCTCGCCTCGCGCGGCGGCGACCACGTACCGCTCGCGCTGATCGTAGTCGTCTTCGCGGGCGCCGTGTACGGCGCGTACTTTGGCGCGGGACTCGGCGTCATCCTGCTGGCGGGGCTGATGGTGCTCCTGCCGGACGACATCCAGCACTCAAATGCGTTAAAAGGTCTGCTCTCGATGGTGATCAACGCGGTGGCGGTGGGCTACTTTGCGCTCTTTGGCCCGGTGGAGTGGGCGCCGGCGGTTGTGATGGCGGGCGGCGCGTTGGCCGGCGGCTACCTGGGCGTTGGCCTGGCGCGCCAACTGGGCGAGGTCTGGTTGCGGCGGGCCGTGGTGACGTTCGGCGTCGTCGTGGCGGGCATACTGCTTTTTGCGTAGGTACACCGTGGATATCTCGTCTCCTGTGTCGCAACCTGCGTAAACCTGTCTTGTTCGGTGTTAGCCCTGCTCAGATAATGGGCTTGTAGCCGGGAGTAAGACATGAAGTACCGCGAACTGGGTGACACCGGCCTGAAGATCTCGACGGTGGGCTTCGGCCTCTGGACGGTGACGACGACGTGGTGGGGGATCACGGAGGACGCCGTCGGCATCGGCCTGCTGCGGCGGGCGCACGAGCTGGGAGTCAACTTCTTCGACACGGCCGACACCTACGGCAGTGGCAAAGGCGAAACGCTGCTCGCCGACGCGCTTGGCCACAAGCGCGACGAGATCATCATCGCGACGAAGTTCGGATACGACTGGTACAACCACCCGTTCCGCCGTGGCCAACAAGAGCGGCCGCACGACTGGTCGCCGGACTTCGTGCGCTTCGCCTGCGAGGAGAGCCTGAAGCGCCTGGACACGGACTACATCGACTTCTACCAGATGCACAACCCGCGCATGACGGCGATTGAGAGCGACGAACTGATCGCGACTCTGGAGGACCTGAAATCGGCGGGCAAGATCCGCCACTGGGGCGCGACGCTGGGCCCGGCGATCGGCTGGGAAGACGAGGGGTTGGCCGTGATCCGCGACCGGGATATCGCCGGCCTGCAGCAGATCTACAACCTGCTCGAGCAGGACCCCGGCCGGCGTTTGACCGAGGCTTGTGAGGTGAAGGGCGTTGGCGTCGTCTGCCGTGTCACGCACTCGTCCGGTCTGCTCGAGGGCAAGTACACGCTCGAGACGAAGTTCGACAAGATGGACCACCGCAACCACCGCAAGCGCGAATGGCTGGTGGAAGGCCTGCAGAAGGTCGATAAGCTAGGGTTCCTCACGGAGGGAACGGGGCGCACGATCGGGCAGGCGGCGCTGCAGTGGCTGCTCGCCTCGCCGGTGATCGCCTCCACGCTGCCGAACATCTACAACGAAGAGCAGCTCGTCGAGTTCGCCGAGGCAGCCGACGTAGCGCCGCTCACTGACGACGAACTGGCGCGCGTGCAGCAGCTGTACGACGAAAACTTCGGCCTCGAGCCGCAGGAGGCGTCCGTCGGTGAGTGACCGGCGAGCCGGCCGCGGTAACTCGAGGAATCGGTCGGGGGAGCGCGGCGACGAGGCTGGCGGGCGACGCCAGGTCGTCAAGTTCTCGTTCTACCGCGTCGATCCGGCGTGGAGGCAGCTGCCGGTCGCGGAGCGCGAGGCGGGCAAGGACGCTCTCGTCGCCGCCGTGGATGCGTTCTCCGGCCGGCTGCAGGTGCGCAGCTACTCTGTCGTTGGCATGCGCGGCGACGCCGACATCCTGCTCTGGCAGATCGGCGAGCGCCTCGAAGACATACAGGCGCTGGCGACGGAGGTCATGCGCACGCCGCTGGGCCCGTACCTCTCGATGCCGTACTCCTACCTGGCGATGACGCGCAAGTCGCAGTACGTGACCCCGGCCGAGGCCGAGGCGCGCCTGCACCTGCACCCGGCTGAATCGAAGTACTTCTTCGTCTATCCGTTCGTGAAGACGCGCGAGTGGTACCAGCTGTCGCTGGAGGAGCGGCAGGAGATGATGAACGTACACATCGCCGTCGGCCGCAAGTACCCCTCCGTCAAGCTGAACACGACGTACTCGTTCGGACTGGACGACCAGGAGTTCGTGGTCTCGTTCGAGACGGACGAGCCGGGGGACTTCCTTGACCTCGTGATGGAGCTGAGGGGGGCAAAAAGCAGCCTCTACACACTCAGCGATACGCCGATCTTCACCTGCATCTCGTTGGGCTTGCGCGAGACGCTGGACACGCTCGGCGCGCCGGGCGACCCGGTGAGCGCAGCGGCCGCACAGGCGACGGGCGAGCAGTGGCAGCGCGTCGCCGCCGACGCCGACGTTCCCGACGGCGCCGCGAAGATGGTCTACTTCGCGGGTGAGCAGGTGGCGCTCGTGCGTGCGGGCCAGAAGCTGTACGCGGTCGCGAACCGCTGCTCGCACGCCAACGCCTCGCTTGTCGACGCCACGCTCACGGACGGTGCGCTGACCTGCCCTTCTCACGGCTCGACGTTCGATCTCGCGACCGGTGAGCCTTCGTGCGGCCCCGCGAGCCGGCCGCTGACGACTTACGCTGTGCGCACGGAAGACGGTGGCATCTGGCTGGCGCAGCGCACGCCGGTGCCGGGCTCCACGTCAACGGCCTGACGCCGGGCCTGACCAGCGGTCACAAGTTGCGTATCCTTGTGCTCATGCGTCTCTCTGCCCCCGTCCTTGTTCTTCTCTCGCTCCTTGTCCTCACGGCCTGCGCGACCAGCGAGCCGAGCACGATCGCCTCGACCCGCGAGCCCGCCTCGGCCACGATTACGCCGACGCCGAGCCCATCGCCGCTCGCCGTCGCGACGGTGCCACGGGCAACTTCGGCGCCGACCATTGCGCCGATGCTGACGCCGACGCCGACTGTGGCGCCGACGCCGATCCCGATCTACCATGGCCCGCCGTACACGGTGGCGATCGAGGCCGGGCATGGAGGGCCGCACTGGTGGGGCACGGCCGGCTACGATGCGGACGGCAATCATCTGGCCGAGAAGGACCTGGCGCTCGACACTGCGCTAAGGCTGGGCGGGCTGCTGCGCGAGGCCGGCTTCGAGACGGTGCTGATCCGGGACGGCGACTTCACGCTGACGCCGTTCGACGGCGTAAACTATCGGCCGAGCATGATCGCCGAGACACAGGCGCGAGTCGAGATCGCGAACGCGCGACGGGCGGACATCCTCGTGTCGATCCACTTCAACGGGGCCTACTCGGCGCTGCACGGGACGGAGACGTACTACAACCCGGACCGGCTGTTCGGCGCCGAGAGCTACGCGCTGGCGTGGTTCGTGCAGGCGGAGGTGCTGAGCGCGCTCGGTGGCCTGGGCCACGACGTGAACGACCGTGGCGTCCGCAACGACGCCGAGGTCGGCGGTGACCCCAACAACGCGCACTCTTATCTGCTGGGCACGAACGACGGCTTCCGCCCGAGCCTGATGCCGGGAATTATCTCGGAGGCGCTCTTCCTGAGCAACCCGGACGACGCTGCGCGAATCGCCGAAGAGGAGACGCGGCAGCGTCTGGCGGAGGCGTACCGCGATGGGATCGCGGCCTACTTCGCGTGGCTTTCGCCGCGCATCCCGCCGGCAACGCTGACGCCGGCGCCGACACTGACGCCGACGCCGGTGGCGACGCTGACGCCGACGCCGCCACGGCAGTGCTGCACCTTTTCACTCTGGTGAGCGGCATACCTGGCGGAGGGGGTGGGATTCGAACCCACGGTACGCCCAGAAGACGTACAATGGTTTTCAAGTTCGTTGTGAAGCGTTCGCAGGCGTCCTTGGGCGTCCGTTTTGTATTGAGCCGGGGCGCTCTCAGTCCGTCCTAGTTCGCCGCCGGTTGCTGTCAACCGTCCGCGTTGCTGTCAAAGCTGCTGTCAGAACGGAAACCGTTTTCGCGCCCCATCTCCCCTATGTGGTAGTTGCCTCTCCGCGACCACACCACTAAAAGGGCGAGTGTTGAAACGGGAATCAATGACGGCCCCCTCGTCTCCCCCGTTATGGGGTTCGTCCACCTGGCGGCGGGGAGAAAAAGCTTGGCTGGAGGTTGGCCCTCGACGATTCGTGACGCTCGTTCTTCGTCAGGCCGTCGCGACACGGAGCTTCCAGGCTTCACCGCACATTCACCTTTCCCTAACGGTAATCGCGTCACAGAGGCGCGCCCGCCATTGTTGCCCCCTATGGAAGTGAAGTATGGATGAGC
>SDBV01005180.1_pt1 | contig 18470 bp, 19 predicted proteins | sample 2277081 | NCBI WGS metagenome assembly SDBV01 (sample SAMN10402039, study PRJNA504765) | marine sediment metagenome | isolation source: marine sediment core GS10_PC15, 223 cmbsf | place: Arctic Ocean: Southern Knipovich Ridge | collected 2010 | reverse complement strand
GTTTCTGAAAAACCATCCAGAGTTAAAGGATCAACCGTTATTTGTGTATGGTTTTTCGATGGGGGCAGTTGCTTCAATTGTAGCGCAAGCACAAGAAAAGAATCTCTTTGATGGGATGATTCTAGATTGTCCTTTCGATTCGAGTGATAAACTGATTGATCGCGCATTTAACCAGTTGAAAATGAACTTTTTCGGCTATGAGTTTGCTATTCCGGGAGTTTCATTATTAAGATCCTATGCTTACAATCAGTATGTGCAGTCTTTTATTAAAATGATTCTTAGAACATTTACTAAATTTGATACGGTCGATATAAACACAATTATTCATCCTGTCTATCCCGAAGAGGCTATTAAATATGTTTCGGTGCCTTGCTTTTTTATAGGCTGTACTAATGATAATAAAGCACCTGAAGAGGCAGTACTCTCTATCTATCATGGTGCAAAAGGCTATAAGCGATGTTGGATCGATACCGAAGGAAAGCGTCATTTCGATACGATCTTTAGGCAGATGCATAAATACTTCTATAAAGTAGATAAGTTTTTGAGTTGTATTATAGATGGTACTTATAAGAAGAAACATCAGCAGAAGATTAAGAAAGATAGGCCGCGCTATTATCTAACAGCTGCAAAACCTAAAAATAAATGATAGACTAAAACAATAGTAAAGGAGGAGTATGATTAATTTAACGTTATCGACCAAGAAATTACTAGACAGAAAAGCTGACGCCGGCGTCATCGACGCCCGCATCATTGATGCATACGTCTTCTTATTAGAACAGGGCTTCGATTTTGCTCATATACGAGCAACCGTTAAGCAACTCTACCCACACTTTGAACAAGCGATGAAGGCTCGTGGATTTACTGGTAAAGCTGGTAGTTCCTTGCTTTTAACCGGCTCGTATAAGAATAGGGGTGTAACCTTAGTCTTTATCGGTTTAGGTGATTTAAAGGGTGGTTATCAAAACGTAGAAACGTACCGCCGCGCTATGGGTCAAATAGTTCGCATAGCAGAGACCCATAAATTTAGTAGTATCACCTTCGATCTTCCTGACCCTGCAGTACTAAGTTTGTCCTATAAAAGGCTTGCCCAGGAAACGTCTACCGTGATGCATAAAGCTTCCTATCACTTTGATAAGTATATTACCAATCCCGATAAAAAATTCCGTTGGACTATAGAGGCTTCAATTGGCGTGCCAAAAAAATACCTCAAGGAGGTGCAAGATGGTGTTGATATAGGTATTTGTTTAGCTGATGCAATTAATACGGCTCGCTATTGGGTCGATTTACCTCCAGAGGTTTTAACGCCGCCCGCCTTTGCTAAAGATGCTGAGAAATTAGCTAAGGACTATGGTTTAAAGTCGACCATCTTTGATGGTAAACAGATCAAGAAAATGGGTATGGGTGGCCTTGATGGTGTAGCCCGCGGCTCTCAGCATGAACCTCGCTTGGTTATTTTAGAATATAAAGCGCCAAAGAAGAAGGCCCCTACTATAGCGATTGTTGGTAAGGGAATTACCTTCGATACGGGAGGCCTTTCTTTAAAACCACCTACTTTCATGGAAGAGATGAAAGGCGATATGGCTGGAGCAGCGGTTATATTAGCGACCATGAAGGTGATAGCGCAGCTTAAACCGTCAGTAAATGTAGTGGCTGTCGCTGCGTTGGCTGAAAATATGCCATCAGGCACTGCGCTTAAACCGGGTGATATTATTACCGCCTATAATGGGAAGACTATAGAGGTATTAGATACTGATGCTGAAGGGCGCCTCGTTTTAGCCGATGCGCTGTCTTATACTGCTAAGAACTATAAACCTGATGCGATGATCGATTTAGCAACGCTTACCGGTGCTTGTGTTTATGCCCTAGGTCCCTTCTATGCTGGGTTGCTGAGCAAAGATGAACCATTAACCAAGAGAGTACTTAAAGCTTCGGAGCATTCTGGCGATCGGGTTTGGCGGCTTCCATTTGATGATGATTTTCTACCGGCGATAGCATCAGAGATAGCCGATATGAAAAATATAGGCTCACGAAAGTATATGGCCGGTGCGAGACAAAATTACAGCAATCGGTCTCGTTTCTTTAAACTGGCTAAAAACAATCATCTGCATAGCTAACAAAGGAACGGATAAGAGCATTCCTATCACCCCCCATATTAATCCCCAAAAGACAAGGGAAATAATTACTGCAAGTGGGCTCAAATTTAATTTGTCACCCATAATTTTAGGTTCAATAAAGTTTCCTACAAAAACCTGAATAAGACCTACACCTGCCAGGACATAAAAAAATCCTGAAACAGAACCGGATTGAAGTACATAGAATAACGAAGGGAATGCTGTGGCAATAAGAGACCCGACACTTGGAATAAAATTCAACAGAAATATCAGGAATGCCCAAAATGCAGCTAGTTGAACGCCAATTAAAATCAGTACAATAAAGCTCAATATACCCGTAAGAAAGCTAGTAAATATTTTAATTGCGACATAATTTTTAAACAAAGCATCTATCTGACTCGACACAGTGGAAAATGACTGATTGTCTGAATACTGATTTAGCAGTATATCCATTTTTCGACTGGTATGAGGAGATTCCAACATCATAAATATTACATAAATGGCTACCAGGGCAAATTTTCCAACAAATGTTGAAAGGGATCCAGCCATGGAAGTCAATAGTTTTTGAGTAGCCTCACCCTGAAATGTTGTGCTGGGATTTAAAACATCAAATCCTGTTACTGCCTCGATTTCTTGTAACGTATTGTTAATATTTGCACTGTATTGATCAAAATCACGTACAAAAGCTTCAATATTAACCACGAGCATTAATGAAATAAAATAGATGGCTAACACTACAATAACAAAGCTGACAGTATTCGCAAAAATCCTGGGACACCAAATACCGTAATTTTTTACTTTTTCTATGGTATTTCTAAGTTGACGGATCAGAAACCATATTACAATAGAGAAAATCAAAGGTTTAAAAAATCCTTTAAGATATATCAATAAAAACATAACCCCGATGATGAAAATTAGCCAGGAGGCCATTTTCCTTATATCAAATGATGCCGCTTTTCCCATGTTCTGAATTTTGTCCGAGTTTAAGAAAAAATTGATCCAGATGAAACAAAACTATACTAAAAATTTGGTCATCACATCTTACTGAATGATAGAATTTTATTCTTGAAAAGCAATTGTTTCAAATCATTTTATTAATTTCAAAAATTAAACTAAACATATCAAACTGATGAAACATATATTTTCTGCATTGGTGACATGCATTTTCATTAATGCCACAGCTCAAACGTCCGAAGAAGCCCAGATTAAATCCGCAGTACTGGCTGCTCCCGAAGAAATGAGAAATTCCTCAACTGTTATGGGATATGACTCTGAAAACCTATTAGTACTTCTACGTGAGGGATCGGGGGATCTCATATGTCTTGCTGATAATCCGGAAAGCAAAGGATTTAATGTTGCATGCTACCAAAAGGACCTCGAACCGTTTATGGCAAGAGGCCGTCAACTACGAAGCGAAGGAAAATCGAGGCAGGAAGTCTTTGAAATCAGGGGAAAAGAAGTAAAGGCGGGAGAACTTACAATCCCTGCAGGTTCCACATTACATATCCTTTATGGCCCTGAAGATGTTTTAAATAAGGAAACCGGCGAGGTGGATGGGGCTAACCTGCGGTATGTTGTATATATGCCATATGCATCGAGCGAATCTACCGGGTTACCTCTAAAACCATCGAGTCCGGGTGCTCCATGGTTGATGGATCCGGGAACACACCGGGCGCACATAATGATTACTCCAATAAAAAATTAAACTCCCGGAGATGCCTGAAAGAATGACCGTCAGGATTGACCTGAGTGTATAACCAGCATTTAAGGTTTATTGCAGATCAACTGTTCTATCTTCCATTTTTTTTGGTTTTATCAGCAACCTGAAAGATTTGTCATAGGTGAAATAGCTGAAAAGCCAGCTAAAAAATACGAAAAGCCTGTTTTTTTTACCTACCAGTGACATGAGGTGTACAAATAACCACAAAACCCAGGCAAGGAAACCACTGAATTTTCCGACAGGTAAATCCGCAACCGCTTTGTTTCTGCCAATAGTGGCCAAAGCGCCTTTGTTAGTATAGTGAAAAGGAATAAGGGGCCTACCCTCCTGAAGGCGTTTAAGGTTAGTCGCAAGGTGCTTACCCTGCTGTATTGCCGGTTGCGCAACCTGTGGATGGCCGTATTGATATTCGTCAGTAACCATCAGGGCAATATCTCCTATTGCAAAAATATTGCTCATCGTCTTCAACTTATTCTCCCGGTTGACCAAAATACGTCCTCCCCTACCGTAGCATTCCTGTGGTAAGCCATTTATTGGGTCCACTTTTATACCGGCCGCCCATAACAATGTTGACGTATGAAGCATTGTGCCGTCTTCCATTGATGCTACCTTGCCATTATAATTTTTAACAATTGTGTTTGTTATCACCTGCACCCCCATAGATTCAAGAAATTGGCGAACCTTCGCCGAAGCATATTCAGACATAGCTCCTACCAGCCTTAATGAACCTTCCATCAGGTAAATATTCATTTTATCAAAATCCAATTCCGGGTAATCTTTAGGCAAAATATATTTACGCATCTCCGCCAATGCGCCTGCAAGTTCTACTCCTGTAGGTCCACCACCCACAATTACAATATTCATAAGTGCTTCTTCTACTTCACCGGAAGCGCTTAATGCCTTCTCATAATTTTCAAGAATGATATTCCGAATGTAAATAGCGTCGCTGACCGATTTCATGGACAGGGCGTATTGACGGATTTCTTTGTTCCCAAAAAAATTTGTGTTAGCACCGGTTGCAAGTACCAGATAATCGTATTTGATGGTACCTATTGATGTGCTTATACAACTTATGTCATGCTCTACCGATAAAAGTTCCGCAACCCTAAAATGGACGTGATCCCTGTTTTGAAATATTTTACGCAAAGGAAATGCAATGGCTGCCGGTTCCAACCCTGATGTTGCTACCTGGTAAAGTAGAGGCTGAAACAGGTGAAAATTGTTTTTGTCAATTAATACTACCTGAAAATACCTGGCAGATAACTTACGGGCAAGTTTCAAACCGGCAAAACCACCTCCTACAATAACAACCCTCTTTTTATCCGTCAGGGGTATCCGTGCAATTGAATTCATCTACAGTATTAAGTCAGTTTATTTGCTCCTTAAGATATTGAATCAATTGCCTCATTTGTTCCTGCCCCATATTCCTGCCTACACGTGCTGATATATATACTAATACAATAATTACCACAGCTGCAGCCAGAAACCAGAATCCCCATGGATTTTTATCAAGGGTCCATTGCGAAAGTCCTACCATTCCGCCAAACATACCCAGTACCCCCACCAAAACATAAAAGAACATAAACATGGTCCAGACAGTAGATTTGGGACCAATATTCCCCCGGATTAATGTTTTTCCATTTGAATCTTCGGCATCATTTTCTTCTATTGCCAAATGAAGTTCCGGTGACCAATAGTGCTGTTCTTCATTTGGGATTTTTACAATGACATGGTGTTGAATAACGTTTCCGGTAAATTTATTCGAAGGATCATCCAGAGATTTCTGAAATCTCTCAATTAATGATTCTTCAGGCATGTTGGAATACTTCCTTATTCGAGGGCGTACCCGAAGATCGCTCATAGGATTTTTGGTTCAATATACATTTTTATAATTAAACCCTCATGCGCCCTGGAAAATTCAGTGGGCCATCCCCCTTACAAAAATGTCATGCTGCGGATCATTCCCGCGGAAGGCGGAGAACCTAAAATCCTGACAAAATTATTCGGCGGCCAGGGAACAATTAATGTCCCCTCATGGTCACCTGACAGCCAAAAAATTGCCTTTGTAAGCTACTTTCAAAAGTAATCTAACTCACTTCCATCGTTTTTGCATCCCATGAAACGATACGCTTTTCAAAATAGCTGACATTCGTTGCAAGCGAAGGCCCGGCAGTCCTCAATCCAAAACTTGCATCTTCAACTATGGGTGTGCCATTGCGTATCGCATTATAGAAAGTGTTGTGATGAGCAATATTAGAATCGTATCCTTGTGGAGCCTTGTAAACCAATTCCCCGGGATCAGCCATTTTTTGATGTGTTTTAGGATATTTTTTTTCATACGAGCTCCTGTAACTCTCCTGCTGACCGGCAGAAAATGTCTCGTAGGTATCCCAACCACCATAACCCGGTTCATCAGGCATTTTATTTCTGTTAACAACAATCGAATTTCCCCTGATAACCATGGTACCTTCGGAGCCAACAAGTTTCAGCAATTGTCCTCCTCCTCCTCCATCTACAAAGTTCACCCTTATTTGCAGGTTGAATGCTGCATGGGTTTGTGTTTGAGGATAGTCAATAATAGCAAGCATTACATCCGGTACATCTCTTCCATCCTTCCAATAGCGTAACCCGCCGGCGGCATAGATTTTTTCAGGCCCAAGTGAATCAAGTATCACATGCAGCCCAGAAAACAAATGAACAAATAAATCGCCTGCTACACCCGTGCCATAATCCTGGTAATTTCTCCACCTGAAAAAACGAACAGGATCAAAATTGTGTTTAGGAGCATCACCAAGAAACATCTTCCAATCCATTGTTTTTTCAGAAGCATCGGTAGGGATGGAATATTGCCAGGCACCGTTGGCCGAATGCCTGTCAGTGTAGGTTTCGACCATTATCAACTGGCCTATCGCACCTGATTTATAGATCTCTGCTGCCTTTTTATAAACAATTGAGCTTACCCGCTGGCTGCCTACCTGGAATACAGACTTCGTTTCTTTTTGTGCCTCAATGACAGCTTTACCTTCTGATATATGGTGAACCATTGGCTTTTCACAATACACCGCTTTCCCTTTTTTCATTGCTTCAATAGAAATATGATCGTGCCAATGATCCGGGGTAGCAATGATCACCGCATCAATATCTTTCCTGTCAAGTATTTCTTTATAGTTCCGGGTGGTAAACAAATCCTTACCATAATCTTCTTTCGAACGAAGAAGATGACCATCATAAAGATCGCACGCCGCGACGAATTCCACTCCCGGGATCTGGACAGTGGATTGTGTATTGTTGAAACCCATAATGCCCATTCCAATGGTCGCCACATTTATTTTATCGTTTGCGGAAAAACTAAACTTCTCGGGTTTAAGAATTTCTGAAGATTTTGCCTGGGATGCTATCATCCCAAGTCCGGAAGTTGCTATGGCAGTGCCCGCCGCTTTCTTGATAAAGGACCTTCTTGATTTGTCTTTTGGGGTTTTCATAAGGATAAATTCGTTTAATGTTCTTTTCATTAAATGTAATGATAAATGGGTATTATTTACACCTTTGCAAACATAAAGTTAAAGCCCATACTGTACAATGAATTGTAGCTGCTGTGATACCGGAATTTATAATAATACTTTTAGCCTGAAAATGGCCGCAAAAGAGCTTAAAAAATTCAATAAAAGCGGCCCCAATAAGAGTAGCCGAAAACTTATTGCTACTCTCAAAAAAGATATTTCGAAGGGTGGTACAACGGCTTTGAATCTTCTGGATATAGGCAGTGGTATTGGAAGTATTCCATTGTCTCTCACTTCTGTGGGGTTGTCAAAAATATCGAGTATCGATATTTCGGATGCTTACCAGGAAGTATTAAAAATAGAGATTAAGAAATCATCGGAAAATATTGATGTAGAATTTTACCTGGGCGATTTTATTGGACACTCCGCTAAAATTGAAGTAGCTGACATCGTTACCCTGGATAAAGTGATTTGTTGTTATAAAGACTATCGTCAACTGATCGAACAATCGGTTAATAAAAGTTCACGTTACTACGGTATTATAATTCCACGGAATACCTGGTGGGTTAAGTTCGGAAATAATGTTGGAATATTATTTCGTAAACTGTTTGGTACCGGGTTTGTAACCTACATTCACCCGTTGGAGAAAATCGAAAAAATCATTTTTGATAATAATTTTTCCAGAATCATCAATCAGTACTCTTTTGAATGGCAGATCCTATTGTATCAAAAAAATTAATTTACAACACAACAGAACGCAATAGAAACGGCTGTTAAAAACTACTCACTATGCAAGGCGAGTCGATTTCCTTCCGTATCGTTGAATTGGGCGAAAAACCCATGTTCGCCAATCGAAGTTTTTGGGATGATAGTTTTACCTCCATTGGCATTGATCCGCTTAAGTGTACCATCAATATCATCAACATGAAAATATACAACTGAACCTTTATCGGAAGGAACACACCCCTCTGCCTTGATGATTGCCCCTGAACTGCCCGATTCTTCCGAATCCCATGGAAACATTCCCATTTGTGCATTGTTCATATCGTTCACGGTAAGTTCCACATTTAGAATAGTTTCATAGAAGGACTTTGCCTTCTCAAAGTCAAGTACAGCAATTTCAAACCAATTAACAGGATTCATAGGATTATCGTTTAGTCACTAAAAATAACAAATATCTAGAAATATTATTTAACGGCAAATGATCATAATTGTTGCAATTCAACAGGTTGTATATTTGCCAGCGTTGTGAATAAATTGAAAAACAATTTAGGGGAGATTAACCCGAATTGGTGGAATATCACACTTGGTATTTCTTTGCTTGTATATGGTGCCGGGCTTTTTATCAATATTATGGAACCTGATGCCGCCACCTATGCCATCATTTCGATGGAAATGCTTGACAGGCAAAATTTTATGGAAATTACTGCACGAGGGCTTGACTGGCTTGACAAACCTCATTTTCCGTTTTGGGTAACTGCATTATCACTTAAAATATTTGGGTTTAACAATGTTGGGTTTAAACTCCCCGCCATTGTTTTTACACTTATCGGGCTTTTATATACTTACAAATTTGGTAAAAGATTTTATTCAGCAAAAACCGGTTATATAGCAACCTTGATCCTGATGACCTCATTACATCTTATTCTTTCGAATAGTGATGTTCGTGCAGAACCTTTTTTACTGGCTGAAACCATACTTTCGCTATACTACTTTGCTATTTTCCTGGAAGAGAAGAAATGGTATCAGCTGGTCCTGGGAAGTCTGGGGCTTGGCTGCCTCCTGATGACCAAAGGACTCTTTACCATAATTCCTGTTGGCGCTGCAGTACTGTTTCAGCTCGCTTATCGAGGGAAATGGAAAGAAATACTGCATTGGCAATGGATAGTTGCTGGACTTTTGACATTCATTTTCATATTACCTGTATTATACAGCTACTATCATCAGTTTGATTTACATCCTGAAAAGGAAATTTTGGGTCAAAACGGGGTATCTGGAATTAAGTTTTTTTTATGGGACAGCCAGTGGGGTCGATTTACAAATAGTGGTCCAATAAAAGGTCAGGGCGACCCTTTTTTTTTCCTACACACATTACTCTGGGCATTTGCACCATGGGCATTCCTGGCATATTTTGCCTTGTTTGTAAAAACGAAAAATTTAATCCTGCGAAAAAATAGCGGTGAATCTTATACCTACTTTGGTTTTGTTTTTCTTGTTTTGATATTTTCTGTATCCAGGTTTCAACTACCGCATTATGTTGTACCGTTATTTCCCTTTCTGGCAATATTGACTGCAAATGAATTATCAGAATATGTAAAAAATGAAAAATTCGGTATTGTATTTACAAGAATTCACTTTTACGTTTCAGTTTTACTGATTATCACTGCTACTATTTTCCATTATTATTTTTCAGGTAAACTCCCTTCCATTGATACAATTGTACTGGCGCTGTTTATTATTGGCTTGATAACGGTAATCTACAGATCAAATACAACCATTATTAATAAAATTCTTTTTCCTCCTGCACTTTCCGTCTTATTGGTAATGTATTACATGAACCGGAACTTTTATCCTCAATTAATGAAGTATCAATCAGAAAGTGAAGTTGCCTTTTATTTGAAAAAAAACGGAATCCCATCCCACGAGTTTTTATGCCTGGATCGAAATGAATGGGTGACCGATTTTTATTTACATGAAACGGTGCCAGTTTTTTGGAGGAACAATGTTAACAACGATGAACTGATTGACAAATATGTGTTTTGTAATGATGAAGGAATTGAAACATTAAAACAATTGGGCAAATCCTATGATATAGTAAAGGTCTTTCCTGATTTCCATGTTACAATGGTTACTCCTTCTTTTATCAACAAAAAAACACGGGAATCAACACTTACAAATAACTACCTGATCCACGTAAATGATTAGTGTCATATCAACCATACTTTAATCGGACCAAGCCTTGTTCTTTTTGTCCTGGACTGCTTTAACCCGGATTATGCATTAGAAATCTATTACGAACTATAGCTGCCTATCATCTAGGCACTTGCTCGATTTTTCCTACTCACCATAGCGGTGCTATGCCTGCGTTGCAAAAACCTGTGCTAGCACCTATCTAACAGCCAGTTATAGCTCTCACGACAAAGTCTAATACATAATCCGGGTTTAAAAAATACTCACGTAACTTTGGCTATGCTCATATTTTTTGCATTATCCAGACCAAAGATTTCAGCGACTTACCCGGCACAGTACGATTGACATGACACTAGTCTTCAATTTCCAGGTAGGCATTGATTTTGTTAAATACAAGCTCAGGAGGGATTCCTGCCATACATGGACGAGTCAAGCAAGTCGTTTTCCGGTGATTGGCGGCGCTCACACAAGGTGAACAAGGTAGTCCAAGATAAATAGCTTCTGCATTACCAAGTGGCATATATAATGCAGGGGATTCAGGTCCGAACAAAACAAATACTTTCAGATCTGTGACCGATGCAAAATGTGCAGGTCCCGAATCATTGGTTAACATCAGTTTTGAAATACTATACAAAGGAGCAAGTTCTTCAAATTTAAACAGGCCTGCCGAGTTTACAAACCGGTCGGAGTTAACCCGGTCAACTACATCCTGAACATACGCCCGTTCTGCCGGGGCGCCGGTTGCAACCAGAAGACAACCCGGGTATTGTTTTATTATTTGCTCAGAAACTTTAGCAAAATTCTCTGGCATCCATCTTCTTTGGGGCAATAGGTCAGAGGCATTGGCATTGATCAGAATAAGAAGTTCATCCTGCCATGAAGGATACAAACTGCAAATTTTCACCCTTACCTCCTCTTTCATTTCCTCACTGATCGATGCTTTCGCGAGCTCTATTGATTCAAAATTGAATTCTGTGGTCGGATACGGAGTTGTATGTTTTCCCATAGCCGTATGAATAAGCGACATAAAGTTGACTGCAATATGCACGTGCGCATTGTAACGCACCCGGTGATTGATGATGCTTCCCCGGTACATCCCTTCATCATGGAAACTGACAAAACCAACCCTCGCTCTTGCTCCACTTAATGCTGAAAGAATAGCTGTAAACCTCGAAAACAACTCCAAATCAATAATCATGGTAATCCCCTTTTTCCTGCACCAGAAAATAAATCGCACTACATCCAACGAAAGCCTGAGGAGATTAGAAGCATTCATTTTGAAAATATTTTCCTCCTTTACCGTATTGAGTAACTTCAGACTTTTGTAGTTATCCTCAAAAATGGCAAAAAAAAGTTCGGCCCCGGTTTCCTCACGAAGCTTTCGCATGGCAGGGTCAACGATGATGGCGCTACCCATTTCAGAAAGTTCAATAAATAGAGTCCTTGAAGTGTCTGGATTTTTCTTTTTCTGAAAAAAGGTAATTTTTTTAAGCCACAAAAGTACCGATAAGCCGATGGTAATGGGAACCCCCAGCCACCGGTCTATTTTGCGCATGGTATCAACTTTCATGAATCAGCAGAGAAATATTTGAAAATGCGAAGATAGCTGTATTTGAAACATTCGATGTCCCTGCCACAACTTTTTGTTGATTCATTAATTCAAAAAATCCGAAAATAAAGCTTCGAAAATGTTACAGGTAACAGTTAACTCTTAACCTCCAAAATTCCAACGTATATTCAGGCCGAACCTGTTAAATTTAAAATCAGTATTTTCAATCAAAATGAACGTAGGTCGCCAATCTGCTCCAATTACCAGTGGAAAATCGAATCGGTATTCCAAACCGAGTTCCCCCGGGATACCCAGTTCAAAAGGATCGTCAAATAATGCGGAAGCACCTACACCAAGATACCAATTGAAAGCTTCGCCACTTATCGGTTTCACAATAAAATCGTAGATGGCCACAACACCAACTCCGTTTCCAAACGATACATCTGCGTGGATACGGCTGGCCTTAAAAGCAAACACTCCATCAATAGCTACATTGCCTCCAACGTTATCACCAAAACGAACCCCGAGCTCCTGGGCAAATGAAGCCGAAGCGAAGAACAGCCCAAAAGAAAGTAGTAATAATAGTTTATTCATTGTCAAATTGATTATTGTTAATTAAATTTCGGTGCAAGTAAAAGCATTTTAAATGTTTTAAACGTGACAAGCGTCACATATAAAATTAATCCCTGTACAAATACCAGCTAATTCAATAAGTATATTATATATTATTTAAAAATGTCTCTACCATTTCCACTCCAAACGGTAACTTTTCGCTCTCTCCAGTTATATCGGTCCCCTTTGGATAGAAGAAAAAATTTCCCGTTATTTGAAAATGATTTGTCAGCCCAATTTTTGCTGTTGTAAATTGCAACATAACCGGCGCCTATCACTTCAAATTCTTCACCCTGCACAATAATTGCCGTATTTTCATCGATGCCTATGCCAAGTAAATCGGGCTTAGCTTCAACGATCTCGATCAGATCAAATTGGCGATTTCTTTTTAATAGATGCTGGTCAATAGCCACGCCGGGAAGAAAGCCAAATCCCTTTTCATGGTCACCCATCATAATTGTATTTGTTTTAGTATCTCCTCTCGCGAGATAACTTCCCTGGATCGTAGCTCCTGCTGAACTGCCTCCTATAACACCCCCTCTTTCTAAAACATCTTCAAATGCTTTTTGTGTGTTGGTACCCAAATAGGAATCGGCGATTCTCCATTGCCTTCCTCCGGTAAACCAAATACCGGTGGCATCCAATATTGGTTGATAGAAATCAATATCGTTGGCTTCTTCCCTGCTTTTTGTATGTAAAACAGTCCCATTCTTTACACCCAGATCATACATCATTTCTTTTACCCGGCCAATCATTTCATCGCTAACGACATCGGCCATCGCTGTGGGTACCACTACAATGGAAGCTTCAGTTCCACCCGCCAGATCAAGAAACCGATTGAAAATCTCGGGATCTCTCATTGCACCACCAACAATCACCAGCTTACCAGGGCCAGGGGATGAACTTTGTCCATAATTATCAGATGCACCTTGTGTGGTACAAGAAGATAATGTTGTGATGACCATCGAACTAATCATCAGAATAATTGCATAAATATTGATCCTAGTACGATTCATAGCGTTTGGTTTTTTGGTAATCCTTGCAATGTAAAAATTTGATTTATATTAACCTATCATATCTTTGAGAGTAATGAATGTACACTTTGTATTAGTGAATCCCTCAACTGCCGGAAATATCGGGTCCACGGCCCGGGCTATCAAGACAATGGGGTTTCTTTCACTTCGCCTGGTAAACCCCTGTGACCATTTGTCAAAAGATGCATTGAAGCTTGCTTATGGCTCGCACGATATTCTTCAGAATGCACAATTATTTTCTTCCCTGGAGGAGGCATTATCCGATATTGATTTCGCCATTGCAACTACTGCAAAAAACAGAACCATTTGGCATGACTATCATACCCCGGAACAGGCAAAGAAACTCGTGATCGGGAAAGGTAATACCATAAGGAATATTGCCATTGTATTTGGACGGGAAGATCATGGCCTGGAAAATAATGAGTTAGCCCTTTGCGATTTACGTACTTCCATTCCGATGGCAGACAAATATCCATCTGTGAACCTTGCGCAAAGTGTAATGATTTATTCTTATGTATTTTCAGACCTTCTCAACTTTTCTGATAATGACAATATAAATTATCCGGATTCGTCTGAACAGAATGTATTAAAAACGAGGGCCACCGAACTGCTGGAATTTATTGAAGTCTCTGGTAATCCAAACCTCTATCGAAGAATGATAGAACGACTAATGCAAACATCAGAAGATGACACACACCTTTTTTTATCATTTCACCGCTTTCTCAAACAAAAGATGAAGCAATTTCCCTAATTTTGGTTTGAATTTAATCTGCATTCAATGTTCGGATACCTGATTATACTTTCTTTCTTCATTGGTGAATTTTCAGACACACCGGTTCCTTCGCAGGATGAAACATGGTATGTATGGATTGATACTCAAGCGAATATTGATGGGAAAAATAAAAGGCTTGTCAGCAGAGCACCCTTTACCATTACATGTTGTGTGAAATCAGGCAAATATTCCAGGTTGGAGAAAGAAACCAGAAAGTGGATAAAGAAAAATTTTGATCCGGATTTTAATGATACGGCATTGAAAAATATTCAGGATGAAAGTCTGGCACTTCTTGTTATAGAAAAGGCCGTCCACGATTCCAAAGAAAACGATTCCATAATAATCGTTGATTATTCAAGGGAATGTAAATAGCTAATTTTCGAAATATTTAGACGTGATAGCTCCGCCCCTACTTTACTTTGTTCGCAAGCGTATCATTGTGTCGATAAATAAGAGATCGTAAATAGGGACTTATGTCACTGACTCCTTTAAACCCAGCGCTTATCGCTGCCTGTTCTTCCTTTTCATGGGGTATATCGCCACTTTCAGCGAAATGCTTAATATCCCTATAACCTCCCAGTGTAAAATTATCCCAGGAAGCGCCCTCTATGGATGTAAAAACTAAGTTTTTTCCCCTTCCTATTTTCTCTAAATAGTCGTTTTCCATCTGGCGTTCCTTCAGCAACTCATTTTGTTTTCCCGGCAATGCCACAAACATTTCCACATGAAAATAATTATTCGATTCAAGCATGGTTGAGAAAGTCTTAAAGTCACTTCCATTTACTAATAAATTTTCATGAAACGCGATCAGATCATAAAATTCATCCCCGTAATCCGGAGTAAATATCTTTGTTAAATTGCCGTTTTCGGAATAATATACCGACGGTTCATTAATGTATTCATACACCATTAAATCCCAGTGATCTCCCTGGCTGTGCCGGATGATATACACTTTTTCACCGCCCGTTTTTTTGTACTGTTCTGATTTTGATTTTAATACATCAATAAGTTGCATCAATTTGCCCGGTGAAGCCCTGAACAATGAAATTTTGTAGGTGTTTTGTGCTACCCCCAGGTGGCCAATCAAAACAAGAATAATTAAAATGCAGGATTTTGCCATCTTCATGATTTTTTCTTTTATAAATATTAACAATTTCAACGGTAAAACGTATATCCAAATACGACTCTATTTGAAATTTTAATAACAGATATTATGAAAAAACTTTTACCTGCTGCACTAATTGCTATTTGTTTACTAATTGCCGGTAATAATACTTATGGGCAGTCCTCTGTTGATGCCCGTGATATCCTTGACGATATCAAACATGGCAAGGATGTATCATATAAGAATGTGACCATTCAAGGTGATCTTGATCTGACATATTTTTTCGAGAAAAAGTACGAAGAAAAATATAAAGAGAGAAAAAGCTGGTTTGGATCAAATGATAATGTTGTCGAAGAAATCATCAATAGTAGTATCCGATTCGAAAATTGTACTTTTCAAAATGACGTATTGGCATATTTCCATGATGAATATTCTGAATATACATTCGTAGCTTCCTTCGACGATGAGGTAATTTTTAAAAATTGCAATTTCAAGGAAAAATCAGCCTTTAAATATTCGGAATTTGACGCCAAAACGGATTTCAGCGAGAGTACTTTCAACGAAGAAGCAAATTTCAAATATGCAAAATTCCGACAGTCAGCTGATTTTGGGGGAGCATTTTTTGATGATGACGCAAACTTTAAATATGCAAAATTCAGAAATGGCCTGAATTTTGCATACACAACATTTGATCGTGATCTGAACTTAAAATATGCCAAGATCTATGGCGATTTTTCATCTTCCAAAATGAAAGTGAAGTATGATCTCGATGTCAAATATGCAGAAGTAAACGGCGAAAGTTTTTCAAAGTATCTTCTAAGCGAGGATTAAATTTTCTGGTGGTAGTTTTGACCCTTTTATTTATATTCGACCACTGCAAGGTACATTCCCTCCGGCTTCCGGTTTCTTGCTAAAACTTTTTAGCGACATCGTGGCCAAAGCTGATAGCTATCCGCTTCGTTGACTTCACACTTTTTATATCCAATTTTAAACCCCAATAAGGTCACATGGAAGGACTGCCTACGAAATGCAACCGTAAAGTAACTTTGAATGAAGAAAGGTCATTTACTTTTTATATCCCAATTTACCCCCCGGCAAGATCACCTGGAAGGCTCGCCTGCCGCCTGCAGGAATTGGTTTTGCGTTTTTAATTTATCTATTTTAATTTCCGCATTCTGATAGCTTCTGATATGAACAGGACTGATGATCCAACGGGTATCTATTTCCATATCAATTAGGCAAAATACCTAATCCAAAAATTAGGTATTTCTGCAATTTATTAAGCAATCATGCGCTATACTTTTGTATGGTATTAAACACTGCAATATTTTAAGAGTAAGAGTAAAATCAAAATTATAATCCATGAAAATAATAAACGCTTTTCAAATGTTCGCAACACTCGTCTTGTTGGCTTTGTTTGTTCATATTGTTATCCAAATCATTCATAACTACTCAGATGAAACAATATTATTGATATTTTTCAATACCCTGTTTGCAGGATTATTTATCATGTTTTGTAAATTTTTTGCAGGGTATTTTAGTTCAAGAAATAAAGGATTCGAATCAAAATTAATATTGAAAAGCGTCCCCGACTTAAATTCTAATTGATGAATTGGGGTAATTTCAGATTTAGTCCGCAGACTTCATTAACTTTCTTAGTCATATAGGCTGCATTTACAACCGTATTTTTTTCATTTTCCTGGTGCAGAAAGAAGTAAATATCCTGTATTCCATTTTCAAGCCAGTATTTTATTTTGTATGCCCATTCGTCCATTCTTTGATAATCGGTTTCATGCAGGTCGTACCCGATAAATCGAATAAATACTTTATCCGTGGTTAATCGCTGATGCAGGCAATCCCTTCTTCCCGCAGTATCGGTGATCACAAGTGATATCTTGTTTTTTTCAAGATTATCGTACAACTGTTTAGATATTTCAGGATCGTTAAACCAATCGGTATGCCGCAGTTCCAGGGCAATAGAATAGTCATCCGGCAGGCTATCGATGTAATCAGTCAAACGATCGATAAACTTGGGAGAAAAGTTATCCGGCATTTGTAAAAATGGCATCCCAAGTGTTGGTCCAAAAGCAGATACGGCATCCAGAAAATATTTTGTGTTTTCTTCCACATCATTCAACCGCTTCAAATGGCTGATACGACGGGAAAATTTGGGGCAATATTTAAAACCCTTCTCAGGTACCTTCGCCCAGCTTTCAATGTTATCTTTCCGTACCTGATAAAAAGTACCATTAAGTTCGATACTATTGAAATGCTGAACATAATTTGATAAGAAATCTCCTGTTTTGGTGCCTTTCGGATAAATCAAGCCAATCCATTCGTTTCTACCCCACTTGGCACATCCGATATATACTCCCGGGTTTTGAACAGGTTTTCCACTAAATACCTTTTCATTGGCAGGATGATCAGCAGGAAGCCTTAAATTCAATTTATCAAGATCGGTAGTAGAGACGTGACCAAATTTCATAGACTATCACCCGTTTTGGTGTCAATATATGAATATATTGAATTTAATTAAGATAATCTGATACAATATTGAAAAACTTTTCAACGTCTCCTTTATTGTTGTAAATATGAGTCGATATCCTAATGGCGTCAAGACCTGATTCGGGTACAAACCGAATCCTGAATTTATTTTTTGCAGCATATTTACCGAATTTCCGATAGTCTGTACCTGGAATTTTAAACGTTGTCATTGTACTTTGGCTGGCTTCTTCCGGGGGAGATAATAATTCGACTTTATCGCCCAGGGATTGAAGCTGATTGTATAAATATGATGAAAGTGACCGGGTGTAAGATTCAATTTTCTTCATTCCAATTTGATTCATAAAATCAACAGCCGCTTTAAGGCCATTGGCAAGAGGTGCACTTTGAGTCCCAAAATCAAACCTGTGTGCATTGGGCACGTAGCCATTCAGCATTTGCCGGTTCGTTGAAATTTCCCAACCGGTATCGGAGTAAGCACCAATTGCATATGGCTTCAGTACTTCAAGTGAATCGTTGTTTATGTATAAAAATCCGGTCCCCAATGGTCCCAATAACCATTTATGGCCACAGGAAGCATAAAAATCACATCCAATGGATTTCATGTCAAGCTGGATTGATCCGGGGCCATGTGCTCCATCAAAAAAAGTCCGGA
>SDBV01005179.1_pt1 | contig 18470 bp, 12 predicted proteins | sample 2277081 | NCBI WGS metagenome assembly SDBV01 (sample SAMN10402039, study PRJNA504765) | marine sediment metagenome | isolation source: marine sediment core GS10_PC15, 223 cmbsf | place: Arctic Ocean: Southern Knipovich Ridge | collected 2010 | reverse complement strand
ACTCCCGATAGACCGTCACAGGACAATGCCGCGCCGTCTTGGTCGACGGCGCCCCGCTGGTTCGCCATGGCACGTTTTCTTGAACAGGAGGTGTGAGAGATGAGTGCGTCACGCATGGTTCGTTTGGCATTGGCCCTGTTTGCCTGTGGTTTGCTGTCTGTGCTAGCGGTCGCCGCTGCGTCCGACAACGCTGCGTCCGACAACGCGGCATCCCCTCCCCCGCCGGCTCCCGCTGCTTCGTTTCCTACGCCGTCACCGTCAGTCTCCTATCCACCGACCTGTCCGGCACCGGCTGCTCCATACAGCGCGCCGACCGCTCCATATGGCACGCCGGCCACTCCATATATTCGGTCGGGTACTGGTTCTTATGTGCCGGCTACTCCATCTGGCGGATATGATGGACGTCCATATCCTTGCGTGCCGGAGCCCTATGCTCTCATTCCGCCGGACCCGAAGAAGGCGAATGTGATGCTCAAAGACGGATCGAGGCTGGTCGGCGACCTCGTGGAAACCGGCGACCTGAAGGTCGTGACGGAATATGGCCAAGTGAGCATTCCGGCAAAACTGGTTTCCTGCATTCGTCGGCTCGGATTGCCCGGGAAGATCAGCGTACAGATGCGCAGCGGCGATCGAGTGACCGGGCAGTTAGAGGGGACGACGCTGAAGCTCAAGACCGTTTGGGGTGAAGTGTCGATCGAAATGCAGCACGTCGTCTGCGTGACCTGGCCGGGGGCTTCATCTGCTTACCCGCCGATCGCAACCAGGCCCTCGCCGGGTTGGCCGCGTCCGATGATTTCTCCAGCACGTCGGCAGTGATAGAACCGGGCATTAAGGAACTGGTACAGGAATTACTTCCCGAATTCGGCTCGTATAGTAGCCATCTCGCTCCGCGAGATGTGGCCTTCAAGCCCCCAGGCTGGTTCGGGCTACATCTCGCGGAGCGAGATGGCTACTATACGGGAGTAATCCCTATACGAGTCCTAAAATGCCGCCACTATGCAAGGGCGATAGGATGGGTCGAATCCGAGTCTATCGCCTACCGGAAAGGATCGTGCTGACGGCTCTGACGATGGCTCTGGCGGCGGCGGCCGGATGTAGCGGCCCGCTGGCCACGGTGATGGTCAGCGCGCCGAATCGAATCAATCCCTACGTGACCGAGTCGAATCCCGTGCCGCCGATGGAAAGCTTTGCGGGCGTAGACCAGCAGTTTCGGGTGAAAGTCGGTCCGCCGGACGCCTCGTTGTCGGTTTCCGTGATCGAACCGATGGACGAGTCGCAATCGCCGAAAGGCACGATTCTGGTGATCCACGGCATTTACGCCCGGAGCTTCTGGATGCTCGGTCCGGCCAAGGCGTTGGCCGAGGCGGGTTACCGGGCGGTGCTGGTCGACCTGCGGGGTCACGGCCGTTCGACCGGCCGGTTCCTCACCTTCGGCGTGCAGGAGGCCAAGGATCTCTCGCGAGTGATCGATGCGCTCGAACAGCGGGGGCTTCTCAGCGGCAAGCTCGGCGTGTACGGGATTTCGTACGGCGCGACGACGTCGATCCACCTGGCGGGCCACGATCCGCGTATTGAAGCGGTCGTTGCGGTGGCCCCGTTCAGCACCATGCGCGAGGAAGTGCCGCAATTCGCCCGCACCATGGTCCCCGGCGTGGGATGGGTGATTCCCGGCCAGACTTACCAAAGCGCGATCGACGAAGCCGGCCGCCAGGCGGACTTCGATCCGGATCGGGCCAACGCCGTCGAAGCGATTCGCCGCACCAAGGCCCAAGTCCTGCTGGTACACGGCACCAACGATTGGATTGTGCCGCACGGCCACAGCGAGCGTTTGCACCAGGCGGCCGGCGATCACAGCGAGCTGGTTTCAGTTCCCTGGTTCGGACACGTGGTGATCTGGTTCGATCCGACGTCGGAAGTCGCCCGGCACACCAGGGCCTGGTTCGATCGCTGGCTGAGTGCGGAGGTGTCCCCGGCAGCTACCTGGAAGTCCGCGTCGGCCGAGTCAACAAATGGGTCTTCGACCCGCCGCCTTGCAGCAGATCGTACTTCGGATCGGCGTAGCGAGTAAAGAACGCCTCCAGCCGCCGGGCCAGTTGCCGCTGGGTATCGGCGTGCTGCGGACGGCCGGCAAGGTTCGTCTGCTCGCGGGGATCTTGCTTCAGGTCGTAAAGCTCGTCCGGGCCGTCGCCGTGGCGGCGGGTGTATTTCCAGTCGGGCGTGCGGACCATGCGGGTGTTTTCGAACTCGTAGAAGATCACGTTCTCCCAACCGTCGATCGGCTCCGCTCGCAGCACGGGCGAATAGTCGCGGCCCGGCAGCGGAGGCTGCGTGGGAAGTTTGCCCGCAAGGCCGAGGTAACTCAGCACACTGGGCAACAGATCGTAGTTGGAGATCATCAGGTCCGATCGCCGCCCTGGGGGAATCACCCCGGGATGGCGGCAAATCATGGGGATATGGCAGGTTTCGTCGAAGGTGTGCAGCGGCCGGGAGTGGTCGCCCATACCCCACATCCCGTGATGCCCCCCGCAAAGGCCCTGGTCGGCGGTGAACACCACCAGCGTGTTCTCATCGAGGTCGAGCCGCTTCAGTGTCTCCATGATCCGCCCCACGCCGTCGTCGATCCCGCTGACCTCGGCGGCGTAGCGGCGGATCGCCGTGAGGTCGTTGATATACTGCCGGTTGTTCTTCAACCACGGATGCGGCGCCCGGCGGGGAAACGACTTCAACGGCTTGTCGGCGTAGTACGAGGCGTGGCGGTTGCGGGCGGGCCTGGTGAGACTGCCGCCTAAGCCGTACGGGCCGTTGTAGGCCAGCAAGAGGAAGAACGGCCGGCTGCGGTTTCGCTCGATGAACCGAACGCCGTGATCGGTCCAGAAGTCGGTCAGGTACTGCGGCTCGATGCGGATCCGGCCGTTTTCGATTACCTCGGCGTTGTAGAAGGTGCTGGTGTGCCCGTGCGGTTTGGTCACCCAGTAGGTGAATCCCTCCTGCCTGTGGAGGTTGTCGCCCAGGTGCCATTTGCCGCTGAGTCCACCTACGTAGCCCGACTCGGCCAGGATCTCCGGCAGACTGCGAAACTCCTCGATGGTGTTGCGCGCCTTGGGTCCGATTTGCAGGCCCCCGCCGGCCAGCCAACAATGCACGCCGTGCTGCGAGGGCATCAAGCCGGTCAGGTACGTTGCACGGGTCGGCGAACAAACGGCATTGGAGCTATAGCATCGCGTAAACAGCACACCCTCGCGGGCGAGCCGGTCGATGTTGGGCGTGCGGATCTCCCGGTTCCCGTAGCAACCCAGCGTCCACGCCCCGTGGTTGTCGGTCAGGATCAGCACCACGTTGGCCTGCGACCGGTCGGCGGCAAGGGCCGACGCGGCCGACAGCCATAGCAGCGCGCTTGCCACGGCCATCATGCGGTTCTCCGTGGTGAATCTAGCGTTGCAGTACTACTCGCCTTTGTCTTGATCCTCTTCCTGTTCCTCGCTCGGCGGCTGGGCCGGTCCGAGCAGTTTCTCCAGTTCGGCGTCGAGTTGGGGCCCGCGCGCCCGGGTCGACACGACGTTGCCGTCGGCCCCGACGAGGAACATCGTGGGAATGCCCATCACGCCGTAATATTCGGGCGTGGGGCTGGGATTGTCTTGGTCGTAGACGATGGTCCAGGGAATCTCCCGGGCTTGGATGAATTCTCTCAGTGGTTCGCCGTCACGATCGAGACTAATGCCGACGATTTCGAATCCCCGCTCGTGATACTGCTCGTAATTCTTCTTCATGTTGGGGACCTCGGCCACACACGGCCCGCACCACGTGGCCCAAAAATCGACCAGCACCACCTTGCCTCGATAGCTGTCCCAATCGAGCTTGTCGCCGCCGAAGACGGTGCCTTCGACCTTCATCGGCTTGCCGACCAGCGTCACCCGCCGCACGACGCCCTTCATGGTCTTACCGTATTGGGCAATCGCCGGATCGTCGCTGGCGGCGAACAGTTTGCTGAATTTGGTGTACGTTTCGGCGACCAGGTCGGCGTTACCGCTCCTCTCGGCCACTTGACCGGTCATCATCGCCAGGCTGACGTCGCTGCGCTGCAGCGGTCCTTCGGCCAAAAACTCGGCGACCTGCCCGAAAAGCTCCTTCTTGCTTTCCTCCGACGCCGTCAGCGAGCGACGAACTTCTCCGGCCAGCATCGCGCCGCGGGCCTGCCTGGCGAGCTTCGGCAGGCCGGCCTCTTCGAGTTGCTCGACCAGGGCTTCGAGTTGCTTTGGATCAGAGAGAAAACGCGTTTTGGCCTGCACGGCCACGGTCGCTTGCGCCTCATCCGGTTTGGCCGCCAGGATCTTGTCGGCGGCCTCCAAGACGGCGTCGCGCGTCTTCTCGAAGGATTCCTCGTCGCGCAGCGGCCGGGCCATCAGACCCCGGATGAATTCGGCCAACTCGGCCGGCGTGCCGTCGGCAACGGCGTACGGATCGGGCTTCTCGGCAGCGGGCTTCTCGGCAGCCTGTTCTGCCGACTCCTCGCCCGCCGACACCAAGCAGCCGGCCGACAGAATGACGGAGAAAGACAACAACCGGGTCCATACGAGGTGGTGCTTCAAGTCGAACAACATCGAAGGCTCCTTTGTACTACTAACGTTCAAGATCGAAAAAAAACTTCACAACGATTTGGGCCAAGTGGTCGCAAGTCGTTGTTGACAATCGGTCTGGGGTCAGGTTGTCAGGGGATTAGGAGGTTAGGCTGTTAGGGCTGCGAGGACAAACTTATTTTGGTTCATCCGGCGGAAGCGTACGTAACGCGTGATTATGGGGAGTACGGGTTCCTCTCCTCTGTTCCGGCAAGTCTACGGATACCACCATTCTCCGACGATCCAACGGGCCGGAATTAGAGAAGAGGAACCCGTACTTCTTTCGACCGCCTTTCACGTACGCAAATCCTGGATGAACCCTTATTCTCCCTCATCCCCTAATCTCCTAATCCCCCTTGATTGCGGTCACCGGCCGCGCTAGGTACTAAAGTGAAAAAAGTGGTTTCTCTTCGCTTCCTAGTGAAACTGCTGGATCATCTCCCAGGCCTGCTCGGCCGTTTCGGCGTAACGGAACAGGTCGAGGTCCTCGTCGTCGATCGTGCCCTCGTCGGCCAGAAACTGGAAGTCGATCACGCGCTGCCAGAACTCGCGGCCGAAGATGATAATGGGGATGTCCTGCATCCGGTTCGTCTGCCGCAGCGTGAGCGCGTCGAATAATTCATCGAGCGTGCCGAACCCTCCGGGAAACACCACCAGGGCCTTCGCCCGCAGCAGAAAATGAAACTTCCGGATGGCGAAGTAGTGGAACTGGAAGCACAGATCGGGGGTAATATAAGGGTTGGGACTCTGTTCCTGGGGCAATCGGATGTTCAGTCCGATCGACTTGGCCCCCACCTCGTAGGCGCCCCGATTGGCCGCCTCCATGATGCCCGGCCCCCCGCCGGTGACCACCACATAGTCGCAGTTGCCTTCGATCTGGCAGCTCGAGGAAACCAACCCGGCGAACTGCCGGGCGATTTCATAGTAGCGACACTTGGCCTCGATCCGCCGGGCCCGGTCCACCACCCGCCGACGCCGCGGATCGTCCGGAGTATCGGCCAGCCGCGCCTCGGCCCGCTTGCGATTGTCTTCCGCAACGGCCGGTTGCACGATCCGCGTGCCGCCGAACACCACGATCGTCGAGCGGATCTGCATCTCCTGGAAAGCCAGTTCCGCCTTGAGCATCTCCAATTGCATCCGGGCCGGCCGCAGCTTCGGACCGGTCAGAAAATCGACGTCCTTGTAAGCCACACGGTAACTGTGAGACCGGAGGATCTTTCGCAAGTTTTTGGCGGCTTGTTCGTCGGCCATGCAGGCAGCTCCGATCACAAGAAAAGGGAGAAATCTTTTCCGACCCCTCCCAAGGTACTCTATTCTACAAACCGGGCAAGTGGCGCACCCCACCCCAGCACCGGGAATCGACCCACCCACGACGCCCAGCCAAGGATCCAGCCCACGGTGGCCAGCGCGAGCCAAGTGGCGGGCGGCAAGCGTCGGATGCCGGAAATCCAACGCCCCGAGGCCGATAGAGGCAAATGGATCACGGCCATCACGCCAGTGATTGCCACGGCCGCCTGCCAGCCCAAGAACAGTCCCACACAGGCGGGGCCAAACACGGTGGTCGGTCGCTGCTTGACGCCGAAGATCCGCAGCGCCAACAGACCCAGGATTGCTCCGGCGGCTACGCCGGCGACGCCGTCGGGGAAGCCGGCCATCCCACCGGCCAACACCGCGCCGGCCGACGTACCACCGGCCGGCACCGGACGCAAACCGGGCCAGATCAGCGGGGCCACGGCTCCGCCGATCAGCGCGGGCAGGAACAATCGCACCGGCGGGCGGTGGCCGTCGTACTCGATCAGCGCGGCGGCCAGCAGCGTACACAGCAACAGCATCTGGTAGGCGTAGATCGCGAACAGTTCCGGGCTGGTCCGCGGCAAGATCGTCGCGTCGCGCAGTTCGACGGCCCGAAGGGGCAGGTTCACGCCGTCGCCAAGGCACTGCACCACACCCAGCAGGAAGAACAACGCGGCGGTGATCGCCTCGACGATCGGATACCGCACAGAGATCGGCGTCCGGCAATCGCGACACCGACCGGCGAGAACCACCCAACCGAAGATCGGCACGTTGTCGAACCACCGGATCGGGTGTTTGCACACGGGGCAGTGCGACCCCGGCGTCACGAGGCTGATCCCCGCCGGCAGCCGATAAACCACCACGTTCAGAAAACTGCCGATGGCCCCGCCGACGGCAAACAGCCAAACGGCGATCAGCCAGAAGGCGACGTCGGGGGACAGCGTGGCCGTAAGCATCGAAACGTCCATAAGCATAAGGATACACTCGGTTTTTCACCGCGAGGAGGATATTACAGCTTAACGAACGGCTGACCGTTTTCCTACGGTTCGTAATGATTCTACGGGATTCAGCGGCCGGGCAAACCTTGGCGCCTTTTTGTCCCCTCGGGCGTATGCTATACATTGTCGTCCGTCCGGCAGGACTCGCCCGCCGGCAAATTGGTGGAGGAAATCCGATGAAACGATTTCGAGCGTACTTTCGACGGCACCCAGTCAGGGTCTGGTTGCTGAGCGTGGCGGTCGCGGCGGTGCTGATCTTCAACCTCGGCGCCGCCAACGACCCGAGACCCGAACGATGGCAGTACAAGACCATTTGGTTTCGGGCGAACGCCGGGGATAACATGAATCAGCTTCAGCAGAAGTTCACTGCCGCGCTGAACCGGGAAGGCGCCGCCGGCTGGGAGTTCGCCGGACGTTGTGGACACACCGACGCCCGGGAGTGGTGGATCGACTACGTGGTTTTCCGGCGCCCGAGGTAATCGAGACGCCCCGACGAGCAGCACGCCCGGTACAAGCCGTATTTTTGATACAGGCGGAACCGGGCAGCCGAATTGAAGGCGTTCCGGCCGGTTCCGGTCAACGCAATCGTGTTGGTCGGGCCGATAGTCGGAAATGAGAGGGAGATCTGGTTTGAACCGGATCTTCGCAATTTGAGCCAGCCTGCCTCGTTTGGTTGCCCCCATTATGGATCGGATTCGCTCCAGTACGGCCGGTGCGATGTCTCTTTTAGCGTTGACGTTCCTGCTGGCGGCGGGCGGCTGCCGGACGGCGTCACATCACGCACGTTCGACGCCGGCCGACGTGTTGACGGCGGTTTACAACGGCGCGCCTCGGGAGCTGGCAAAGACCACCTTGCCGACGTACCGGATCGAGCCGCCCGACATCCTGTTGATCGAAGTCGTCCGCGCCGTGCCGCGGTCTCCCTACTATCTCGCCCCGATGGACACGCTCGCCGTCCACGTGGACGGGGCCCTGAGCGACGCGCCGATTTCCGGAATCTACCCGATCCAAGTCGGCGGCCTGCTCCACCTGGGATACCAATACGGGGCGGTCCGGGTCGCCGGGCTGACGGTTCAACAGGCCCGCCAGGCGCTTGAGCAGCACCTGAAGAACTTTTTGAGGCAGCCCTTCGTCACCTTGTCGCTGGACCAGATCGGCCCCCAGCAACAGATCGCCGGCGAACACCTGGTCGGTCCCGACGGGATGGTGACCTTGGGTTGCTACGGCAGCGTTCCGCTGGTGGGGATGACGCTGGCCGAGGCCAAGTGGGCGCTGGAGCAGCATTTGTCCCAGTTCTTCGAAAATCCGCAAGTCGCGGTCGACGTCTTCGCCTACAACAGCAAAGTGTACTACGTGATCACTGAAGGCGCGGGCCTGGGCGACGGCGTCTATCGCTTTCCGATAACGGGAAACGAGACCGTGCTGGACGCGATCGCGCAGATCAACGGCCTCGAGCAGGTATCCTCCAAGAAAATCTGGATCGCGCGGCCCACGCTGCAGCCGGGACACACGCAGATTCTGCCGGTTCAATGGCACGCGGTGACGGCCAACGGATGCGCCCAGACCAACTATCAAGTCCTGCCGGGAGATCGCGTCTTCATTGCCGAAGACAGGTGGGTCGCCATGGATACGGCCGTAGCGAAACTGACCGCCCCGTTCGAGCGCCTCATGGGCTTCTCTCTGCTGGGAGTGGGAACCGTGACCAGGTTCTCCGGACCGGTGTTGCGTGGCGGAGGAAATCGGGGATCGACCTTCTAGCAACTTCAATGAACATCCGCGCCGCCGTGCGGGTGTTCGACCGTGGTTACCACCATGACCTGCAACAGAACTATCAAGATCGTCCGGCAACTCGGCGTCGTGCTGGCCCTGCTGGGTCTCGGCGGTTGTTGTTCGGTAACCTGCGGTCCGGAACATCGGCGGTGCTTCACGTGGGGGCTTTTCCCGCACCGCTACCATGTGGCGCCCGGCAACGGCAGGTGGTTCAACGGGGCGTACTACGGTCATCACCCGACCTGCTGGCGCGTTTGGCCGGAACCGTGCATGGTGGGTCCGACGCCCCATGTTCCGGGTGCTGAGATCGCTCCGCACGAGGTGGACGGAATCGAAATGAGAATCCGCGAGATCGAGCCGCCGGCCGCTGCCGCCGACGCGCTGGATTTGGACGCCGAGCCTCCCGCTTCTCCACCGGCCCCCGCCGCGCCGCAGACCGAGCCGCCTGCCTCTACCGCCGAGCCGCCCAAGCCGGATCCGCCCACGCCGACCCCTGCTGCAAGGCCCTCCGAACCGCCAACCGAGCCTCCCTCGTCAACCGCGGAGCCGCCCGAGCCGGATACGCCAACGCTGGCCCCTGCTGCGGAGTCCTCCGAAGCGTCCATCGAGCCCGCCGCTTCTGTTGCGACCCTTGTCGTGAAGACGACGCATAAGGTTGCCCCGGTCCTGAAGCTGCTCGTTGGGGACGATCCGCCCCGCCCCTAACACGCCTTCGCCGGTCAAGGGGTGGTCCGTCGGTTCTCAGAACCAATCCGAAGACCGCGGTTTGGCGTGGCTGGCGGCTGAGCGAAACGAAGCCCTCGTGGGTAGGCCACGGCTCGCCCTGACGAAACCAAGGCCGCCGTTGGGGAAGCTACGGTGACCCCAAGCTCGACGCCCCAAGCCCGTCTACGACGCGAAAAGCGGGACCGTCACTTGTATTTCAACGATTAATAGGCGACTGTCCCCCTTCATTCGAAAACACCGAGCCGGGTGGCCAAATCCTCCCCGGAAAAACGACCGGGCCAACCGGGACGTTTGGATGGATTCGCCCAATTGCCGAAGTCCAAACCGGTAATGTTCTCGGTACCGACGGTGAGAATGTATGCATTACCTGCCACGTAGCCGTCCGGTACGGTCGTGTCGCTGGTGGGATACGTTTGCGTATAGCCGTCCTGCGGGACTTCACTCAGGCGATAGACACCTTCATGGAGCCCGGCAAACTCGTATTCGCCTTCCGGGCCAGTCACTACCGGAATGCCAACAGGTTGTGTTCGAGTGAATGCGTAGACGTGCCCGGGTCCGTGAAGATCATCCGGGCTGCCGACGTAGATCCTGTCGCTCGTCAAAGCTACAGATGCGCCAAACATAGCACGATTGTTCGGCTCGGGATCGGATAGCCTTCGCACCAGGTCTCCGGTTTCGCTGTCGAACAGATAGGCCGCGCCACCATAGGGCTGCCCGTTCTCGCTGTCATGTTGGGCGCCAATGACCAGGTCCATGCCGTCCATAGCGATGGAGATGCCGAAGATATCGTTGTCGTGCGGTGATGGATTGTCGATACGACTTGTCTCCACCGGGCTGTCCCACGTGTCGTCGGCAAACTTGTAGAGGTAAGCGGCCCCGGCCTGCGAGGCGAGCGAACTGTTGTGATACGCTCCAACCACGAGTGTGTCTTCCGTGGCGGCTGCCGCCGTCCCAAAGTTCTCGCCTGCGTGAGTGCCGTGATCGTGGAAGATCAAACGGGGCTGTTCCGTAACGCCGTCAATATCGGCCAGATCGTAGACGTAGATCGCTCCGGAATCACTTCCATTCTCATCGTTCGCGTCGGCACCCACGATGACCTTCGTGCCGGAAACCGCCAGTGCGCCTCCGAATCCGTCGCCGGCGGCTTCGCCGTCGAGGGTGAACGTTGGAGCGTGCGCCGGGCTTGCAGGATCGAGCGTGGCAAAGTCGTAGACGTACACGGCCCCGGTGGCGTCGTGCGTTCCCGAAGCGCCGATGATGATATAGTCGCCCAGGGATCTGATCACCATTCCGAAGCGGTCCGCGCCGCTGCTTGATGCGAGGTTTCGGATTGGCTGGTCAAGCAGCCGATTTCCGGCCCGGTCATAGACGTGGACGGCGCCTCCGATCGAGCCGCCGGAAGCCTCTTCGTAGGCGCCAACCAGAACGTTCTGGCCAAATCCGGCAACCCCCAGGCCAAACCGCCCGCCCGCCGGCGCATCGTATAGCTGCAGCAATTCCCCAGTGGTACCGTCGAACAGATAGGCTTTTTGGGTTTCGTAGTATGCGCCCACCAGCACGTCGCCGCCGACGGTCGCCACCCCGGCAAAAGCGTCCCAGACAGCCGAGGGGCTGACGATGGTGCCGACGTGCTCACCGCCAACCCGCTGCAGATCGATCGCCCATCCCGGCAGCCCCGGTTCGCCGTCGTCGCGGACGCCGTTGCCGTTGAAGTCCTCGAACTTCGAGCCGCCGAGCACGACGTCCCCCGGCACGGTGATCAGCTTCAGGGCGTTGAGGAAGTGCGTTGGATTGTCCCAAGCAATGAGCATGTCGGTCGCGTTGACCAGCGCGTCGCGATTGTAGTCCACCAAGAAGTCGATCGGCACGGGGTCGAAGAAGTCGCCCAGGTGCTCCCGGGCAGCGAGTATATCAAAGGCGTTGACCTTGGCCTCGGTGGTCGAGTTGCCCGACTCGCCCACGGCGTTGCCGAAGTAGAAGACGTCCGGCTGGGCAAGCCCGGTGTTCTCGTTGGCCTTGACCGTCACTTGCAGCCATTGCTTGCCGATCGCGTTGTCGGCCCAGGTGATGGTCACCCGATCCGAACCGTCGATGCCGTCGCCCGGCCGCACGGTCACGCTCGTTGGCTGCGGAGCGTCGTCCCAGCCGTCGGGCTTGCGGTCGTTGCCCACCGTAAACAGAAAGTCTTCGAGCCCCGGCGTCCCGGCCGGGGCGGCGAGGTCGACGATGATTCCGTTGATACCCTTGTCATAGTTGGTGTAGTTGGCCAGCGTGGCCGTCTGGCCCGGCAACAGGGCCTGCTTGTCCGGGGCAATGGCCGCGTCGTCACCGGCGTTGGCCGTCGGGTCGTCCCCGTCGAAGAACGAGTCGTTGTAGAAAACGTGACGGCCCACCACGGCCGTCGTCACGGCGGAGCCGAGTTCCAGGGCCCCGATGTCCACGGTCGCCGCGCCGTCTCCGTTGCCGTCTACGATTCGGGCGAATCCGCGCTGGTCGGTCGCCGGGGCGTAGGCGTTATCCCCGGCGTCGATGGCGGGACTGTCCGGCAGCAGGGCGTGGGTGAGCGTCGGCCCGCCGTTGTCCGCCAGCGGCTCCAGCCGCGGATCCCCGCCAATCAGGTTGTGAGAACTGGCCGGATCGAGTGTCACGTCGACGAGATCGAGCGTGTGCCCGGCGATAATCGTGTTTTGTAGCAGGAAAGCGGGGACCTCCGGCTGGTTCTCTACTAAGATCCCCCACTCCCCGTTATCGAAAATGGTGCAGTTCGTGGTCGTGACGATCCGATCAGGATGAGTCGCTGACTGGCCGGCAACAAGAACACCCATCTCGTTGCCGGAGATGGTGCTGTTGACCATGGTGAGCGAGCTTTCAGAGTTAAAGTCGCCCTCGTTGTCAATACGAACAGCCTCTCCTTCGTTGCCAAAGATCGCACTATCCGTGATCGTCACCGCAACTCCGGCAATATAGAGACCGCCGCCGAAAGGACCTGAGTTGTCGGAGATCCTACTGTTCGCGATTGTTACTGCTGTTGCTGTTGCACTTCCGCTGAAGAGAATACCGCCGCCTATAGGTGCCGAGTTGCCGGAGATGGTGCTGTTGGTGATCGCGAGTGGGCCGGACGACTGAATTCCTCCGCCATTGACCGTCGAGTTGCCGAAGATCGTGCTGTCGGTGATATCCAGCGGACCCAACGAGTTGATGCCGCCGCCCATACTGCCTGCTGAGTTACTCGATACCGTACTGTTCGTGACAGTCAGCGTGGCCGAGTTGGAGATTCCGCCGCCATGAGCGTGACTTGAGTTGTTGGAGATCACGGTGCTCGTGATGGTCATCGTCCTTCCGTTGAGAATACCTCCGCCACCCCACCCACCATTGCTGGAATTGCCGGAGATCGTGCTGCCACTGATCGCCAGCGTCCCGGCGTTGAAGATGCCACCGCCACCCTCGCCATCATTGGTTTGGCCGCCGGTGATGGTCAGTCCGCTGATGGTGACCGTGGCAGTTGCGTAAAAGACACGGCTGTTGCCGGCGGCGTCGATGGTCAACTGGTCGGCCCCCGGGCCCTGGATGTCGAGGTTGCTGTCGATCTGGAGTTGCCCCAGGGCCGGGTCGAGCGTGATCGTGCCGCCACGGAGCCCGTCGCCGAACCGGATCACGTCGTCGCCTGCCCTCTCGGCGGCCAAGGCCAGCGCCTCGCGAAGACTCAGGTCTCCCGGGCCGTGGTCTCCGTCCGCTTCGTCGGCCAGCGTGGAGACCATCAGGGCCCCGTCCAACAACCGACGAGTCTCCAGGGGCTCCACCCGGAGCCGGCGAGTCCGTTGGGCATGGCGGACTCGGCGGCGGTTTGCCCGGAAGGGTCGCTGAAACAGACGCAGGCCTCGAACCAGGTGCGGCAACGGCATGATGGGAACCTCCCAGTCTGGGACACATCAGAGATAGCGGCGAAGATCGCCGCGGCCGATACGTCGGGCCTTCATCGCTGCGTCCCCCAAATCAACGTCAAACTGACACACCAGACGATGGACCCATTCTACTGCCCCTATCAACGGCTGTCAAATCACCGCTACCCGGGGAAAACGAAAAAAGGGGGGGCAAATCCTGCCATTCTGCCTATACCCCAGGTACTTCCGGCGTCACCGGCCGTGGGACACGGGGCGGAGCGTTGGGGCGGCGGAAGGGGGTTGGCGAGGAGGATCGAATGGAAATCGACCGGACTTCGCGTGTGGCTGGCCAAGCCGCGTAGGTCAGGGCTTGCCCTGACGGACATCGAGGCCCGGCTGGCCATCCTCTGCCGATTTGCCCGTCGTGGCCGGGCGCTGCTCTGCAAGTGTAAGGGCAAGCCCTGACCTACGGAACGGGCAAGCCCTGACCTGGTTTTCGCCCCGAAGGGGCCCAATTCATCAGCCCGGGGCGCCGCCCTGGGATCGAAGACGGAAACAGCAGATCAAAGACGGCAACACCAACCGAAGCCCTGCCAGGGCGCAACCGCCCTGCGTGTGGCGCCCTTTCAGGGCTTCGCTTTGCTCGACGATTCCGGTTCCCGGGGCGTTGCCCCGGGCTGGTGAATCGGGCCCCTTCGGGGCTGTCCATCCGCTGTGTCCATTTATCCGTCGTGGCCGGGCGCTGCTCTGCAAGTGTCAGGGCAAGCCCTGACCTACGGAACTGAAAGCGTTTGTGGCTTCGGATCGGCGACCTTGCCGGCCGGACGTTGGTGCTTGCCCGGCCGACCGGCGTCGCCGAGGTCTTCGCGGGCCTTTTCGGCCAGGGCCAGGAGACGGCCCACGACGTTCGGGTTGGCGTCGGCGACGTTGCGGGTTTCGCCAAGGTCGCTTGCCAGGTCGAATAACATCACGCTGTTTTCGATTTCAGGGCCCAAGGGGAAGTACCGCCCTCGCTTGCCGGGCAGATGCAGTTTCCATGGGCCGGATCGCACCGCCTGGAGCCGTTGCATGTGATAATAGTAGAAGGCCTGGTGCGGCGAACGGGCCGCCTGCTCGCCGGACCACAGCGGCCAGACGTCCTTGCCGTCGATGATCCGGTCCTGCGGCACATCGGCGCCGGCCAGTCGGGCCAGCGTGGGCAGCAGATCCATGGTGGTGGCCAATTCGTCGCAGGTCTTGCCGGCGGGAATTCTCCCCGGCCAACGGACCACGCACGGCACCCGCATTCCGCCTTCCATGGTCGTGTATCCCCAGCCGCCCAATGGCCGGTTGCTGCCTTGGGGAGGATTCCGCCGCGGGGCGCCGTTGTCGGAGGTCCACAGCACCAACGTACGGTCGTCAAGATCGAGTTGCCTAAGCGTCGCCAGAATCCGACCGGTGGACCAGTCGATCTCCTGAACCGAATCGCCGTAGGGACCGTTGGCCGATTTGCCGCGGAACCGCTCGCCGGCAAACGGGGCCGGCGTGCTGCCGGGCATGGCGTGCGGCAGGTACAGCAAAAACGGCTGGTTCCGGTTCGACGTGATGAATCGAATCGCTTCTTCGGTGTACCGCCCGGTCAACAGGTTCCGATCGACCGGGGCTTCAATCACCCGCTGGCCGCGGATCAGCGGCAACGGCGGCCAGGGCCGACCCGGCCGGGGCGTCATGTCGTCGCTGTAAGGGATGCCGAAGTAGTAGTCGAAGCCCTGGCGCGTGGGCAGAAACGGCGGCTGATCGCCCAGGTGCCACTTGCCGATACACGCCGTGGCATAACCCCGGCGCTTGAGCACCTCGGCCAGCGTGATCTCGTTCGGGTGCAGCCCCTTTGCCTCCCCCGGCCGCAACACGGACAGCCCCTGGGAGCTGACGTGCATGTTGACCCGCCGGGGATAGCAACCCGTCAGCAGACTGGCCCGCGACGGCGTACACACGCCGCTGCTGACGTAGAAGCTCGTCAACCGCATCCCTTCGGCCGCCATGCGATCGATGTGTGGCGTGCGATGCAGCTTCGAGCCGAAACAACCGACGTCGCTGTAGCCCAGGTTGTCGCAGAGAATGATGATGAAGTTCGGCAGCCCGCCGGGGTCCCGCGCATCGGCCCCCATCGCACCACGATGACCGGCGTCGGCCAGCAGACCGCACACAAGAACCGTCACCAGACGCAGAGGCTTCCTCATGTTCGTGCTTTCTCGTGTTTGTTTAAAGGGGTATTGTAGCCATCTCGCTCCGCGAGATGAAGCTTCATCTCGCGGAGCGAGATGGCTACTTAGCGAGACGGCTACTTGAGGGGCGGCCCGAAGGCAGCTTACGTGAGGCCGTAGGAGTCTGCAAGCAGCCGGTCCCCGTACTTGACGCACCCCGTTGTGATACGGTACAATCGACCCACGCGGTGACGGCGGGCCCCAGGCCCCTAAACCCACCAGCCGCCCACAACGTACCCGAGCCCGAGGAGAATAGCATGATTCGGCGAATGTCGACCGTAGCTGGGATCGCGATGGTTGTGTGGGAAGCGGTTTGGGGCTGTGCCGCCGGCAGCGAGAGATGCTGTGCCGCGGAGGCGGGGCCGGACCTGCGTCAGGCGGCGTCGCGAGAAGCGGTCGTCCGCGACTGGCTGTTGCAGGATTATATGAGCATTGCCCTGCCCGAAGAGCTAAAGCGAGAAAAACAGCAATGGAGGGACAAGCATCTAACGGCGCGAGAATCCTCTCCGGATGCGCCGGTGTTGAAGCAGTTGACCTGTTTTGTCAGCGACCGCGACTCGATCGTGGAACAGAGGATGATCGATCGCGTGGCCGAGGAGTTGGGCCCAAGCGGCAAGGCGATCCGCGACGAGATGCAGCGGCTTCTGCGGGCAAACCGGCCCGGCAACGATCCTCGCTTCCGGCAATTGTATCTGCGGGCCTGCGAGCTTCGTCGGGCGAAGCGTTTGCAGCCGCTGTTGGCGCGATGGAACCGGTTCGTGTTCAATCAGCATCATCACATCACAAATACCTGGAAATACACCGAGGCGCTTTCCGACGCCCAGAGTTACCGGTTCTTCAAGCCGGGCTCCTCGCTGGAGATTCTGGAGTTGGACGGCCCCTACGCCAAGGTTCGCACGCTGATCGACGACCCCGGCGGGATGTTGCGCAACCCCGACGTCTCCTACGACGGCAAACGGCTGTTGTTCGCCTGGAAGAAGGCCGACCGCACGGACGACTACCACTTGTACGAAATGGACCTGGACAGCCGGCAGGTGCGTCAACTCACCCACGGACTGGGGTTCGCCGACTACGAGGGCGTCTACCTGCCCGATGGCAACCTGCTGTTTAACTCCACCCGCTGCGTCCAGACCGTCGACTGCAATTGGACGGAAGTCAGCAATTTCTACCTGATGGACCAGGAAGGCCGCTACATGCGGCGGATCGGCTTCGATCAGGTCCACACGATCTTTCCCACTGTGACCGACGACGGCCGCGTTCTGTATACCCGCTGGGACTACAACGATCGCGGGCAGATCTATCCGCAGCCGCTGTTCCAGATGAACCCGGACGGCACCTGCCAACGGGAATTCTACGGCGGCAACTCCTGGTTTCCCACCAACATCGTACACGCCCGAAAAATCCCCGAATCGACCAGGTTGGTGGCGATCATCACCGGCCACCACCGGCCGGCCCACGGCAAGCTGGCGGTGATCGATCCGGCGCTGGGCCGGCAGGAAGGCCGTGGCGTGCAACTGATCGCGCCGAAGCGAGAAACCGAGGCGATCCGGATCGACAAATACGGGATCGGGGGTCATCAGTTCCAGCATCCGTACCCGTTGGACGATGAGCGGTTTCTGGTCACGCTGGCCTTGCCCACGCCGGAGGGCCAACTCGGGCGATTCAATATCTACTTGATCGATCAAGACGGCCGCCGGGAGCTGTTGGTCGAAGGAAAGGAAACCGGCGAAGGGATCGGCTGCAAGCAGATCGTGCCGCTGGCCCCACGCCCGCGGCCCCACCTGCGGCCGAGCAAGGTGGACTATCGCCAGAAGACGGGAACCTTCTATTTGCAGAACGTTTACGAAGGCCCGGGCCTCAGGGGCATTCCCCGGGGAGCGATCAAGCGGCTGCGCGTGGTGGCGCTTCGCTATCGGGCCGCCGGAATCGGCCGCACCAACCAGAAAGGACCGGGAGCCACCTCGGCGGTCTCCACGCCGATTGCCGTGGGCAACGGTTCCTGGGACGTCAAGGTGGTGCTCGGCAGCGCCACGGTCTACGAGGACGGTTCGGCGTTCTTTAGGGCCCCCGCCCGCACGCCCGTCTATTTCCAGGCCCTCGACGAAAACAACTACGTGGTGCAAACCATGCGGAGTTGGGCCACGCTGATGCCGGGCGAGAACCAGTCGTGCGTCGGCTGCCACGAATACAAGAACACCACGCCGCGGGCGAAACCCGGCGTGTCGTTGGCGTTGAAGGCCGGCCCGCAGCAACTTGAACCGTTTTACGGACCGCCCCGCGGGTTCAGCTTCGCCGAGGAAATCCAGCCGATTCTGGACCGCCACTGCGTCCACTGTCACGTCGAGGGGAAAGACGAGCCGTGTTTGTCCGGCGAGGTGGTCAGCATCAAGAGCATGAGACGCAAGCTCAGCAAGTCCTATTTGGCGCTCACGCACACCCAGGGCACCAACGGCGACTATAACCATTCGATGGTCAACTGGATCAACAGCATGTCGGGGCCGGCGATGCTGCCGCCGTATCACAAAGGCGCCGCCACCAGCCGACTGATGACGCTGCTGGAAGAAGGCCATGAAGGGGCGAAACTTTCCCGGGAGGAAAGAGACAAGTTCGCCTGTTGGATCGACCTGTTGATTCCCTACTGCGGCGACTACCGCGAAGCCAACGGATGGTCGCAGCAGGAGCGGGACCTCTACGCCCACTTCACCGCCAAGCGAAAGGGCCGCCAGGACCAGGAGCAGAAGAACATTCGCGCATGGATCGAGTTCCAGCGGACCGGGATTCACCCAGAATAGTAGCCGTCTCGCTCCGAGGTTGTGAAGAAACAAGTTTGGAGTGCGGTGACTTGTCACCGCTTTCCTTTTCCAACCGCTTTTCCCGATCAGTGGCCCTCGCTACTGCGAATCGTCGGGAGAAAGAAAGCGGTGACAAGTCACCGCACTCCAAAGA
>SDBV01005178.1_pt1 | contig 18473 bp, 19 predicted proteins | sample 2277081 | NCBI WGS metagenome assembly SDBV01 (sample SAMN10402039, study PRJNA504765) | marine sediment metagenome | isolation source: marine sediment core GS10_PC15, 223 cmbsf | place: Arctic Ocean: Southern Knipovich Ridge | collected 2010 | reverse complement strand
AATTGATAAGCAAGCCGATTTCAAGGCCAGTTGCTTTTAAATAGTTCAATAATTAAAGCATTTTTATATACTTTTTTTAAGAAATCCATACCCTAATTCATTATGAACAGTAAAAGCAGCTCCAATAATTTTTTCTGTTATTTCTTTATATCTATATTCTTCTTACATATGTGATACCCATGGATGTTGGGAGGCGATGAAAACACATGGATGTACGAACATCGCCGGATAGTGGGGACGGAGGTCGAATGTAAAGATAGGGGCGAAGATTGTATAAGATAGGACGGGGTCAAATTCTTGGGATAAGGGTGCGGATCTATGCTGTAAGTTATTAGTTTTTTTATCTTGTGCAGTTTTTACAGGGCTGCGCATTAAGTCTTTTCGATTTTCTTTTATACGGCCAATAGCCAGAGCAAACATTACACACAGAGCAATACCGCATCTTGCCTTCATTTTTTTATCTTTTTTAATACTATAAATCAAATTTTGAATTATTGTTGTTATGTTGCATGATTATTTTTCTTGATATTTTATATGACTTTATATACTATTCATTTATAACTAAATTATTATATATGGCCTTCATTCATTTCTAATTTTAAGGAATTACATATGCTTGATAAGCAGGAAGATAACAGGTTTCTCGTCTGGATAGATCTGGAAATGACAGGACTGGATCCGGAAGAAAACCGCATTATCGAAATAGCTACAATTATCACAGATTCAGAATTAAATATAGTAGAAAAAGGCCCTGTGGATGCTATTTATCAGACGCAGCCGGTACTAAATAGGATGGATAAATGGAACAGGGACCATCATACCGCAACCGGACTGATTAAAAAAGTCCAGCAGAGTAAATTGGATGAGAAAGCTGCAGAAGATAGAACAATTAAATTTTTACAAAAATATGTTAAAAAAGGCGCCTCACCACTATGCGGGAATACCATCTATCAAGACAGGGCATTCCTAAAAAAATACATGAAAGATCTTGAATCTTATTTTCATTACAGAATTATTGATGTTTCAAGTATTAAAGAACTGATATTACGGTGGTATCCAGCTATTCCTCCTTTTAAAAAAGAAAACACCCACGAAGCATTAAAGGATATACTTGAATCTATAGAAGAACTAAAGTTCTATAAAGCAAATATCTTTAAAAAACTATAATCAGCTGTTAATTTTTTTTTTGATTTCACCTATTATTAATTTTGCAACACCATTCTTATCCGTCTTCTCCGTATCAATTATTAAATCCGCTATATCAAAATTATTTATATCAATATTATACAGATTAATAAAACGGGCTCTATCGCGTTTGTCCCTGTTCATCATAATATTATAAGATTCATTAGAATCAGTGTTTTCCCTATGCGCAATCCTTTTAGCACGAACATTGGAAGCAGCAGTTAAATAAACTTTCAAATCCGCGTCCTTTAACAGCCAGATTGCAAGCCTTGAGCCAAGAACGCATCCCGGCTGCTTCGCAAGTTCCAGAAGTTTTTTATCCAGCTCAATATCATACATGGAATTCTTTTCAACCATGCTGCAGAACTTCTTAAATTTCATACCTATTTCATCTGCCATATTATGAAAAGTATAATTAATTAGAGTATAATTAAAATGAGCTGCAACAATTTTAGAAACCGATGAATTCCCGCAGCCGCTTTTTCCTGAAATTGCTATTTTTAAATCTTTTATACTTTTATTCTGCATTACGGAGCTGCTCCCTAATTCTTTCTATGCTCCCCTTTACTTCAAGAACAGTACTGCTTATTTTGAGGTTCATACTTTTAGAACCTATTGTATTAATTTCCCTGTTTAATTCCTGCGCAATAAAATCAAGCGACTTACTTACTCCTTCTTCATTTTTAATAATTTCCGAAAACCTTTCTAAATGGGTCTTTAAACGTACAATCTCTTCATTTATATCAAATTTTATAAGGAGCATTGCTGTTTCTGAGTAAATGCGGACCTCATCTATGTTTTCGCCCAAAAGTTCCTCAAATCTTTTTCTTATTTCCGAAGTAACATACTCCTTTATCTCCGGGCTTACCATTTCTATTTTTTTAATCCCATCCCATATTTCTTCTATTATTTTATTTACATCCTCATTAATTTTTAAACCCTCTTTAACTCTTGATTCTTCAAAAGCTTTAAATACATTTTCTAAAAGTGGTTCTATATTGCTCCAGTAATATTCTATATCACGCTTATTCTCTGTTTTAATTACTCCATCCATACGTAATAAATGACTAAGATAAACCCTGTCATTAATACCTGCAACTTCTATCAATTCTTTAAACGCCTTTGTATATGAACGCGCAGCTTCTTTATCAATACTTACAATAATGTCTTCTGACTGCTCTCTTACTTTTAAATAGAGTTCCACTCTGCCCCGTCTTACTCTGGAACTAATAAAACCTCTAATTTTCTGCTCTATCTGGTTGAGATAATTCGGAAGATAAATAATTATATCTAAATATCTGTGATTATATGATTTTAGCTCAATAACTGTATGCAATTTTTCATTCTGAGTTTCACAGTAACCATAGCCTGTCATGCTTTTCATTCTTTTTCCTTAAAATTTGAATATTTTTCATAAAGAAGCCTGGAAAGTTTCCAGTTATCACCAGCACCCATAGTGAGGAAAAGATCATCTTTTTTTAATACCGAGCTTAGATAATCTGCAGCCTCTAAAGGCTCATATATATATTTAACTTCTCTGTGGTTCTTTTTAACCTCATTATAAAGGTTATTACCGGAAAAATCATCAGGTTTTTTTTCTCTTGCAGATGAATATATCTTATTTAAAATAACAATATCCGCATATTTAAAACAGGTGCCAAACTCATTTAATAAAGCCATTGTTCTTGAATATGTATGAGACATAAAATCTACTATAATACGTTTGCCCGGATAAAATTCTTTTATCCCCTTAAGCGTTTTATAAATTGCTGTAGGATGGTGCGCGTAATCATCTAAAAATAATATTCCGGAAGCCTCACCTATTATCTCACACCTTCTCCTTGTGCCTTTAAAAGAAGATATTCCTTTTTGGACTGATTTTATAAAGTTGCTGTTTATACTGCCATTTTCTTTATATATTTCTGATGTCAGGGCTATAGCGGCTGCTGTATTAAATACATTATGCAGCCCCGGGACCTTTAATTTAAAACTACCCGGAAAGCCTTTCAGAGCGAAGCTTGTTTCTCCCTTTCCTGTAATTATACTTTCTATCTGAAAATCGTTGCCTGTACTTGTGCCATACGGTATAAAGCAAATATTCTTTCTTATACTTTTTATATCTGAAATAACTTTCTGTACTCCAATATCATCTGCATTATAGATACAAGTCCCGCCTTCGGGAAGCAGGTCTATATAAGATTTAAATGCACTATTTATATCATCCAAATCCTTAAAATAGTCCGTATGATCGAGTTCTACACTTGTTAGTATAATTCTATCCGGTTTATAATTCAAAAAATGCCTCCTGTATTCACAGGTTTCTGCAACCATATATTTACCGCCCTTAATAAGTGTAGAACGGTTATTAAATGCAGGTACTTCTGAACCAACAAGCACTGTTACAGGAATATCAAGATTTTTTAAAATAGTACCTGTAATTGCAGTAGTTGTTGTTTTACCATGAACACCGGCTATCCCGCTGAAATTACATAAATCGGACAATAAACCAAGGGCTTCCGGATAGGTAATTGTCGGAATACCTAAATCCAGGGCTTTTTTAATTTCAGGATTTGTCTCTTCGTTATATGCAGCAGAATAAATAACTGCTGATATATCTTTTGTTATATGTTCTTCTGAAAATCCTTTAGAAAATGGTATTTTGAGGCTTTTTAATATTCCATCCGTATAAAAAACCTCATTTATATCTGATCCTTCAACTCTTGCTTCCCTGGAATTAAGTATTTCTGCAAGTGCAGTCATACCCTGGCCTTTTATACCAATTAGATATACAAAAGTGTTATTTAAATTGGAAAACATTTTTTTTATATTCATGCGAACTTTTAAATTTCCTTAAATTGATAATGTTTTATACCAGAAAAGGATAATTTAATAAAGAAGTATTACATATATTAGTTATTTTAGATTTTTTACTATTCCTGAATGTGTCCAATTAAACCAATATAAATCATTTTTGTTATACATGTATCATTCCAGTGAGTCCCATTATATACAGAATCTATAGTAAAATAAATCGAATGTAATCTCCTGACTCATCAGAACCAGGCAGATAAGAACCCTGAGTATCTGAATCATTTTGCATGTTATAATATTTAACAATCAAATCCGATGAAAAACTTAATTCCATACTATCACTTGAAAAACTTGTATAACTAAATTCCGGAAGAGAAAAACCAGCGTAATTAATACAGAACAAGCCGATAAAAATATATATAATTTTTCTTATAGGTTTCATATACACTCCTCATAATTAAAGCTTAACATATAAAATTAAATAATCGAAGCATAAAATATTTCTTATATTTTTTCTTACAGATAACAATTCTTATTTTCTTTTAGTTATATAATTTGTATATTTAATTAAATAGAGGAGGATAAAATGTCAGTTACCCCTTCAAATAAAATACCTTTAAAAACAAAAGCACCAGATTTTAGTTTAAAAGACACTAACAGGAATACAGTAAATATAGATGATTTTAATAATAGTAAAGGACTTATCGTTGCATTTATATGCAATCATTGTCCTTTTGTAATACATATTATTAAGCCCTTTACAAAAATTGCAAAAGATATTCAGGACAAAGGAATAGCTGTTGTCGGAATAAATTCAAATGATATAGAATCTTATCCGGATGATTCTCCTGCTAATATGAAAAAAACAGCAGAAGAATTAGGATTTACCTTTCCATATCTTTTTGATGAGACCCAAAAAGTTGCAAAAGAATATAAAGCAGCTTGCACACCGGACTTCTTTCTTTTTGACGATAAAATGGAACTTGTCTATCATGGACAGTTAGATGACAGCAGGCCGAGCAATTCCATACCTGTTACAGGCTCAGACTTAATGAATGCTGTAGATAAACTTGTATCTGGAGAACCAATCCTTAAAGAACAAAAAATGAGCATTGGCTGCAACATTAAGTGGAAAGCGGGAAATGAGCCCGACAATTTTTAATTCATTCTTTTCATACGATAAACATCTGGATTGGATAACGGCTGGTATGAATTTGATAAACTGATTATCACACGTCACGGTAATTTTGACAATCCACCCCGATAGATACTTGCAATTCACCCTCAATATTAAGTATCGTTCTATTTAATACATTTATACCAATCTTAGCACGGATTTTTAACAGCAATGAAAAAAATTTTAATCTTATTATTAACACTTATGCTCACATACTCCTGCAAATCCATACTTGAAGATAATAACAAGAATAATAAATCAGAAAATATCAGTACTCCTGAACAAATTATAAACCGTGAAAAAAAAGAAAATATCAAAACAGATATAGCAGATATTAAAAATATAATGATCGTTGAAATAATAAACAATCTTTCACTCGAGGAGAAAATCGGCCAGTTATTTATTATAGGCCTAAAAGATCTAAATGGTTATTCTGCACTGCACATAGATGAATATATTGTTGAATTTATTAATACTTACAATCCAGGCGGATTTATTTTATTTGCAGGTAATTTTTATTCTGTAGAACAGACTTATAACCTGAATAATGATTTACAGCGAAACAGCAGTATACCTCTTTTTATAGCAACAGATGAAGAAGGAGGATTAGTAAGCAGATTTTCAAATACTGAAACTATAGAAGCAACACATTTTCCAGCAGCAGAGATAATAGGCTGGATTAATGATCCGGAACTTGCTTACAAAATAGGACGGATTATAGGTTCTGAACTGCACGCACTGGGCATTAATATGAATTTTGCCCCTGTAGCGGATCTTAATACAAACCCTCTTAATCCGGTTATCGGGTCCAGATCGTATGGAGAAGATCCGGTACAAACCGGTATTCTTATCAGCTCCATAATAGAGGGGCTTCAATTTGAAAATGTGTGCTCTGTTATCAAGCATTTTCCGGGACATGGTGATACAAATAATGATTCACACCACGAATCTGTCTATGTAAATCATACTATGGAAAGACTGGAAACAGTGGAACTTGTACCTTTTAAAATGGGGATAGACGCCGGTGCAGACGGTGTAATGACCGCCCATATTATTCTATCAATCCTTGGTGAAGAACAGGTTCCGGCATCACTCTCTTCTTTTGTACTTCAGGATATACTCCGGAATAATATAAACCATAATAAATTGATTATTACAGATGCTATGAATATGGATGCAATAACAGAATACTGGCCATCCGGGGAAGCTGCCAAATTAGCAATTAAGGCAGGTGCAGATATTATACTTCTGCCATTTTCTTTTGAAGAGGCATATACCGCCATCTTAGATGCAGTTAGAAGCGGTGAAATTTTAGAAGAAAGAATTGATGAGTCCCTATATAGAATCTTAAATGTAAAGTATATAAGAAATATTTTAGACAGCAATCCATCGGAAATAAATCCTGAATTAATTATTGGATGCACGGAAAATCAACAAATTCTGGAAGAGATATCAAACCGTTTAAATTAAATATAATGATAAGAATAATATAGCAGTTAAATGCGCGATAAAACCATGAAATTCTTTTATTTTTTATTTTTCATGCGGATTTTACTCTAACTTGCTATTTTTCTTAAAACTATCTTAAAAGATCTTTAACAATATCTATTAGTATTTGTTTTTTAAAAGGTTTTAAAATGTAATTATCAATACCAAGATTAAGAATATTTGTAATTTCTTCCTTGCTATGAACCGTGGAAATAAAGATAATCTTTGTTTTATTTCCTCCTTCAAGTTTTCTTATTTTTTTTGCAAGTTCTATACCAGACATATCAGGTAATTTCTGGTCTATAGTAATTAAATCCGGATTATAATTTTTATATTTACTAATTGCGTCTTTACCATTCATCGCTGTAAATACAAAATACTTTTCTGAACGCAGAATATTTGAGATAGACTTCACAACATATGTAATATCATCAACAACAAGTACTTTTTTAAAATCCTTGTGTACATTCTTATTATAAGCAATACCATTATCGTCTTTCATTGTAAATATCCTTTTCTTTAGAATTCATTAAATAACGTAATTTTTTTATAATAATATTACCACTATCGCCAATCCAATTTATTCTATCATTATAATATTTTATTTGATTCTCTATTTTTTTTTCCTTTTTTAATTCGAAAAGTAATTTTCTTTCTTTAAAAAAGCGGCATATTTGTAAGAATAATTTCATATAGTAAAGCAGAATATAATGAACCGGTTTTCCTTTCCATAAAGATGATTTTACTATCATAAAATTTAATAATTGTTTCGGCATATTTTCATTTTTTAAATGGATGTTATGGAATATCCTTGCAATATTTCGCAAACAAAAGAATATATTTTGTATTTTCTCATACATAAAAAGGGTATTTTTATTGGTTAGAAGCATTTCAATATTATGAGTCTCTATAAAATCGTTTAATTCTATACTTTTTAAAATACTGGCTTCATGCCACGATTTTAATAATTCATAATTTGTTATTAAGTCTTTATAGTATGATACAGCATCATTAGAAGATACTATTTGTGCTCTTATTATTTCCTCCTGATCCGTCATTACCTGCCATTCATTGTACATAACTTCATTTAAATCTTTTATTATTCCTTCAAATAATAAAATTAAAAGTAAAAATACATCACCTGTATCGTTTTCCCAATTGTGCCCGTGGCTTTCATAATAATCCTTTATTTTTGAAGGGATTTTGCCTTTTTTTATATTACTATTAAATTTCATCCAACTTAAATATATTTTTTCATTTTCTGCCAGCCTTAATAACCTCAGGTTATTTTCTATATATAAAACAATATGCATAAAAGTTTCTTCGGAGCAGTTATAAAACTCCATCGGTATGATATACATATCTTTATTAGTAATAATATCATTAAACTTAAGATATCTTTTTAATAGAACCATATTCATAGATAGAATTAAATCAAAAAAGGACGGCTTAAAATGACCGGGTAGAAAGAATAATTTTAGATTTAATATAATAGATTTAATATTTATATTTTTTTTTATATCTGATTTTTGCAGATAAGTTAATGTTTTTTTTAAAGCACCTGTAAGCAGATCCGGAAAATATTTCTTATATATAATCTTTAAAAAGCTCTCCTCCATAATATGAAAGGACCTGTTGGAAAATAGCTTTTCTCTCTCAAAATTTTGCAATTTATCACAAAAATCTTTAAAATATACTATTAAATTATATTCTTTTATTGTAATTATCTCCCCCCTCCATCCGTTCTTTAGTATATCCGGAAGAAAACAGTGAATTGGAAATAAGTACTTTATATATAACTCATCAAGTGTCTTTTTATAATCTTTAGCTATTTTCATTTTAATCCCAAACAGCTTAAAGTTTATTAATTTTAAATTTTTATTCCATTTACGTATTTTCGGGCGTTCTTTAAAATAGTATTTGAATAATTTTGTTTTTTGTAACTTTTGTTTAATTGCAGGAGGAGTTGTATGATACTTCTTCCTTATAAGCTCATACAGTTTTTCGTGATTTTGCATTTTATTCATTTCGTCTGTCATATTTACCTAATCTGTCAGTATTAAAAAAAGTCTTTCATAAATTATAAAACTCGCTTTTTGATATATTTATCTTCTTTTTCTATTGCAGAATATTTTAAATGACAGTTACTGTTATAATCCGCTATAATAATTTTACGGCATAAAAATTTAAAAAATTAAAAAAACGATATTTCTTCAAATTTCACACCTGCTATAAAATTAATGATAGTATAATTAATGCTCGAATGCAAGGATTTAAGTTAAAAATAGAAAAAGGTACGAATAATCGCATTTTTAGTTTTTACATCGCATAGTTTTTAGGTTTTCTTTAAAAATAACAATAATTCATACTTCCTTATTACCTATAAATATAATTCTAAAACAGCTTCCGTTTTCTATAGGATAATAGTCCAGTGTTCCATTATTCCTTACTGCAAGTTTTTTGGATAAATATAGTCCAAGCCCTTTTTTCAGACTATAAGATGACGGAGGATCAAACAACACACCCTGAAGTTCATCCGGAATACCTCCGGCATTGTCTTTAATATCTATTATAATAAGATTTCCCTTAATATAAGTATTTATTACAACAGAGCCATCCTCTTTCTTATTTTTTATAATTGTAGACACAGCATTTCTCATTATATTAAAAATAACCTGCTCTAGATCCATTCTGTGTATTTTGAGTGTTATATTGCTGTATCTCTCATATTTAAAATCAATATTCCTATAATTTGAGTGCATGGTCTTTATTATTTTCTTAATAATATTGTCTAAATTTATTAATTCTTTATTCTTTTCACCAAGCAGCCCGATGCTCTCAAGATTTTGTATAACAGAAGCCATTCCTGCGTCCGTATTATTTAAAATTAAATTTAAGCTTTTATCTTTTTCTAAATTATTACTTTTTGACAAACCGTACTCTGTATTTAATCTTATATTGGAAATTATATTCTTAAATTCGTGAAGTATACCCGCAATTCTATAAGACGAGATCATCAATCTCTCATTCATAATAAGTTTATCTTCAGCTTCTGCAAGACGCTCAAATATATCATCCTCACTTTTATGCTCAATAGCAAATAATTGATTTAAAGTTTGGTCCCTTAATAAACAGAAACAGCCTGATAGGATTAAGAATGATGCCCAGAAATTTACATACAGATTTATATCTCGAATGAATAAAAATATTAGATCAAAAATACCAGAAAGAGTAAAAATCAAAAGAATTATAAAAAAGAATATAAAGATCCTTTTCCCTGATTTATTATAAAAATCAAATATCATCTTTAAAGGCATTATGCTTGAACCTGCTGCGAGTAATACAGATAAAATAATTGAATTTAATTTGAAAGAAAAACCTAGCAGTTCAATAATAAATAATATTAAAATCAAAAAACCAAGAGTAAGATTCCATAATAGAGGAATTTTCCTTCTTTTATAATAATAAAAAACATTTATTAAAAAAAGATTATGAATACTTATCAGTATTACCCATGTAGAAGTATTATCTAAATAGAATATTCGGGAAAAAAAAAGAAGCAAATAGCAGACAAATAATAAAAAGATAAATTTATTATTCTTAATCAGCACAAATGCAATCTGAAATACTATTAAACTTATATAAACTATTTTACCTATAGATAATATATTAAACATTTAAGACAATTATTAAATATCTGCAAGCCTAATCAGTTTTGGACTCTTTTCTTCCTTATACTGGTTTGCAAATTCCTTAAGCAGATCCTTTTCTTTAAAAGATAATTTTGTAGGAATTATTACTTTAATTTTTATATGAAGATCTCCCCTTCTATTCGAATTATGCATATAAGGTATGCCTTCATTTTTTATTCTTAATATTTTACCGTTCTGAGTTCCGGATGGTACCTTTAATTTTAGTTTTTTATCATCGAGAGTAGTTACAAATATCTCACCGCCCAGACTTGCCTGAGTAATGGATATCGGGATTAAACAGTAAAGATCATTACCTGCTCTTTCAAAATATTCATGAGTTTTATAATGAATATAAACATACAGATCTCCAGGAGGCCCTCCATTAATACCTGAATCTCCCTGTCCCCGGAGACTTATTCTATTACCGTTTTCTATTCCAGCAGGAATCGCAACTTTTATTGTTCTTTTCTTTTTAACCAGGCCGGATCCGCGGCATTCTCCGCATGGATCCTTAACAGTTTCACCTTCGCCATTACAACTCGGACATGTTGTTGCTATAGAAAAGAATCCCGAACTTCTTCTAACCTGTCCGCTTCCTCCGCATGTATTACAAATTGATTTACCGCTTCCACTATCAGAACCGGTACCATTACAGATAGAACATTTATCGTTTCTAGGATATTTAATTTCCAGCTTAGTGCCGAAAACAGCATTCGTAAAGGATATTTCTATATCATACCGTAAATTAGCTCCCTGCCGCATATTGCTTCTGCCGGGCTGATACCTTCGCGAACCTCCTCCTCCGAAGAAGGAATCAAAGAATGATGAAAAATCACCAAAGATATCTTCAAAACCTGTAAATATAGAAGAATAATCCTGAGGCCTGGCACCGCCCAATCCTTCTACACCAGCAAAACCAAATTGATTATAGGCCTGTCTTTTTTTATCATCTGCCAGGACCTCATATGCTTCTGTTGCTTCCTTAAAATTCTCCTCAGCCTTTCGATCACCGGGATTTTTATCAGGATGATATTTAATTGCTAATTTTCTATATGCTTTCTTTATATCTTCTTTGGAAGCCGCCTTAGGTACTTCCAATACTTCGTAATAGTCTCTCTTTGCCACTATATATCCTGGTTTAAAATTTAATTATTATCTTTTTCATCGTCTACAACTTCATAATCAACATCTTCTACATTTCCCTTTTCTTCTGTTGTATTTTGCGTTGATGTGCTATCATCTGTATTCGGCTGTTCTGTTTCTGCATTCGCATCTGGCTGCCCTGTCTGAGCAGTTTTATAAACCTCTTCTGCAAGTTTATAAGAAGCCTGCTTTAACGCTTCAGATTTGCTTTTTATTTCTTCTAAATTATCAGATTCAAGGGCTTTCTTTAGTTCCTCTTTTGCCTGTTCTATTTTATTTTTATCTTCATCGGAAATTTTATCGCCAAAATCTTTAATAGATTTTTCTGTAGAATAAATAAAATTATCAGCTTCATTTCTAACTTCCGCTGTTTCCTTAACCTTTTTGTCCTCTTCCGCATGCATTTCAGCATCTTTCACCATTTTTTTAATTTCTTCTTCTGATAATCCGGAGGATGACTCAATTCTAATTTTCTGTTCTTTTCCTGTTCCAAGGTCTTTAGCAGAAACATGGACTATACCGTTTGCATCTATATCGAATGTTACTTCTATCTGAGGAACTCCACGGGGTGCCGGAGGTATACCAATCAGGTCAAACCGACCGAGTGATCTGTTCTGGGTCGACATCTCTCTCTCACCCTGCAATACGTTAATAGATACAGCATTCTGATTATCTGCTGCAGTAGAGAAGACCTGGCTCTTTCTTGTAGGAATAGTAGTATTTCTTTCTATTAACCTTGTAAAAACACCTCCAAGTGTTTCTATTCCAAGTGAAAGCGGTGTTACATCTAAAAGAAGAACGTCTTTAACATCTCCACCAAGGATTCCACCCTGAATCGCTGCTCCCATAGCAACTACTTCATCCGGATTAACGCCTTTGTGAGGATCTCTTTTAAATATACCTTTAACAAGTTCCTGTACAGCAGGAATTCTTGTAGAACCTCCGACTAAAATTACCTGATCTATTTCAGAAGCGCTTAAGCCCGCATCTTTTAAAGCTTTAATACATGGATCTTTAGAACTGTTTACAAGATCTTCTATCATCTGCTCAAATTTAGCTCTTGTTAAATTATATTGAAGGTGCTTCGGACCGGATGAATCCGCTGTAATAAACGGAAGATTTATATCTGTAGACTGATTTCCGGAAAGCTCAATTTTTGCTTTTTCTGCAGCTTCTTTTAATCTCTGTAAAGCCATTTTGTCTTTTGAAAGATCTATTCCCTTATCTTTTTTAAAGTTATCCACAAGCCAGTTAATTACTCTCTGATCAAAATTGTCGCCGCCAAGATGAGTGTCTCCATTTGTAGACTTAACTTCAAATACTCCATCTCCAAGTTCAAGTATAGAAATATCAAAGGTTCCACCGCCAAGGTCATACACAGCAATTTTTTCATCCTTGCCTTCCTTTCCAAGGCCATATGCAAGTGCAGCTGCAGTAGGTTCATTTACAATACGTTTAACATTTAGTCCCGCGATTCTGCCTGCATCTTTTGTAGCCTGTCTTTGTGAATCATTAAAATACGCAGGTACAGTAACTACAGCATCTGTAATTGTTTCTCCTAAATAGTCTTCTGCTGTTTTTCTCATTTTCTGTAGTATTGCTGCGGATATTTCCGGAGGCGTATGTTTCTTACCGTTAATTTCTACTACAACTCCATTTGGTGTATCTACTAATTTATATGGGACCATTGATATTTCTTCCGGTACTTCACCATGCTGTCGCCCCATGAATCTCTTAATTGAATAAACTGTGTTTTCCGGATTAGTAATAATCTGGTTCTTAGCAGGCTGTCCAACGAGCCTTTCACCTTTCTGTGTAAATCCGACTATCGAGGGTGTAGTCCTCTGGCCTTCTGAATTCTGAATAACTACAGGCTCCCCGCCTTCCATTATTGCTACACAAGAGTTGGTTGTTCCAAGATCTATTCCAATTATTCTACCCATTTCTCATCTCCTTATATTTACCTTTTATTATTTATTAAAATCATATTTTTATGCATTATTTTCATTATCTGTTGTTTTTGCTGCAGTCGGCTGGGTTACTTTAACCTTTGCCGGCCTTAAAACTCTTTCATGAAAAAAGTAACCTTTCTGATAATCCTCAATTACTTTTGGGTCATCACAATCGCTGCTTTCTTCCATTGCTATAGCCTGATGCTTTTCCGGATCGAAAAGTTCTCCCAGAGAATTAAAACGGGATAATCCCCATTTTTTATCAAGCATCGAAACAAGCTGATTCTCTATCATTACAATACCACGGTGGAAAGTATCAAAATCTTTAGATTCTTCTGATGATTTAATTGCTCTCTCAAAATCATCAATAATTTCTACCATATCGAGCAATATCATCTGATTTGCATATTTTATAGAATCTTCTTTATCTTTATTAATTCTCTTTTTAAAATTCTCAAAATCCGCCTGCTTTCTAAGCAATTGGTCTTTTAACTGAAGGGCTTCATCTTCCAATTCTATTATTCTATCTTCAACACTTTTTTCCTCTTCTTCATTAACAGATTCTTCATTCTGCAGTTTCTGTTCTTCCTGGCTTAATTCTTCCATTTTTTCTGATATTTCTTCATCTATCTCCATTCTTTCATTTTCATCTGTTTTCTCTGTTATAGATCTATCTTTTTTCCCGGTCTCTTTTTCCTTATCCTTTGACATCGTATCCTCATGTAATTGAATCTTTGAAATTAAAATAATAAGGGTTTTTAATATACGTCAAGCTTTTTTTTAGCTATTATTCTTTTTTCATAATAATATTAAAAAATTCCTCTGAATTTGCTAATATTTTTTGTTAATTGTATAGTAATTATTTATATGTATTGTATATAATTATAAGTTAAGGGAATATGAATAAAGATATAAAAAGTAAAGTAGGTATAATCGGAGCCGGTGCATGGGGAACAGCAATAGCAAAAGCTATTGCGCAGAATGGCAATACTGTTGAGATCTGGAGTTTTGAAAAGGAAGTTGCAGACGAAATCAATCAAAAACATAAAAACAGCATATATTTAAGCGAAGTTAAACTTCCCGCCACAGTTAAGGCAAATACAAATTTAAAAGAAGTAGCATCAAATAAGGACTTTTTATTAATTGTTGTACCATCCCCCTTTATTGTAGATGTTGTTAAGAAGATACTTGATATAGAAGATATTATAGAAGGAAACACACAAATCGGCGTATTAACGAAGGGTTTTGTTAATACAAAAAACAGAACCAGATTGATTATCGAAACCCTGGAGGATTACCTGCCTGGTGTTTATAAAGGAAACCTTGTTTATATTTCCGGGCCGAGCCATGCAGAGGAAGTTGCTCAGAACAAGATTACAGGATTAATAAGTGCATCTTTAAATGCAAAAAACTCAATACATTTTCGAGAGCTCCTATCCGGCAATAATCTTGTTGTATTTTCCTCTTTAGATATTATTGGTGTGCAAGTCTGTGCTGCTCTAAAAAATGTAATAGCTATTTCTTTTGGTATGCTCGATGCATTAAAAGAAAGTATACCTATGTTCGGGGATAATTCAGAGTCACTGCTTTTAGCTGCCGGCTTAAATGAAATTCAAAAACTGGGCATGGCCTTAGGTTCTTCACATCCGGAAACATTTACTTCGATTGCAGGAGTTGGAGACCTTGATGTTACATGCAGAAGTATCCTTGGCAGAAACAGGCGTTTTGGAAGAGATATTGTTTTAAAAGACATGTTGACTAAATTTAAAGATATTGATGACTTAATACGAAATGCGTCTAAAATAGGATATCTTCCGGAAGGAATATACGCTGCAAAAAAGGTATATGAACTGTCTAAAGAATACAAACTTAAACTTCCTGTATCCAACGGTGTTTACAGAGTATTAAATAAAGATATAAAACCATTAAATGAAGTTGAACTCATTTTAAAAAACATGTCAAAGTTATATAATAAGGGTTGAAATTTCCTGATTTTTTATACTATTGCAGCCCTGTAGTGTTTTAGAACATATTAAAAAAATGCCGGATTTCTATGTTAGGCAGTAAGAAATCTGGCTTTTTTTTAGTTTCTGCTCGTTAGGCAATTTATATTATTCAACAATTGTACCAATAGCGAGTCCATTAACATTTCCCAGTCCACCAGTTATTATCTCCTCAACATTTGTACCGACCTTATCCATCCTTAGTATTTTATTATCAGGCCCCATCTATGTGCATCATAAAATATTTGAATAAAATATTATATAACCTATCTATAAAATACTTAATTTAATAAAACGTTGCTTATTAGTAATTCAGACTTAAAATATTTAACATGCATAATAAAAGAATAATAATTTTTCCCGAAGTTATTTACTGGAACAGCGGCGGCATGATAGTATCAAAACAGCTGAATTGAAAGCAGGAATCTAAATGCCAGATTCACTTCTATACTTAATTATATGCAGAATTCCGCATGGCTGCATTATACTGCTTTTGAAAATATTAAAGGAACAATTCTGCCTGAGAATTATGGCTGGCTTCTTTTCAGAGTTAGGCTTAAGATTAATACTCTTCCTTTATGGGGAAATAATATTTTTATAGAAACATGGTCTCCAGGTGTAAACAGGATGTTTGCTCTAAGAGATTTTCAGATATTGGATAAAAATGAAGTGTCAATTGTCAGCGCTTCTACTGCATGGCTTATAGTCGATGTAAGTAAAAACGTCCCTGTTCGTCCTGAATTTTTTAAAGAAAAATGGAATTTTATCAATAATGAACCGTTTTTTGATATAACTAAAAAAATTAAAACCTGTGACAATATCGATACAAAGCATAAAACTAAAGCGAACTATTCTGATATAGACATAAACAAACATGTTAATAATGCAAAATATGTGGAATGGATGCTGGACTGCTATAATTTTTCTTTTGTAAATAATCATACTCCCCAATATGCGGAGATAGATTTTACAGGGCAGGCTGTAATTAATGATTTAGTTGAAATAGGATTAAAAAAAATAAGCGAGGATACATATTTTTCTAATGTTTTTCTGAAGGATAGGGAATTATGTAAAATGATAATAACCTGGAAAGAAAGTTAGGTTGAGGCATTATTTAATCTGTTTACTTGCAGTTAACGCTGTAATAGTTCCGGATAAACCATCCAGTTTAATGTAAAATTATCTTCATTATTCTCTTTTTTAAAACAGACTATACAGCTGTTTTTAAATTGTACAAGCTTTAAATTTTCACTTCCTGTTAAAAGCAAGGAACTTAATTTATTCATAAACGGAAGATGCCCTACAAACATAAAATCCTTATTTTGTTTTATAATGAAATTATACATCTTACTTACATCATCATTAGGATTTAAACCATTCATCTGAATAAGACCGTTTTCCGAAGATAATCCTTCCAATAATATTTCCGCTGTATTTTCTGCCCTTAATTTACCGGAATGAATAATAGAGACTACCTTGACGTTTTGTTTTTTTAAAAATTGCAAAACTGTATTTGTTTCTACTATACCTTCATTGTTTAAAGGCCTTTCCGGATCTTCCTGTTTTGTTTTAGCCTTACCATGTTGAACAAGATATATTGTCATAGCAATACCTCCCTTTATTATTATAATTCATTTATATTTACTTTGGACTCTAAAATTATATATATAAATATACATTAATTAAATTTTTCGTTATAATAAAGGTAGATTATGCCAACTGTTTTAATATTGAAGGTTTTAGATTTTTCTTTTATTCAGGCGATCGAGAAGAACCTAGACATATACATGTTGAGAAAGAAAATAATACAGCAAAGTATTGGCTTTTACCGATATGCCTTCAAGAAAGCCATGGATTTTCAAGAAAAGAATTGAATAAAATCTTAAAAATTATTAAAGAAAATTATAAACATTTAAATAGGAGTTGGGATGAGTACTTTAACAACTGAAATAGAAATAGCGAATATTACAAATGTTGAGATAACCGAAGATGCATTAACTGTAAACCTTGATGATGGAAGAACAATTTCAGTTCCAATTGGATGGTATCCCCGTTTATTAAATGGAACAAAGAAAGAACGAAATAATTGGCGAATAATTGGAAAAGGTGAAGGAATACACTGGAATGATCTTGATGAAGATATTAGTGTAAAAGGATTATTAGCAGGACACCGTTCTGGTGAAAGTCAAAAATCATTAAAAAAATGGTTGGAAAACCGTAATATAAAAGTTTGATTCTATTCTATTTCAGAATATTACCAAGTTCCTCTGCCCATTCTACGATATCGTCCCTGTTCCAGTTGTTAAACTTTTCCTTACCAAACATTACAAACCTGCCGCCGAATGAAGTTTTTGATACAGGTGAAATTCCAAGCTGTGTTATAAAAGGATCTACATAAGCTTCTACAGCTTCCTTTACTGCTTCCTGCCTGCTCACTTTGCCGTCTGAATAAGCCTTCATAGTTCCGCCAGCAGAAACAAAAACAGCAGTTTTTTTGCCAGAATAGTTATTCTTTTTCAAGTATTTTTTTAAGCTGCTCTTCCATCTGCCTGCCGCAATAGAAGAACCAAATATAATATTATCAAAATCATCTATATTAATATTCTTTTTTTCTTTAATATTATAAACCTTTACTTCATGCGAATATTTATCTTTTAAGACTTCTCCAATTACATTCGCAGTATCCGCCGAAGCCCCCATTCTTGTTGCATATAACACCAATGTTTTTGCCATTAAAGTCCTCCTTTTTTATACCTTACTTTATATTCAGGCTAACAACAAGCTTCGAGGAACTACATGAGGTTTTAATATAGTCATTTGCTTTGTAAATAAATCTGCACTTCTATCTTCCCACCCCACTAAAAAAAACTTTTGGGGATGTTAAAATAGTTATTATGTTATCAGGCGGAAACCCCGCTACTAAATTATATAAGTTAGTCTAATTATTATTGAACGTTCTTAAAATCATCGAAATATGAAATATGAACGCTCCATATATATAATTTAGTAGCGGGGTGCAGCG
>SDBV01005177.1_pt1 | contig 18473 bp, 20 predicted proteins | sample 2277081 | NCBI WGS metagenome assembly SDBV01 (sample SAMN10402039, study PRJNA504765) | marine sediment metagenome | isolation source: marine sediment core GS10_PC15, 223 cmbsf | place: Arctic Ocean: Southern Knipovich Ridge | collected 2010 | reverse complement strand
CGGAGGGTGAGTGGGAATATTCAGGGCGCGCTAGTACAAAAACAAAGTATTATTGAGGATATAATGGACTGGATTGAAATGAGGCAGGGTGGTATAAAAGAAATATTGATGCAAAAACTCAGCTTGTAAAACAAAAGGAGCCTAATTCATGGGGTTTGTTTGACCTGCATGGTAATGTGTGGGAATGGTGTAATGACTTGTATGGTAAATATGACGCCGCAGGCGTACGAAATCCTTTGGGTGCGCAAAAAAGCTCATACTTTGTTATTCGCGGCGGCAGTGTGAAAAATGACCCCGGTGACTGTATGTCTGCAAATCGTCATTACAATAAACCCCAATTTAGAAACAAATTCTTAGGCTTCCGTATCGCACGAAGTGCAGGAATAGAAGATTGAACGAGTATTGAACTCAATTTAGGAAAATTTAAAAGAATTATTCAATAGTTGAAATCAAATCGGAGGATTGACATGTTACGTCATTTTACAATGGAATACTGGATTGATGATGGATGGTATGTCGGCAAACTGAAAGAGATACCAAGTATTTTCAGCCAGGGAAAAACTGTGAATGAGTTAGAGAATAACATTCAGGAAGCATATAAGCTTATGATAGAAGAAGAAAATAGTTTGCCCCGAATTGAGGTTCATTCTAAAGAAATTGGGGTTGAAATTTGAAAAGAAAAGATCTTATTAAAGAATTAATTGCTGAAGGATGTTATTTAAAACGCCATGGAAAAAAACACGATATATATGCTAATCCGAGAAATGGAAAAAAAGTTCCTATTCCACGACATTCCGAAATTAAAGAATCTTTATGCAAACTAATAAAAAACCAGATTGTATTGAAAAAATTAAATAATTGATAAGAATATTTTTTTTTGAGTTATGAAAAAAGCTTACCACTGAAAGCTGAACCTTACAAACGAGGAAAAATGAATCCTGAAACAACCACACATCACGGCATCACTTTTGATCGCAGCGAGCTGGAGAAATTCTGCAAAAAGAACGGAATAAAAAAAGCTATCTCTTTTCGGGTCGGTGCTCAGGGATGATTTCGGGCAGGATAGTGATATAGATATGCTCGTGGAATTCATGCCGGGCGAGGTTGTCGGCTTCTTTCGTATAGTAGGTATTGAAAGGGCAATAACAGAACTTTTCAAAGGCAGAAAGGTTGATTTAAGAACTCCCGGGGAATTGAGTAAATATTTCAGGGATAGAGTCATTGTTGAAGCGGAGACGCTGTATGTACGTTATTGAAAGAACTTTGTGATGAAGAAACATAGATTTCTAATAGCAGTCTGTATTTTCCTGTTCTGTATAAACACGGTTTATGCTGAGACAAAACCATACTGGGTGTTTTTCAAGGATCGCGGCGGGATTAATATCAAAAAAGCTGTAGCCGCTAAAATCGCCTCGCCTGAAGAGCCGAAAAGCATAAGCAGAAGAGCCCGTATCATGGGCAAAGATGCAATCTTCGATGATAGTGACCTGCCTGTCAATCACGATTATTGTGAAAAGGTCAGGGAAATTGCCGGCAGACTGCGGACTGTTACACGGTATTTTAACGGTGTGTCGGTCGACCTTGACAGTGATATGATTGAAAAGTTGAAAGCGCTGCCGTTTGTGAAGCAGGTAAAACCGGTGAAGGGATTTAAAAAAAAACCGGAGCCGCCGGAGCCGTTAGAAGAGGGCGCTTTTAAACCCGGTGCGAAGGAAACAGGCGCGGGCCTATCATACGGTAATTCATTCGACCAGGTTAGTATGGTTGGAGCGATTGATCTTCAGAAGCTGGGATATCTTGGCGGAGGGATAACAATCGCAGTCCTCGACAGCGGATTCGATAATCTCGAGCATACTGCATTTGACAGCATTCAGGTATCTCATAAGCGGGATTTTATAGATGGAGATGATGATCCCGGCGGCGATGATCATGGTTCCGCGGTTCTTTCTATTATGGCTGCTCTCGACAGCGGAAAAATGATAGGCGTTGCACCTTATGCAGTGTATGTTCTTGCACGTACCGAGATAATAGACAGTGAACTGCGGGCAGAGGAGGATTACTGGGTTGCCGGCATCGAATGGGCAGACAGTCTTGGAGCGGACATTGTGAATTCATCTCTCGGTTACACAGAATTTGAAGATGGGGGAGGTTATACTTACGAGGATCTCGACGGCAAAACGGCGATAACGACTTTGGCGGCGGATATAGCGGTTTCGCACGGCATCGTTGTTGTGACCTCTGCAGGAAATGAGGGAAACAAACCATGGCATTATGTGACGACGCCTGCCGATGGATTCGATGTTTTTGCGATAGGAGGAGTCGATATTGATGGCGAAATTAGCTCGTTCAGTTCACGCGGGCCGACATATGACGGCAGGATAAAGCCGGATTTTGTTGCGCTTGCCGATGATGTAATTGTAATAAATACGGACTCTCCGGATTCATACATTTCTAAGGATGGAACATCATATTCATCTCCGGCAGTCAGCGGCGCAGTCGCTCTTATTCTCGAGGCTAACAGATCCTGGGGCCCCGATGAGGTCAGGGAGGCTTTGATATCGACAGCTTCACTGGGTGTAGCCGGTGCCGATATTGTTTATGGTTATGGAATTATCGATGCATTGATTGCTTCCGGGATGAAAAAACCTGAGCCGCCGGTTGCAGATTTTAAAGCGTATAATCCATATCCCCAGCCGTTTAATTTCAGCAGGGGTGACCGCAAGGTGTTTTTTCCGGTTGATATACCGTCGGAAGGTGCTCTTTCAATCAAAATATTTAATTTTTCCGGTGAAAATATTAATATAATCGATACGTTCTTTGAAAACTCCGGAAATAAACATGACCGGAACGAGGCACCAAGCTGGGATGGAACGAATTTTACAGGTGATAATGTTGCTCCGGGAATTTATTATTATCGGATAAGTTTCGGATATGGCGGACAAACCGGTAAGATTGCGGTGATACGATGAAAGATAAAACAAACAAAGTAGGCGGTTTTGAAAAACTCTGGGCGCCCTGGCGAATGGAATATATAGAAGGGATCGATGCCGAGGATAACGGGGAATGTATATTCTGTGAAAAGCCGAAAGAAAGTGATGACAGGAAAAATTTTATAGTCTATCGCGGTAAAAAGTGTTTCGTTATATTAAACATTTTTCCCTATAACAACGGTCATCTCATGATAGTTCCATACTGCCACATCTCGGAATACGAGGATCTCGATTCGGAAACACTCGAGGAGATGATGTATACAGTGAAAATTATCATTAAAGAGATGAAGAAAAACATGAGGCCGGATGGTTTCAATATCGGAATGAATCTGGGCAGGTCCGCAGGCGCCGGAATAACAGGGCATCTTCACCTGCATGTGGTGCCGCGCTGGAACGGAGACACCAATTTCATGCCGGTTATCGGAGGTACGAAAGTAATTTCCGAATCGCTGGAAGGCACATATAATAAGCTTGGTGAAGCTATCGAGGATGGTTTTAAAAAATAAAGGATGACAGGGTAAAATTGAAACGCATATTTATGTGAAATTGTTTGACATGATTGTTAAAAAAATCTATTTTAACAATTTGTATATATTTGTATATATTTAGAGGTGTGGGATATGGGAACTGATAAAAAAAAGTGGATCTCAATAATGATTGTGCCGGAAGATGGTTCCAGCTTAAAGAAATGGCGTATTACCCTCCGAAGGTATTCCATTATCAAGAAACTTTTTTGGGTAGTAGTTTTTTTTCTATTTGCAGGATTTGCTTCAACGCTTGGCATGACTTATATGTTTTTCCAGGTTCGAAATTATAAGATGGCAAACGAGGACCTTCTCGAAGCCACATCGAAAGTTGAAATGATAGCGAGAAGATTGTCCGATTACGAGAAAAAGGAAAGTAAGCTCCGGGAAATTCTGGAGGGTGATTTAGGACTTCCGAAACCATTAACAGTGGAAAGATTATTAAAAGAACCGGATATTTCTAATATAACTCCCGGCGACAGGATTAATGAGCTTGAGGAAGCAATTGCCCGTGAAGAAGCAAATATCCGTAGAAAACCGACAATCTGGCCGGTTAATGTCTGGCAGGTAACAAAAGAATTCAAATATACAGGTAATGCGCGAGTAGACCATACCGGCATAGATATTCTTTCATGGGGCGAATCACCGGTTGTTACAGCCGCAGATGGCAAAGTAACTTTTGCCGACAGGACCGATAGACTTGGCAACCGTATAGAAATCGACCATGGAAACGGATGGGTAACCGAATACGGGCACACATCAACCATCCTCGTGAAATATGGCGATGATGTAAAAAAAGGGCAGACCATAGCGCTGTTCGGGGGAAACGTAAATAGTGGCAGCGGGCCTCATCTGCATTATGGAATGTATTACAATAAGCAGCCCGTAAATCCCCTGGATTTTATCAAATCGGGATTAAAATTAAGCATAAAAGAATGATTGATATTCAGAGTAAAATTTTGTTATATTATTATAACTTTTAAATTCAAAATATAGTTCATTATATATAAATACAAAATTTTAAAGGACAGATTTATATTTCAGAATATCCGGATTATATTTTAAAAAGAATAATTTATACTTAATTACTTCCGGCTTCTAAACTCCTGACTCCTGAATACTTCAGGATAAAATATGTATAATTATAAAAGATATTATATATGTTATATCAGGTTATAACTATTTACATTTCACCTTTTGGGAGATAAGCATGGCAAAAAATAATGAGCCTGAAGGAGCTATGAACACCATAATCGGCAAGGATACAAGGATAGAGGGATCCATGAAGGTATCTCAGAGCCTTCGAATCGATGGTTTTTTCAAGGGGAATCTAAGCGCCTCGGAGACACTAATTATTGGAACTACCGGTGAACTTTCCGAAGTTTCGATCCATGTAAAGAATGCAATTGTAGGTGGAAAAATAAAGGGGGATATTGTTGCTTCGAGCAAGATAACTCTCGAAAATTCTTCAAGGCTCGACGGTGATCTTACCGCAAAACTGCTTGTTATTGAAGAGGGAGCTCTTTTCTCCGGGAATTGCAAGAGTGGTGATCAAGTAAAGATTTCTTCCCCGAAATCAGAGACGGAAGATAAAAAACCGGATAATAAACCTGTTTATTGATATGTTAATTTATGCTCGCTGATGGTAATTTTGACAGTCTGCACAGTACACGACTCTTTGTGAGAAAAACACAGAAGATAACTTTGATTTCTGGTTTGACCGCCGGTGTTTTACTCACTGTCTTATGGTCAGGCGCAGTCGGGCTGGGCTTCTTGTCAGGAGTAGTGTTAGGTGTTATAAATTTTCAGCTTATGTCCGTTGATTCTTATGGGATTATTGAAAAATCCCCCAAAAAAGCCCGTAAATTCATTATCGGAAGGGTTATTATACGTTATGCGATCATGTTCGTTTTTCTCGCTCTGATTGCAACACGGACGGATTTCAATATTATTTCGACTTTTATCGGTCTTTTCTATATAAAGGTCATTCTAATCGGCGGACAGATTCTTGAGGGATTGAAAATAGAAGGAAAAGACGCCGGGGATCAATAATAGAAAAACCGGGTTCTAAAGAAGTGGAATTATCATTCAAAAACAAAATTTTATCAATTTACGATTTACGAACATCTAAAAAACTTATAAGGGCCAAAACGATAAAAGTCGGCAGGCAGAAAGTTTTCTTCATGCTGAAAGTTAAAGTTTTTCTTTATTAAGTTTTCAAAACTTTGTACCTTTATCCTTTATACACCGGAAAATCATAAATCAAATTATTTTTTAATTATTTTGAAAGAGATTTAAAATAATTATGACCGGAAAAAAACTTTTAATAATTACAGCATCTATTTTTATTCTTGAAATAATTGTTCTTATTGTATTCGGCGGCTTCAGCTCCGATGCTGAAAAGAAGGGTGAAATATTATCTCAAATAGGCCCCGTAGCTATTTATAAGTATGACATGGGATTAATAGATTTTCAGAATGTTCCTCAGTGGAATCTCGATGGCACTCCGGAAGGTGAATCCACATTCTGGGGATTAAATAAAGCTACTACCGTCATGATTGTACTTATAGACATTTTCATTATTTTTATGTCCTTTCTGAGTACCAGATCTCTTAAAATGCTTCCCGGAAGACTTCAATGTGTGTTCGAAATCGTTGTTGAACTGTTCAGCAATCTTGTCGATCAGGCTCTCGGCGAGCACGGGAAACGTCATATTCCGATGCTCGGTTCACTGTTTCTATTTTTATGGATATCGAATATTATCGGTTCAATTCCCTTAGCGGTAGAGCCTACAAAGGATTTGAATGTTCCGCTGGGCCACATGCTTGTAGTTTTGTTTGTCGTACATTTTGAAGCAATTCGTGTCAAGGGAATAGTGGCATATCTCAAAAGCTACAATGAACCTTTCTTTGTGATGCTGCCTCTGAATATTATAGGCGAGATGGCAAAAGGAGTTTCGCTGTCTTTCCGTCTTTTCGGGAATATACTCGGCGGGGCAATTATTGTGACAGTGATTTCGTATCTTACAAAATATACACTCATTCCTGTTGGGCTCAATATATTCTTCGGTCTTTTTGTGGGTACGATTCAGGCGTTTGTATTTACCATGCTCGGTATGACATATATTGCTGTGGCTATTGCCGAGTGATTTATATGAAGCTGCATATAAAATTTACATTCCTTAACTGCGTATAATAAAAATTTTTTAAGTACGACCGGCGATTGACGAATAAATGCATAGAGTATAATCTGAAGTTTTTTTAAGCTGAATACCGGCCGCAGAAAGCTGACAGCGCCGCTGTTTCGCAACCTGAGTTCAGTTATTATAAATATTAAGGTTAAGACGTATAAATGGAATCAATTACCGTTTCAGACTGGATTTATGTTTCAAAATATATTGGGGCTGCTCTGGCTGTCGGTATAGCCGCATTCGGCAGCGCTTTCGGTGAGGGGTATACTGCCATGAAAGCTTCCGAAGCAATCGCCCGTCAACCTAAAGCATCGAGCGAAATAGTGCGGACAATGCTTATTACCCAGGCCGTTTCCGAAACGGCGGGAATTTTCGGTCTTCTCGTTTCGATTATACTGATTTTTGTGTCAAGCAGCCAGGGTGGAATGGCTTTTGCCGTAAGTCTCATTTCCGCCGGTATCTGCATGGGAATCGGAGCCATCGGAGCCGGTATCGGTTCCGGTCAGGCAGGCGGAACCGCATGTGAATCCATAGGCCGTTTTCCGAGGCTTTCATCCGGTATTTTGCTCACCACTCTTATAGGGCAGGCAATTGTTCAAACGGGCTGCATATTTGCGCTTGTGGTAGCGATGCTTCTCAGCCTTATGGCGCAGAATACAGACAGCATCGTTGTTATCGGCGCTATGTTGGGAGCGGGTTTCGCTATGGGATTCGGGGCAATCGGGGCAGGTATAAGCAGCGGATTTACTGCAAAAAAAGCTATCTGGGGAATGTCGCGAGATTCCCGTATCGGAGGAGTTCTGACCAGAACAATGCTTCTTGGGCAGGCTGTTGCACATGCGGGGGCAATTTATTCTTTAATCATTGCATTCATTTTATTATTCGCTGAAAAAGGCTGAATAAAAAAACGCTTTTGAAAGGAGTTATCAATGGCAATCGAGGGTGTACATCTTGTTGATATGGCACGGTATCTTGGCGCCGGGCTTTGTATGGGTATGGGTGCGCTCGGACCCGGACTGGGTGAGGGTTTTGCGGCAGGGAAAGCGTGCGAGGGTATTGCCCGTGCTCCCGAACATGCGCCTCTACTTACAAGGACGATGCTTGTGGGTCAGGCAGTTTCGGAGTCTACAGGTATTTATTCACTTGTTATAGCACTGCTTCTGATTTTTGTTGTCGGCAGTCAGTAAAACTGGAAAATGTAAGTCTCTAAATATTTTTTTCCGGATTCTTAACACAACAGAATGGTCTGTAACATCAATCAGGTTGCGAAGCTATAAAGGTTTCATATATTTAACCCGAAGATTTCATTTTGTTATAAATCCGGATGAAGGTATAGTGGAGCCGGAGTAATACAACGATGATAAAAATTAACGCTACATTAATTTTGACAGTCCTGAATTTTCTTCTCCTCGTCGGTGTGCTGGCAAAAATATTATGGGCACCGATGCTGAAGTTTCTTGATGAACGGGCAAAAAAAATCAGTGATTCACTTCAGCTCGCCGAGGAAAACCTCAAACGTGAAGAAGAAATTAAAATCGAGCATGATGTGTTAATCAAGGAAGCCCGTACAAAAGCGGTCGACATCATCGATAAGGCGATGGCTTCGGCTTCGGATGAGAGCCGCTCGATAGTTGCAAAGGCACATGAACGTGCTCAAGTTTCTGTGGAATCTGCAAAAGAAGAAATTAAAATGGAAGCGGAAAAAATCAAGCAGGAACTTCGCAAGGAAGTCGCGGCAATGACCATATCTCTTGCCGGCAAAGTCCTGGAACGTGAAATCAATGAAGATGACCACAGGGAATTGATAAAGAAGAACCTGGATGTTCTGGAGTCATGATTTTCTTTATTTGCCGCTTTCACGGTAAATGAGCATAATATTATAATTTCAATAAACCTGTAAACTTTTTAGTGAAACTTTAAGAAGCAGTTATTATGCACAATAGAAAAATTGCAAAACGGTATGCAAAAGCATTCTTTCATGGGGAAATGGACACAGAGAGAATCGATGCTCTGACTGATGAGATGAGATCATTCGTTTTAGCTCTCGAGTCAGACGAAAAGATGAAAGAATTCTTTATTAGTCCGGTAAATTCCAAGGAATTGAAAATTAAAATTTTGAAGGCGCTTGTAGATAAACTTGGATTTTCCTTATATGCATTTTCACTGCTTGAAATTCTCATTAAAAAGGACAGGATTAATATTGTTCCCGATGTTTATGAAGAGCTTCAGAATGTTTCCAATAAGATCCACGGCCGGGTAAAAGTTAAAGTAACAACGGCTTATGAGCCATCGACAGATGATATTAAAGAGCTGTCAGAAAGAATCAGCGGCTTTTTCGGACAGAAGGCAATTATTGAGAGACAGATCGACAGAGATATTATCGGGGGAGTTATCCTCGAGGGTGATGGCAAGGTGATTGACATGAGTGTGAAACACCAGATAGAAAGAGCCCTGTCAGAAATTTAGAATGATTATAAATAATTATTTGTTACCATAAAATAATCTTAATATGGAGGCGGAAGGCGGATATAAATGAAGATTAAACCTGAAGAAATTAGTTCCGTCATACAAAAGGAAATAAGCGATTTTAAAATCGAGGTTGATGTAGAGGAGGTCGGAACTGTCATCCATGTCGGGGATGGAGTAGCGAGAGTCTATGGCCTTCAAAACTGCATTTATTCCGAGCTGATAGAGTTTCCCAACGGTGTATTCGGCATGGCTCTTAATCTCGAAGAGGAAAATGTAGGATGTATTCTTTTTGGCTCCGTGACACTTGTCAAAGAGGGCGATAAGGCTAAAAGGACAGGGCGGGTAATGTCGGTGCCGGTTGGTGAAAATATTCTTGGCAGAGTTGTTAATCCTCTCGGACAGCCTGTTGACGGAAAAGGCGAGATTAAGTCCGAACTTAACAAACCGGTCGATATTAAAGCTCCCGGTGTGATTCAACGTCAGCCGGTAAAAGAACCGCTGCAAACCGGTCTGAAATCGATCGATTCCATGGTGCCTATCGGACGCGGACAGCGCGAGCTTATTATCGGTGACCGTCAGACCGGCAAGACCGCGATTGCTATCGACACAATAATAAACCAGAAAGATACAGATGTAATCTGCATATATGTCGCTATAGGACAGAAGATGTCAACAGTTGCGAATGTGGTATCCGCACTCGAGGATGCGGGCGCGATGGAGTATTCTATTGTCGTTATTGCAAGCGCTTCCGACCCTGCTCCGCTGCAATATATCGCACCTTTTTCCGGCGCGACAATCGGTGAATATTTCCGTGACAAAGGAAAACATGCTTTGATTATTTACGATGATCTTTCCAAGCATGCCACAAGCTGGCGTCAGGTCGCGCTTATTCTTCGACGTCCTCCCGGAAGAGAAGCTTATCCCGGAGATGTTTTTTACCTGCATTCAAGACTTCTGGAACGTGCAGCGAAATTAAACGATGAATTGGGCGGCGGATCCCTCACAGCTCTGCCTATAATCGAGACACAGGCCGGGGATATATCGGCATATATTCCGACCAATGTAATATCCATTACCGATGGTCAGATATATCTTGAATCCAACCTGTTCAATTCAGGATTCCGTCCCGCGATAAATGCAGGTTTATCCGTTTCACGTGTCGGTGGGAATGCCCAGATAAAGGCGATGAAACAGGTGGCCGGGCAGTTGAGACTCGACCTGTCTCAGTACAGGGAGCTTGAAGCGTTCGCAAAATTCGGTTCCGATCTCGACAAGACCACTCAGGCCCAGTTGAGGCGCGGCCAGGTTATGATGGAACTTTTAAAGCAGGACCAGTATTCGCCCTTATCGGTTGAAAAGCAGGTCATGATACTGTTCCTTGGTATCCAGGGGTACCTCGATGATGTTCCGATAAAGGATATCCGCAAGTTCGAGACAGACTTTCTCAAGTTCATGGATACCGAAGGCAGGGATGTTCTTAAAACCATCAAGACAGAAAAAATATTGAGCGACGAGACCCTGAATTCGCTGATAAAACTTATCGAGGAATTCAAATCCACATTTGAATCGGCATAGCAGGATTGGGATTCATATTTTTTCGAATCACTATATTTTTATAATTTGGATTAGTGTTTATTGTCTATAATTTCTAATTTTTTATTTTTTTTAGTCCTCGGGCAGAAAAATGTTCGTTTTGGGGGAGTAACAAATGCCAACCATCCGTGAAATAAAACGCCGTATACAGGCGGTAAAATCTACCCAGAAAATTACCAAGGCGATGCAGATGGTTGCAGCCGCAAAATTACGCCGTGCCCAGGAAAACATTATGAAAGCCCGTCCCTATGCGATTGAAATTGATAAGATTATCGAGCAGGTTGCATTGAGAACGAAGCGTGATATTCACCCGCTTCTGAAAGAAAGCGGGAATGGGGGTAAGGTTCTTTTTGCGGTTATCACCGCAGATTCAGGATTGTGCGGAGGATTCAATTCGAATATCATAAAAGCGGCAAGGTCCTACATCGATGAGCATTCTGTCGAAGACATAGATATTTTCACTATCGGGAGAAAAGGGCGTAATTTCTTCGTAAAGAACGATTTCAGTGTTGTCGGCGAAAAAGTGATGTTTTTTTATTCGTTGAAATATGCAGATTCCGTGCAGGCAATCTCCAGGCTGAAGGATTTGTATTTGGGCGGAGAATATAAACGTGTGGATATTATTTACAACCAGTTTAAAAGTGCTATTCAGCAGGTAATTACAACTAAGCAGATTCTACCTCTTGTCCCAGCCGAGCCGGTAGAGGTTGTAAATCCGATAGATTATATTTATGAATCCGATGAATATTCTGTTCTTGAAAGCCTTATTCCCTATCATCTTGAAGTACAGATGTGGCGGTTTATGCTGGAGTCATATGCTTCGGAAATGGGAGCGAAGATGACTGCCATGGATGCGGCTACAGAGAATGCCAATGATCTTTTAAAGACTCTTTCTATAACATACAATCGAGCCCGTCAGGCAATTATTACCAGAGAGATTTCAGAAATTGTTGGCGGTGCTGAAAGTTTGAATGCTTAAATCCCGGTTATCGGCGGAAATATTGTTGCAGCATCTCCATTTAATGAGTATTTATCCGTATCCTCCCCAACACCAAGTACGCAAACGATTATTATTTTAACTTTTCATAGCATTATTATGGAGGTCTTTATGCCGTTAATCCGACCTTTCAGGGGTCTCAGATATAACCCTGTGATTGTAAGTGACTTGAGACAGGTTGTTGCACCCCCTTATGACATAATTTATGATGAATGGCGTGAAAGATTATACAAACGTAATCCCTATAATATTGTCCGGCTCATCAAAACAAAAGCCAAACCTGGCGATAATGAAGAAAACAATAAATATACCAGGGCCAGAGATTATGAAAAATCCTGGATTAAAGATGGAATTTTGAAGCTGGAAAAAAAGCCGGCTGTTTATGTACGATCCGAAACCTATGAGATTGAAGGGGAAACGAGAACCCGGTATGGTTTTATTGCCCTGATAAAAGTTGCGGATTTCGGAGACAGCATCCATCCTCATGAAAGAACACAGTCTGCCCCTAAAGTCGACAGGTTAAACCTTCTAAAGACTACCAATACAAATCTCAGCCAGATATTCTCAATATTCAGCGATCCCGATAATGAAATACATAATGTATTATTAAGGGTTACCAATACGGAGCCGGAAGTAAATTTCACGGATGAGCAGGGAATCATAAGAAAAATGTGGGTAGTGTACGACAACGATATTATAACTCTCATTCAGAACATAATGAAAGAACGCTCTATTATAATCGCCGATGGCCATCACCGTTATGAGACAGCCCTTGCTTTTAGAGATCTCATGGAAAGTAAGAGAAAAGGCGACGAAGAACCGTTCGATTATGTATCGATGTATTTTTCAAGCGCCGATGCCGAGGGTATGACAATATTGCCTACTCACCGGAAAATCGGCAGGCTGACAGGATTTAACGAGCAGACGTTTATTGATGATTTGAGCAATGAGTTTGAAATTATACGTCATAATAATTCATCTTTTGATGACATTCTAAACCTTATAAAAAAAGATTCGGACAAGACAAATATATTCGGTGTATATACAAAAAATGGGCTGGTTGTTGCCAAGCTGAAAAATCCCAGGGTTCCCAAGGAGATTGATGTTGATGTTTTGCACGATAATATCATCGGACAAAAGCTGGGGATATCAAGGGAAGATATCGGTCAGGGGAAATACCTCCATTTCTGTAAGAGCCCGGATCATGCCTACGATGATGTTGCAAATGGCACAGATCAGGTTTCATTTTTTATGAACACCCTGACTTCGGAAGAACTTTTCCGCGAGGTTTTAAAGGGAAGACGCATGCCCCCGAAGTCAACATATTTTTATCCAAAAACCATGTCCGGTCTGGTGATGTACAAGATTAGCAGGGAATCGCTTGATAATCACAGATGAGGTTTTCGGTTTGGCTTTATAGTGAGTTGCATTTAAAAATTTATTATTAACCACAGATGAACACGGATAAACACAGATAAATATTTTTCAATTTACGGATGACGAAATAAAAATAAGAATGAAGGATGAATAAAAGGTAGAAGTGAGAAGGCAGAAGTTTTTTAAGCTGACCGCTGATAGCTTAAAGCCGACAGCTTCTTTATATAGTTTTGAAAACTTTGTGCCTCTGTCCCTTTGCCCTTTAAAAATCGTAAATCAAATAATTCTATATGTATCCGTGTGAACGGAAATTAGTTTTAGTAGTCAGGAGCCGGAAAAAGGTATATATTTCACCTTGATCCCGGGTTGTTTTTTCAAATATTAATAATGCCTATTATGCAAGCTTCAAATCATATTGCAGGCTGAAAATCCATTTTTTTTCGATATACCGGTATACGGGGTTTTCATGTGTTGGATGATTTTACAACATTTAAGGAAGAAGTAAAGAACCGAGTTGATATTGTTGATATAATCGGTGAGTTTATCGAACTCAAGAAACATGGCTTGACTTTTGTTGGATCCTGCCCATTCCATAAAGAGACAAAACCATCGTTCAATGTCAACAGGGAACGTCAATTCTACCACTGTTTCGGCTGCGACAAGGGCGGTGATGTCCTGAGGTTTTTGATGGACATTACCGGCATGAGCTTTATTGAAGCGCTGCAGCAGCTCGCCGAACGTGTCGGCCTGAAGGTTCCCGAAAAGCATGTTATCGATCCCGGTATAAGGGAAAAAACCGATTTAATAATCGCCGCAAATACCACAACCGCTGAATATTTCCATCGCACACTTTATGAAACTGCCGGTGAAGCAGGGATGAATTACCTGCTCGACCGCGGTCTGACGAAAGAAACCATCCGAACTTTCCGTCTCGGCTATTCTCCACAGGATTCATCAGGCCTGATATCCTTCGTGAAAAAGAAATCGGTAAATGAGAAAGCTCTCGATGATGCCGGTATTATTAAAAAAAGCAGTTACGATAGTGCGCCGTTCAACCGTTTCGGAGGACGTGTTATTTTCCCCATCATAGACCAGACAGCAAGGATTTTGGGGTTCGGAGCAAGACTCCTCGAGGGCGAGGGCGCAAAGTATGTCAATTCTCCCGAATCCCCGGTGTATCATAAAAGCAGTGTCCTGTTCGGCATCTACCAGGCGAAAGCCGGGATAAAGATGGCAAGGAGCGCGGTTGTAGTGGAAGGCTACATGGATGTTATTTCCCTTCACCAGGCGGGAATTAAGAATGTTATAGCCGCTTCGGGCACAGCTTTTACTGTCGAGCAGGGAAGAATGATCACCCGTTTTGCCCGTAATGTCACTCTGCTTTTCGATGGCGACAGCGCCGGTATGTCTGCTGCCGCGAGGGGAGCCGATAATCTGCTTGCGACAGACCTGTCCATCGGTGTGGCTGTACTTCCCGAAGGACACGACCCCGATTCTTATGTCCGTGAAAAAGGAGCGGATTCACTTCTCGAATATATCGGCAGCCGGATGGATTTATGGGAATTCAAGCTGAAAGTTCTCAGCGGAGACAGTGTCAAGGCAGAGGACAGGATTAAACTGGCGGGAGAAATTGCCGATTCCATCTCGCTAATTCCCGATGAGCTCAAACGTGATGTTTATATCCGTGATATGTCGGAAAAAATCGGCATAGATATCGATGCGATGAGAAAAGCTGTCAACGGGCGTATCAGAAAGAAAAAATTCCGGAGGGATTCCGGCACTCCGAAAAAACAGGAAACAGGCACTTCCGGTGAACGTGAACTGCTGGCATGTATTATCCAGTACCCCGGTTTCACACACAACTTTATGGAAGAAGCCGGCTCGAAACCGTTTGCCAATCCGGTTATAAAATCAATTGCGGATGAAATTTTCCACCGGTCTGTGGAAGGGCTGGACATATCGCCATCCACTCTGATGAGCGGAATTACCGACCGTAAGGCACAGGAACTTATTGCCTCTGTGGCGATGGTTACGATTGACGAGGAGACCGCCGAAAGATGCATCGAGGATAACCTGCTTCGTTTCAAGATAAAGGAACTACTTGATGAACGCGCCGAAATAAGCCGCCGGATTATCCTCGAAACCGATAATAACAAGAAAAGCGCTCTCAACAAGAAGCATAAGGAGTTGCTTGAGCGGCAAAAGGAGTTCGAGGAGGAGTGAAAGATAAAGGATAAAAATATTTTAAGTTTAAATCCCTTTAAAAAAATACCGAATAGTAAATCAAAAATTCCTCGCAATGCTCACATGAAGCTTCCCATCCCCCGGGCTGTCCCCCTTTCCCAGGCCGAAATCGAATCCGAGGGTTCCCGCCATTGATTCGATCCTCAGCCCGAATCCGTAACCGGTTAGGTTGATCGTTTTTTTACTGAATCGGTCATCAGAATCTTTGACCCTGTTTGTAATATATCCGGAATCCACAAAAACAAATACCCACGAAGCCCTGCCGCGAATTATGCGGTATTCCGTCGTCGCCCAGAGTGCATTCACCGCGGGGAACAGTTTCTCACGGTAGCCGCGGATACTTGTGGAACCGCCGAGCCAGTAACGGTCCGATAGGCTCAGTTTTTCCGCCGGAGTATCGACACGACGGTACCTTACGAGGACAGCAAGGGTCTGCCCGTCAAGGGTGGGAATGTAATGGTCGAGGTCGAATTCCAGCCGTTCGAGGCGGTGAGCATCCCTCGATCCGAAACGGTATTTTTTTGAAATGTTTGCCCATTTTACCGAATAAAGTATACCAGTTCTCGGGTTCTGAGGATTGTCGAGATTTTCCCAGGAGAAGCCGGCATCGACACCATGTGCGCTCGAACTGTAAACCGAGTCGGAACTGTCCTTCTCATAACGATAGCCGCCGCTGAGATGCAGCCTTCCTATATCGCGGCTTAATGCAGACCGAATAACCGTTTTCGTATAGCCGAATTTTTCACGCTCCTCCTGGATAAAAGCCCCTGATATGTTATACGGGTACCCGAATATCCAGGGTTCCGTATATTGAAACTCGATATCTTCTGTATTCTTTCCGAGGTTTTCCCACCTTATATTCGATGATCTTCCCGTACCAAGTATGTTTGGGAAAGCCAGATCGATTTTGCCGACCATTTCGCCTTTCTCGCCATCAGGAGAGGGCTGATAACCGATAACACCGTCGAATGTACCCTGGCTGCCCTCATCGAGACCGATAACGAGAATGCAATCTCCACTGTCAGAATAGTCGATGTAGGGTTCGTATGACTGATACACGTAATTCATTTTGCCGATGAGAGTTTTTGCAGTATCGACCGCTTCCTGTCCTGCGCTGCGGCCGTAGAGGTGTAAAAGTTCACGGCGCACTACATGATATTTTGTCCGGGTAAGGCCCAAAACCGCAATCGAATCTATAAGAGCCCGTTCTCCTGATTTTATTGACAGGGAAACATCGACCGTATCGCCGTGAGCATCGAGGGAAGGACTCAAAACAACATCGGGATAACCGTTTGCGGTAAACCGTGAAATTATACTATTTACCGTTTGATCGAGTAATTGGCTGGTAAATATCTTACCGTAAAGTTGATATTCCAGAACCGGCACGAATTCCGGTATACCACCCTCGGCATCGATTGTTAACCTTCCAAGAATAGCCGGAGAGACCTTGTTCACAGTATAGGTGAGGTTTGCTGTTCCGGTCGATGATGTATCAACCTGCGCGGTGACTCGTGCTTTCCACCACCCCCTTTTGCGGAAAAAATCAGTGAGGGCATCAACATCATGCGCCACCAGTCCGTCATTAAGTACGCCTCCTTTTTTTGAAAGAATAATAGGGGCTAAATCTTCCCCGGTGACTGGTTCAATCCCTTTGAACGAGACTGAATCGAGGAGGGTTTTGTTCGGAACATTCAGGGATATGCTGTCCTGAGGAGTGGGTATTTCCGAAACAGAATGCTCACCACTCCATGCATTATTGAAATAAGCCACCCAGAATATTAATGTAAATGTAAGAATTTTTAACATGGTTATTATTGATCCAAGATTCAAGTTTTTTTCACAATTCATAATTCACAATTCATAATTCTCAAAACAGCGCTCTTACCTGTGCGCGGGCGAAATTTTCAAAATCCTTTCCCCCGAACTTCCGTCCGGTATAAGTTGCTATTATATTCATGTTATGCGACAGACGGTAATCACAGACCACCGAAATATCATGGTTATTTCCTTCCTTACGGCCCTGCGCTATAGTATAGGGAAGACGCTTTCCGCCGCCGAAATTATTCAGCTTTACCGATGTAACGGTATATGAAGTCTCGATACGCCCACGGCCGGAAAAACGGTAGGTTGCCGAAGGTTTCGCCGAAAAATACCGCGCTTGGATCGCCGATAATTTATCCCTGTCAAAGCCGCCGCCAATATTCATTCCCAGTTTTGTTTTATAGGTTGGATAAAACGAGAGCCCGGTATCTCCTGAAATCGATCTGACACTGTAATCCCCGGACTGCCTGTTTTCCATGGAGCGGTTCAATAAAGCGTGCCTGACAGTGAATTCGGCATCGGATTTTTCCCTGACAGGCAGCCTGAGACGAAGCGACATTTCCTCTTCACCACGGCTTTCTGCCCCGGTTACATATTCCGCATTATAGCTGTCAAAGTGGAAAAAACGCAGCCTGATAGAGCCGGTCCCATCCGAAATCGGGACAGTTACATCCTCCTGAAAACGAGCGTCTCCAGATGTCGTTTTCCCTTTTTTCCTGAACTGAGAAAGATTGAGCAGGAATATATCGGATGCGGACGCTGTGGATTTTTCGTTGATATCAAAAGTGGTTTCCGTTCTGATTTTAATTCCTGTCCCCGTAATTTTCTCTAATACTGCTGCGGGAATATCGATGCCCAGCCTGCCATAGGCGCTGACAATGTTGACAGGACGGTAATCCTCGAGCGTTTCCTCGTAAAGATAATAAGCCCCGTGCTCATCCGGAATAAATTCATCAGGGTCTCGAACTCCGTCAAAGTTTTCATCCTCCCAGCGGTAAGAACCGCGGTCTCCACCGGCATAGATATAGTTTTTTCTTTTTGAGGCCTCACGGGATCTGCCAGCCCTGTAGGTGACGTCAAGCTTGATAATTCCTTCTATGGGTCGATAGTAACAGTCGAGGATTGCCTGGTCGGTCGATGATGAGTGGGGGCCTGTTATTCTTGTTCCCTTCCTTCTCAAACCCCTCCTAGCATCCTTATGGCATCAATCCTTCGATCAATCCTTTTAGTTTGGTCAGGGGTTAAAACATTAGCATTAAGTACTTTAA
>SDBV01005176.1_pt1 | contig 18474 bp, 21 predicted proteins | sample 2277081 | NCBI WGS metagenome assembly SDBV01 (sample SAMN10402039, study PRJNA504765) | marine sediment metagenome | isolation source: marine sediment core GS10_PC15, 223 cmbsf | place: Arctic Ocean: Southern Knipovich Ridge | collected 2010 | reverse complement strand
TATCATACGTACGATTCGGCAAGCTCGAAATACCGCCTGGCGACAGCCAGAATCTGTCTCTTCTCCCCCCTGGAAATATGGGGGTCATCGAGCTTAAAGCTCTCCACCTTCCCCCGCACATAAGCCCGGTAGCACTTGTAGAAACTGAGCAGTGCCAGGATTTCCCTATCCCGGCTTCTATCCACGTAGGCACTGACCAGGCTATGTGACAGGTCAGCCCGCCCGTAATGGTCTAAGTCCATAGCCAGGAAAGCTACCTCCGAGGCAACATCGCAATACCTGAACCGCTCATTAAATTCTATGCAGTCGTAGATGCAGATGTCATTGACAAAGCATATATGGGCGGCATGAAGGTCCCCATGGCAATCTCTTATCCGGCCGTCGGCCATCCGTCGGTGAAATAGAGGGGTGTTTTGTTGGATAAACCGATTGGTATAATCCTTAACACGCTGATACTTTTGCTGAGAAACGGTAACACCGATGTATTTTTCGGTCTGGGTGAAGTTCTCCCCGGTGTTTTGGGTGATGGTAACCGGGCTGCCAAAGGTGCTGATACCCTCACTGGTCTCCGCCTGCCGGTGAAAATCCACCAGCTTTTCCGCCAGGCTGCTGACCATTTCCGATGATACCTGATTCTTGGTCAGCAGGACATCCATCATCGCCTCCTGGGGGAGACGGCGCATCTTTACCGCATACTCTATAGTCTCACCTCGACCACCTATGGAAATATCACCCTTCTCGCTGACAATTGGCACTACACCTAAGTAGACATCGGCGCAAAGGCGCTGGTTGAGTTCAACCTCGCGCTGACAATAGAACTGACGCCTTTCCAAAGTAGTGTAGTCCAGGTAGCCCAAATTTACCGGCTTCTTCACCTTGTATACGTAGTCATCCGTCATGAAGACAAAGGACATCTGGGTTTGGACCAGCTCTACCTGCTGTGGCGTCTCCGGATAGGCTTTCGGGTCTAATAATGCTTGAACCAGCTCTGGTAGCGGTGGCATGGGTCTCTGCTTCTATCTCCTTTAATCCACTAATCCACCCCGTTTTTCCTAAAAAGGGGCTTCGCCTCTGTTTATTTCCTTCATTAACCAATCTGGCTGGCACTGTGGTCTAACGATTGGCTTTCGTCCCGTTACCATATTTATCAGAACTTGAGCTTCAGGCTCACTATCTCAAAGGGTTTTACTTCTAACCTAATTTTGTTTCCGCTAAATGGCAATTCCTTCTCTTCCCTTTCCAGTAAGTCTACCAGAGTCAGTCTTTTTATCTCCTTGAATAGCTCAACCTCAGCCTCAGTTGCCTCTCCCTTGGTCTCAAAGAAGCGCAGGATGACCTCATCACTGTCTTCGGCTTTCTTTAGGGCTCCAAGCAAAATCTAAAATCCGCGGTCTCCATCATAGTGAGAACCTGTTCAAGATTTTTTTTCATTTATCTGGAAATACTCTTCTTTGGTGAAAGCCCAGACAACATCGTAATGAGTAAGCGGAACCAGATAAATCGTGCGCATCCTAATCTCCTAAGTCACTCCCAGCCACTGCCGTAACTCCTCAAGCACCTGCTGATGGTTGTCTCTGGTTACGGTAACTAAATTTACCTGCGGCTGCTGTTTGATAGCATCTGCCCACGGGTGAGAGCTGAGCATAATAGTTCCCAGCACCATCTTCCTGCTGCCAATCACCTGCAGTACAGCTTCCCTGAAGTTGGCTGAGAACAGCTCCATCTTGCCGATTTCATCAATAACAACCAGTTCACACTGCTCTGCTGCCCGACGAAGGGCGGAAACACCTACCCGGTCTAAAGCATCAACATCAACACCATATTTGCTTACCCGATACGGCCCCCCAATATTGACATGAGCCAGTGTGGCGCTCTGGCCATCTAATGTAACCAGCCTGAAGCCCTGCCTTGCCCCCTGCCCTCTTATCTCCTCGGTGTAAAATCCACCAGCTTTCCCTTCCACCCCGGCTACAGCCTGCTTAATAAGGCGGCTCTTCCCTGTTCCCGGTCGGCCAGTGAGCAGACAAACCTGCTTCATGGGCTGTTACTGCGGTTTATAGCCTTCTCGCTCCTCGCCGAATACCCCGTTTAAATGACGCATAGCTACCGCTGGGCTACATCGGCATAGCCACAGGCCATTCTGGATGAATATTTATCAGCCTCACCATCTTAGCAAGGGCCATCTACTACTCGGCCTTTGCCTTCTTTTTTAACTCCAGTCTCTTTTTCTCCAGTCGGTGCTTCCGGAGAGCCACTTTTTTTGTCTTGTTCATGGATAATACTATAACCTAAATTACCCTTTTATGCCACTCCCGGCTTAAAACACACCGACAAGCCGTAAAAGAGTATCACCGGTCTTCTCTACCTCTTGAGGAAAATACAAGCCGGAAGCTCATCATGATTAAGGTGCTCTGCCACACACTCACTGCATTTGCCTTATCACAACGAGGACAGGTACACCTGCATCTGGCGCTGGTCGCTTCAATCCGGCATTCTATATTTATGTCAAGCTATCGCAGCAATAGCCCTTCACTGCGCTGAAAATCTTCTCCGGCGTCATGGGAACTTCGAAAAGCCTGACACCCGCTGCATTGTAAATGGCATTAGCTATAGCCGGGGTGGTACCGCATATCGGCAACTCTGACATTCCCTTAGCACCAAAGGGGCCAGTGGGCTCGTATGTTTCGATTAAGCCGAGCTCAATTCTGGGCATGTCCAGTGCCGTCAAAATCATATAGCTGGCGAAGTCAGGATTAAGCATCTTACCGGTCACTTTATCGATAACGGGGTCTTCAGTCAGCGCAAATCCGATACTCTGCGCCAGTGCCCCCTCTATTTGACCTTCCACCACCGTCGGGTTTATTGTCTTTCCATTGTCTTGATAGGCTACTACCCTCAATACCTCCACCTGCCCTGTCCCGGTATCTACCTCGACCTCGGCGAAATGGGCGCCAAAGGACGGCGGATGAGCAGAATTCTCGAAACTTGCCTCTCCCATGAAAACTACGTCGCCCTTTTTATCCCGGCTGGCTTCCTTTATCAAATCCGTATAGGCTATTCCCTTCTCCGGAATCTCCTTAAGATAGATTCGCCCCCCCCCGAACTCAAGCTCCTCCGGGTCAGCCTCCAGCTTGGCCGCTGCCCTCCGCATAATCTTTCCTTTTACGTCGATGACCGCCGCCCTGACTGCATTGCCGGCGGTATACAACGTCCGGCTCGCAAAAATCCCTGAATCAAAGGAGGCGCTACTGGTATCCCCATGAGTAACATCTATCGCCTCCACGCCAATGCCCAGCTCTTCAGCGGCAACCTGCACTAATGTGGTGGTGCTTCCGGTGCCGAGGTCAGCAGTGCCGATAGAGAGGTGCGCCGTGCCATCGGGGTTAATCCGAATTGAGGCAGCAGAGAAATCGGGCTGGGTAAAGGAGGGGCCACTCCCGTGCATACAGCAGGCCATGCCTATGCCCCGTTTCTTAACACCTGGGCTGCTGCCTGGTTTTTGCCTTCTCTCCCAACCTATCTTTTCTTTTCCCTTGGCCAGGCATTCGGCCAAACCTGACGTCTTGATAGGCAAATCGGCGAAATTGGTATCTCCCTGGCGTTTATAGTTTCTCAACCTGAACTCAACCGGGTCAACACCCAGCTTCTCGGCTACTATGTCCATCATCGTCTCCACGGCAAAGTGCGCCTGGAGATTACCGTAGCCACGAAAGGCGCCACCACTCATCAGGTTCGTATAGACCCGATGCCCTTCATACTTGGTATTAGGACACCGGTAGGTTTTGGTAAGCCCTCTACCAGCCAGACCAGAAGGGCCTGGTTTGTACATGTAGGCACCTTCATTGCTGATAAGGTCCGCCTCGATCGCCGATAAAGTGCCGTCTTTCCTAACGCCCACTTTCAAGCGGATTATATCCGCATGTCGGCTTACCGTAGCTGCGAATTCTTCCTCGCGCGTGAAGACACACTTTACCGGCCGCCCCGTCATCCGTGACAATAAAGCACAGATATGCTCCACGAGCATATCCAGCTTGCTCCCGAATCCACCACCAAAGTAGGGTTTAACCACCCTGACCTTGGACATAGGTATATCCAGATATTCAGCGAGCATCTCCTGAAGCAGAAACGGTGCCTGGGTCGGTGACCAAACGGTTAATCTTCCGCCATAGTCAAAGCTGGCTAAGGCACAGTGTGTCTCCACACAGGCATGTCGCTGAGCCGATGTCCTGAATGTTTCCTCAAAGACGTAATCAGCTTCTCGGAACCCAGTTTCCACATCTCCAGAACCCATCTCGATGGACCCGGCCGAGTTTCTTTCCTTGTCGTCATGGACAAGCGGTGCCCCCGGCTTCATGGCCTCCTCCGGGTCAAAGACCGCCGCCAGTTCTTCATATTCAACTTCAATGAGCCTTAGCGCCTTTTCGGCTACCTCTTTGCTGACAGCGGCGACCGCGGCGACCTCATCGCCTACATAGCGCACTTTATCATCAAAAACCACTTTGTCACGCGGGCCATACTGGGACACCGGCACCTTGACCCGGGGTGCATTTTTCTGGCTGAGCACCGCCCTGACGCCATGCAACCTTTCGGCGGCGCCGGTGTCAACCCGCACCACCCGGGCATGAGCATATGGACTCCTCAGAATCTTGGCATGCAGCATGCCGGGCAGTTCCATGTCTCCCGTATATTGCGCTCTACCGCTCACCTTCTCACCGGCCTCTATTAAGGGCAGCCGCTTACCAACTACAGAATATGCCCCCGCCTCTTTCTCTTTTAGTAAGGCATCAACTACCATTTTTATAACCTTTCCCCCGCCGCCAGTACTGCCTCCACAATCTTCACATAGCCAGTGCAGCGGCAAAGGTTACCGGATAACCCAACCCTGACTTCTTCCTCCGTAGGATTGGGATTCTCGTCCAGTAGTGCTTTAGCCGATAGAATCATTCCCGGCGTACAGAAGCCGCACTGCACCGCTCCGTACTCAACGAAGGCTTCCTGGACAGGGTGCAGCTTCCCTGGCCCGCCCAGTCCCTCAATGGTCAATACTTCCCGGTGCATTGCCTTCATGGCTGGAGTTATACAGGAAGTAACGGCTGTCCCATCAAGCAGCACGGTACAGGCGCCACATTCTCCCCGGCCACAGGACTCCTTAGTACCGGTGAGACCGAATTCACCACGCAGCACATCAATAAGCATCGCCGCCGGCTCAATGGCTACCTCCACCAACTCCCCATTTACGGTCATTACAAGCTGACGTTTAGCCATTACCTTTCTATGTCTCCCTTCATTAAAATACAGAGCTATCCTTGTTTCACCGCCTGCACGGCCTGCTCAACGGCTCGCCTCACCAGCACCCTGACCATTTCCCGGCGGTACTCCGCTGAGCCTCTCAATTCGCTATCTCTTGGCCTTGCCTCACCCGCCGCCAGCTCGGCAGCGGTATTGATAGCATCCGAACCTAACGAAGCGCCGTGTAACGCTGCCTCCGCCTGTCTTGAACGGAAGGGCATTGGCGCCACTGGCGCCACTACTATCCTGGCTTCCTCGAAACGGTTATCCTGGACGGTAACTACCACCGCCACGTTAAGCATTGGCAAGGCTAGAGCCTTGCGCTGGGCTAAACGAACAAAGGCGGAACCCTGATTATCTCTCAGGCTTTTGAAATATAGAGAGGTGACAATCTCAGCGGTGCTGTCCACCCCGGATAAACCAACACCCTGGTAGAGTTTATCGACAGGAACAAGTCTACTGCCATTACTGCTGGTTGCAATCTCGGCTTCAGCCTCTAAAGCAAATAAGGCTACTGCGGCATCAGCGGCTGGCTGAGCATTTACTACATTGCCGGCAACAGTGCCCCGGTTTCTAATTTGTGGAGAACCTATAGCCAGCGCTGCCGCCGCTAAAACAGGTGCCCGCTCCTGGATAAGCTTTGAAGAAGCCATCTGGCGATGGGTAACCGCCGCTCCAATTTTGATAGTATCATTATCACTCTCTATCTTCCGCAGTTCTTCGATACCGCTTATATCTACCAGACACTCTGCTTGCCGAAGTCGCTCTTTTAAATCCAGAACAAGGTCGGTACCACCAGCTATAATTCGTGCCTGTCCCTTGTAGAAGCTCAGAATCTCTAATGCTTCCGGCACTGATACTGGAGAGATGTATTCCTCCCACATCTCCACTTACCCCTTTCAAGTTTTTAACCCGGCTTCAGGTGCCGGGGAATAAGTCCCAACGGTGGCAACTGGCTCCCTGCTCCTCGGTCAGCAAACTGGGAAATAACAGCTTATCTCTTTCCTCTGGTTGAGCTTAAAAGTTGCCTGGTTTACAACCCATCGAAAAAAGGGTATAATACCACCTGACCCTTGTCAAGTCGAAGAGAGCTTTTCCAGGAAGTTTTCAGTTCATCTATGGTGCAAACGCATCTCGATGCCCATTGCATCAAGAATAAATCCTATTCTAGCTGTTGACAAAATAGACGCCTAATGGGTAGTATAAGTTCGGTCAAAGTATTTAGTCGAAGGGAGACAGACTAACCCGTAATCAATAATGGAACCGGGACTCGTGGATAGGCCGGGATGCGGGAAAATTACTGAAACCCTCAATGAGGTGGGTTAACACGCTAATCTCCCCGGTAGGGTCTTCGTTAACATTCATACCACAATACAGTAACTTCTTAGTCTCTATTCCGTCCCGCCTAATTCATTGTATAGCCACGTTGATATTGCTAAAGGTAAAAACACAAGGGAGGTAATTATGTCGCAGGTTCGTGTGATGCACTACTTGAACCAGTTTTTCGCCGGCATTGGCAGTGAGGATAAGGCCGATGTGCCAGTAGGTTCCAAGGAAGGCGCCGTGGGTCCGGGCAAACGTCTCCAGGAATTACTGGGGGACTCTGCTGAAATTGTGGCTACCGCATACTGCGGCGATGACTACTTCGCTGAGCATAGCCCTGAGGCACTGGCATCGATTCTCAAGATTGCCCGAGACCACAATATTGAGTTAGTAGTTGCCGGTCCCGCCTTCGCTTCCGGGAGATATGGCTTTGCTTGCGCTGAGGTCTGTCATGCGGTCAGCTCTAATCTCGGTATAGACTGCGTTACCGGCATGTATCCTGAGAATCCCGGGGTTGAAACATACAAACAATATAAGGACCGCAGGGTTTTTGCCCTCCCGACCACAGAGGTAGTATCGGGAATGGGAGAAGCGCTGCCAAAAATGGCAGAGATTCTCGCCAAGCTAGCTGCCGGCTCACCCATAGGGTCACCAGTCGAGGAAGGTTACCTTCCCAGGGGCTTCCGACTTGACAAGATGTTGAGCCAGAGCGGTGCCGTAAGAGCCGTGGGCATGTTGCTCGATAAGCTTGCCAGCCGTCCTTTTACCACTGAAATCCCCGTTGAAGCCTTGGATGAAATCCCGGTCCCTCCCCGAATCACCAATATTAAGGATGCCTCTCTGGCGCTGGTAACTACCAGCGGGGTTATCCGGCGAGGAAATCCGGACGGTTTCAGAGGGTACCAGAATACCAAATGGGCAAAATACTCGATTGAAAAGCTGGACTCAATGCTTGATGCCGAGTGGGATGTCCTTCATGGCGGTTATAACACTGACTTCATTAAAAAAAATCCCAACTTTGGAGTTCCTCTGGACGTGTGCCGCGATATGGAAAAGGAGGGCGTCTTCGCCAAACTATATCCCTATTACTATGTTACGCCTGGCGCCCGGGGATTGATTTCGGTCATGCACCGAATTGGGACGGAGATAGTAACCGAACTGAAGGCTGCCAGTATAGACGCCGTCTTACTGGTATCAACCTGAGGCTCCTGCACTCGCAGCGGTGCTGCGATAGCCAGGTCAATCGAGAAGGCAGGCATACCGGTAGCTTTTATCACGGCAATGGCCATGATGGGCAAACAGCTGGGCGCCAACCGCGTGGTCATCGGGACCAAAATCCCCCACCCCTGTGGCGACCCATCACTGTCTCCAGAAGCCGACAAAGCGCTACGGCGAACAATTGTAAATTGTGCCCTTGAGATACTGCAAAGAGATGTTGACGGCCCAACTATTTTTACACCCGATGTCACTTTTACATCTGGATAGGAGGTATTATCGATGCGACTGGAAATGGCCACCTTCCCCGTGGAAAAGGTCGAACTGAGCGGCCAGACTAGCTACAACAACGGAGTCCTTGAGATTGATAAAGAGGAGCTGGTAAAGCTCATCCTTGAGGACAAGAAGATTGTCTCAGCCGACCTGGACATTGCTTCCCCGGGAGAGAAAACGAGGATTGTCAAGATACATGATGTTGTCGAGCCACGAGTGAAGGTATCAGGGCCGGGGTGTGTTTTCCCCGGAATTATGGGGGCGGTTGAGACCGTTGGTGAAGGCAGAACGCATAGGCTGTCCGGCGTCACGGTGATGCCATCTGTGGACTACCAACAGACCATTTTAAGCGGAACAGAAGCGCGAAGCGGCGGAATTATCGATATGTGGGGGCCGGGAGCACCGTGGACACCTTTCGGGGCAACCATCAACATCGTGCTTATGGTTAAACTCATCGATGGTGTAACCGAGCTGGAGGCTCACACCGCCATCCAATCAGCCGAGTTCAGGGTCGCCCGCCGGCTGGCGGAGACCACCCGAGACCGGACTCCGGGAAACATCGAGGTTCATGAGCTGTACGAGGCCGACCCCTCTCTGCCACGGGTGGTCTATGTCCTGACCTGCCTTACCGAGTGGCACCAGGCCCATTCTCTGATAGCCTACTATGGATTGCCCATCCGCGAGTCATTGCCAACCTTCATTCACCCCAACGAGCTTCTTGACGGAGCGGTGACCGTAGATGCCCGCCGGGGAGGTGGCATTAACACTACGTCCTGGATATGGATGACCCAGCCCATCATCCTTGAGCTCCTCAAGCAGCATGGCAAGCAGATAAACTTTGTGGGGGTAATTCTGCAGAGAACTCGCTTTGAAACTGAGTTTGGCAAGCAGGTCTCGGCGGCATGCGCTTCACAAATGGCAAGGCTTCTTAAGGCCGATGGCGCCATCATTACCAGAATAGTTACCTCGGGGAATAATTTTGTGGACTTGATGCTCACCGTGCAGGCCCTGGAGCAGAAGGAAATAAAGACGGTTTTCCTAACCCCGGAGTGGGGGGGTAAGGATGGGAATGAGCTTCCGCTGGTCTTCTATGTCCCTGAAGCGACAAGCATGGTAAGCACGGGCAGCTTTGAACGTGATATCGCACTGCCCAAGCCAGATAAAGTTATCGGGGTTGGAGATAACCGGCTGGTGAATGTTTACGCCGGCGATAAACCATTCTCCCCACTGGGTGAGGTAACGCTCCCAAGCTCATTCTTAATGATCGGCGGAGTAGACTGGTTTGGCCACTTAAATCTAACCTGTGAGGAGAACTAAGGAAAGCCTGGCAGATTAATGATTATCAGAGGTGTAGTGGCAGTAGAAATTATCCAAGCACAATATAAGCAAAGGACGGTCAAATTGGGGAAATAGGCTTGGTTGACATAGATGTGCTCTGAAAAGCACGTAAACGTTATCAAATAAAGTAGGATTGATTGAAAAAATAGAAACTATTCCAAATACTGGGTGTTACTGGTCTAATCTTGTCACTGGTGGCGCTGCCACTTATAGCAGCGTGCGCTCAACCGGCACCAGCACCAGCACCAGCACCAGCTCCAGCTCCAGCACCGGAGCCCATAGAGCTTAAGCTAGTCCAAATGCAATCTATAGGGCACGGGCTATTCGTCGGCGTCCAAGCCTTCGTAGACAGAGTAAATGAGAAGGCCAATGGTGAGCTAGTCCTCGACGTGATTGGCGGACCGGAAGTGATGCCCACCGCCGAGCAAGGTCCAGCGCTACAGGACGGCGTGATTGACATGGGGGCTTTCTACGGCGGCTGGATTGCTGAGCAAGTCCCGCTGCTATATCTGATGAGCCTCAGCCCATTGACTATCCCTGAGCAGCGAGCTAAGGGTATTCTTAATCTCGTTCAGGATAAAGCCAATGAGGCGGGCCTGTATATGTTAGGGCCATGGCGAATCTTCCCACGCGACACAGGTCATTTCTACATGTACGTTAACGAGAAGATTTCAAAGCCTCAAGAGCTAGCCGACCTGAACCTGACCATAGCCACCTATTCCGGTATGCGGCCCTGGGTAGAAGCACTTGGCATGAACGTAGCTTTAATGCCACCTGCAGACAGATATACCGCCATGGAAAGAGGGGTTGCCCAGGGAGCAGCTAACTCAGTTGAAGGTGCTTCCTCATTTTCCTATTGGGAAGTCGTCCCCTACTACATCGACCATGGAGTCGAAAATATAAACCACTACCTGATGCTGAATCTGGACAAGTTTAACAGCCTCCCGGCCCATTTGCAGAGACTTCTTATAGACACGCGTATGGAAATGGAGCCAGAGCTACAAGCCATTACTGTGAAGGCGCAGGATGATGCCAAGTCGGCTCTGCGTGCTAATGGAATGGAGCCCAATTACCTTTTCGGCAGAGGATGCCTTATGGTATGCTAACCAGAACTACGAGGCGAGATGGGCAGAAGCTGTCGAGAGGTACCCGGATCTAGTAACCGAAATGAAGCCGATACTGTTACCATAAGTCACTAGCTTCATTTTGTCCGCCTGAATTGTTGCTGTTAAGCGCCCTTTGGGGGGGGAAGCAGATGCTTCCTCCCCCAAAGAAATTATATGGCTAACCCTGATATTCCCCGGTGCCAGCGAGGCTTATGTAGAGGGACAAAAGTATGAATTGGCTTAGAACGGTTGGCAGAGTTTTTGACCGCCTGAACGGCGTTCTGGCTGTGATGGGTGCAACTCTTCTAATCCTGGTTATGTTATCTGTTTCCTACAATGTTGCTACCAGGTATTTCTTCAGATTCAGCACACCTGGAATGTTCGAAATCTGGGAGTACTCTTTACTTTACATGACATTTCTGGGAGCAGCCTGGCTGCTAAGAAGAGAAGGTCATGTAAGCATGGATATAGTGCTGAACCATTTGAAGCCAAGAGCTTAAGCCATGTCACTAATCATTGCCTTTCCTTCACTGGCATTATGGCTACCAAGCATAATACGCTAGCTCTGGTGAAAGAGCGCCGATATTGACATTCTTACCTCTAGCACACAGTTGAAGGTGAGTGGCGATAAAGGTAATGAGGATAACAAATAACCCGGTTACATGTAGCGCTTTCTTATCTTTGCCGATAGCTCAGCCAGCAGCTCCAGTACTCGGGCAGCGGCGTCCTCAGTCGCCATAGAGGCCAACCCGCAGCTGGGGGTAAGCAGCCCCTGCGCCACCAGCTGATGGAAGCGGATACCGTGCCGGGTAAAGGGCGCCATTGCCTCCTCCAGGCGGTCTTTAAGGCTGGCTACCGATTCCCTGGCCAGCGACTCTTCATCACTTGGGATAATCCCCCAGGCAATCGTCCCCGCTCTGTCCAGGAACATCTTCACCTCTTTGGGATAGAGGCTCAAAGACTGAGCATAGTTATAGGCGTCAAAGCTGACTATGTCAGTACTGGTGTCCAGCAGGACCGGCCAGTCGGTATTGCCGCAGCAGTGCACTCCCTTAAGCCCCTTAATACAAGCGAACGTCTTATTTAATAGCTTGATGACCCTGTCCTTATCGAAAGGCACTGCGACTGACCCAAAGGCAGCCATGTAGGGCTCATCAACAAAAATAATGGTATTTTTCGAGATTTGGCTTAAGGCCTTCTCCTGCCATCCAGCCTGCAACCCAAGAAACATAGCTATCATATCCTGAAACAAGTCGTCATAGATTATCGCTTTGCCGGTCTCATCGGTAACAGTCAGCCCCCAGGTAACCGGCCCGGTTATCTGGCCCTTAACTGCCCGAGGCGCCATATTTTTCAAAGACAGGAAACTATGGAGTCCGGCGGCATAATCAGGACTGACTGGATATTTATCAACGTCATACTTTTTATTATCCTCATCATACGCACCATAGAGCTTTCCTAGTGACTCAGTCACATCATCTTTATGGCGGTCGACATAGCTTCTATCACCCTCAATCACCACCCCGGGAAAGCCCTGGCTGAACTGGACATACATATTTTCCCGAAAAGAGCGCCTGGGCAGCTGGGGCCAGGCCGGGATGTCCTTCAGGTAATGGGTAATCAGCGAGCATGCCCTTGATGGGTCGGTGTGGGGCATACTGCCAATAATAGTGGGCAGGCAGCCGAATTCAGAATAAGGCATAAGCTCATCGACCCCCGGTTAAATATTTGCCAATAAGCAGACCCAGCTTTTTCTTCTGCTCCGCTGGTATCAGTTCTGGAGGAGTGACGATAGCCGTCTTCAGCGCCGTAGCACAACCACAGTCGCGCTTTCCCTGTATCCGGCTGACGGCCAGCTCGATGACTCTTTTGGTAATATCAATGTTTTTGTGCATAATATCCAGAATAACCTCAACGGTGACCGGCTCGCTTCTCTCCAGCCAGCTATCATAGTCGGTAACACAGCCAATAACAGCATAGCAAATTTCTGCTTCCCTCGCCAGCTTGGCTTCAGGCAGGGCGGTCATGCCGATAATATCCGCCCCCCACGAGCGATAGAGCCTTGATTCCACCCGGGTGGAGAAAGCCGGACCCTCCATTGCGATATAGGTGCCCCCGGGGTGAGCACCAGCCCCGGCCTCCCGTGCCGCCTGATAGACAGTCTGGCTCAGCTCGGGGCAGAAAGGCTCGGCAAAGGGGATGTGGGCGACAATGCCGTCACCAAAGAAGGAACTGACCCGATGCCGTGTGCGGTCGATTAGCTGGTCCGGGATAAGCAGGTCGCCCGGCTTTATCTCTTCCTTAAAGCTGCCCGCCGAGCAAATGGCGATGATATGCTCCACCCCCAGCGACTTCAGGGCATAGATATTGGCTCTATAGGGGACTTCACTAGGAGATATGCGGTGCCCCTTGCCGTGCCGGGGCAGGAAGGCAATACCCACCTCTCCCAGCTTGCCGACGGTAATGGCATCGCTCGGTTTGCCGAAAGGTGTAGTTATGTCAACTTCTTCAATGTCCGTGAGCCCCTCGATATCATACAGCCCACTACCCCCAATCACCCCAATCTTCGCCTGTGGCATTACTTCCTCCTGATAGCCAATTATTTCACCCGATAAATGTCCCTGCGATGACCGATAAGGTGGATAGTAATGAGCTGGTCTTTTTGGTTTACGGTATACACCACCCGATAACTGCCTAGCCTGAGTTTGAATAACCCCTGCCAGTCCCCGGTGAGCACCTCGGGTGTTAAGTTGTCGAAATTCTCAGCCAGCCATCTTATTTTATTGAGAATGCGCTGGGCAATTACCTTGTCCAAGCGGCTTATGTCCTCCACCGCTTCAGGCATGAACTTTACCCGATAGGTCATTCCCATTCCAGCCCGAGTTCCCTAGCCACTTGCCCTAAGAGTATGCTCTTCTCACCAGCCTCCATAGCAGACAGAGAATGCCTGAGCCTATCCTTAACATCCTCTTTCAACTCCAGTCCCTGGTCAGGGTCGCCGAGTATCTCCCGCAGTCTCTCCTCCACCACCTCTTGAATCAAGGCTTTCAACTGTTCCACAGTAAGCTCTTTTACCTTCACTATAATCCTCCATTATCAAGCTAGCCTTATCCCCTATTATAGCTGACTTACAGCCCATCATCCGGTACTACAATATCATAAAGCCCCATCCCCCCAATCACCCCTATTTTAGCTTCAGGCATTATTTCCTCCTAAGTTATTCTACTAACAGCTAATATAGTGGTTTCGCATCTAAAGCAGATCGAATAACTTCTTTATCCAAGTCATATTTTTTTGTAACTGACTTGACTAGTTCAAGGAACCAGTCTGGCGAACTCGGTGCTACATATATCTTTTCAATTAGGACGTCTAAATCAATAGTGATATATCTGTCATACCCAGAGGGAGGGAACTGGAGGGTTACCGCACGAAATTCTTGCTCATATTCGAAACTCTTTCTTTTGTAGATGAAAGGAAAGAGCGGATTTTTCGTGGGGAATACGTCTTTTTCGTAATCTATATATTTTACTTTGCCAAGAAAAACACCAGGGGTATCACCTTCTAAACAGCCCTTGAGACGCTTAAAAGTTGACTGTATAGCCATTCCTTGGTCGCTTTTAATGTATAACCTCCATAGGGCAGCCGACTCGTATTCACTAAGACACCAGCAACTGACTGAAGCAAATTCTAAAAATTTTCTGAGATTATTGCCCATATAAGCATTGATGTTATCTACTGGGAAATCTGGGGGTAATGCCCCTCCCTTTACAGCCTGTTGAAGCTCAGTTTTTCTAAGTTTTACATTTGCTTTCGGATACGAACCTTCAAAGGGATCGCCTAGTTTGTCAGCCCTCGAAAAGAAAAGGGCTTTTTTGTCTAACATACTTACGAATTTAGCGAGGTCCATATATCGCCATATCTTTGCATTTTCATCTTCTGGTTTTTCGAGGTTAGGATGCTCTTTATACATTATCCGCCTCCAACAAACAGATTCAAACCAACCTCACCCCCTTTATCCCCCTCTCCTTCAAAGGAGAGGGGGAGGGATATGGAAGGGAGGCGAAGCCTCCCTTAAACTCTCCTCACTTTCAGTCCAGAGCTAGATTTTGTCTTCCCCAAAGCTAAGGGGGGCGGGTGTTTGAGAGGGGCGAAGCCCCTCTCTTACCTACTCCCCCTTCCCTTCACCCATCCCCAAGGGAAGGGGGCCAGGGGGATAGGTTCCTAAATAACCACCTTCTTAATCCCCTCCCCATAAGGCTCTCTTATTATACCACGCTCAGTGATGATGGCAGTGATGTAGCGGTGGGAGGTGATATCAAAGACGAGGGGGAGGAAAAGGAAGAGGGGTTGACGCCCCTCTTAGACGCCCCACTCTATCAAAGTATAGGGGAGAGTTTGAGAGGGGTGCAACCCCTCTCATCAATAATTTCCCCCTTCCCTTCACCCATCCCCAAGGGAAGGGGGTCAGGGGGATAGGTTTCTAAATAATCGCCTTCTCAATCCCCTCCCCAAACGGTTCTCTTATTATACCACTTCCCGACCCTGCCTTCGCCAGATACCATTGCCTATGGGCATTATCTGACCACAATATTGCCTGCAAGGCATATTTAATTAACATAACTGAAAAAACAATTCCAGCCTGACTGAAGCTGATTTGTTTCTGTTATTTTTATTTTACGTTTGCCAGTTGTCTATCACCCAACTCCCTGATTATACCACGCTCGGTGATGATGGAAGTTATATAGCGGTGAGGGGTGACATCGAAGGCAGGGTTGGACGCCTCACAGTCCTCAGGAGTAATACATACCCCCTGAATGTAGGTCACTTCCTCCACACTTCGCTGCTCAATTGGTATTTCATCCCCGGAAGCCAGAGACGTGTCAATAGTACTGACGGGAGCCGCTACATAGAAGGGAATGCCGTGCTCCCTGGCCAGCACTGCCAGGGTATAGGTGCCAATCTTGTTGGCGGTATCACCGTTGGCGGCAATCCGGTCGGCGCCAACAATCACGCAGTCAACCTCCCCCCGGCGCATAAAGTAGCCCGCCATAAAGTCGGTGATGAGGGTTACCGGGATATTGGCCCGCTTGCACTCCCAGGTGGTCAGGCGCGCCCCCTGGAGGAGGGGGCGGGTCTCCGTCGCCAACACCTTTACCTTTTTGCCCTGCTCCTGTGCCTGCCTGATTACTCCCAGAGCCGTGCCATAGCCGGCGGTGGCCAGGGGGCCGGTATTACAGTGGGTCAGGATGGCAAAGCCGTCCTTGATTAGCTCAGCACCAAACTGGCTCAATTTATGTGTCGCCTCTATCTCTTCCGAGTGTATATCGACTGCCTCTTGAATGAGCCCCGCTTTAACCTGTTCTATATCCTCACCGGTCTTAGCCACCCGCTGCATACGCTCAATGGCCCGGAAGAGGTTTCGGGCGGTGGGGCGGGTAACGGCCATGGCCTGGATGACGATATGCAGTTTCTCCCTGAATTCCTCTATAGATTTAGCCTCGTTTTTCAGGGCACCCAGTGCTATTCCATAGGCGCCAATTATGCCGATGGCTGGTGCCCCCCTGACCTGCATCTTTTTGATGGCTGAAGCCACACTCTGGTAGCTGCGAAGCTCCAGATATACCTCTTCCCGGGGAAGCCGGGTCTGGTCAAGGATTCTGACCCGGTCACCAAGCCATTCTATGGGTAGCTTATCCGTTTTTGCCATCCTCACCCCCTTCAAGTTTCTAATCAGGTAACCCTATCCCCTGTATCCCTCTCCCACGATATGGAGATGTATTCTTTGCATGAAGGGGGAATTATTTTAAGATGGGCTGCGCCCCTCTATAACCCCCCTTTGCTATTACTGCCCCTTCGCGCTCCCCTTGCTTTTGCTAAATCTGGGAATGAACATGGGCACGCTTGCCTTGTATTTGAGATATTGCTCACCAAACTTCTTCTCCATCTCCTTTTCCTCGATAGTCTTAAGATAGAGCACGTTTAACAGGGTGAAGAGTGGCGCAAAGATGAAAATCAACGAAACGGAGTTAAGCAGCAGCCCCAGACCAAGCAGCACTATAATCCAACCAGAAATCATTGGATTTCTAATTCGGGAGTAAAGCCCGGTGATTATTAGTCTCTGAGGCGGATTAAATGGAGCCGGGCTACCTCTAGCTTTAATGAAGCTGTAAACTGGCCAGAGGACCAGGGTGGCTCCAATTATCACTACAGGCAGGGACAAGAAAATATTGGCTGGTAGAGGCAGAGGGAGCAGCACTGGTAAGAACTTATCTAGCCATAATGAAGCATAAATAAAGAGCACACTTAAACCAAACCAGAAGATTATTCCTACCGGTGTCATTATAATTTTCAGTTTACCCCTGGCCGTAGCCATTCGGTAAATAGTTTCCGCCCATCTATCGGCCAAGCTCATAGCTACCCTCCCCAACAATACTTGAGTTAAATGTAGCCCAGCTTGGGTAAATCGTCAAGGGACGAATGCAGGGGTTGTTTATTAAGGAGATTAAAAAGGTCTCGCAAAAGGCGTTAGGTTACCATTTGCCGCTGCTGCCAGGTGCTGCGGTATAGCTCCATGAGTACGAAACTATATCCGTCCCGGGACATCTGTCCGCATAGAGTGAAGCCGCTTTTCTGGAAGCTTTTGTGGGCTCTAATATTCCACTGCAGGCTCTTCAGGTAGATTCGGTTAAAGCTGGTATGACCGAAGATATAGCTGACCAGGGTTTTTACAGCGTCAGTGCCATAGCCCTTATCCCAATAGTCACGATTGCCAATTATAATACCCACTTCGGCTTCGCCTCTACTCTCATTAACATCGTAATATCCACAGTAGCCAATGTGCTTGCCGTCTTCAGTTTCTATGGCGAAGGCGCATCTAACTGAGTCCGAGCAGTGCAATTCATTGGCGTAATCCGACAGGAACTTGTAAAAGCTGACAGTTAGCTGGGGAGCCGCATCAAGTCGAGCCAGCTCGGGGTCGGTCTTCCAGGTATAGTCATTCCAGGCGTCAGCTAATCTTTTACGGCGAAGTATAATCTTTTTACCGGTAATCATCTTAAATAATTAAGGAAACAATTCGTGCCTAGTTAGCTTTAATATTTGTTTTTAATATTATGTCAACCGTTGGGCACTAATCCCTATAAAGATAACGGGTCTTCCATTACCTCCAGCTCATACAGGGCTTGCTCAGCTGCCTGGCGGATTAACTCAATGGAGCTATTCAGGCATTCTTGCAACCACCCCTTAGCCTCGCTGCCACCTATCTTACCCAGCGCCTGTATCGCCGCCAGCTGGACATTACTATCGGGGTCATTTATAAGCTCGATGAGACGTGGCACTGCTTCCTCCTCTCCCAACTCACCGCAGGCTACCGCGGCTTCATAGCGCATCTCAGCACTAGCGCTGACCAGCTCCCTTAACAGTATGGGCAACCATGAGGAGTCACAGTTCCTGCCCATAGCATAGATAGCACTGACTCTAAGTTCAGGATTGTCACTTTGATAACCCTCCTCGATAGCTTTATGCACCTGAGGAAAGTTTAAGGGAGAAACTGCCTCCAGGGCACGGCGCCTGATTTCTATATCCTGGCTTTCATCATCAACTACGGCAAGTAACGCCTGGAATATCCTGGACTTATAGGAGGAGCGCAGCTTCTCATGCTCGGCTAGCATAGCGAACTTACCCATTGCCGCCACCGCTGCCGCCCGGACTTTCTCCGAGCTATCGTGTTCCAGCATATCGGCCAGATAATTAATCAAAGAGGGTTCCTCGCTCTCCCACATGCCCTCAATAGCCTTGCACCGCACCGCCGCATCCTGGTCCTTTAAGCAGCACTTAAAGACACCGTCAAAATCGAGCTCAACGTTATCCTCGGCCAGCTCGACCAGCCGAGACACAATCTGGCACCGCCGTTTTGGGTTAATTGCCGTCC
>SDBV01005175.1_pt1 | contig 18478 bp, 9 predicted proteins | sample 2277081 | NCBI WGS metagenome assembly SDBV01 (sample SAMN10402039, study PRJNA504765) | marine sediment metagenome | isolation source: marine sediment core GS10_PC15, 223 cmbsf | place: Arctic Ocean: Southern Knipovich Ridge | collected 2010 | reverse complement strand
TGAGAGGTATGGCGCTGAACAGGTGAAGATTTGGCGTAGAAGCTATGACACCTCTCCACCCAATGGGGAAAGTCTCGAAATGACAGCACAGCGATCTATTCCCTACTTTGAAGAGAAAATTGTTCCTCTCCTGCAACAAGGGAAAAACGTTTTCGTTTCGGCACATGGAAATTCGATGCGGTCGATCATCATGGATCTCGATGACTTGAACAAAGAAGAGGTCGTCGCCCTAGAAATTCCAACGGGAGTTCCGATCATTTATGACTATCAAGATGGAAAGTTTACAAAAGAAGCCATAGATCTTTCATGACAAAAATCTATCTCGATAACAGCATGACCACAGCTCCCTCCGAGAAGGCGATTAGTGGGATGATGCCCTACCTCACGGAGATGTGGGGATCCCCTTCAGCGCCGCATCAATGTGGGCAGCAACTCTATCTCGTAATGAAGGAAAGCTACCAATCTCTTTATGATCTCTTGGGAGCAAATGAGAGCGATACCATCATTTTCACCTCTTCGGGTGCTGAAGCAGTAAACCACGCCATCCAGTCCACCTATTACACCACCACCCTGACAACAGGAAAAAATCATTTTCTCACATCCTCTCTGGATGAGGCGCCCGCAATCATGTCCATAGAGCGGCTGGAGGAGATGGGATGCGTAGGAAAAATGGTGGAGGTCAACAAGGAAGGGTATATCACCGCTGAAGCTATCGGCGATGCGATCACCCCAAGAACAGCAATGGTCAGTCTTTCTTGGGCCAATGGGCTGACGGGAGTCATTCAACCTGTTTCTGAGATCGCTTCTTTGTGCAAAAGCCGCGGTATTATCTTTCATCTCGACGCCACACATATCCTTGGAAAACTCTATTTTGATTTGGAAGATGTCGGTGCAGATTTCATCTCCTTTAATGGCGATCACTTCCATGCCCCTAAAGGCACAGGAGGCCTATATATTAAGAATGGCACAAAGTGCGTGCCCCTTATTTCTGGAGGGATGGAACAAGGGGGATATCGCGGTGCTCCGATAAATATTCCTGGACTTGTCAGCTTGGGCATTGCCGCAAAAGAGGCGCAAGATAGCTGCGACCTTCTTTGTACCGAAGTTGCTCGTTTTCGTGATAAACTGGAAACAGGAATTCTCGAGGGATTCCCCGAAGCTGTTCCCTTCTTCAGAGATCAGGACAGGCTCTCTCACTGTACTACCATAGCCTTTCCAGGAATCGCCAATGAGGCATTACTTTTTCAATTAGACCGAAAAGGCGTTTACGCAAGCATAGGAGGAGGCTCCTTCCAACAGATAGGACTTCTTCTCATCGCTTCCGGCATCGAAGAGAACCTTGTGCATTGTGCTATTAGTTTTAGTTTGTCACGAAAAACGACAGAAGATGAGATCGACCAGGCGATTCAGATTATCGTAGAGTCTGCAAAACAGCTATCGAAAACTTCGGAAAAATTGGTGTGAGGAGGTTTTATGGGATTTGATGCTTTGACGACATCCTTTGCTTGGAGTCGATACAGCAAAAAGCTAACCGCAAAGATTGAAAGGCCACACAATGTGGGCAGCTTTCAAGCCGATCAGTCGGAAGAGCGTGGGATGCGGATGGTTGTTGGTACGGAGGGAACGCTCAAAGAGGGGAATGTCGTAAGTCTGTATTGGCTTGTTGACAAGGAAGATGGTGTCGTCGTTGATGCCATGTTTCAAGCGTTCGGTCAGTCTGCTTTGATTGGGGCTGCGGAAGTCACTTGCGACCTTCTCATTGGAAAGAATTATGACCAAGCCTCACGGATCAATGCAGACCTGATCGACAAGCAGGTACGCGATCGTTCTGACGAGCCCGCATTTCCTCCAGATACAATACCTCACCTCCATCTTGTCCTCTCGGCGATCGAAAATGCTGCGGAACAGTGCACAGATATTCCTTTAGCTGAGAGTTATGCCGCACCTCCTGCTCCTGCAGATATTGGCGAAGTGGTAGAAGGGGGATACCCCGGCTGGGAGAAACTAACCAAAAAGAAGAAAATCGCAGTGATCGAAGAGGTGCTAAATAACGACATCCGTCCCTATGTCGCCCTTGATGGAGGAGGTGTGGAAGTGCTCGACCTAGTTAATGATCAAGAGATCAAAATCGCCTACCAAGGGAATTGCACCTCCTGCTACTCCGCTGTGGGGGCTACGCTCTCCTACATCCAACAGGTTATCCGCGCTAAAGTTCACCCAGACCTCACCGTTGTCCCCGACTTATAAGGCGGGGGTATTACAGAGAAAGGGGATAATTGATAAATGCTTTTTTAGACATGTCTGTGTTAGAAGTATTGAAAGCTGTCTAGAATGATTTCTAGCGGTTCTCTTTGAATATCACTACAAGCCCTTAAACATTCGTTAAAACTGCTAGTTGCCTTTGAAAAATGGAGACAAACCTTTGCTTCATCCCCCTTCTGCATAGATTTAACACCTTGGATAAACTCATTTTCACCCTGATGGTATAATCTTTCAGGTTCATCACCTCGGTCTTTAGAAGTTATAGAGTTTGCGTACCTAGCTAGTTGGTGGAGATAATCAGTTTTTTTGTAAAGTTCCCAAGTATTGTAAATAGTTTCCGCGGGGTTGACCATCACACCTTTGATGAATGAAGCTCTTTCTTTCATTAAAATACACAAATTTTCTGAAAAATCAGAAGGGAAATGAAAGTGACTTTTAACTTGCGATAGTAGCAAGCTGGCAAGCGCTCCTTTCTTCATGTTTCTATTCTGGCCCCCTAGGAATACTTGAACAAATTCATCAGGATGTTCAAGCAGGTTGGCAAAATCAAACTCTACTTTCTCATCAATATTCTGTACCATTCCTTCAACTTTTCCTGGTATCACAGACAATGTTCCATTCAAGATATCTACACGTAATACTTCCCGACTTTGGTTTTCAATTACAAAATACTTAAAATTAATTTGTAATAACGATTTAATCGCTTCCAGCCGATCAGTAATGTGCTGTAAAGGCCTACTACTTTGACGTGCAAAATCCTCTTTAAAGCTATCAATATTTTCATATCTTTTAATTGGTGTTTCATTCGTAAAATATTTCCTAAACGCCATCGTGCGAGGCTGATCGCTGGTGTCGGAATATTGAAAAGCAAGAAAGTAATGGGTTATTCCATCGAGATGGTTTTTAGCCTCTTCCCACGTCAGAGGAAAATCGAGCGTTTTATTCCCAGGAGCGGGAAAGTAAAATTGCTTGGCTATTGGATGGCTCTCTCCAACTAGGTCTGTCCGATATCCCATTTGTTCCATTTTCTCTGAAAAGGCAGCGGCAATTAATGCGGGCGATCCCCCTTGATACTTTTCTAGAACAGCCATAGCTGAGGTTGAAAAATCGTTAATCGCTTTTCGATAATTATCTTGTCTGTGTTCGCGCATCCAGGAAATCAATTCCAGCATAGGGGCTAGAGTATTGTATTCTAGATTTTTAGTTAACGACTGATATTCGGAATCAATTTTCTCAATAGTACTCTTCTTCAAATGCTTGTTAGAATTAGGCAGTGCTGTTTCAGATAATTCATAAACTTCGTGAGATTTGTGAGCGAGAGCTCTGTGTGATGGACCTAGTGATGGTGTCAAAGGGACCTCCTATTTAAAACAAATTTTTACAAACTTTTTGTGTTCTTTCCAACAAGGAGTAAATTCTTTATCTCTCATCTGTTTCTTCTACATACCATGATAACATATCTAGATTATCTTCGTAAGCTTCTCCATTGCCATTAAAATAAAGAAGCCAATGTTTGTTATCGTAACTGCACTTTATGATCAGATACACTGGGGTTGGTCATTATAGACGCCTTTTTGTTACAAATTTGCTAGCTCAGGAGGTTCAGCTTCAATTTGTGCTACAATCTGAGCGAGTTCAGCAGCCATTGCCGTGATAGTCGCTGCATGATTTCTGACCTTATTCACGTCATCATCAAGTATTTTCTGTTGCAAACTATCAAACCTTTGTCTCATTTTTTCTTGATTTTCCAGATAGGCATTAATAAGTGTTCTGATTGGCTCAGGAGTATCCTCTTTCCCTTCTAGGTTTTTATATTCTCTGGCTTTATCGTCTGTTTGTAAAACAAGGCGATGCGCTCCCATTGCAACATTGCTAACTTGTTTGGCGGTAGCCACTGTGGAGATTAGAACATGGCTAACTAGGTCGTCGGCGTTTTCAGCTAACGTCATGATGTTTCCCGAAAAATCTCTGGGCAATTGAAATCTTTCACCCGCTGCTCCCTGGAAAGCCTCTAACGCTTCCCTGTGGGTCATTTGTACCGGATTGCCGTCAACGTAGTATGTGGCTTGTCTATCAGGATTGTCTCTTAAGTCTTGAAGCGAAATGGAAAAACGCCCACTTGCCCCCAAGGGGAGTCCGTCGAGACCCTTCGCACCTCCTGTATTTAAATAAATATTTCCTCTGATAAGATCGATTCCAAACTGTTCTTGCATTCCCGCTTTACCCATCAAAATCATTTTGGACTTTCCTCTCATTTGCATTTTAAGGATATGCCCTATATTCGTTATGCCTTCCGTTGTATCCAAAGCTCCGCTCATATCCGTCCAAGCAGAAAAGGAATCGTAATCCGCAGGTTCATTATCTCCAGCCCAAGTATCTAATGCCAGTACTCTATCCTCACCTTTCCGATCACTATAACGAACAACAGTACAGCAATGTTGAACGTTTTCTGTTGCTTGATCATAACCCTTCCAAATGGAAAAATTTCCCGAAGTTTCAGGTAGTGGAGGTCTTGCCCAAGCAGTTCCAGTATATTGCCCAGCAATAGCTGCCTTAAAACCCCGGGCGCTTAACTCCGATTTTAGTTTGCCTGCAAAGATAACACAGTCTCCTGAATGATATTTATCATAGACTTGCTCTGGTGATGACTGATGTGCCTCAAAAGCTTGAGAAAGAGTTAATTCTGGGTTGTTAGTTGAAGCTTCTCGGAAAAATTTCATAAATTCGAGCATCGGACCCACATTATTATAAGGGGTGTTGTCAACCACATCGTGGAGAGTTTGTATCATTTGAGCTACTTGTGCTGGTTTCAGCTTTTTATTATTTCGTGCCTGTTCAATGGGTACCGTGGCCTTCCTGTCTGGAGAGGCCAGTGTTAATTTGCCCTTAGAGTCATAGAAAACTTTATGTTTTCCAGCCTGGAATGCCAAAGTTCCAGCTTTATTCGCTAAAGGAGGGCAAGCTTTGTTGTCTTCCTCTATAAGTTTTAGTATTTCCTTTTCCGAAATTGTCCCTTTTTTCTTAAGAATCTCAGTCGCTTTATTTTGACAATATGAGGCCTCGCGAGCCGTATGCATGGCTAAAAGCACTTTAACTTTGACCTGTTGCGTAACGAGATCCCCGTCTTGGACTGAATCTAGAAGTTTTCGGACTTTTTGCTGTTTTGCTTTATAGGAACCCTTGGACTTTAATATCTCTTTTGCAAGTTTATCAGTAGTTTTAATTAATTTTTTTTGAGTTGAAGTAAGTTTCCCTTTTCCCTGCGGTGTAGCAGTTATGTTTTCCAGCGTTTTTGCTTCAGCTTTGGTGATGTCCTGCCCACTGAGAAGTTTAGTGGCAATTCCATTTAATATTTCGTCAATGCTTGCCGTTTTCTCATCAGATGTCGTTTCAGTTGCACTCAAACTTGAAGCTGAAACGGATATGTCAAATGATCTATTTGAACTTATGTGATTACTACCTCCTGAAACACACATAATTAACTCCATGTTTTATATAGCACCTAATATTATTATAACAAATATTGAATTGAGATCGAATCATTATAAAATAAAATATTATTATTTTTGCAAATAAAAGGGATAGGTCGTGCAAAATCGAGGTCAAATCGGGGAAAATCGGGGTTCGGAGTCAGATTCGCAGATTCGGGGTATAAGGCTAGTAGTAAACATGGTTCTAACGCTGGGGAGCTCAGCTTGTCGTTACCCACAAGTGCAAAAAAATATTTTTAATTAGAAGTTTCCTTTATGCAAACCCGATTTGTCACCCTAAATGGTTAGCCGTCGATTGCAAGGACGTCCTATTTCTCGTTTCATAGTGAAACTGAGGTGTTAAATAAATTACTTTACACTTGTGGGTAGCGACAAGGGAGCTCAGTTGTGAACTGCGCAATAAAGTCAATAGGTTGTTTAATTTGTCAACAAATATCTTTAATTTGACTTTTAATAATTAATTGTGTAATATCCTCTTTTTATAAACTACAAAATGGAGTTTATTGTTATGTTGAATAAAAAGATTGTTACATTGTCCTTTTTAGCTGTCAGTTTGCTTTTCGGCAGCTTTCATTCTCAGGTTATAGCTGGAGAAAATCCCGCGATTAAACAGGTTGTGTTAGATGGAAAGGGGAAAACGCAATCTGCTTATGTCGAAAAAATGAACGACACAAATTTTGAAGCCGTGATTGCCAATGGAGTTGTCATCGTAGACTTTTATGCAGACTGGTGTGGTCCTTGCAAGCGCTTTGCTCCTACTTTCGAGAAAGTTGCTGAGGAAATGTATGGCACAGTAGCTTTTGGAAAGCTTAATGTCGATGAAGGTGTAGACGCTTCTCGCAGCTACAAAGTAAGCTCTATTCCTACCCTTATTCTCTTTAAGGATGGACAGGAAGTGAAGCGTCGCGTCGGCGGATGCAGCGCTAAGGAGCTGATAGTTTTTATTCAAGCTGCTCTTTAATTTATCAGACTGGACCACAGTGGGCTTTCAGTCTCTGTGGTTCATTTTTTCCTAGGTAATCTCTCCTGAGACGAAACGTTTAATCTCTCCAGATTCCAGCTCCAAGTTCAGAGAGCCATCATCATTGATCGAGTGAAAAACCCCTTCCCAGAGCACATTATTATAATGAAAACGTAGAGGTTGGTTTGGAGAATGGATAAGTCTGGATTTGAAGTCAGAGAGAAAGGGCTCGAACCCCTTTTCAAGAAACGTTTTTAAGTTTTCTTCGAAATTCACCTCTAGGTGTTGGAGAACTTCTTCGATGCCCACTGTTTTCTTTCCTTCTACAAGAAGAGAGGTGGCAGGTTGGTTGATAGCTTGTAACTGTTCCTGTGGCATGTTTATATTGATGCCGATTCCTACGATCACACAGAAATGATTTCTAACCTGTTCCATCTCACACAATATTCCTCCAACTTTTTTCTCTGAAAGGATCAGGTCGTTGGGCCATTTCAGCTTAGGATGGAACCCCAAGCTTTCCATTGCTTCCGAAGCAGAAATCGCCATAATTTGTGGGATGTTAACAAGGTTGGGTTGCGCTATCGGTACGAAAAAGCAGAAAGAGGCGTAGATATTCTGTTTCGGTGGGGACTCCCACCGTCGGGAGTATCGCCCTTTCCCGGAATATTGCTGATCGGCGATGACAAGTGTTATCTTCTTTGGGTCAAAAAGATGGGTATTCTTTTTAGCCCAAGTGTTGGTTGAGTCAATGGCTGAAAAGTGAAAACGTACGATTTCCATGCCTCTATTGTTCTAGAATGGAAATATTTTTCCCAGAAGAATCATTCCAAATGGCTTTGTTGCTTAATTCACCACAGAGTGCACAAGAGCTCACAGAGAGGATATGAGAAGGAATTAAATGACTCATCGTTTAATTTCTCTCTGTGAGCCCAGTCTCGACTTTCGACATTTGGATTCAGCCTTTCAGGCTGAATTCAAATGTCGAAAGTCGAGTTAGTGGGTTCAGTGGTGATTAGTACAACAACATCATTCCAAAATAAACGCATTTTGTTATCATGGTGAACATTTCGTAGCAAAAGTTAACGCCAATGTGGAACTATCAGACATTAACACGTATTGACTTCAGGGTCATTCCCGTAGTCCTCCTCTTGATGATGATCAGCCTCCTTGTGATTTCTTCCTTCACTGTGGGGCATTCCCCTGACGGTCTTGAAGAAGGTTTTATGACCCCTATCGTCAAGAACCAAATCCAGTGGTTTATCATCGGATGGGGAGTCTTTTTTTTCTTTGCAGCTTTCGATTACAACAAGCTTAGAGAGTGGACGTGGGTTCTATACACTTTGATGATTATTGCCCTGATTGGGCTCTTTTTTACCGGTTCCATTGCCGGTGTTCATAGGTGGTATCGCATTCCGTTGCTAAATATCGGTTTCCAACCTTCGGAATATGCTAAGTTAGGTGTCGTGATCAGCTTGAGTTGGTTTTTGGAAAGGAGAAAACAGCAAGCCCATAGCTTGAACACAGTTTTCTTTGCAGGTCTTATCGTGGGCATTCCCTTCCTTTTGATTCTGAAGCAGCCAGACCTTGGCACAGCTCTAGTACTCTACCCTATTACCCTTGTGATGTTCTACTTTGGAGATGTCAACCCCGTTGTTGTACGTACGATGTCCTGGCTGGGAGGGATTATTCTAGTTCTCGTTGCTCTAATCTTTTTAGGGATTATTCCCCATGAGGATCTCCGTCCTTATGCAACGAAAGTCCTCAAGGAGTATCAATTTGATCGCCTCGATCCTAACACGCACCACCAAAAGGCTGCAGCTACGGCGATTGCTGTTGGAGGGATGACGGGGACAGGATGGAGGAAAAGTGAATACACCTCTGGAGGTTGGCTGCCTGCTTCCTATACAGATTCTGTTTTTCCCGCTTTTGGGGAGGAATTTGGCTTCCTTGGACTTCTTTTCCTTTTGGCGCTTTTTTATACTTTGATCTATTTTAGCTTTCAAGTGACTGCAGTAGCGAAGGATCCCTTTGGTCGTTTATTATCGGCGGGTATTGCTGTTTATTTGGCGATGCATATCCTGATGAATATTGGAATGATGAGTGGGTTTTTGCCGATAACAGGAGTGCCCTTGGTGTTGGTGACCTACGGAGGGTCTTCGATTCTGTCGACGATGACGGCGTTGGGAATATTGCAAAGCATTTATAGCCGCAGGTTTATGTTTTAACTTCTTGGAAGAGGTTGCGGAGGTTGCTGTTGCTGTAGGAGGCTGCTTTTTCCGGGAATCCGGCAAGAATGTGCTCGCAGTAGAATCTGAGTATTTTTTCTTTGCCATTTTCCTGAATCCAATCTCTCAAAAAGTTAAGCTCCTCCTTCGAATAACTGGATTCTCCATTTAGGAATTTGATTTTGGCAATTCTTGGATCATCCAGTTGATCGTAATAGATGTTAATAAGGTCACCTCGTTCTTGAAGCAAGGCATCATCCTGGTTTAAAAGGATGACAGCGTCATCGATCATTCTCACGAAATGGAATGGAGTCCTGTGGGCTCCCAAGAGTTTTAAATCGACCATTTTTGGATCTTTTTTCGGCCATTCCAGCACATTGATTGTAAGATGGATTCCGTCAAAGAAATTAGAAAATTCTTTCAACTCCGAGTCTTGCTCTAAATAGAGTTTTAAGGGAAAAAACGGTGTGCAATCTATATAGGGTTTTAAGGGAGAAAACGGTTTGTAATCTATTGTGGATTCCTTGTCGGGGCCTTCTACCTCTACCTTGAATCCAGTAAAAAGGCCTTCTTCGTCAAGGACATCAACTTTTGTCAGCCCCGGGCATCTTTCAACACATCCCAACTCCACCTTTTCGTTTACTTGATGTTCTGTTACTTCGAGTTCAGTCTCGGTTTCTTGTTGCTGTTCTTGTTCAATTTCGACCGTCTGATCGTCGTCGGTGTCGCGAAGCGGCACCAGGACTTCAGCAGGGAGACGTTCCTTGAGGCGGTCCACAATTTTTTTGACCTGCCCCATAATCTTATCTTTTCCTGTAAGAAACGGAAGTTTTTCAAAGATCTCTTCTAGATATTTTTCACACTTAACTTGTTCTTCGGTTAGAACTTTTTCGCAGTCTTCTTTGATTGCAATTTTGCCAAAAAGTTCTTTGGGCGTTTTGAAAGCCGATTTTATCCACTCCTTTTGGAGTAGCTCAAAGGCTTGTAGTTGGTGTTCGCGGTTTTCACTCATCATGACATCGAACAGGAGGGCTTGAGGTAGACTGATAAGTTCTTGTCGTAGCGCCTTAAAGTTATCTTTTCCTTGCTGTATGGATTGGTTGATGATGCAGAAGCAAAGTATATCATCGAAGTTGATGGAGTCGGCCTTTTTGTTCAGAGCCTGGCAGATGATCGCTTTCACCTCTTCGGAGACGACAAACTTGACTCTTTGAGATTTGTCAAGACCGCGCAGCCTCCACACACTTTGGAGGAGGTCGCGGAGGAGCATATTTCTTCCGACGGTCACTACGCCAATAGCATCTCGTTTCTGCTTGACGTCGGAACCGGTGGTGTGGCTTTGATCGAGGAAGGTGTCTCTGTTTTCCATCGGAGTAGACGATTCGGAAAGAAGGATCTCGTTTGTTCCGTCGGTTTCCGCTTGCTGGTTTTGGCTGTTGTAGAAAACAACGGGAAGCTTTTTAGATTTGCTGATCATTTTAGCAATGACAGTGTTGCCTCCTTCTTTGAAGTAGCCTCCGGCGTCGCTGATCACGTTGTAGGGGATGTTCTGTTTTTCTAACTGCTCGATCATCTTTTGGGGCGATCCCTCTTTGATGGTATAAACTTCATTGCGGCTATTCTTCCAGAGGATGTTGAGCGTTTTAGCATCTGTTCCGGGTTCTGGTTTCTGTGTCAGCTTGCTGTGCATGCTGTAGCTATTCCATAGGGTTCCGGTAAAGCCAAGGACTTTTTCGAAAAAGGCGATTAGATTGTGTGGATTGCAGTTAAGCTTGAGGGTGAAGAGGTCAAGTTGTGGTAGGATGATTTCGGCGACGAAGAGTCGGATTTGAGCTTCGTTGCTGTTAATTGTCGAGACTATTTTTTCGATATGGCACTCTTTCATGTTAAAGAGAGGAATATCGAGGCCGCCTTGGAGCTTTAGGAACAGCTTCCAGGCTTTGGTATTTTCAATGGTCATTCCGGGACCACCCCTTTGGAGTTCTTTGATTGCCTCGGCTTGGAGGCGTTCCATTTGCTGGACGATTACCTCTCTGGAAACACCCTTCTTCATATAGTATTGGAAGGTGTAGTTCATCGTGATGTAATGGTTGGCAAAAAGAGAACCTCGATTCGGTGTGTTCGCCGCGGCAAAAGGGATCGCAACAACCCCAAAGTTTTCTTCATCGAGGCCATACTTTTCTTCGCAGGTACGTGTCAGTGTATGAGACAGCAGATTGGAGATCTGCTCGCCGGCAAGGGCCAGTATGTTTTGGATCTCCGGTTCCTGCTGATCGAAGAATTTTTGACCCGAGGGGATGTGGCAGAGGTAATCGATCGCCTCCGATCGTTCTTCAAAGTTATTAAAGAAGCGTTGTACTTTCTCGGTCAATGTATTGGATTCAAAGGTAGCCTCCTTCAGGCTGTCGATCAGTTTGCTTGCCAGAACCCTCTTCATTTTGTCATGGTAGAGCTTGGTTGTGAGGACATCGCTTTCCTTGATGGGCCGGGGGTCGCACTCAATACGTGCTAAGGCACGGATTTCAGGGTCGGTGAAAAGAACTTTATAGATTTGAGAGATGACTGCGATGTCGTTACTATCGGGGCTGATCTTTTTACCCGTGCTGAAGCAAACCTCGTGGAGAACATTCAAGACGGTATCTGCTTCGTCGATGATGGGGTATCCGCTTTTCGATAAGAGGCTCATGATTTCTTGCATGAGTCGCAGCTCTTCTGACAACTCTTTTTCGGAACGATTCTTGAGAGCTTGTTCGATAAACTTCAACATCAGACATTGAATGCTCTTGCTTGTGACAATGAGGCATTCTTTATTTTTTTGAATGTTTTTTAGATCATCTAAAATCATTCGAAGAGAATGTACAGTGAAAACAGTATTTCGGTCGAAATGAAGCGCGCGAAGAGATTGCGAAAACGCGTCGAATAGAACCCGCTGTGTGTCCGAAGAGACGCTTTCAAAGAGTGCTTGTGGAACGATGAGCATCGAAATTTTTTCTCCATCGGCGCGAAGCAGTCCAAGTAGGGGAAGAAGAACCTTCGATTTGCCCGATCCCATGATCATTTCCATCACAGAATTCACTTCGCCATTTTTCAAAAAGAATCCCAGCTTCTCCACTTGCATTTCCCGCATGAGGATGTTGCCGTAGAATTCAAAAACGAGATAGGCAGGAAATTCTCTAGGATTGTAATGTCTTTTCGAAAGGAGATCAGCAGCGAGCTGTTGCACAAGATCGTGTCGTTCTTCCCCTTCTTTTCCCTTTATCTTCTCAAAGGCAGCTAACGCTCGCCTTCTTTGCTGCTCATGTGTGGCGACAAGAAGATACTTTCCAATTTTTTCATACAAGGTATTGGTCGCTTTTTCATCCAGAAGGGGATTCAATTGAATGAGCAGCTCAGGCTCCTGCTTGGCAAAACTGATCAAGAGGTCCTCCAAAGTAATGACTCTATCCCTCCTCCCTTGGAGCCTGAGTTTCTTGTTCAGCAGATCAAAACGGTTTTTTGGCTCACAATTAGCGATTTCCAAAAGCTCAATCTCCAGAGGTTTTAGATCAGTTATCCCTTCTTTCAGGATCTTCTCGATAGCGCCTATATCTTCCAGTTCATACTCTATTCGCTTCACCTTTTCACGAAAGGCGTCCAGATCCTGATTGATTCGTTCCAGTTCCTTTTTGTAGAGAGGTTCGCTATTCGTTGGATTTTTTGCTTCCTCCTTCACCCATTCCTGCAAATCATGCCCATTCGTCTCGACGATCACTTTTTCTGTGAAGCAGGTAGGGGTAAATGGCTCTATTTCTTCGAGACGATAGTCCAGTTTGATTTCTGGAATGGGTGCCGGTTCCCTATCCAATCGGAAACCCTCGGGAGTGAAATTGTGACTCTCGTTTCTGGCTTCAGAAGCCTGATACAAGGCCTCCAATTTTCCTGTATTCAATTCATCGGCTTTCTCCAAGATTTGTTTCCACCATTTCTTTTTTACTTTGTAGGAGGGAAGCTCGGGAAATTCGTTAGGATTTTCGAGAATTGTCTCGAAGAGTGCGCTCCAATGGCTGTCAGGGTCATGTTTTCCTAGAATGAAGGCGTCTTTTAACCATTTTTTCTCTTGAGGGGATGCATGTTTTACCAAATCATAGAAAGCAACAGGGGATTTTTGAAGGGAAAAGTTGATGCGGCTGATTAAAACATGATTAAAATTGATCAAGTCCCTCTTTTTGACTTTAGAAGGAAGTGTAGCATTCGATAGGAGTGTAGCAAATTTGGGAGCTGTTTCCGTTTTTTCTTTGATCACCTCCCTTTCAGGTTTGACATAACCTTTTGCATACTCCGGGTCGAGCTCTTTTGCACGAATAAAGAGTTTTACATCAAAAACCTGACGAAGAAAGTGTTTTAGAAGGAAAAGCTCTTCCTCTTTTTTTAGCTTGAGAGCTGTCGCATTGTGATAATGTGTCAAGTACTTGTCGTAAGTCAATAAGATTAAACATTCAAGATCCGAACCGATGGGAAGATTATGATCCGTCCGATTTTTCAAGATGATATAGGCCGCATCCAGTTGTAAAGCTAAACCGTCACCTGAACCGTCGCCAGTAATCTCTGGTATGTTCACAATCGTCAGCAGCGCCTCCAACTCCCCTGTTGAGTAGGGGGTCAGTTTAACCCCAAATTTCTTCATGTATTTGGCTGCCTCATCGTATTCATGCACCGCGGTTAAAATAGATGCGAGGTAGAGGTTTGCTTCCCGTCCCATTGCAAGCAGAGACCCATTGTCATCTACATCGTAAACGAGAGTGGAAAACTTGACGTTGTCTTCTGTAGCAGTTTTTCTATCTACCTGAAACAATGGCAAGAGAGATTCTTTTTTCTTTTCATCGCTCTTCAAGCTTTGTTGTGGAAGCAGAACCTTCTTCTTCCCCTGTTGATTTTCGAGAACTAAATAGTTCGAATAGGAGCCAAGGGTCGGCACATACTGCTCTGCACTCAGAAAATACCCTTCAAGCTGTTGGCAGAACATCTTGTCTCCGTCAGGGACGAATGTCAGGCCGAACCGGGGAAGCTCGACCTTGGCCAAATCTGTGCCATTGAACCACTCCTGAATATAGGAAGAGTCTTCAAAACGTTGGAAGAAACCACTTGGAAGAGAAAGTTGATTATTCGAACCGGTCTCAGTTACACTTTGTATATACCGATCTTTTACTATGGCCTCATATCTTTTTTTCCCATTCTTTGGATCAAGGATCTCGATTTTCGCAGGATTTTTAAGTGAATGCCAGTGGTGAAAATTCTGTTGCAGATAGCGACTCTTTAAGAAAGAGTTTCCCTTGTCGTTGCTAAACACCTCTCTTGGCAGAAACGTGTACCACTCACCATCTCTCTTCTGTTCAATCGTTAATTTTCCCTCTTTGAACTGGCAATATGATTGATTTCCAAATTGATCTTGCAATTCATAGATGTTGTTATCACGAAAAATTGCTTTTTTTCGGCTGTCAAAAATCTCCTTGAAATAGGGGTGCTCCCTAATAGTAAGGGGAAGATAAACCTCAGCATGCTTAGATGTTAATTGTCCGGTAAGGGGAAAGTATACTTCGCTACCATCTTGTGATTCAAAATAGGGGAACTCGCCCTCTTTCTCGATAACGTTCCACTCTTTGTCTGCAGCACCCTCATGCAGTGTCTTAAGCACTACATTGACGAGTCGAGGATCCTTTGCGAGAGCTTCTTTCATCTTGCAGCTATGGATATGCAAGGCATCGCGCACCTCTTTATTCGTCTCTGGGCATTCCCACTTCTTCGGAACCGGATTCTCATGTAAGAAGGCGGTCGACACCAGGAGATCTTCAAGATCTTTTTCCTTCAGTTCTTTCTTTCTCGATAGTGTCGAGGCAATTTCCGCATAAACCACACTTCTCTCTCCGGGCTCCAAACCATTTCGTGACAAGATCCGCCGCAACGTCTCCAAAGCCTCAGAACAGGTATGGAAAGAAAACAAACGACTCATTCGTAAGAGGAACACAGCAGCCTGTATCTCGTTCTCTGCAAGTGATTGTTCGATATGCTGACTCATGAAATGAGACAGTTTTTCCTTGATTCCGTTTTTTTCAGACCTCTCTTTGATAAATAGATTTTCTGCAAAGAACAGCAACTGAAAGAGTGCCTGGTAGTCGGGGTCGCGTAGTTTCTCAGGATGTCGATAGAAATATTCAAATGACTCAGCAATGATTAGGCGTCCACCTTGAAATAGATGACCTAATTCCTTAAAGATCTCGTCGGACAATCCAATCCGGTGATTACTTACATGATCGGCAAGCAGTTCTTTCTCCGAATGCAGCCCCCGAAAAGGAAAGTTATTACAATATTGACTATATGCCCAATGCACGAATTTTTCTAGCTTCCAGGACGACATCGGCCGGAGGTTTCTGTCATATCGTGATTCTGGAGATGTGCGCACTCTTTTTTGCTCGGGATATTGATTGAGTATTTCTCCACTGATTTCCATCAGAGAGAACGTGATCTTGCAAATTGGCCTATCCTTGTGATCTTTTTCATCACGATGCTTGAACGAAAACGTAAATTGATTGGATCCATTAGCCGGCCGACCTACCGGTTCATTATCAAGATAGAGTAAAGAAAGATGTGTATCGCGGAGGGCTTTGAACCAGCCGGGAACGTGATCGCTTGTAAAAATTCTGGCGTTCTGACGGGGCTTTTCAAGATGGACATAATCGGCAGATGCGGAAAGTTCTTCATGGATTTCAGGAAATATTTTCTCTAAACATTCTGCAAAACCAAGCAAGTTATCGTTGCAGTAGTAACCAAAGGTAATCGAGGAACTTTCATCTACGCTTTTGTGGTTATAGAAACTATAACAAAAGATGTCTTTTGGGGACGAACTGATTTTTTTGTAGAAAGTATGGAATTCTTTATTTTGATGCTCATTGGTCAGCTGACAAAAGAAATTTTTCTCCTGATAGTATGCTCTAGAGGGGTATTGAAGATTTTCCATCAATGGGTTTATGAACTCTGCTAGATCTGCTTGAAGCATAAGTAATTTATTGAGAACATACACCCGTTCCGGGTGAATGTTGTCTGACTGCGGCACCATAAAACAACTATCGAAAAAGATCTTTGATAATTTCCCAAGGTTTTCCATGTGCTTTTCAGCTTGCTCTTTGCTTTCTTCTTCGATGTTGGTCGGGAGTCTCTCAACAAAACGTAAGATGGCTAAATGAACCGCATGATATTCTCCCTTTTTATAGGCCTCTTCACATTCATGAATTACGGTTTCTATCGAAGCGTCTTCTAAAGACTCGACAAGATAGCTGCACGGCTGAATACTGATCCGATCGTCCTTTTCTTGAACCTGCTGATGCAAAGGAGTGCCTGTTATTTCATTTTCTTTCATTTGGACATTCGACCACGTCAACTTTGTTGGAAATGCGGCACTGGGGGCTTTGAGGCTTCTCTCTTTGTTATCTGCAAGCCAATTCGAGACGTGGCGTAGCTTTGTCTCAGCTTTGACGAAGTACTTTTTTCCGATCACTTGCTGTTCGTAGGCTTTGGTAATTTTGCGGCAAAGTTTAAGATAGGATTTGTTGACGAGCCTCCATTCTTCTTGAATTGGAATGGAATGATCTTTCGGTTTTTTTCGGACCTTGTCCACCAAACTTTGCAGCTTGATGTCGACGGCAAACTGTTTGTATTGATTTTTCTCCATTCGGGTCGCTAAGAATGCCATTAGCGATCTCCATGCACAGACACCTGCATTCTGAAACGACATCAGCTTTGCGCTATCGATCTCTCCTTCCATCACAGATTCAGGTTCGAGAAGCTCCTTTAACCCTTTGTAGATGTCTTTTTCATTGTATTCCGTTTTGTCAGAAGAATCGGGATAGCATAGTTTGGTTCGGAGTTCATGAATGGCCCTCAGGACATTTTCATTTAAAATGTTTTCTCTTTTGATCCCTCTCAGATCGTAATAAGGGCTTGCTTTAAGTTTGTTTCCGACAATCTCATGTATGTGATAGTTCGAGCCTCCCCCAAGGTTAAAGATGCGGAAAGTGACTCTATCACCCTCTTCAGGGATTATCTCGTAATACATTCCATGTCCGGGATTTCCGGTCCAACCACCTCCCATGAGGACCCGTTTATTCTTCTTCAGCATACTTTGGGCGACTTTCACAAAATCTTTTGACTTCATAAGCGTGTGGGCGTCTCCAATTTCTTGAAGGTCTTCATCCGTTAGGCCATAGATTGAAAGATCCTGCTTTTTGCGCCCTTCAAGAAAGGCATTTAAATAGCCCAGTGTAACATCGGACGTGTACCCCTCGAGATCTTCATTATTTGCACCAAACTCGTCTCCATGAATATGAAATAGGAGACGTGCATTCATTTTGGGAAGTTCCTTCACACTTTGAAAGTCCGGACTCTTATCGCTGCTGAGTTTTTTATCAAAATCTAAACCGAGTTTGTTTGAGATATTGATGATTTTCCGGGTGATATCGTCCGATTTTAGATTTTGATCTGCCTTCCAAATGAAGTGTTTCACGATTTTTTTGACTTTTCTGTTGTTGTACCAGTGTCCATATCGGATTCTACATCCGAGGCGAACGAAGAAAATCGCAATTTTTGCAAAAATTTGAGAGGTGATCCTGATCAGAATAAATCTTCGGTCCAGATCCTTTCTAGGGGACTCTATACACTTAATAATCCCGTCAAGATTCTTGAGATGATTGCTAATATCCATGACAATAGTTTATAGATTAGTTTCTATTATTACAATCTTTAAAATAATATTATAAAAAAATTTAGGATAATTTTAAATAAGAAATATTTTTCGTAAAAATTGTGGTTCATCCGAATAATTGGGGATCGTAAAAGAATAATTCTTACAAATTCCCAGGGGGAAATGTGTTTTCACCGAGGTAAAATTACCGAAAAATCTCACCTCTTTCACCAAGCCAGGGTTATTCCAAACTCATCAATATCAGGATGGGAAGGATAGGTAGGATAAAGATAAAGGAAATTGATGAGGCAGATACTTTAGTATTCTTAAATACTATCATCCAACCATTTATATCCTTCCCATCTTACCCATCCTGTAAATTTTTCCGGCTGTTAATCATTTCAGGAAAGATATTAGACAATATTTCTTTGGACATGTCTCCTTCTAAATAGACGAGATTTCGGGACAATTTTACCTCGATGAAAACACTATTTTATCTAGCCCGAGTTTACTAGTTATACATCTGTACTAGACGTAACCTTTTAATCCTGAACACTTCAAAAAAATTTTAGGTTGCAAATTAGGGGGGTGCACGGTAATCTAGTTGTAAGTGGATGCCCCTTTATTCTCATGCTGCTCAGCTCCTTTGATTGACCAATGCATCCCCGAATGTTCCAGAACATTTTCATTAAAAAGATTTGATAGTTTTTTTTTAATGCTTGATAACCAACATTTTGCAAATTTTTGATTTTCCAGCACCATCTTCGATGGTGCAATTATTTTTTTTACCTTACCCAGAGCTGCGCTATCGCTTGCACTGGGCTACTAT
>SDBV01005174.1_pt1 | contig 18478 bp, 12 predicted proteins | sample 2277081 | NCBI WGS metagenome assembly SDBV01 (sample SAMN10402039, study PRJNA504765) | marine sediment metagenome | isolation source: marine sediment core GS10_PC15, 223 cmbsf | place: Arctic Ocean: Southern Knipovich Ridge | collected 2010 | reverse complement strand
CGGCATGGGCGGCCGGTTGGGTGGCGGCCAGTTCGGCGGCGGCCAGTTCGGTGGAGGCCCGTTCGGAGTTCAGGACAACGGGGACGAACTCGTCGAGCTGATCCAGGCCACCATCGCCCCCTCGAGTTGGAACGTCAACGGCGGCCCGGGATCCATCCGCTACTGGCGGCCGGGCATGGCGATCGTGGTCCGCAACCGGGGCGAAGTCCAGCGCGAGATCGGCGGCCTGCTCGAGCAGTTCAACCGCATGGGCCGCTAATTCTTAGACGTGACAAAGCCTAGTGTCGGCCGTCTGCGCGGGGTATCGGGACCAGGCGAGACCCCCTGGGCGTATTGGTGGCCGGCTGAGTGGGGCTGCGGCAGGGAGGAATCGTCAACTCGACGCCGATCGGCAGCAGTTGGGGACTCGGCAGCAGGTGGCGGTTCGCCGCGTAGATCTCCAGGTGACGATCCGCCGCGCCCAGGTAACGGGCGGCCAACGAGGACAGCGAGTCGCCGTCGACGATCTTGTGCGTCTGCACGGGGGCTTCCGGCTTCGGCGCCCTGGGAAGGTCCATCTGGATCGAGGCGCCCCAACGCGACGTTTTCGGCGGTAAGCGGGCGGGATAGTCCCTCGGCAGCGCCGGCGGCGGCCGGTTCGGGTCCATCGGTTTGAGGATCGTGGGCCTCGGCTCGCTCGGCGTCTTCCTCAAACCGGGAAACGCCGAGACGGACGACTTCATCCGGCCGTCGGCTTCCTTGCTCAGCAGCGGGCCGCCGGACGGCGGCGGGTGTTTGCGCAATACCAGCCGATCGCCGGCCGCCGGCGCCGGTGCGCCCGCCCCGGGGGATTCACGCCGAAACAGCAACGCCAGCAGGATGCCGCCCAGCAACACGCTCGAAGCCACGGCGATCTTCACGCTCTGATCCATGATCGTCACCTTTTTGATCCGGATTCACCGTATTGGTGCCTGATTGCGGCTCGTCTTGTCGGTTGCCGTCCTTTTCCAATATCGGGGCGATTCGGCGCCACGTGCAGTCAACCGGTCCAAACTCCTACCCGCCATCTGCGGCGGGGTTCGCTGATGCCGAGTCTGGCGAACATTCCGCGGCCGGTCCCGAAGAGCTTGACGCCCAGGCAAGATGGAGTGATTGTGGCCGACAACTGTGGGAGGCGACTCCGTCGGCGATTGTGGGGCTGCGGGTTTTGTCGCCGTCGGAGACGCCTCCCACAATAGTTGACTTTCGACGGCCAGGCCTACTTGGCTTTCGCCGTACGGCTCATCCAGAGCAGCGCCGGGGAAGCCACGAAGATCGAGCTGTAGGTACCCACACAGACGCCGACCACCAGGGCGAACGCGAAGCCGTGGATCCCTTGGCCGCCGAAGAAGAACAAGATCAGCACGACTAGCAACGTGGTCGCCGAGGTCAGCAGCGTCCGGGCCAGCGTCTGATTGATGCTGGTGTTGATCATCTCCTCGGTCAAGCGGGGGGCCTTGCCGCGGACTTCCCGGATCCGGTCGAACACCACGATCGTGTCGTTGAGCGAATACCCGATGATCGTCAGGAAAGCAGCCAGTGCCGGCAGGCCGATTTTGAACGGGTCGATCAACAAGAATCCCAGGAAGGGGGCCACGAACGCGCTTAACGCAATCACCCCTAACGTGACCAGCACGTCGTGAACCAACGCCACCACCGCCGCCAGACCGAAGACCACCTTCTGGAAGCGGATCCAGAGGTAAGCCACGATGCACAGCAGACTGGTGATCAGGGCGACCACCGCCTTGGTCTGCGTGTCGCCGGCCACCTTGCCGCCGATCGAGTTGGAGGAAGGGAAATACGGGGTATCGGCGAGCCGCTTCTTAATCGACGCGAACACCGGCTTCGCTTTCTCCGGCGCCAGGTCGATCTTCAGGTCCCATTGGGATCCTTCGTCCGGACTGGACGCCGCAAACAGCGGGGTGTCGTCTTCCGAACCAAACTCGGTGAAGAAGATTCCTTGCAGCGTCTTGTAGCTGATCTTCTTGCCGAATTTCAACGTCGCTTCGGTCCCACCGGCAAACGGATCGACGGCCGCTTCTTCCGTCGGTTCCACGGGCGATGTCTCGGGCGGCGTTTCGGGTGATGTCTCGGGCGGCGCTTCCGGGGGCTGCGTGGCGGCCGCCGGCAGAGCTTCCTCGTCAGGCGGCGGCGGTGTTTCCGCAGCAGTGGTGTCCCCAGATTTCTCCGCAACGGGCGTTTTCGGCTCAGCGTCGGGCTGGGCGGGCGCCATTTCCGGTCCCGAGGGCGCTTCTTCGGCCACCGCCAGAACCGAATCGTCCGGCAGGTCCGTACGGGTCTGTTCCTCACCCTCCGGCTCGGCTGAGGCCTCCGGCTCGGCCGGCACCGCTTTCTGTGCGATCGGGCGAACATTCTCGGCGTTCATCGTGTTGGTGTCCAACAGGCCGAAGAACGCTACTTTGATGTCACGCTCGACCTCCTCGATGGCGGGGTTCCCCTCGGCGTCGGTTTTGGACGTGTTGACGATGAAGCGCAGGTCTTCCGCCTCGCCCTCGAGGCGGACGTCGCTGACCGCCAGGTCGGGCAGATCTTTGAGCTTGGCGCGGATCTCGGCAACTCGCTGCGGTTGCTTGAAGACCACTTCGACCGAGACCCCACCGGTGAAGTCGATATCCAACAGCCGCGGGCCTTGCAAGCCGCGCCAGACCACGCCGCTCAGGCCGATCGCGATCACGGCACAGGAGACGGCCGTGGCCAGGCGCCGCCGGCCGAGGAAATCGATCTGGGTTTTTCCCAGGATTCGCATCATCGACAGTTTGGTGATCCAGCGTCGCTTCTCGGCCACGTCGAACACGACCCTCGAGCAGAAAATAGCCGTGTACATACTCAAGGTCACGCCCAAGATCAGCGTCACGGCGAAGCCCCGGACCTGGTCCGTCCCGATGCAGTAAAGCACGACACCGGTGATCAAGGTGGTCAGATTGGCGTCGACGATGGTGGTAGTGGCCCGGCCGAACCCGTTGCGAATGGCCATCCGCAGCGCGGCCCCCTTGCCGAGTTCTTCACGAATCCTCTCGAAGATCAGCACGTTGGCGTCGACGGCAATGCCGACGGTGAGCACCAGCCCCGCCAGGCCGGGCAAGGTGAAGGCCGCCTTGACGGTGATCATGATCGCCACGATCAACAGCAGGTTGATCAGCAGGGCCCCGCAGGCGACGATTCCCGCAAAGCGGTAGTAAAACAACATGAACACCAGCACCAGCACCATCGAGGCGGCGATCGCCCATCGGCCCTTGTCGATCGTATCCTGACCGAGCCGGGGACCGGTGACCAGCTTGCTGATCGGCTTCTTGCGCAAGGCGGCCGGCAGGCTTCCGGCGTTGAGCACCTCGACCAGGTCCTTGATCTCGGTCTTGCTGAACGAGCCGGTGATCTGGCCGTTGCGGGAGATCGTGCTCCGAATCGAGGGGGCGCTATAAAGGTCGCCGTCGAGGATGACCCCCAGTTTTCGGGTGTTTTCCGGCTGGGCCGGATCGGGGAGGTTGTTTCCGGTCAGTCCGCGGAACAGGGCCCCACCCTGTCGATTGAACGTGAAATTCACGCACCTCTGCCCATGCTCGTCGTCTCCACGCGAGGCCTGCGTGAGGTATTCGCCGGTCACGTCGAAGACGTCTTTGAGCACCAGGACCTCCGGTACATCTTGTCCGTCCCGTCTTCCCATTCGCTGGGCGATTTCAGGGTAGCTGAGAATGCCCTGGACGCGCTCCCGGTCCTCCGGTTTGTCGCCCAAGCGCATGGGAACCCACCAGCCCGCCACCTTGTCGTCGATCTTGACTACGGTGCCGCCTTGCTTTTCGGCCTGTTGGATGATGTCGTTGTCTCTTAGGCTGCTGGCCAGGATGCGGAACTCCAGCGTGCCGGCCCGGCTGACGAGTTCTTCGATCCGTTTGGCCTCTTCGGGATCGATATCGGGGTTGATGGGGATGATGATTTCGATCTGCTCGGAGCCGAACTCGCGGACCGTCACCTCCTTCTGTCCGCCGGGGTTGACCCGCAACGAGATCGCGCCGATCAAGGCCTCCATGTCGGGGTGGATCACCTTGCCGCTGTCGTCCTTCGGTAGTTTCTGCTGGTCCACCTCGTAGACCAGAATCACGCCCCCGCTGAGATCGATTCCCAGTTTGGGTGGCGCCCCGATGGGCGGGACCAGCACGACGCCGCAAGCAATGCTGCACAGAATCAGGCCCATCTTCCAGCCGTGATCGGGCATGCGGAACTTCCGCGACAGGTAGCCGCCCAAGATAAACGGCACCGTCAAAATGCCCACAACCATTAACAGAACAACGTACCAGGCCATGAGAAAACGTCCCTACGCTTTTTTAGGTGAATTGCTCGACGACTCGTCTTCCAGCACTTGGATGATCGAGCTGAGCGTGACACGGAGTTTGGTGTTGCTGGCTTCGTCGACCTTGATGGTGACCTCGTTGGCCTCGGCGTGGACGTTGGCCACCACGCCGAAGATCCCGCCGGCCGCAATCACCCGATCGTTCTTCTTCAAGGCGCCCAGCATCGCCTCTCGCCGGGCCTGCTCCTTCCGCTGCGGGCGGATCATCAGCCAGTAGAAGAGGAAAACGATCGGCAGCATCCAAAACAGCATGTCGCGCAAGCCGCCTCCGACAGGTTGAGCTGGACCTCCGTTTCCGTCGGCTGCCAGCAGCGCCAGATGGGTCCAGAATGTTGACGTCACAGCGATCTCCACGTTCTCGAATCGGCCGTCGCCCCTCGACGCGGCATACTGCACGAAACGGTTGCGACGGCCATACGAACGACCCGGCCGTTACCCGCTGCCGAACTACTGCCGCAACTTCGTAGCCCTGTAGAATAAACTGTAGCGTCGCAGCGGGCAAGGGGAGCAAGAAAAGCTGAATTCTCAACGGGAGGATGTGATTCCAAGAGGAAAACATCTGATGCGCCGATGGGCAGCCCCGAAGGGGCGATAGCCAATAGCCCAGGGCGTTAGCCCTGGGACCGGGAATCCGCGGCGTACCAGGGCCCCGTAGGGGCGGCAGAAACGGCGTGCCCGGCTCTTCTGTCGCCCCTTCGGGGCTGGAGGTGTCGCTGTGTCCCATTTCCAGGGGCTTACGCCGCCTAGCTATCAACTGTCGCCCCTTCGGGGCAGCGGTGCCCCAGTGTCTGCGGACTGGGGCTTCGCTGCGCTCAGCCGCCAGCCACCCGCCGCGGCCAAGCGCCGCCGCGCGGGGTATGCTAACCACCCCCACACCTCCAGCCGGTCAGCTTCTCTTGGTGAAACGTCTCGAAACGGTCCGCTTCGATCGCCGCTCGGGCGTCGGCCAACAGCCGCTGATAGTACGTCAGGTTGTGGATCGAGAGCAGAATCGGCCCGAGCATCTCGCGGGCCATGAAAAGGTGCCGAATGTATCCCCGGCTCCTCCGGCAGGCCGGACACGGACACCCGTCCTGGATGGGGCTTCGGTCCCGCTCGTATTGGAGGTTCCGCAGGCGTAACGGCCCTTCGTCGGCAAAGGCCATGGCGTTGCGGCCGTTTCGGGTGGGCATCACGCAGTCGAATAGGTCGATGCCGCGGCGGATCGCCTCCAAAAGATCCTCCGGACGGCCGACGCCCATCAGGTACCGGGGCCGGTCGGCGGGCAACTGCGGCACGGTCGCCTCGAGCGCCTCGACCATCTCGGCCGGCTCTTCCCCGACGCTCAGCCCCCCGACGGCGTATCCGGCGAAATCCATCTCCACTAATTGCTGGGCGCACTGGACCCGAAGCTGTGGATCGAGACCGCCTTGGACGATCGCAAACAGGGCCTGGTCGTCCCGTGTGGCGGCGTCGCGGCAGCGTCGGGCCCAGCGCACGGTCCGTTGGCTCGCCTGGCGGACCACCTCCGGCCGGTTGGGCAGGCCGACCACGTGGTCCAGCACCATGGCCACGTCGCTACCGAGAGCTTCCTGGATCTCGACGGCCCGTTCGGGCGACATCTGAAGCAGCCGCCCGTCGATGTGGGAGCGAAAGACGGCCTGCCGCTCGCTGATTTCGGTGCGATGGGCCAGGCTGAAGAGTTGGAACCCGCCGCTGTCGGTCAGGATCGGCCCGTCCCATCCGGTGAAACGGTGGATTCCGCCCAAGGCCTCGACGACGTTTTCCCCGGGCCGGAGCGTGAGGTGATAGGTATTGCCCAGCACGATCTGCGTCCCGGTGCCGCGGATCTGCTCGATTTCCAGCCCCTTGACGGTCCCGGCCGTCCCCACCGGCATGAACGCCGGCATCTCGATCACGCCATGCGGCGTACGATACCTGCTCCGCCGCGCCGCCGAGCCGGCGTCGGTATGAACCAGTTCGAAGGAAAAGGGGGTGGGCGTCATGGTGATGGGAGCTATTGCTGAGAGGTTGTGAATTCTTTGGAGTGCGGTGACTTGTCACCGCTTTCTTTCTCCCGACGATTCGCAGTAGCCAGGGCCATTCATCGGGCAAAACGGTCGGAAAAGGAAAGCGGTGACAAGTCACCGCACTCCAAATCTATTTCTTCACAACCTCTGAGCAGTCGTGTGGAAACAAGATCCCCTACCGCAACTCGGCCCCATGGGCCTCGCCGCAGGCGGCCACGATCTTCTCGCGGATCTGGTCGGCCTGCTGGTGCGTCATGGTGCCTTGCTTGGAGCGCAAGGCGATCATCAACAGGAGGCTTTTCTTGCCCTGGCCCAGCCGCTGGGGATCGCGGTACGTGTCGAGGTAGCGAAGCTCTTCGAGGAACTCGCCGCAGTGGGTCCGAACCGTGGCGGCCACCGCCGCCCAGCGAATCCTCTCGTCCACCACCAGGTTCAAGTCGCGAGTCACCGCCGGGTAGGGCGCCTGGGGGGCGTGCTGCGGCACGAGTTGGGCCGACCGGACCAACCGCGACAACTTCACTTCGGCTACGACCGTCGGCCCACGGAGTTCGAACCGCTTCAGGCCCTCCTCGCCCACCCGGCCCACGAAGCCGAACACGTCGCCGTCGAGATGCAGCCGGCACGACTGGCCCGGGTCGAACAAGGGTTGACCGGCATCGGTGGCCTCCAGCTCGGCCGCCGGATTCAAGGTGGCCACGATCGCCTCGATCACGCCTTTGAGCTCCCGGAAATCACGGCCGCTGGTAATCCCCAGCATCACCTCTTCCGCCGGCAGCTTATTGCCCCGCGGCAGGTAGGCCCGGGCGATCTCGAACAGCTCGATGTCCGGATTGGCCAAGGCCTCGTTGGTCCGCCGGGCGGCCAACAGGCTCGCAACCAGGCTCGTCCTCAGAAGGTCGGCGCCGCGCAGCACCGGGGTAAGGCTCCGCAGCGGCTGGACGTCGGTCCAGGGGCTGAACACGCCGGAGGTCGGCTCGTCGACCACGCTGTAGGTGATCGCCTCGTCGAATCCCGCCGACGTCAGCACCTGGCGGACCTTCTGAACCACCCGATCTTCCCGCGTGCGGGTCGAGGCCACCATCGGCACGCCGACGTCTTCGGGAATCTTGTCGTAGCCGTGGATGCGGGCGACCTCCTCGACCAGGTCGATTTCGCGGGTCAGGTCGCGTCGCCAACTGGGCGGCACGACCGTGATGCTCTGAGCGTCCACCTTGGCCTCGACGTTGCCCAGTTCGGTGAGGATCTCGCAAGCCCTCTGGGCCGGCACGTCGACGCCGAGGATCCGTTTCAGTTGGGCGAACCGCAGCACGATCGGCTCTCGCTTGGCCACCGGCGGGCCGACGTCGACCACGCCTTGGGCCAGCTCGCCGCCGGCCAACTCCAGGATCAACTGGCAGCATCGCCGACTGGCCCCATCGATGCCTTCCGGGTCGACGCGTCGCTCGAAGCGATACGAGGAATCGCTGTGCAGGTTCAACGCCCGGGCGGTGGTGCGGATCGAGACGGGATCGAACTCGGCCGCTTCGATGAGAATTTCGGTGGTGGCGTCGGAGATTTCGGTCTGGGCGCCGCCCATCACGCCGCCGATGGCCACCGAATCGGCGGCGTCGGCGATCATGCACATCTCGCTTTGAAGCTTGTACGTCTTGTGGTCGATGGCCTCGATGGTCTCGCCCGGCCGCGGCCGGCGGACGATGATCTCGGCCCCCTCGAGCCGGGCGAAGTCGAAGGTGTGCAACGGCTGGCCGCACTCCATCAACACGTAGTTGCTGATGTCGACCACGTTATTGATCGGCGTGATCCCCACCGCATTCAGCCGCCGGGCCATCCATGGCGGGCTGGGACCGATCTTCACGCCGCGGATCACCCGGGCGGTGTAGCGGAAACAGAGGTCCGGGCAATCGATCCGCACCTTGACCAGCTCGTCGACCGGCGTGTGGCCCTCGGCCGGTTCGGCGGCCGGCTTCTTCAACTCGGTCCCCCACAGCACCGCCACTTCCCGGGCCACGCCGATGTGCCCCAGGCAGTCGGGCCGGTTGCTGGTCACCTCCAGGTCGATCGCCAAATCACCATCGACCTCCTCGGTCCCTTCGTGATTCAGCCCCGACATCATCAGCCGCCGCTCCAACTCCGCCAGCGGCATATCCAGCGGCACGTACTGCTTCAGCCAGTTCCAGGAGACGAGCATGGTCAGGGATCAGGGGTCAGTGTTGAAGGGAGTAGGACAGAATAACGAAATGTCAGTGGTTGACAAATACCCGATGGCCGGCGGCTGATTCAGCCATTACTTCTCCGAGCCAACTTCGGAAGCGATTTGGCGCACCTCGTCGCCGGTCAGGTCAAATAGGTGGTACACGCGGTCGTTCAATTCGCATCGGGCGTCTTCGATCTCGCGGAGGATCGACGCGAGGTTCCCGGTTTGTTCGGTCAGATAGCCGTCCCATTGCTCACGCTGGGCCGGCGTGAACTTCCGCTTGGCGAACTTCTCGACTTCGCCGAGCAGCTTGCCAACAGGCACCGATTCGAACCGCTCGATCTTCCGCGGCACCGAGACCAACTCGGGCGCCGTGGGCAACAACGACGCCGGCGCGAGGTCGACGACCAGCCGCCGGCATACACTCCGCCGCAGCATCGCTTCCTGCTCGCACAGGTCGGCCAGCTTCCGCGCGAGACCGGCCACCGGCTTGGTGCTCCGAGTTTTCGGTATCGGCAGCGGTGCGATGAATTGCTTATTGGCCGAATGGTAGCCGCCGCGGAAGAACTTTGCTGTTTTGCGCCATGTGAAGTCGAGCGCTTGCGAATTGATGGCTCCCAACAGATACCAAGGGTTCCATTCCGACTTGGGGAGCACGCCGCCGACATCCACATTGTCGATCGCCATTGTGCCTTTGAAATCATTTGCGGCAAACAGGCTTCTCAGGAGACGTGGCACAAGTAGTTTGGGTAGTTCCTGTTTATCCAAGCTCTTTGGATAGACATAGCCGTACCACCCGTCGTGGTCCATCTTTCCACGCTCGCGCCCGCGCAGGGCTTTTTCGTTTTCGCCCAGGTACTGCCAGCAGCGCCGAAACCGCTTCATCTCCTGCGGCGTGTAGAGGCGGCATTGCTCCTCAGTCACAAGGTACGGGAACAGCAGGTACTTGTCGGTCGGCGGCGTGCCGAAGGGGATAGCGTTCTCGCCCGAGACGAGCGGCTTCATGACCTCGTCTTCGATTTCCACGTCGCCCCCCAGAGCCTTGGAGTAATAGCGTCCCGGGCCGAGCTTGATGAGGTGATAAACGGCATCGGCGCTGGTAACCAACCCTTGGAATATATGACTTGACGCCTCGGCGAGCGTGACGCTCCGCTGGCGCATCTTGTCGATGAGTTTCCGATCTGCCTCGCCCAACAGGGCCCAAGCCCCCTGCCCCAAGCCGGCGTACGTGACGGGCCGGAAGTCGAGCTTCGCCAAATCGCCCGTGGGGGCGTCGGCGGTTTCAATGGCCTTCCGTGGCTGGCCGGAAAAGAACTGCAGCCCAGTATAGGTGGTCGCGTCGTCAAACACCTGGTGGCTCTTGAAATCGACGAACCGTTCGAGCGACTGCTTCTCGGCCAACAGTTCCCTCAATCCGCGGCCATATTCGTTGTACAGCCAGACGTTCGGCGCGATCAGCCCCATCCGTCCGTCCGGCTTGAGCAGTTCGAGCCCACGTTCGATGAACGGCAGGTACATGTCGAAATTGCCGGTCTGGGCGGAGCGGAAGCGCTCGACGAGGAACGCGGCGACTCGCGGCTCGCGGCGGCGGAAGTTTTGGAGCTTGATGTAGGGTGGATTGCTGATGACGCAATCGAACTTGCCCTCGGCGAACACCTGGGGAAATCCGTCTTGCCAGCCAAACGCCCGCGGATCGACTTGCGGATCATCGACCAGGCTGTTGCCACAGCGGATGTTCTCCGAGAGGTCGGCCAACGTCCGCCCGCGCTGGGCGGTCCGGATCCACAGTGCCAGCCGCGTGATTTGAACTCCCTCTTCCAGCAGATCGACGCCGAAGAGGTTTTCCCGGAGGATTGTGTCCTTGACTTTCTGCGGCGGCCAGCCTTTGAGTTTCATGCCGCGCGACTGGAGGTCGTCGAGGATGTCGCTGTAGACGGCTTCGAGGTACTCCAGCGCCTGGATAAGAAAGGCCCCGCTTCCGCAGGCGGGATCGCAGACGCGGAAGGCTAAGAGCGCCGCCAGCCGCGCCTGCTGGTATTGCGACCAGCGCTTTAGCTCGGCTTTTTCCGGCTCGACGTCGGGATCCAAGCCGAACTCGGCCGCCACCGCGGCGAATCGCGCTTGCAAGCACCGGCCTAGCGTGTGCTCGACGATGTAGCGCGTGATGTGCCGGGGCGTGTAGTAGACACCGGTCCGCTTTCGTTTTCCCGAGACCTTCTTCGGGGGCGCGAGCATCGCTTCGGGATCGGCGCGAACGTTCTCCAGGTCGGAAATCGATTGCTCGAACAGGTGGCCGAGAACGTCCACGTTCACTTCGTCGTGGAAGTCGTACTCGCCGATCTCCCGAAAGAAGTTCGTCCAGTCATCGTCAAGCTCCAAGTTGTCAACTTCGTCGTCGTGTTTGAACAATCCGCCGTTGAACGCGCTGACATCGAATCTCTTATTCCCCTCGTCGATGCTTCGGAACAACTGCCGGAATCTCTGCCAACGCGGATTCGTGGCCAGCGAGAAAGCCCCCACCTCGCGCCACGCGGCATCGATCGACTTGGTAGGAAGCAGGTCTCGGTCTTCGCAGAACGCGATGAAGATGATGCGGTCCAACAGCACCTGGGCGATGTGGATCGCCGCGTCGACGGTCTTGTTGTGGGGTGGCTGACGCAAATGACGAATCAGTGCCATCCGCTGGTCTTGATAGCGGCGGTACAGTTCTCGGCCCACTTCTCGCTGACGCTCGTCGGTCTCCTGCAGCAGGACTTCAGCCCGCGGACGCTCGCCCAAGAGTCCCGGGAGCAGCCCCCCTCGGGCAAACAGGCAATAGAACTCCCGGAACCGCTTCTCGTCGCGCAGCTCCTGAAGGGTGAATTGCTCGAAGGTGCGCGGCGTCTTGTCCCGGTGGTACAGCCGAAAGCTCACGTAGTTGCAGACAATCCCCCACGGGCATTCCGGCACCACGTTCAAATAATCCCAGCATTGCTGCACCGCGGTTCGGCCCCGGGAGCGATCGCGGTCGACATTGACGGTGGGCCCCTTCAACTCCATCAGCACCAGCGGCGGACCTTTCGTCTGATCGTCGAACAGCCCGATCGCGGCGTCTGCCTCACCACCCGGCACCTGGTATTTCTGCCAAACGTTCCATTGAGCCTTGTTCTCCGAAAAGAGCGTAAAGCCGAGTGCCTTGGAGAATACGCCCGTCAGAAACTCCCCTTCGAGGTTCGTCTCCTTCATTCGGCGGAGCTTGCCGCTGTCCTCCAAATCCGCCCACCTGACGAGGATCTCATGGGCTTCTTTCTGCTGTTGATCCCGCAGTCGAAGGTCGGCGGCGGCCGATTCGAGGAATTTCGGCAGAATCAGCCGGTCGCGAGGTCCGCCGTCGCCGTGCCGGGCCCCGTCGAGTTCGGGAAACAGTTTCTGCTGCCGGGCAGTCACCGGTGCGTCACCCCATTATGGCGATTTTCAAGAAACGGGATACCAACAGACTAGCTTCTACCAAATCTGGCGTTCCATGACAAAGGTGCTTCCCACGCGTCGTCGTGCAGTTGCCGCGCTAAAACTGGTGCAAGAACCGCACGTCGTTCTTGAAAAACTCGCGGATATCGGTGATCCCGTGTCGTCGGGCGCAGATCCGCTCGATGCCCAGACCGAAAGCGAATCCGGTCACTTCCTCGGGATCGTAGCCGACTGAGCGAAGTACGTTGGGATCGACCATGCCGGCGCCGCCCATCTCGATCCAACCGCCTTGCCAACTCATGTCCATCTCCACGCTGGGCTCGGTGAACGGGAAAAAGGACGGGCGGAAGCGGATGTGGACGTCGCCGCCGAAGTAGCTCATGCCGAACAGCCGCAGCACGCTTTTTAAGTCGGCCATGGTGACCTGCCGATCGACCAACAGGCCCTCGATCTGATGGAACATCGGCACGTGGGTGGCATCGGGCGTGTCCGGACGGTAGACCCGACCCAGCGAGATGATTCGCACCGGCGGGGCCGTCTTCTCCATCACTCGGATCTGCACGGTGCTGGTCTGGCTCCGCAGCAGCCACGTCTTGCCGGCGTTGTTTTTCCCGGCCGCCTTTTGGGCCGTGGCCAGGTAGAAGTTGTCCAGCGGATCGCGGGCCGGGTGTTCGGCGGGGATGTTCAGGGCCTCGAAGTTGTGCCACGGGTCCTCCACCTCGGGACCCTCGGCCACGGTGAACCCCAGCCGGCCCATGATGTCCTTGAGTTCCTCGATCGTCTGCGTGATCGGATGCAGATGGCCCAAGCGGGGCCGCACGCCGGGGACCGTGGGATCGTACTGAACCTCAACGCGAGTTGCGACGCCAAGGTGATCGGCGACCCGTATCTCGTGCGTCCGAGGAGCCAGCCGCTCTGCTGCGGCTTTACGAGCGGCGTCGACCGCCTTCTTTGTCTCGTTGAACCGCTTGCCGGCGGCCGGTTTGTCGGGGCGATCGACTTGGCCCAGCCCTTTCTGGACGCCCTTCAATCGGCCGCTCTTGGCCCCTAGGAACTTGATCCGGGCGGCTTCCAGCGTCTCGGCGTCGGCGGCCGCATCGAAGGCCGCCACCGCCTCTTTCGCCAGTGCATCCAGTTCCGCCAGGAAGTCAGCCAGGGCCATGAGATTCTTACTTTGGGTCGCGTGATTCCCGGCGAAACAGGCCGTTTAGCCGCCGCGGCCACGCGGCGTGATTTCCCGGCGTGGCCGCCGGGGGCTAAACAGGCGAAATTCACCCCGTCACACCCTGCAATTCAGGCTGCCGCCGCCGGCAGGGCCTGCTTGGCCAGCTCGACCACTTGATCGAAGGCCTCCGGGTCGTTGACGGCCATATCGGCCAGGATTTTGCGGTCCAATTCGATCTGGGCCTTACCCAGTCCGTAAATGAACTCGCTGTAGCGCAGCCCGCGCTGGCGGACCGCGGCGTTGATGCGGATGATCCACAGCTTGCGGAACTCGCGCCGGCGGACCCGGCGATCGCGATAGGCGTAGGCCTCGGCCCGCAGCAGGGTTTCCTTGACGGTTCGCAACAGGTGGTTGCGACCGCCCCGATACCCCTTCGCCTTGCGAAAGAGGCGGTTTTTGGCCTTATTTCGGGCCGCACCTTTGGTGGTTCTCATGGGGAGTCCTTCAACTACCGGCGGGATCCAGGCCCTCCCCATTTCAGGGGAGCGTTATCCTGCCCGTCCCGCGATCTTCCTTCAATAACGGTCAATAACTAATAACTGTTGCCGGCCAGGGCCTTGCGAATCCGCTTGGCCTCGAGTTCGTCGACCGACTCGGTGCCGCGGAGGTTGCGCTTTCGCTTATGGGTCATCCGCGCCGCCAGGTGGCTGGTTCCGCTTTGACGGTGCCGCGCCTTCCCCGTGCCGGTCAGCCGGAAACGCTTCTTCGTCCCTTTGTGGGTCTTCTGTTTGGGCATGGTCCGCCTACTGCTTCTTCTTAATGTTCGGTCGCCAATAGCAAGACCCGTAATTATAAACGCTTCTTCGGACTGAAAAAAGGGGGGTTGGCGAAGAATTCCGTGAAAAAGACTCCCGTCCCCGACGTTTGGAGATGAACCAAAAAAAACGGCGGGCCTGCGGCAGACCCGCCGTCTCCAGTCGTCCCAGCCCCCTCGACAACGGGCCGCACTTCTTCGCCTTGGGCGTATGTGCCGACCTCAGGTCGTCGGGGGAGCCGGTGCCGGAGGTGGATCGGTGGTACTGGGCGTCGCCGGCGCCGAGAAGAAGATGGCCCCGGGGCCTGCCCCGGCCGCGTCGGCTCCCCCCTGAATGTTCTCGAAAAGGCTGGTGCTCGCGCCGCTGCCGCTGTTGCCGAACAGGTCCGTACCGGTGCCGCCCGCCGTGCGATTGCCGCCGAACAGAGTGGCGCCGGTGCTGCCCACGCCGCCGAAGAGACTCAGCCTCATGTTGTGGGCGGCTTCGGCGATCATCTGCTCGGGTGGCACGGGTGACGCGATGTTGTCCGCCGCGTACAGATCGAGCGAACCGTCGTCCGCCATGGCGATCACGTGGGTTCCTTTGTAGATCTTCTTCTGACGGATCGACCCGTCGCCGCTGTCGAAGCGGACGATCAACGGATACTTGTCCGTATGGTCTTTGCTCGCTCCCGCGGCCACCGAGTGCCGTTGATTGTTGACCACATAGTGGAAATCAAACGGGTTTTGGCTGTTGTCGACGGTTACTCTCGATACGTGCTTGTACAGGGTCCAGCCGTTTTCGGTGGAGACAAACTTGTAGGTGCCTTCGCGCAGCGTGTGTCGGGCCGTTTCCTGCGAATTACCCCGGTCGAAGGTAACCGACCAGCTTCGCCCGACCTGGAGCGTCTGCGAGTAGTTCGGCCCCATCGAGTACGACTTGCCGTTGACGTGGTAGTTCGCCTCGTCGTCGCCGTGATTCAGCAAGACGACTCCTTCGGTGATCATCTTGCTGGCCGACTCGGGCAGGGGGGAGCCGTCCGGCACGGGCATTCCCATCGCCTGGGCCAGACTGCCGGTGCCGTAGCAGATCGAGTCCATCTGGGCGGCGGTTCCGATCAGCACGGCCCCGTTGCCCAACGCAACGACTGTGCCGGGCGTTAGGCCGGGAATCCACACCATCTGCACGTTGCCGCCCGACGTCGCGTTGCTGCCCGGATTGGCCGTATTCAACAAGCTCATCAATTGGCTGTTGGCCCCCAACTGCAAGAGCAGGTCCTCCGCCTGGGCCATGGCCGCGGGTGGATAGTATGGCCCCAGTGCGGCGTGTAGCTGTTTCAGGCCCCCAGCGGTGAGCGATCCGCCGTTGGCCTTGTCCCGGGCGTAGACCAGCGCACCGAACGCGGTGGCGTGCCGGCCGAGTTGCTTGGCCAAATTGGTGGCCTTGTCGGCCGGCTTGAGCACGAACTGCAAGGTGGCCTGGTCGCCCTGCTTGATGGCCTGGTAGATCTGCATCTTTTCCTGCGGCGTGTAGCCGGAGAGCTGGTTGATCTGGTCGGCCAAGGCCTTGTCGTTGGGTAGCCGGCTGGCCAGGCGGTTGATGATCTGGTGGTTCTTTTGCGCCGTCTGGTTCTTCCAGTCGGTGATCTCCGCCGCCGAGACCTTCTTGCCGGTCAACGACAGGCCCTTGTTCTTCTCGGGATCAATGCGGACGATTTCCTTCTTCTTCTCGACTTGCTTGTTCGGCGTCGGCCGGACGTTCGCTTGCGTGGGCCGTTGCGTGGGCCGTTGCGTGTAGCCCTGTGAGTAGCCGCTGTGCTGCGGATAATAGTAGCTGTTGCTGTGCTGGCGAGAATGCTGTTGATGGCCTTGGCCCCAACCACTGTGCCCTGAATTGTGGGAGCCCGAACCGCCGTGTCCTGAGTTGTGGGAGCCCCAACCGCCGCCGTGGCCCGAGTTGTGAGAGCCCCAGCCGCCGCCGTGGCCCGAATCGTGAGAGCCCCAACCGCCGCCGTGGGCGTGATTACCGGCCTCAATGGCCCCTCCGATGATACCGAGGATTCCTGAGGCGATTTGTGCGCCGTCGGACCCATGGCCCGCCCGGGCGCGGCCGGTCATCGCCAGGGTCACTGCGCCGGCCAGAAGGATCGCGGTAAACTTTGTCCGTTTCATGACGTTCTCCTTGATGGAAAGAATTGGGTGAGAGCTGCCGGTTTTCGCCTCAGACGCGGCCACGTTTTCACGGCTCGCACTCGTCTCATGGCCATCGACGGCCGCCACCCGACACGCCGAGACGGTTTTTCTCGAATTTCCGGAGACCACGATCCCATCCAGGCAAACGGGCTGCCGTGCGCCCCGTGGTGACTAATCGCCACCCACTCCCGATAGGGGTGACCGCTTCTCGAACCGCCATTGCTTACGAGATCCGAGCGACCGCGCGGCAGATTTTTTGGGCCAATCGCCAGGGCGGCGTCCGGGGGCCCTTCCACTAGACCGCGGTTTGCAGTATCATGAGGGTTGGAATCTTCGGGAGGCTGCCAAAGCTGTTTGACAGCGATTGGGAAATTTGGTATATTCCGAGGTTGTCTAGTCTTGTGACGATTTTGGACTGTTCAGGAGGGCATGTTTCATGCATATCAGAAGAATCTCTCCACAATCGGGCCGCGGCGCGCGGCGATCCGGCTTTACGCTGGTCGAACTGCTGGTGGTGATCGCGATCATCGGAATTTTGATCGCGTTGCTGTTGCCGGCGATCCAGTCGGCCCGGGCGGCCGCCCGGCGAGTCTCCTGCCTGAACAAGTTGAAGCAGATCGGCTTGGCGCTTCAGAATCACCATGAGGCACACACCTCCTTCCCACCGGGCTGCCCGTGGTATTCAGGGCTTTCCGAAGCTTATGAGGCCAGCGGCAGTGGCGGCAACGGCCGCGACCTGGTCGCCGGTCCCAATTGGCTGTGCAACATCCTCGGTTTTATGGAAGAGGATTATCTGCACGGTGGCGTGCAAGAGTGCGCGGAAAAAGAGAATTACGTGGCCGATGACGTGGAACACTACCCCAGTGACAACAATGGCGTCGGTTCGACCACCCCGAACGTCTTGCTCTGCCCCAGTGCCTCGGTGATGACCATCGTTCTTGGGCAAGACCAGTTGGACGGACGATTCGGCGCCCAGGGTCAGAACTCGGGTGGGTGGGGATACGACCATCTGGCCAAAGGCAACTACGCGGCCTGCTACGGCTCGGGTACCTACAGAAATGCCGTGGATGACAGCCCGCCTCCGTATGCCGTTTCCGCAGGCTTCATCAGCGCCCAGGGGGCTTTCCGCGTCGAACTAGTGGAGCACATCCCTTTCCCGGCACCGGGAAAGTTCAAGTTAGCCAACAATCGAGGCAGAAAGATCGACAAAGACATTCCGGACGGCAGCTCAAAGACGCTGGCGGTCAGCGAGGTCATCGGCTACGACCACTGGCAAGACCTTCGCGGCGCCTGGGTGGCCTACTCGATGGGAGCGGCCGCTTTTTCGACTTACTGGGAGCCGAACGCCATCGGAGAGGACCGCCTCACCGGGCAGCCCAGGCATGACGTAATCGGAGGAACCGGCCAAGAGGGGTGCTATAGAGGTATTGAGCCAGCCGACAGACTCTTTTGCACTCCCCCCGGCCAAGTCGGGGAAACCTATGCGGCGGCTCGCAGCGACCATCCCGGCGGTGTCAACGCCGTCATGTGCGACGCTTCCGGCCACTTCTTCAACGATGATATCGACATCGACGTGTGGCACGCCTTGGGAACTCGCATGGGCGGCCAGTTTGAGGCCGCCTGGGACCTCGAGGCGCGATAACTGGCCGCCGTCCGGAGGATTCACGTCAACTGACGAGGAGTGGTTTCTATGCTGCGTTGGGTGCGAGCAAATGTCTGTGTGTTTGACGCTTTTGGCGCCGTAGCGTTGTTGCTGCTGGCGACGCTGGCCGGATGTGGAGGCTCAAGCAATCTCGAGTTGAACGACGCGGTACGCATCGGCATCGTCGTCTCCAACGTGAGCGAAGCGGTTACGTCCCCCGCAGCGGAGAGATTTGAGAGGCTCTTCGCCGAAGGGGTTGCGCCGCCGGTTGCCGAGCGTGCGAAGTATGGCCCCCCGTTGCAGTTCAACGTCGAGGGCGAGCCGGAAGTATCCGGCGATTCGGCGACGTTCAGCGTCAAGGTTGTTCGCGACGAACCCAACGCGGCGGAACCGGTAGCCGTCGGTCAGGTGGAGTGGACCGCCGTGAAGGTCGGCGACCAGTGGAAGCTCAAGACCGCCCCGCTGCCCTGACGCCTGGGCCGATTACTTTGGCGCCACCGTGCAGGTCAACCGCCGTCCGTGCTGGGCGGGGGGTGATTCGATCTTGGCCAGCCCCTCGAGTTGATCGAGAATGCCGTTGATCACGCGGCGGCCTTCCTCGACGTGGGCCATCTCTCGGCCCCGGAAAATCACGGTCACGATGACCTTGTC
>SDBV01005173.1_pt1 | contig 18478 bp, 20 predicted proteins | sample 2277081 | NCBI WGS metagenome assembly SDBV01 (sample SAMN10402039, study PRJNA504765) | marine sediment metagenome | isolation source: marine sediment core GS10_PC15, 223 cmbsf | place: Arctic Ocean: Southern Knipovich Ridge | collected 2010 | reverse complement strand
CAAAAAGATGGACCGCGGATATCTTCCTTTTACCCCTTGGCCCCGGTTTGATTTCTTTATTCTGTTTGGTTACAGGCTCTACTCTTGGAATAAAATCCTCTTTTTTTATATCCTTTTCCACAGGTTCCTTTTGCTTTTTTAAAACAGCAGTTTTGTGCGGTTCTTCTTTTTTTATCTTAGAAGCTGTCTTTTTAGTAGTTTTATTGGAAGTTTTTGCCGCAGTCCTGGAAGGCTCTCTAATATTATCCTGCGCGGTTTTTTTAAGCTCTTCCAGTATATCTATAAGATTATCACATTCTTCTCTTGTCGCGGCATCTGCTGAGCTTATTCCGCCGCCATAAACGACTGCATGCTGGCGTACTATTAGCACAAGACTTGTAATAGTTTTCTTTGTGAAAGCCATATAATACCTTTAATCTAAGATTATTCCTCTATTGGTATAATCATATCCAGATGGATTTCTTCGAACTGTTTTTTTAAAGATTCTGAAATTCCCTTTATTTTCATCTGTCCGCCGAGTTTATCAAAGTGTTTATAGAATTTAAGCAGTTTTCCTATACCAGCACTTGTGATTGTCGGTACTTCACTCAAGTCGAATAAAGAGTTTTTTAAAGAAGAATCTCCTGATATTTCTACAAATTTATTTGACAGTTCAGAGCCCCCTTCTGTATCTACTGCGCCTACTATCTTAATATTTATACAGTTTTCTTCAATAAGAATATCAATATCCATATAATTCTCCTCATTTTACTTTGTATTCAAATTTTGTTTCACTTATCCAGAAATTTATTGCATCAAAAACCTGATCACTTCTTTTTTCCGAAAATATGTCATGAAGCATCCTTGGAAAGGATTTTATTTGCTTGTTTTCGCATTTAATAACATTATAAAAATTTTCCACTGCTTCCTGAGTTGATATTTTATCAAATTCGCCTGTAAGGAAAAGAAGCTTTAGTTTTGTAAGGTCGTTTTCTTTAGTCTTTTCTGCTGCTTCTTTTACAAGGTTCAATAACCGCGAAGACACAGACTTTAAAACGAGTTTATCATTTTTTAATGTATCTATTCTTTCCTGTTCTGATGCAAAGTAATCATGAGAGATCTCCAGCATGGAATTGTTCTTTTTTATAGATTCGAAAAGGGGAGAGGCAAGAATAGGAGAGGCTAGTATTGTTCTTACAATGTTTTCCGGATATCTTATTGAATAAGCTAATGCAACATTTGCTCCAAGAGAGTGTCCAAGATATATGATTTCCCTATAACCTTCTATTCCCTTAATTAAGCGCCTGAACGATTCAAGGTCATCTAAATATTTACTAAAGTCATCAATATCGCCTTTCTTACCTATACTTTTGCCAAATCCGGGCAGGTCCAGAGCATAAACTTTTATATCATTCGCGATAAGATTATTTACAAGGTTTGGGTAACAACCTGAATGCAAACATAATCCGTGAATAAGGATTAATATTGTATTATAGCTTTTACTTGAGTCTTCCCAGCATTGATAAAACAGCTTTTCATCTCTATTATTTATAAAGTATTTGCCTATATGATTCATAGTATTATCCTTTTCTTATTGGAAATATCCTGTCTAAATGAATCTCCAGGAATTGTTCATACAGACTGTCAGATATACCATCTATTTCCATAGAACCTCCGTGAGAATCGATGTATTTGAAAAAGTTTAATATTTTACCTATTCCGGATGATGTGGTTGTTTTTACTGTTGTAAGGTCAAAAATAACTTTCTTTACATCACCCATTTCCATAATTTCCTGAAATTTCACAGAGAGCTGCTGGCCGCCGTCTGTGTCTATGTTCCCATCTATTAAAATCTTAACAGTATCCTGTTTTTTTTCCAGTTCAATATCCATACAATATCCTCCTGTATTATGGCGCCGAAATATTCCGGTTCGACTGCATATTTTGATTCTGGCTGTAAATAACAGCCAGCTTACAGATTTTTATTCTACTAAAATAATTATCTTATTAATTTCTCCGAGTCTTTCTTCCACAAGTTTTAATATTTCCGCCTGAATATTAAAGAGGATTTGATTAAAACCCTTTTTTTCTCCCCGCTTTACCTTTTTCTCATTAAAATGAGAGGGAAATTCATCATTTTCCGGGCGGAGAGTTAACGACTGGGTAACAAGGTCTCCTTTATACTGCATTGGAAATATAGAAGAAATGATGTCGAAATCAATATTTTTTAATACTTTTTCCGGTAGGGTTTCTTTTAAGAATTCAAGTTTACCTGCATGGCTCTGTCCTTTAAGTTCAAAATTTACATATGCAAAGTATCTTCCAAGAGGATTATGCTTATCCTGAGGATATTCTCCGTCTGTTGCAACATTAAAGTTATATAGAGTATCTATCCCTTCTTTTAAAATAAAGTTCCATATTGATGCAAAATTCTCTATGTTTTTAATTTTATTATCAGAAGTAAGATAAAAATTATCACAGATTTTAATGAGCTTACCGTCTGTGCTCTCCACAAACAGTGTATACCAGTCATATTTATCTAATATCACATCTTGTTCTTCTTTGATTTTTTCGAGTATTGTCTCCGGGATTTCTTCTTTTGACATGTTTTTTGCGTATTCGGTTCTTGATTTTGAATAGTTGCTCGGATAATCGTCATCCTCCGGCCGGATACTCAAGTTTTCTGTGACCTGTCTTCCCTTAATAATATCGGGAAAATACTTTAAAGTGGTTTCTTCTCCGTGTTTTTCAACAATATCACTTAAGGCTTTTACAAGAATTTCCTTTTTCTCTTCCCGGCTCTGTCCCTTTAATTCAAAAACAAGGTACGCAAAATACCTTCCTGAGTGATAGATGTCTTCATCATGTTCTCCGTTATGCGCGACTGATTCGTTATACAGCTGGAGGATGTCTAAGCTTTTAAACTGCCTATATAGTTCCTCCAGTTTTCCTACCTGTTCCATTACTTCCTTTGGGCCTACAAAAGTTCTATTACCAATAGTAATACCCTTAGCTAAATTTATTCCTTTTAGAAGTTCCTGGTATTTATTAAGCACTTAATTACCCTTTTTCTTTTTCTTTTCGCTGCTTTTCTTTGAAAGAAACACGTTTTCTTGGAGCTACCTCTTTTTCATGATAGCTTGCCTTAACTAAAAGAACTGGAGGAATAATGTCTTCCATTCTTTTTTTATCATCAAAAAAAGCATTTCTTACTGAAGCAGCATGGATTGCAATTTCTTCCATTTCCTGATCTGTTCCAACGCCCTCTAATCTGGATATTCTGTCCAGAATGTTCAGGATCGTTCTGTTTAGAGAATCATCCTGTCCCTTTTCTTTATCAAGGTGTTTACCAAGACTATTAAGATCTGCAATCGTTAAAGGATAAATTCTGTAGCCATCTCTTGGTGAGCTGTAATTTGATTGTAGTACTCCTAAAATAACAGATAGGTTTTTTGGGTAAATTCCGCCTTTATGCCATTTAGTCATCATACCGAATATTGTTGCTACAATATAACGGTTGGGTTGAACAGGAGATAAAAGTAAAAATGGATCTTTATCTCCGATTAATGCATCTATAACCCAGTGGTTTTCAATTTCAAGCATTCTTAAAAATACAGGATAGTTCTCCGGAGTAAGCCCCACCGTATTTAAAAATGCAGAATATGTGATACTTGCTTCTACAGCTTCATAGGATCTACACCCCATCATTCCTTGAAGAAGGCTTGTTTCTATACCTGAAACTTGTTCTTCCGACCAGTTTTCCTTTGCAATAAAATCATCCATATAAATCCTCCTTTTTGATTAATCATGTCTATGTTTGTAATCGATATCTTCTTCAAATAAAAATCTTGGTGATATTTCTTCTTTTAAGTAATTGCCTCTTACCAATAATACCTGAGGGATACAGTCTTCCAGTTTTTTGGTATTATCAAAGAAATTACCCCGAATGTTGATTGCCTGGCGTGAAACTTCTTCCATTGCTTCATCCCAGCCAAGGCCTTCCAGTGAACCTATTCTGTCGAGAATATCGAGTATACATCGGTTTTGAGGATAATTCTGTCCCTTTGCTTTCTCGAGATGTTTTCCAAGGTTGTCTACATCTGCAACCGTCAAAGGATAGATCTTGTATCCATCTCTTGGAGAGCTGTATGAATTCTGCAGTACACCTAATGCAATTGAAAGTGTATTAGGATATATACCACCTGGATGCCATCTTGTTAAAAGCATAAAACATTTGGAAATTATATATTTATTGGGCTGAATCGTAGAAAGAAGAAGAAATGGATCTTCATCTCCGATTAGTGCATCTAATACCCAATGGTTTTCAATTTCCAGCATTTTTAAGAACAAGGGATAATTATAAGAAGTTAATCCTGATAACCGTAAGAACCTTGAATAGCTTATTGCTGCTTCTACAGCTTCTGGTGTCCGTGCAGCTATTATTTGTCTAAGAATTCTATTCTCAACTGCAAGTATGGCCTGCCTGGTCCAGAGTTTTGCTTGATCTGTATTGATTGCCATATTACCTCCTAGCTTTTAGTTTTTCTTTTTTTTAGAAACCTTTCCGCTTTTTAATACGGAAAGGGCTTCTTCCATTTGACGGTCAAATGGAGTCAGTTCCGGCGTAAGCGGTCCTATATCCGCTTCTATTTTATCTATAACAGCCTGGACTGTCTCCAATTTATTTTTTTCACTTTGAGCTGCTCCGCATACCTTTCCTCTGTAATGGTATAAGGATTGGAGCAATAGTTTTAGTTCTTTTTTCATGAATTCCATTTTTTCCGTTTTAATCCCTCCTCCTGTTTATTAAGATTATTTCTGTGCCTTTACTGTTGTATTGAACTTCATCAAAGGCGTTCTTTATTAAAGAAAAACCTTTGCCGGAGTGTTCCATTATTTGCTCGACCGACAAATTATTTTTTTCTTCATTGTGTATTTCTGATTTAACAGTATCGAATCCCCTTCCTTGATCCGCAATAATTATAGAAGAGTTATAAGGATCTATATTTACTGTTATTTTTATACTCTTCTTATTGTATTTTGGGTTTTTTAGACGTTCTGCTTTTAATTCTTCATATTTGTCATCCAACAAAACATCATTCTGCTTTAAGGAAGAATCTAATTCAAGATTTCCGTGTTCAATTGAATTAACAAGTGCTTCTTCTATGGCTAATACTGCATGTGCTTCTTCTGTCGGGGTATTATAATAACCCGCAACTTTTAAAAGTTCTGCTAAATATTTACATGTTTTAGATATACTTATGTTTGTTATAATCCATTCAAATTTTATTTTTAATTTTTTGAGCCCGGCGAACAGTATTTTTTCTGAGTTTTCATTTTTAATTTTTTTCTTTAATAAAGATACTATTTTTTTTAGTTCTTTTTCATCGGGCGGAAGATAAAATATCGGAGTATCAGAATATACGCTTGATGTAAAACTCAGGCTTCTTGAATTTTCCGCAACACCAAAAATAAAATTATGATTTGACGCATTAGTTGTCAGTCTGGGCAGAATTTTAAGATCTTCTTCTTTATAAATTCCCATTAACACTATGCAGCTCTCTGTTTTTTTTAGAAGCAAATTTTCAATATTTTCATTTACATGCTCACATTCAAATCCATTCTTTATCAAAATACCGGAAATAGCTTCGTTTTCCGCAGGTTTAAATCCTGCTGTTATTATTTTTTTCATAATCTCTTGAAATAAATAAACTTATAATAATAATTGTAGGTAGTTTGAACGAAAGTGCAAGTAAAAATTTAAAAATTTATTTATAAATAATTTTTCACTGTTAGTCTAGAATAACAGTTATACTTAAAGATATAAGTTCTTTATTCCGGCAGCCCGGCAGCAAAATTAATAATTTTGCTGCCGGGAACGAAGATACCTCGGAGCTCTGCTGCGGAGTACTTTATTTTTTATAAATAAAAACCGATGAGTTATATATGATTAAAAAAGTTCCCAGAATTCTTTGCGTTGCACAGCAGAAAGGCGGTGTGTGTAAGACAACATCCGTGCTCTCTATTTCCTCAGCATGGGCTTTAAAGGGTGAGAAAGTGCTCATGCTCGATACAGATCCTCAGGCGAATTTAACAAGGAATATTATAGATTATGAAAAAATTGAAGATGATATTTCTTCGCTATATAGAGGCAAAAAAAATATAGGCGATTTAATTTTAAAGACTACTTATAAAAACCTATATATAATTCCGACGCGTACCGCGTTAAACCGTGTAGAAAATCTGGAAAGAACACTTTCAACTTTTAACCGCCTTAAGAATACTTTACCCGAAATAGCAAAAGATTATTCCTGTGTTTTAATAGATACTCCTCCTTCTTTAGGGCTTTTTACTATATCCGCATTGCTTGCTGCTACTCATGTTCTGGTGCCTGTTCAGCCTACATTTTTCTGTCAGGAAGGGCTCGGGGACTTAAATGAGTCTATAACAGAGGCTCGGGAGAACAGTGCGAGTATAAAAAGTGTCAGGTATTTTATCACTTTGTTTGATAAAAGAACTGTGATAAATCAGGAACTGGCAAATACACTCAGGAAACAGCTTGGCAATAAGGTTTTTAAAACTGTTATAAGAAAGAACATTGCCATAGAAGAAAGCCAGTATGCTCAAAAAACAATTTTTGATTATGCCCCAAGATGCAGGGGCGCTTTGGATTTTAAAGAACTTTCTGAGGAAGTATGGGAATGGCTAGAAAAAAGTTAATAAAAGGCTCCAATGCAGAAAGAGTGGAAAAAAGAATTGCGAATACGCCGGAAGATGTTAACGATAAAATAAGTGTATTTTCTGTATTAAAAGAAGTGGAAGAAAATAAGCTTAAGCTATACCCAGCTGATGAAAAAACAAAATTGCCGGAACATGAACAGCTTCCGGAAAAGGTAATAAAAAAGAAAAAAGCTTCAAAAAAAACTAAAGAATTCGAAAAAAAAACAAATAAGAATAATAGAAAAGCTAAAAAGGACCTTCCTGCGGAAGAAAAAACTATATTTACTGAAAATGGTGATAAAGAACCTGGAAATTCTGTAAAAAAGTCATCAAAAAGTACAATTCGTTTTAATAAAAATGAAAAAGATGTAATTGTAAAATCATGTAAAGTATATAAAAATACACTTCCTATTTATCTCCGGTATGTTCAGGAAGAAGTTAAAATAATCGATGAAATTATTCGGAAGCTAAAATAGAATCATGTGTTTCGAGAAATGAATCAAGATTATCCAGTACATTTTTCCATTTATGATCATAGAGAATAAGATGTTTTGTTCTTGGATATGTATAAAGAGTTAAACTCCCTTTTTGCATAACATCCTTTAACTTATCTATTTTAGTCCTATTAATCAGTTTATCATCATCTCCGATAAATATTCCTATATGAACATCAACAAGCTGTGCTTCAAATGATTTGGGGAATGTTTTAAATATTTTTCTTATTTTTTTTACCATTTTTGCAGAGATGTAATAATTTTTTTTAGCTGATTTTCTTATATTCAGGGATTCTGCTTCGCTGTTGGTTTTTATAAAGTCATTTATATCTATTTTGATTTTACTTTTAAAGCATAAAGACTGTTTAAAGGGATATGATGTAAAATCGAGTATCGGGGACATGATTACTATAAGCTTAATTGGAGGCAGAACATCAAAATAGTAGTGCAGGAAGGGCAGCGAAGCAATAGAGCTGACAAATGCAACTATTGGAAGTGATTTTTCTGTTTTCGATATAAATGAGCGAAATCCTCCTATATTAGAACAGAATGATTTTAAACTGCCTGTTACTCTATCTGTCTGGCCGAGTTCCGGTAAATGAAGACTATAAATCTTATATAATTTTTTTAGAAGAAAATCTATGAGCCTATTATTCTCTTTTACAGGAACATATGGCTCACTCAAAATTAAAGCTATCCTCCTGTAGCCTCCAAAATGTGTTTCCCAGGTTTCATATGGAAGATTTTTTCCGGCTCCAGTTTTAAAAATTGCCTTTAAATGGTTCATTTATTTTTTCTCCTCTTTTTATTATGACGCCGTAATACCTCGCAGCTTTACTACAGGATATTCTTTATTGCGGCTGCATATATAAAATTACAAAATACGCAGGAACAATATTTTTATCAGCACACAATGCTGACTATTAATTGGTACTTACATTTTTTAATAAATAACTCTATAATTTTTAGTATAAGTTATAAGGATGATATGTCAAATATTTTTTTCTTGCTTTAAGTGAGATTCAGATTAAACTATTAAGTAAGATATCGCGGAGGAATATTGATTTATTTAACCGGAAAAGAAGCAGGCAAAATAGATAAAGCACTAAAAGAGCAAGAAATAGAGTGCAGAATTACATCATGGAGCGATTTAAATAAAATAAAAAAAGGGATGTTTATTTTAACGGAAATTCCTGCTGACAGCAAAGCTCAAAGTGATGTAATGTCTCTGGTAGAACATGCGATTCCTGTGATTGCAATTATAGAAGATAATAAGGATTCATTTTCATATGATTCTGTGCTCAAGCTGCCGCATGATATATCTATGCCTCTTCTTATTACAATAATTAAGTGGATTTTATTTCAGAAAGATTGTACTGTATATCTCGAAGTATTTAATTCTTTTTTTGAAGGTGCTGATTTTCAGATATTCTTTATAAATAAGGAAAATAAAGTAATATATACTGTCCCCGAAGAGGACTTTTTTTTAGGCTATAAAGGAGAAAGCCTGCTGAATAAAGAATTTGAAAAAACTTTTGGACTTTCACTGGATTCAATTTCCAGAAATAAAAAAGAAAAAAATCATTTATATTCAATTAATAATATTAATGGAAAAGAAACATCTGTTAACATAGTAAAACTTTCTTCGGAAAAAGCAGAAATTCCCGGCACACCGGAGGAAACGGTTACTATTCTATTTTTGACAGAAGTTAATGCGTATAAATCTTTAAAAGACAAAGCAGACAGAATGACTATGATTCAGGCAAATATGACAAAAATGAGGGCTGTGGAACTCGAAGCCGCTAATGAAATACTTCAGAAACAGGCAATTGAGTTAAAAAATGCAATGGAACAGCTCGATAAGCGTAATAACCAGATAATAGAAGAGCTCTCTTTAGCAAGTGAGTTGCAAAAAAGCCTTATCCCAAAAGATTTTCCCGCGGATCTGCCTCTTAATTTTTCACAGAAATACCTTCCCTATGCTTATATAGGCGGGGACTTTTTTGAGATAATAAGACTGGATAAAGATAAAATCGGAATTATTATAACGGATGTTTCCGGCCATGGAGTCGCTGCCGCATTTATTACAGCCATGTTTAAAACTTCTTTTTATCATTTTGCTTTGAATAATTTTTCTCCGGCAAGTACTCTTTCCAAACTTAATAAGGAATTTTCTGCAAACCTTCATACGGAACATTATTTAACTGCATTTTATGCTATATTTGATACAGCGGAAATGAAATGTACTTATTGTAATGCGGGCCACCCAAGCCAGCTATTATTTCGGGAGAACGGGGATGTTGAGGAATTAACTACTATGGGATTCTTCATAGGTATGTTTGAAGGAACGGAATATGAGGATAAAGTTATAGACCTTATGCCGGGAGACAGAATAGTATATTTTACAGATGGAATTATAGAAGTAGAAGATGCTGCTGGTGAACAGTTCGGCAGGAAGAATTTAAAAAAAATATTTTCAGAAAATAAGGATAAGGATATTACGGATATTTCTAATCTGGTTATTCAGGAATTAATGATGTATATGGCAAGTGATTCATTTCAGGATGATATCACTCTGCTTATTACAGAAATTATGGAATCTATATAATGGGACCTAAGAATGGAAAGTAAAGAAGAACTTAAAAAAATTATAACTTCTATACAGAATTTACCTACTCTTCCTACTGTTGCTGTAAAGATAAATCAATTGACAAAATCATTAACAGCAGGTGCTTTAGAAATTGCAAAAGTAATTGAACTGGATCAGAGTATTGCTGTTAAAATTCTTTCATTAGTTAATTCTGCTTTTTACGGATTATCCAGAAAAGTCGCAAGTATTAAAGAGGCTGTTGCATATATTGGGACAAATGCTATTTCCCAGCTTGTATTGAGCCTGGGTGTCATAAAAACATTTGAAGGTAAAAAAACTACTATTTTTGACAGAAAAGCATTCTGGCAGCATTCTATAGCAGTTGCTCTTCTTGCCAGAGAAATAGCACGTTCAAATAACAGGCATAAGCATCCGGATGACGTTTTTACCTCCGGCCTGCTTCATGATCTGGGAAAAGTTGCATTAGACCACTGTTGTACGGAATCTTTTAAAAAAGTACTTGATGAACTTTCTAAAAATGAACAGCCGTTTCATACTGCAGAAGAAAAGGTTTTGGGGATTAATCATTCCAGAGTAGGTGAATGGGTAGCCAGGAACTGGGAAATACCGCTATTGATAATAGTTGCAATACGGCACCATCACGATCCTCCTGAAAAGAGAAAGAATTTTAATCTTTCTGATGATACTGTAGTAGATATTGTTACTGTTGCAGACTGGCTGGCAATTACCTGCTCTATTGGACACAGTGGATCTAATGTAATAGAAGAGCCGAGTGAAAAAATATTTGGACGAATTCCAATTACAAAACAAGAGGCTTTAAATATTGTAGATAAGATAAGGCCGGAAGTTGCCAGTGCAGTAGAGCTGCTCGGAATATAACAGGCCGGCCACTAAAACGGTCCTTGCAATTGATACTTTTAGAATAAGCTATTCAGGCCGTTTTAGCTGTCGGGTTACTCTGCTATTCTGAATCCTATAAAACCGCACCTCTCCGGTTCTTCATCAATTCTGAAACTTACGCGTAAAGCTGTTGCAGATGAACTCCAGCTTCCGCCTCTGATTGCTTTATAATTGCCGGAAGAAGGGCCTTTGGGATCTGTTTCTTCCTTTTCCGTATAGTTGCTATACCAGTCCGAAGTCCATTCAAACAGATTTCCGGACATATCATACAGCCCGTAACTATTTGGTTCAAAGTTTTTTATTGGTGTTGTTCCATTGCTCCGCTTTGCAAAATTAGAAAGTTTATCGTTCATTTTATCCCCGTTAGGAAATTTTTTGCCTGCTAATCCTCCGCGTGCAGCGAATTCCCATTCCGCTTCTGTCGGAAGCCGTTTCCCAAGCCATCCTGAAAATGCTTCTGCTGCAGAAAACGGGATATAGCATACAGGATGATCACCCATTTCTTCCGGATACTCGTTTCCTTCCCAGTATTCCAGATATTTACTGTCGTGTAACGCGGGATCTATTCTGTTTTTCTGCCAATCCGGATTGGCAAGCACAAATGCTCTGTACTCACTGTTTGTAACAAGATGCGATAGTATTTTGAATTGGGAAATATTTACTTTATGCGCGGGTTTTTCATCATCTCTTGCATCTGACGAACCCATTATATAATTACCTTTTTTAATTTCCATCATTTCTGAATTAATAGAGCCGCTTATATCTTCTACTGCGGTAGAAGGAGCCTCCGGTAAATCCGGTATTTCTTTCGGAGCTGCGGTGTCTTTTCCTGTTTCTGCTGTATTTGTGTTAACAGGTGTTTCAATAACAACTGCCTGAGTAAAAGGCGGCAGGCCTCCAGGTGTTGGATTTGTACTGGGGGTACTCACTTTCTGTATTTGCGGAATCTGCTGATTTATAATACTGCTGCCTAAAAGCTTATTGATTAAATCTTCCGGTTGATTATTAAAAATATCGGGAGACAGCGAAGGTTTCCAGTTTTCCGGTGCTTTTTCATTGGAAAATAAATTCTTTAGTAAGTCTTTAATACTTAATCCGGATGAAGTGATAACATAACCAAGGTCTTTAGAAAAACTCAATAATTCATATGAATCTGTGCAATCTATATAATTTTTAATATCATTTAATAGTTTTATTTTAATATTAAGTAATTTCTGCCGCCATTCAAGCTGTTTTAAATAGTCCATTTTTATTCTCCTGCTTCATAAATATACCGCGCAATAGGTATTCTTCGTCCTGTTCCATATGCCCTTGGTGAAACTTTAATAACCGGAGCTGCCTGCCTCCGTTTGTATTCGCACCCGGCAACCATTTTAAGTATTCTGTTTACAGTTTTTTTATTGCAGCCCTTTGTTATAATTTCATTTACTGTCAGGTTTTCTATTAAATAATAATAAAGTATCCGATCTAATATATCGTATGGAGGAAGGTTGTCCTCGTCTTTCTGATCCGGTTTTAATTCCGCGGAAGGAGGTTTTGTAATTGTCGATGTTGGAATAATTTCTTTATTCTTGTTAATATGCTTTGCGAGTGCGTATACTTCTGTTTTGAAAAGGTCTCCGATTACAGATAAGCCCCCATTCATATCACCGTATAATGTGCAGTACCCTGTTGAAAGTTCCGATTTATTTCCGGTTGCAAGTAAGAGTGAGTTGAACTTGTTTGAATATGCCATTAAAAGAGTTCCTCTGATTCGTGCCTGCAGGTTTTCCTCTGTAACATCTTCTTTTAAACCGCTGAATAATGGATTTAAGCCTGTTAGAAAAGAACTGAAAATATCTTTTATTGGTACTGTTTCTAAAGTAATTCCAAGGTTTTTTGATAAGCTTTCAGCATCATCGATACTTCCTTTAGATGAATACTCCGAAGGAAGCGCTAAAGCAGTTACTTTATCCGGGCCAAGTGCTTTTACAGCAATAACCGCAACTATAGCGGAATCTATACCTCCGGAAAGTCCTAAATGAACTTTTTTAAATCCGCATTTGCTTAAATAATCACGAAGCCCGAGTATTAGTGCTTTTTCTACTTCCTGTTCATTAAAGTCATATGCTTTATAGTCTTCTTCTTTCCGGACTCTTTCACCTATGCTAAGATTGATGACGTTTTTCGGATTATGTAACTCTTCTCTATCTATTAAAATTAAGTCCTCTTCAAATGCTTTGCCTATTTTAATAAGCTTACCGTTATTTGATGTAACCATAGACTGCCCGTCAAATACAAGGCTGTCGTTTCCTCCTGCCATATTTACATATACAACAGGAACGCCGGATGAGCACCCGATTTTAGATAAAAGCTCAAACCTTATTTTATTTTTACCTGAATAATACGGGGATGCTGATGGAACCAAAAGCAGGCTTATTCCCTTATCTAAAAGGATGTTAACCGGATCTACAAAATACCGGACACTTGTGGAATCTTTCTGCTCCCACCATATGTCCTCGCATATTGAAATTCCTATACGCTCACCTTTAAACTTTATTACATTATGCTCTTTTGCCGGTTCAAAGTATCTTGCTTCGTAAAATACATTGTAGGAAGGCAGAAGTGTTTTTGCCTGTGTTAAGAGTATTTCTTTGTTATAAATTAAAGAAGCTGCGTTTATAAGTTTTTTACCGCTTTTAGAATAATTCCTGCTTACATACCCTATTACAACTCCTATACTGTCCGGAATACTCTGCTGTAAAGTACGGAAGTATTTAAGGTTTTCATCTAAAAAGGAATTATAATCAAGCAGATCCATAGGCGGATATCCGCACAAACAGAGCTCCGGAAACACTACTAAATCTGCTTTAAGTGCTAATGCTTTTAAAGTAAAATCGAGGATTTTATTCTTATTGTATTTAAAATTCCCAATTATAGGATTTATCTGGGCAAGCGCTATTTTCAAAACCTTATCCTCTTTATAAATTAAGTATAGTATTAATATTATTATAAAATATTAAACTTTTAAACAGCATTTTTAAATTATGTTCTAATTCATACTTTAGTTCTTTTTTATCATCTGTTTCCACTATAAAATCCTATAATAATTGATTTTTTCTTTAATTGACTTTACTTATAATATTTTTTACAATAAATTTATAGAAATAATATGGCAATTCCAAAAAAAGAAGACAAAAAATATACATATGCCGACTATTTAGCCTGGCCCGCGGAAGAGAGCTGGGAAATAATTGAAGGTGTTGCCTATAATATGTCTCCGGCTCCTTCAAGAGAGCACCAGCGTATCAGCCTTGCTTTTGAATTAGTAATTGGTAATTTTTTAGTAAATAAATCCTGTGAACTTTATCATGCCCCTTTTGATGTTCGTCTGCCGGTTAATACAGAAGACAAAGAAAATATCTACAATGTAGTTCAGCCTGATATTGTTGTAGTATGTGATAAAAATAAACTGGATGATGCAGGCTGTATTGGTGCCCCGGAATTTATTATTGAAATTTTAAGTGAAAGTACCGCAGGGAAAGATATGAAAGAAAAATTATTCCTGTATGAAGAATATGGAGTTAACGAATACTGGATTGTAGATTACTGGGATAAGACAGTAAAAGTGTATATCCTTGACTCATCCGGAAAATATAAGCAGCCTGTTCTTTACAGTTCTGGTATTCTAGAAAGTAATGTTTTAAAGGGCCTTGAAATAAAATTATCAAAAATATTTTAAGAAAGCAAAACGATACCCGGTTTGGTGGATTTTAACTTATGATGTCGCAAATACTTACTTAAAAAATTTCTCACAGATCTCACTTCGCGTTTGCTGTGCCTTTGTGAGAGAAAAAAATATAACCCTCAAAACGAATTAGATTTAATTTAATAACTTACAGAATAAATCCTCGCTATTAGTATTTCACCCGCCTCAGAGGAAAGCTACTTGTGGTTTTAAATAAAACATTCTGCACCCTTGCGGTGTCAGAACATAATAATAATACTAGCAAAAAACGTTATGTTGCCTGGTTCTGCTTTGCATCGGCAGCATGTTTTACAGCCCGATATCTCAATTTTCTTTAACACCACAAATTGCTTGATGCTATTTCCGTATTGCAATAATCTTGAATTATATTTATACTACGCCATAATGAAAGAAGTAGTATTTATTACAGATGCAGATACCCCGCTTGGTTGTGAACTTGTAGATGTATACCTTAATAATGGATTCTATATATTTGGCACTGTATCACAATCAGATGATGATAAAAAAAAAATTAAAAGCCTGTATGAATTATATGATGCTTTTAAGGGTAATGTGAAATTTGAGGTCTGGAACAGGAAATCACCTGTAAGTTCAAGAAGTATACTGCTCCAGGCTTTAACTGCTTATAAAGAAATTAACAGGGTATTTATTTTAGGCAATCCGGTTTTATCCAATTTAAAGTTTATTGATATAAACTTTAAAAGTATAGAACTTAATATTGATAGTTTTGTTAAAGGAAATATTTTTTTAGTTAAGGAAATTATTAAATATTATAGAGAGAAAAATAATACTCCGGAAACTGACATAATTGCGCTTATTAATATGACAAACAACAAGCCTGTATTACTGCTTGATGAAATTGTAAAAAGAAGTTTTTCCGGTATTATAAGGTCGTTACTCGAAATTAATAAAGATGAAGGCATAAATATCTGCGGTTTTGAATCCAAATCTGAAAAATATAAAGAGTTTGTAAGCTATATTTACCGATTAATAGAAAATAAGGCTAAAAGAATTTCAGGCCGTCTTTTAAAATTTACAAGTGGAATTATGCCTGGAATTATCCGGTAACCGGTATATAAAGAATTTGATTAATGGAACAGATAAATTTATAATTGATCTACGAGGTATCGTTATTCTTAAAATGCTAAGATATATCTAAGGAGGCATATTATTAAAACAATTGATATAGGCAAAAAATTATTAAGAGAATTGATGAAGGACGTTTTGATTTTTCAGAATTTTAATGATTCTGAAATGAATGATCTTATTAAAATTTGCAGTTTTTTTGAATATGAGGTTGATGAAGTAATTGTTTCGCAGGATGAAGTAAGTACTTATCTTTTTGCAATATTAGAAGGCCTGGTTGATGTTAGAATAAAAAGTGAGGATGGAGAGTATATTCAAGTTAGTGAAGTGAGAGGCGGCGACATTTTCGGAGAAGCCGCCATTTTTATGGATGTAAAAAGGACAGCTCAGATAGTAACAAAAGAAACAGCAACGGTTGCAAGAATATCGAGAGATGATTTAATTAATTTTATTAATAAACAGCCTAAAGCAGGTGTAAAAATGCTCGCTTATATTGTATTCAGTTTACTGCATAAATTAAAAAGGGCAAACAAGGAGCTTGTGTTTGAAAAAGAATCGAGTATTACTGCAGATGATTTAGACAGGTTGAAAAAGTTTTTTCCAAAATTCTCTATGGATGAATATACTAAAGAATAAAGTTATTTTGAAAAATAAAAAAGCCCCGGTTTTGCACAGGGGCTTTTTTATTATTTATTATTTATTATTTATTACTTATTACTTATTATTGCCTTTTAAGAGTTAAAGTTTGACCTTCGATTGTAATTTCGATCTGAGTATCACTAATTACTGTAATGGTTTCTGTTTCGCCTTCTATTTCAATATCAACAGAATTTGAAGTTGATGAAACAACTTTGTAAGGCATGGATTCTGATTCTCCAATCGCATTTACTTTTATTTCATCTGCTGTTATTTCAAAAGTCATAACTCCAAACATTTCTCTTACCAGGTCTTCCATTTCCGGAAAAGCTTCCAGCTGCTCTTTGATTTCAGGTGTTTGTAAATAGCTGTCTATATCAACGCCCCATGTTCCGATAATTTTATCTGAAGCAGAACCGCCTCCGCCACATCCTATTACAAATGCTAATACAAGAATTAAGCAAATGACAGGTATCATATTTTTTTTCATAAAAAAAATCTCCTTTTATTGTAAATTTTAAGAATATTACCATACAACATAATGAAAAATTAAAAATATATCAAACATATTTTAATAAAAATATGTTGAATTTGGCCTCGCTTAATTCCCTTGCTCCTTTTTTTCATTTCATTCTTTTCTATTTCAATAAATATTTCTCAAGTATTTCCTCAAGTTCGCCTATTCTGAAAGGCTTACAAATGCTTGCGGTAAAACCGAATTCAGCCGGATTCTTCATTATATAATCATCTGTGTAACCGCTTGCAACAAAAATTGGAATTTCTGAATTTATTTTCCGGATTTCCTTAACCAGCTCCAATCTGTTCATTTCGCCCGGTACAGTAAGGTCTAAAATCATTGCCTCAATAGTATGTCTGGCTTTAATCTCCTTAATAAAGACATCCAGAGCTTCCCCGGCATTACTTCTGCATATTACAGAGTACCCTAATCCTTTAAGCATTTTACCCATAGTATCTCTTATTACTTCTTCATCGTCCATGACGACGATTGTGCCATTGCCCCGGTGTTTTACAATAGCTTTAGTATCCTCAGGTTCGCTTTTTAATGATGCCGGCAGATAAAAATGAAATGTAGTACCTTTCGCCACCTCAGACTCAACATCGATTGTACCGCCGTGACGTTTAATAATTGAATAGCAGGTGGCAAGCCCAAGGCCGTGTCCCTCTGTTTTTGTTGTATATAACGGGTCAAAAATCCGGGATATTATTTTATCAGGGATTCCAATTCCGCTATCCTTTATTGATATTTTCACATAATTTCCAGCGCCCAGAATAATATGTTCCTTCTCGCCGAAAGAAATATTTTCTGCATTTACTACGATAATCCCGCCTCCTATCATGGCCTGCCTTGCATTAATAATGATATTATCGATGACTTGTTCAATCTGATTCTTGTCTATATTGCATTTCCAGAGCTCTTCGGCTATTTTAAAACAGCATGAAATATTCGAACCACTAAGTGCGAATTGAACGATTTCGTTAATAAAGGGAGTTATTGATGTAATTTTTTTAATCGCGGTACCACCTATTGCAAATTTTAAAAGCTGGTTTGTAAGAGCACGCCCTCTGTTTATCGTATTGATTGCTTTGCTTAAATATTGATTGATTTTGCGTCCTCTGGATTCCTTGATTGATAGCTCTATATATCCGTAAATACCGCCCATCAGGTTGTTAAAGTCATGCGCAATGCCGCTAGCAAAAATACTGAGGGACTCTAACTTCTGAGCCTTTTGAAGTTCTTCCTTTACACGTTTGAGCTCTGTAATGTCCTTGACCACACCATCATACGACAGTAGATTTCCATCGATATTCTTATACAGAATGGCCTTGTCACTCACCCATCGGATTTCTCCGTCTTTACAGATAATGCGGTGCTCAATTGGTGCGGTCTCTTTTCCAGCCAAAATCTCTTTTAAGGCATTATTCACTTTCACGTGTTCTTCCACAGGGATCATCCTTATCCAGAGATAAGGATCTGTGTTAAATTCCTCTGCCGAGTACCCTGTTACGGCGATACAGGCCGGACTGTGCTTTGTTTCTATCACACTACCGTTCTCAATACTTACTGAATATTGATAATCCGTAAGTCCCTCTGTAATGAGTCTGTAACGCGCTTCACTTTCCCTAAGAGCTTCTTCAGCATGGGCACGTTCAATAATTGCTTGGGCCCCTTCGCCAAATGCTTTTACATTTTTTGCATCGGAATCCAGATAATCCGTATCCCGGTCTGCTACTGCTGCAATCGAAACTATTTTTCCGTTGGAAAAAAATGGCACAACCATAAGC
>SDBV01005172.1_pt1 | contig 18479 bp, 11 predicted proteins | sample 2277081 | NCBI WGS metagenome assembly SDBV01 (sample SAMN10402039, study PRJNA504765) | marine sediment metagenome | isolation source: marine sediment core GS10_PC15, 223 cmbsf | place: Arctic Ocean: Southern Knipovich Ridge | collected 2010 | reverse complement strand
GCAGCTACCAGCACGGCGCCACCCAGTTCGGCGAAGAAACCACGGTGCTCGGACTCGTTCGAGTACATACGAAACGCCGGGCCGACAGCAGCACCGACGACCGTGTCTTCCCCGGCATCGTCTTGGTCGTGATAAAACAAGGGATAGCCTCTGATTCCGATCGTGAGACGCCCCGACAGCGGAACCTCATACTCGATCGAACCCGCGATCCGGTAGTCTCCGCTTCGCGATCTGCGGCCCGACCGAACGGCCCCAAAGCCCGAAAGCTCCAGCCGCCACTTGCCCTCTTTCCAGTCAAAACCGTCCGCACAGGCCGCAGGCTGTTCCAGTATCATGGTCCCCGCCACCACGGCGGCACTTACTAAGATCCGTCCCCATAGACCCATCGGCTCTCCCTCGTTCAAGCTACCCCATGCCGCATAGTAAAGCTCTTGCATGCCCGTGTCAATGGGGCCGAATACGCGCAAGAAACTGGGCGGAGATTCCACAATCAGCCCCATGCACACGCGCCTAGGATCTGATATGATCCGATCTTCGCCTACATCAACTCACCGGAGCCCTGGACCCATGTCAAACCACACCGCAGGCGCCACCCGCTTCGCCTCCACCCGTGCACGAACGCTCGCCCTTCTGACGACGGTCGCGGCCATCATCGCCTCCCAGAGCGCTTTCGCAGCCTACGAGCGCATCAACGGGCCCAACGCCGATGACCTTATGAAGGTCCATGTCTACCGCCTGAGCAACGGCCTCACGGTCTATCTCACCGAGAACAAAGAGACCCCCAGGTTCTACGCCGAGATCTCCGTTCGCGCTGGCAGCAAGCACGACCCGCACGACGCCACCGGACTCGCCCACTACCTCGAGCATCTTCTGTTTAAGGGGAACCGCCAGATGGGCACGATCGACTTTGAGAAGGAAGAACCCTACCTCGATAAGATCACGGCCCTCTACGAGCGCCACTTCGCCGAGACCGACGAAGAAACACGCAAGGAAATCTACGCCGAGATAAACAGCGTCTCACAAGAAGCCGCCCAATTCGCCGTGCCAAGCGAGATCGTCAAGGTTTACACGGCCATGGGCGCCAGTGCGCTGAACGCCCACACTTCCGATGAAGAGACCGTGTACAAGGTCGGCCTTCCCAAGAACCGGCTCCGCCAATGGGCCGCAATCGAGTCCGCCCGCTTCATCGATCCCATCTTCCGCCTATTCCACACAGAGCTCGAGATCGTTTACGAGGAGAAGAACCGCTCACTCGACAACAAGAGCCGGGTGATCAACGAGGCCGTCAACCGCTTGCTGTACAAGAAACACCCCTACGGGCAGCAGCCCACCATCGGCACGGTCGACCACCTCAAGAACCCCTCCCTAAAGTACATCTACGACTATTACAACACCAACTACGTGCCCAGCAACATGGCCATCACCATCAGCGGCAACATCGACATCGACGAGACCATCGAGGTCATCGACGAGGCCTTCTCTTCCTGGCGCCCCAAACCCTTACCCGGACCCCAGACATGGGAGGAAGCGCCAATCGAGGGCGTGGAACGCGTCACCGTCACCTACAAAGGCGAAGAATACGTCCAACTCGCCTTCCGCACCGCCAGCAATGCCCATCCCGATGCTGAAGCGCTCAAGCTCCTGGACATGATTCTCGACAATTCCGTGGCCGGCCTCATCAACATCAATCTTAACCAGCAACAGCGCGTCCGCCAAGCAGGCTCCTATCCCTACATTCTCAACGACTACGGCGCCCAATACCTGTATGGCATCCCAAAAGATGGCCAAACCCTCGAAGAAGTCGAGCAACTTCTACTCGACCAAATAGAGATCATCAAGAAGGGCGAATTCGAAGACTGGATCCTCCCAGCCATCATCACCGACTTCAAGAAGACGTACAAGGCCTCGCTCGAGTCAGACGCCGCGCGCGTGAGCCTCATGCGCGAGGCCTTCCTCGAAAGTAAGGATTGGGACGACGCGGTGGGCGAGATCAAACGCATGGAGCGTGTGACCAAAGACGACATCGTGCGCGTCGCCAACCGCTACTTCGGCGATAGCTATGTGGCTGGATACCGGAAAGACGAGCAGCACCACGTGCCCTCCATCGAGAAGCCCCAGATCGATCCCGTCGACATCGACCCCGCCCGGCAATCGAAATTCGCCAAACGAATCCTTGAAATGCCCTACCGGGAACTCGAACCTGTCTACGTGGACCCCGAAACCGACTACGAAGTCGTTAGCTATGACCAGGGCGTAACGCTCTACTACGCGCCCAACCCCCTAAACGACCTCTTCTCATTCTCAATCCGCGTAGAATTCGGCTCACACGAAGACAACAGGCTCGCACTCGCGACCCGGCTCCTCGACAAATCGGGCACCGGGAAATTCAGCCCTGAGGAAATCAAGAAGGAGTGGTATAAGCTGGGCAGCAATTTTGGCATTAGCGCCGGCGACAACGAAACCGTCATCATAATCTCCGGACTCGACGAGAACTTCCAACCTACACTCGATTTGCTCCTCAGCCTCCTCAAGGAGCCAACGGCAGACCCAGAGACCCTGGAGACCCTCAAGGAGATCGTCCTGGTCAGCCGGGCAGACGAGCAGAAGAACCCGCAAGCCATCAGCCGCGCCGTGACCACCTACAACCGACTGGGAAAGGACTCGTCCTTTCTCCGGCGCCTCCCGAACGAAGACGTGAAGGCAATGACCGTCGACAAACTGCACGCCGTTACCAAGGGCCTATTGAGCTACAAGCACACCCTCACCTACACGGGTTCACTAGGCTTAGAAAGCCTAAAGACAATCCTCGCGCAGCACAATCCCTTGCCCGATAGCTTGAAAGACCCGCCGCCGTATCGTTTCCTAAAGGCCCGCACCCCCGAAAAAAGTCAGATCTACTTCTTCAACAAAGAGATGGCGCAGGCCAACGTCCGCATCGAATTCGGGAACGGCGACTACGACGAAGCGATGATGACGTCCGTCGAGCTTTACAACAGCTACTTCGCCGGCGGCATGTCGGGCATTGTCTTCCAGGAACTTCGAGAGGCGCGCGCGCTGGCCTATTCCGCCGCCGCCCTCTACCATACCGGCACACGCCTCAACGACGAGAACCTCATGCTCGGCGTCATCCAGTGCCAGGCCGACAAGACCCCCGAAGCCCTCGAGGCCTTCATCGACATCATTGACAATCTCCCCGAATCGCCCGACCGCTTCGACGAGGCCCTCGCTTCGATCGAAAACCAGTACCGCACGTCGAAAATAGGCTTCCGGAGCGTGATTGGCGCCGTGCGTTCATGGGAGCGCCTAGGTCTTAAGCCCGATCCGAGAGAGCGGCGTTTCGAGGAGGTCCGCAGCGCCCAAATGCAGCAACTGCTCGATTTCCACTCTGCCCGCATTCAGGGCAGGCCGAAACTCATCTCCATCGTCGGCGACAGGGACCGCATAGACATGGAAAGACTTGCCGAAATGGGGGAGATTATCGAGGTATCCCTCGATCAGATCTTCGTCGATTAGTTCGCCCTAAGCTCAGCCGGTACGTCTCTCAGATTGCGACCGAGGCCGGAAAGGCGCGTGCGCAATGCACTTGGTTGATGGCCCATCTGAGGACCGTTGAACGACGCGGGCTGCTAGGTGCCATCCAGCGTGTCGTCGTACATCGTGTCGATGCACTTAAGGATCTTGCCGGCCGATGCCACCACTGGCCGCACCTGCCGCTCGCTCGCGCGCTCGACGTCCTCGATGGCGATGAGATCTAGCGGGTTCTCCATCGCCAAGACAAGTTTGCCGTCCTCTTGCCGAACCGGAATGCACGTGTGCATCTCGGCCAAGCGAACGCTGATGAGCGAGGCCGCCTCTCCATCGATCGACGCGGGATCGACCTCCATATACTCCACCTCATTCTGGCTTGCGACTGCTTGAGCGATGACTTCCTCTTGGGCCATCCCCAGCGCGACCACCACAGTCCCAAGATGGCGCCCAAGACCCTCTTCCTGCTGATGAGCGAGCGCTTCCTTGAGTTGCTCCTCACTCAGCACACCCGCATCCAGCAATATCTGACCGATGCGTCGCCGCGATTCGGTATACCGCGTCCGGCGGGGTACCGTCTCCTTCTCAACATCTTCCTGCGCCGGCGTATCCGCCGTCGAGTCCTCGGCGGGCGCGCCGGTATCCACCACTTCCTCGGCGGTGTCCGTGGCATCTTCCTCCCGCGAATCAGAGTCAAGGCGGCCGCGAAGATCTTCGACCTCCGCTTGCGATTCCTCAAGCTCCTTCAGCGCCTCTGTCAACTGCTCCGCCAGAACGGATTTCTTGCGTTTGGCACGTTCTTTCTCGACCTTGTCTTCGAGGGCTTGCGAGTGTTTCTCCGCCGCCGCCAACTGGTCTTCAAGCTTCGCAACCGTCTTCGTAAGGACTTGGGCCTGTTCCGCAATCTCGCCCATCTCCGCCAGGTCCGATTTCGCCGCCGCTAAGTCGTTGGCGCTTGCCTGCACCGAATCTTCGGCCTCACTCAGCTGCGCACGCAGCGCCTCCAATTCGACCTCCGCCTGGTCTTGTGCCTGTTGCTGCTTCTCTTCGAGTGTGGCATTCTGTGACAGCAACTGGTTCTCAAGTTCAGCCACTTCCAGCCTTGCGGTTTCCGCCTCGCTTTGGGCCGCCGTCAACCGGCCTTCCAGTTCCGCGAGCTGCGACTCAAGCCCTTCCTGCTCGGACTGCAATGCCGCGAGTCGTTCGTTGGCGCCCTCCAGTTCAGCCTGGTTCGCCTCGTGGCCCTTCACTTGAGACGTCAGCTCTTCGATTTGAGTTTCCAGATCCGCGGCCCGTTCACAATCTGCCAATGCCGCTGTCTTGTACTCCTCAAGCGTTGTCTCAAGTTCCGCGGCCCGGCGCTTCGCGGCCTGTCCCGCCTCGATCGCCCCCGCTTGTTCGTTATACGCCTTCTCCATCTTCGCAAGGCGCTCACGAGTGGCTTCCGCCGATGCGACAGCTTCGTCCCGCTCCGCGAGATCGCGCTCAAGCTGCGCAATCCGGTCCTCCGCCGCATGCAGCTGTTTGCCGCGTTCTTCAGCGCTCTTTAGGTCCCGCTCCAACTCCTGTATACATGCGCGCGCGGCCTCCAGCCGGCCTTCCGCCTCATCGGTTTCCAGCACGCTCTGATCGACTTTGTTACGCACGGTCTGGAGTTGCTGCTGAGTGTCGTCCGACCAAGAAGCGACGTCCTGCGTTCGAGTGTGCTCCCGTTCCTCCAGCGTATTGAGCGCATCATGCAGCTCGTGGATGGTCTTAAGAATCTCGTCATGAGTGCCGCTCGCCGCCTCCTGTTGCTCCCGGACGGCGGTCTCCAGCTCAGAGAAAAGCTCTTCATCAATGCGATTTTGCATGCTTTACACCCCGCGACACAGCACGCCCGTGATAAGACGTACCGGCCAGACATGGAACCCGTCCCAGCAGAAGCCGGAACTCCCGAATTCCCCCTAAGTCAGCATAAAAGCCTTACAAAGTATACGCAGAATCTGAAAATTGGTCAAGAACCCAAAGATCGTGAAGATATATTTGCATGCACCTAACCCATTATGCGCCAAGACTTTGGGCTCTATCTGGCGGTTCGTTCGCTACGACTCAATGTCCCGGACCACCACCTCACCAGGAAGCGTGCTCGTGCCCGGCCAGAGCTTTCTGCCGGGATAGATCGAGGTGTTAATCCCCGTGTGCACTCCGTCCCCCACTATCGCCCCCAGCTTTCGGCGTCCCGTATCCACCAACTCCCCCTTCACCATGCTCCTGTGGTTCCCCTCATCGTGCCGGAAATTCGCCGTGACCGTTCCGCACCCGAAGTTCACATCTTCTCCAAGCACACTGTCGCCCACATAGCTCAAATGCGGCACCCGCGCCCCATCCATCAATATCGATCCTTTGATCTCCGTCCCCTGGCCCGCGCGGCATCCGTTCCCGATCGCCGAATACGCCCGAATCCAAGCGTTCGGCCCGATCGTGCAATCTTCACCGATGATCACCGGCCCGTCAATCACGACCCCCGGGCGGACCACCGTTCCCTTCCCTATCGCCACCGTGCCGTTCAGATGCGCCGCAGGGCTCACTTCGCCCTGGATGTCATGTTTCAGCGAGTTCTCCAGCAGATACGTGTTTGCGTCCAGCAAGTTCCACCCATATCCGATCGGCTGCCAATGACCCTTCGCCTCGATCACCCGAAACGCGCCCGCGTCCGCCAGCGTCTGAATTGCCGACGTGATCTCGATCTCGCCCCGCTCAGATACAGCCACTCCTTCAAGCGCCTCGAAAACTGCCGGTGTAAACGCATAGGCGCCGGTATTCGCCAGCCTCGAAACGATCTCCGCTGGTTTCTCTACAATTCGAAGCGCGCGGCCTTCATCGTCCACCTCATAGATCCCGTATTTCGAAGGGTCCTCGACTGTTTGCGCAAGACCCCCCTGATCCACTCTTGCCAACGCCGCCAAATCGGCGGGATCGTAAAGGTCATCGCCATTCAGCGCGATAAAGCGTTCCGTCAGCAACTCCGCGCACTGCAAGAGCGCATGCCCCGTGCCGCGCTGCTCCTCCTGCTCAACATAATCAAGCCGCATCCCGGCATATGACTGTCCGAAGCGCGCGCGGATCATGTCCCCCATGTAGCCCACCACCACAAAAACACCATCCACCACTTCCGGCAACGCATCGAGTTGGTGCGCCAAGATGGGCTTGTTCGCAACCGGGAGCAGGGGCTTCGGCCGCGTCAGCGTCATCGGATACGTACGCGTAGACTTCCCCGCCGCAAAGATTACAGCCTTCATGAAGTCTCCTCAGATAAAGCCGCCCAAGACCAAAGTGCCCCCCTAGTGTAGCACTGCCCCGCCCCGTTCTCGAACCATCTCCGGCCCGATTCACACAAGGCCAGGCTAAAGATTCCGCCCCAACGGCCGATAATAGAAAGTACAACGCCGAGACACGGATGTCGAGGTTACATAGACACGGACGTCGAAATCGAGACCTGGCATTGCTCGGATTCGGGCGCGTCATCCCACGGCATTGCCCTCAAGGGTCTTACCTCCATGAGTGCGCTATGGCCTCCGTGCCATAGCCGCTCTCTTTTTGTGCGCCCAAGCCTCTCCTTGCACCCGTGCCCATAAATCTTCTAAAGTAGTCGCCTCCTACTCGGCAGGCCCTAAGCTCCCGATTGCGCGTCTGCCCCTTGCCACCAACAAAGAGGACACCATGAGCCAAATCCTAAACTTCAACGCCGGCCCAGCCATCTTGCCCAAAGAGGTCCTCCAAGAGGCCCAAAACGACCTGCTCGACTACGCCGGCACCGGCATCTCCATCCTAGAGTCGAGCCACCGAAGCCCAGAATTCATCGCCATACAGGAAGAGGCCGAGACCAACTTCCGCGCCCTCCTCGGTATCCCCGACAGCTACGGCGTCATCTTCATTCAAGGCGGCGCCTCCCAACAATTCGCCTTGGCTCCCATGAACCTTCTGCACGAGGGCCAATGCGCCGACTACACCAACTCCGGCTCCTGGGCAACGAAAGCGATCGCCGAGGCGAAGCGCATCGCGAACATCAACGTCATCGCCGACACCAACGAAGACCGTCCGACCCGCGTCCCCGACGCTGGCGAACTTGACTTCACGCCCGGCGCCGCCTATCTGCACATTACCGGCAACGAAACCATCTCCGGCGCCCAGTGGAAGACCTTCCCCAACCCCGAGGCCCTGCTCGTCGCCGACATGTCCTCCGAGATCCTGTCCCGCGAAATCGATATCAATCGCTTCGGATTGATCTACGCGGGCGCCCAGAAAAACCTTGGACCCTCCGGCCTGACCGTCGTTATCGTGCGCAAAGACATCGCCGAGAACGCCCCGGACGATATCCCCGCCATCTTTCGATACCAAACCCACATCGATGCAGCCTCCATGTTTAACACTCCGCCCTGTTTCGGCGTCTACCTCCTCATGCTCGTTACGCGATGGGTCGAACAACGCGGTGGCCTGGCGGCCCTCCAGCGCATCAACGAGGAGAAAGCCGCGCGGATCTATTCCGCAATCGACGCGACCGGCTTCTACCGGGGCGCTGCCGCCATTGCGCACCGCTCGACCATGAACGTGACCTTTAACCTTCCCACCGAAGAGCTCGAGAACCAATTCGCGAGCGAAGCAGCCGCTGCCGGCCTCAAAGGCCTCAAAGGCCATCGCTCCGTCGGAGGTCTCCGCGCGTCCATCTACAACGCCTTTCCCCTCGAAGGCGTCGACGTCCTCGTGAGCTTCATGCAGGACTTTGAACGCCGCAACGGTTAGAGCGCAGCCTGCCCGCGCTTCTGCGGCCACTTCTCCCGCACGCGCCACCGAGTATGATACCTGCAAAAAACGCCTGTTTTTGCCCCCCTATTGCCGAAATCACTGCTCTGATATATACTTCCCCCGATGCTAACCGTATACACGCCCAACGAGGTCGCCGGTCTTCTCGGTCTCGACCTCGGCACGGTCATCGAGATGGCTGAGATCGGCCGCCTCTCAAGTTTCGAACTTGACGGCGAATGGCGTATCACGCACGAAGCGCTCATCATCGATCTTCGCCGCATGCAGGCGTCCCGCGGCAGACCAAGACCTTTCCCGCCGGCGTTTTCCGGCGAAGAAACCCGGAGCGCCATGTCAACTCCCGATGCCGGGCCCCCATCGTCCCACGAAGTGCACGACCCCAAAGAGAGCTTCCAGGTCAGCATCGAGATTGAAAACGATACCTCCTTCTCCGGCGATTTCCACCTCAGGCTTCTGGCGGAGGGCGACAACGACAAATGGAAGAACTTCGAAGGCGACCCCTGCGAACTCCGCGACGCCATGGTCACCATTGAGGGACATGTGGATCCCGGCGAAGTGGTACCGCTGTTCAACAGGACCTTACACGGCGACGTCGGCGACCGCCTCTTCGTGACTGTGCCCGAGCAAGACGGAGTCGATGTCCCCACCGAAAAAGTCTACGTGCTCCACGCCGACACGGGCATCAAGCTCCTCCTCACGCAAAGCGGGATATTCAAGAAGCGCAACGCCCTTCAGTTTCAGCGCTTGTAGCCCACCGACCTACGGGTTTAGCGCGGCTTCCCGTGGACCCAGCACGGCATAGATACCGAATCCCGGATCGAGCGCGCTGAAGCTCCGCGTATCCGGGTTCGATTTCTGGCGATACATGGGCGTCCAACCATCCTTGCGGTCGTAGGCGTAGAGCTTGATATCGGCGAAACGTCCAGGAGCATACACGCCCGGCTCTAACCCGATGGTTATTGCGGTTGTCCCCATGGCGGTGGAAGGACTGTGGAGCACTTCAAAGACAGGCGAAAAGGCCGTGAGCCCGGGGGGAAATGCCTCGGGTGGGACCTCGCGAAGAATGGCCTGGGCCCGGACTTTCTTGTCTGTGTTGATTCTAAAGAGCGCCCCCTTATGGGGAGGACGCAACTCAAGTTTGTCGCCAATCAACATCGGCGATGCCCGTGAGGGGTCGGGCGCAAGATAGAACGATTGACTGGAGGTGTCGGTGGTCCTGCGGCGTTGAGATGGCGACTGGTCGCTCCACACTACCCCGTGTCGGGCTGGCGGACCCTCCGGCGAAGCAGCAGCCTGAGTCGACCGCACTTCCGGAGTCTCGTCCGCCGCCACGGCCTGTGGCGGCGTTTCGGCTGTATCCGCCGTCTCGGTTCTCGGCGGCCCAGGTTCCTCGGCGACCGGGCCCTTCTCTGGTGGTTGGACCGGGGCCGCGGCCGCGCCCGGACTCGTTGCAGGCGCGAAGGCCCCTGGCGAAGTCATCCGAGGCCGAGGAGAAAAACTACGTGGCGCCACCGGGCGCGACGGAGGCGGAACTCCAGCGGGCCAATCCCTCTGCGGCTCCCAGCCCGGCGGTATGGCTGGCGTGATGGCCCTCAAACCGCCAGGCGTGCGTCGAGGAAGGGCGTTGCTTCTCATGCCGTCCTGTACTAGCGGCGTCCTGGGCAAGAGACCGGCGACGCGCCTGCGGTCTTCCTGAGAAAGATCGACGACGGCAGCGTCCTCATTTTGCGCCACTTCGGTCACTTCGCGCTGTCGCGTCGTGCGGAGCGCAGAAGCGGCCGGCGCGTCCGAAGTGGAATCTTCCGGAGTGCGGGCAAGGCGCCCCGGCGGCGCCGTGCCCTGCAGACGCAACGACTCCGCGCCCAGGACGGCAAGAACCTGGGACTCATAGGCCCGTGCGGAAAAGGTGCGCCGATCGTGGTCGAGGGCCTGCTCAGGCACGTAGGTCCAACCCACGACAGGGTGGTATCCGAACACGGCGAGCTTAGCGAGATTCTCGGAGTTACAGATCTCGGGGGGCACGGCCAGCTGCACGACGAAGGTGACGGGTGCTGAGGCGGGTTCGACAACAGGCTCGACGAAGGGCGTAAACGCAACGGTCGCTGGCGGCAACGACGCCCTCAACCGGTCTGATACTGCAAGCCGCGCTTTCACAGGGACCGCAGCCGTGATGGACACAGAGGCCACGTCTCCCCTCGCGCGCAACAAGATCCCTTTCCCGTAGGCCGAGACGGCCCGGCGTTCAACGTCCTCACGCTTGAAAAAGGCCGCTTTCAAACGGCGCTGCACAAGAAGATCCAACTGGTCGCTATAGTGCGGCGAAGCGGCGTCCTCGGAGGTCCCAAAGGGCACGAGCGTGACCGCCTGCGGTTCTTCACTGAATCGGACCGCCATGGCGAAGCCGTAACCCCCGTCGACCGGCCATTTCCCACGCTCATAAGTCTGGTCGGCCGAGGCGAAAATTGGCCCGCCGCTCTGCGCCCCCGCGAGCGGCTCTTCTCGCCTGCCACGGCGCACGGTATGTACCTCGCCCCACGGAACGCTCATCGTCTGAAATTCGTTGCGCAGGAGTTTTGCGCCCTCCGCCGCAGATTTCAAAGCATAGATCTGGAACCAGGGCGTATTTTCTTGGATCCGCGCATGGAGCGCCTCGTCCGGCGTGACATTTCCATCGGCGTCAAGCCGGAATACCGACCACCAGACGTGGAAAAACGTCATCGCCATGCTGTCCGTGGACGCCAGATAATTCCAGTCCCTGAGCATGTCGAGGCCCACCAACAGATCCGGGTGCGCACGCGACAGCCAGTCGGGATTGGATTCCGCCGCCCAAAGGAGAAAGGCGACAGCTTCAGGGGCCAGCGGCACGACGGTGTCGAAAAGCATCGCCTGCACGTCACGAAAGGACCGCGGCCCCAACGAGAAAAGCCGCCTGACCCGTTTTGCGCGATAGGAATCGGAGTCCCGGACCAGCCACGTGGGCCAATTGGCCGCCCCCGACCCGCTGTTTGCCGTGACGAGCCACGGTGGCGTGCCGCAGGCCTGCAAGTAACCCGCCTTGGGATTGAGCGACCACGGCAACGCGTCGGGCGTGACCAAGTTCCCCCACTCGAAGAGGCCCTCGATGGTCGACAGCGGAAAGTCGTAAACCGATCCCGTAGCGGCCATAGGAGTTCCGGGTGCACCCACGGCGGCCGGTCTTTGGTTTACCCGCGCGTTGTACTGGTACCAGATGTTGCCGGCACGGTCTGCGTACAGCACATGGAAGGACGAAAGCTGCTGCCGGTCGACAATGCCGCGGAATTGATTCAGGTCCCTGGCCATGCCCATGTCAAAGAGTTGGCGAATTCCGCCGAAATCCCTGTAGCCACCAGCGCGCCACGTCAGCGGACGCCCGCGTGCCGTCGCGACAACGGGCCCGCGCATCGTTTGTTGCTGGGGCACGGTACGCTTATCAAATCCATTCTCGCCCTTGACATAAAACGCTCTGGAGGTGTTGACGGTATAGCGCACGCCCTGATAATGCGCAGCGTTGCGTCCCGGCGTGACCAATTTCGGATTGCGCGGGGGCGCCTTTGGCGGGTACTCGACGTATATGTCGGCGATGTCCGCCTGATTAGGGGACAATGCCCAGCCCAGGACGTCGTTGTGCCCCATGAGGAGCACCGGCAAGCCGAACAGCGTGCAGCCGTAGACGTCGAGCTCTTTCGTGGCAAGGTGCGCCTCGTACCACTGATGTGGACCGTCGTATCGCGTGTGGGGATTCATTACCAGCATCGCGTCGCCGTTCTTCGACATCGACGGCGCGACCGCCCACGCGTTTGCCGACGGCGTGCCGGGAAGAAGATGCGCGGACTCCGGATAGTCGAACGGCGCCATGCTCAACAGATAACGATGCAAGAGCGCTAAGACGTCCGCCGGGTGGACGCCCTCCGCCCAGGCCGGGGCCTCACTGCGATGCTCGAGGATCCACGCATTTACGCCCTGCGCGAAGCCCTCGCAGAGATCCAGCGTAACTGCATCGGCGCGTTGATAGGCCTCGTGGGCCAGGTCGGCATGCGCGAGCCGGATCGCAAACTCGTCCGAGCTGGCCAGCGCCTCACCTAGGACTTCCGACGCGCGGCCGTTCGCCATGCGGTAGGCCAGGAGCATCGCTTCAAGATGGTCTTCGGCTTGCGCGTACCCGAACGCAAAGGCCATGGCGCGCGTGTTGTCGGCATAGACATGCGGGACGCCCCATTCGTCCCTGTAGAGCACCGCCTGCTGCCAAAATGCGTCCGCAGGGTCCGCGGGCGCTTGAGCAGCGGCCACGCCGGACACGGCGAGGATGAGGAGGGCATACTTCTTAATCACGGCGTCAACCCGGTGTACCCGAAAACATCTCAAGCGTAGTATCCCATAGCCGCAAGAAAGATACAACGCCCGAGCGCTCTCCCCGGTAGATGCCCCTCCCCACCTGAGGCCCGCGGCGATCAGCCCAAAGCGCGGAAGATCAACCGCGCGGCGATCACGAACAGCAGCGTACCCATCACTACCCGGCGGCGATGTAGCGTCAGGCGGCCGTCGATCCAACGCCCCAGCGGCGCTGCTGTGATCGCGGCTACGACGACGAGGGGCGCCAGCGACACATTCACCAGGCCGTAAGTCCAGGCGGTATCCATCGTCTGCTGAGAGGTGAGATGCGCGACGGTCCCCGCTGCGGCCGTCGCGGCCATGAATGTGTTCGACAGCGCCACGACGCGTTCGTTGGAGACGAGCCCCGCCCATAGTGCGAGCGGCACGAGGACGGCCCCGCCGCCGGTCCCTGTCGCCCCGGCGACAAGACCTGAAGCCAGCCCGATCAGCGCCGCGACCCCCTGGTGCCGCTGGACATCTTCCTCGTGGACGACCCGGGGCCGCAAAGATAACATCCGAAGCGCGGCGAAGCCCAATAAGCCGACAAACACCCAAGTGACGGCGGTGTCCGACATCCGCCCCGTCAACCATCCACCCGCGAAGCCGCCGACGATTGCCCCGCCGGCGATCGCTACGGTCACGCCCCACCGTCTCCTCAGCCCTGCGCGATTCATCCGCCAGGAATTGAAACTCGCGACAAAGACGATGGCGAGCAGGCTCGAGCCCTTGGCCGTGTTGATGTCCATGCCGGGGATGACATAGAGAAAAGTCGGGACCATGAGGACGCCACCGCCGATGCCGAGCGCGGCGCTCACAATACCTACGCCCGCACCCACGGCAAGTAGCAGAAAGAACAGATTCGGATCCATGCTCCCCCGGGTCCCTTTATGCAGGCAACACTGCCAGCCTGTCGCGAGTGTAACAAAGGACGCGACCTTCGTCCTAACGCCACCGGTACGGCTGCGTGTTGCCTGAGAAGGCTCCAGGCGATACACTAGCCCGCTATGAAGGCAGTCAAAAGCTGGATCGTCGTGGCGGGTATATTCGCCCGGTATTTCCTATACAAGCTCAACCTTGCCGCACCGCCCAATCGCGACGGCAAACTGATCAGTATCCTCTACGTCGTGGGCGTGTTCTGCGGCTGGAACAAGCACTTCCGGATGGAAAACGCCGGCCTCTGCCCGAAAGACCATCCCGTCATTCACTATGGCAATCACCACAAACTAGACGACCCCTTCCACCTGTTCAACGCGGTATACCTCGCTACCGGCGGCAAGCCCGAGAACCACGCCATGTTGCGTAACGACTTCTTTCAGGGCGGTATTTTCAAATCGCGCATCCTCGATCTAGACGAGCTCCTCGGCTTTCTCGGCGCCTACGGCATAAGCCGCGACAACGTCACGCTCAAGCAACTCAAGGTCTTCCTCGATATCTTGCGGGGCGGCGGCAGCTTCATGCTGTACCCTGGGCGGAGCCGCTCATGCTCGGGAATGCTCATGGAATACCGCGACAACATCGATACCCCCGGCGCCATTTCGTTCTTTCTCCACTCCCTTCAATCCCGAGACCGGGACATCAAGGTGTCGGCCGTGCCCTCCTCGAGAAACTACAATCCCATCACGAAACACACCTCCGTCGTCTTCGGTCCGGAGCAGTTCCTCAAGCCGGGCGCTTCGCGAGAAGAGCGCAGCGCCTTCGACCACCGGCTGATCGAGGTCATGGCGGGCCTCATCGAGATCAACGCGGCCCAGGTCCTCGCCGCGCTGCTGTATACCCGGTGCCTGCACGGCATGACGGCCCCCATCGCGGTCAGCGACCTGAAAGAGCTGGTTGGCGGCATCCTGCGCGAGACCCAGCATCCCTACGTCGATCCAGAAGATCTTGCCGACGTCCCGTTCGCGGTCGACCGCGCGCTTCGATACTTCAAGAAGCGCGGGATGCTCGACCGGAAAGACAGCAAGATTACGCCCAAGGCCCCGGCCATCCTCAGCGTGCCGGCCCTCACCATCGAATACCGTAAAGAAAACCCAGTCAAATACCTCACTAACCAGATCCTCCACCTCAGCGAGGTCACGGCCCACGTCGAACAGAAGGTCCTCGGCCTACCCCGCGTCGACCATGCCGACCCGTCCCTCAACGCCAGCGACGCATCGTGAGATAAACCGTGGCACCGATTCAAGATGGCTTCAGACGGCCAGCACTCCCGTAGACGCCTCTACACCTTCGTGTGGGCGGATTTACACTTGGGGTCCAATCACCTCACTAATTCAGATCCGGGCCGCCCCATCTAAGCTTAGCGCGCCTCTCCCAAACCACTTCTCCGTCATTCAGGCGAATCTTTTGGACGATGGTGTCCACTTTGTCAGTCTTCATCGAGGTTAACGTGTTCGCGCTAATAGCGTTCGGGCCGTCAACGAGAAGTCCATTCATGAACCCCACTACGGCAGAGGACATCCTGCCCCTTTTCTTCATCGCTCGAAGACGAAGATCTTTCGTGAATTCCTCGACGCCATCTGAGCGGAGCACCACTATGCGTATCCCAGCGTCCGGAATATCGCTAAAATTGTCTCCCTCCATGTTCCAGGGCGGTTGTCCAGTGAGTATGTAACGACCATCCTCGGTCGCTACAAGCTCGGGAATAAAGAGCATCGTCTCGAAGGAATCGATCTCCATTTTCCACGTCTGCTTAAGCTTCTCCGAGAATGCCATCAATGTAATGCTGGCTGAAACCTCTTCTTCAGCATTGGCCTCGGCCACAACGATCCCGAGCAATGCGATCTCCTCACTGGTGCGGTCGAGCCTTGGCATAACCTGTAATCCTGGGATCCTCGTCTCCTTGATGACATTTCCATCTTGGCCACATCGCACGAGGAGGCCGTCTACTCCTCCAACTCCGAACTTGTTGGGGTTCCCGGAGGACATCGCGAATACAAATCCGCCATCACCACTAGGAACGAGCCCCCAGATCTCTTCGCGTTCACCGCGATCGTAATTTCTTTGCCACACGACGTTTCCCTGTGGATCCAGTTTGAAGATGATGCCGTCCGTGTTAGCACTCTCGGTGCCAACCTCAACGAATGTGCTTCCGCCAGCTAGGTAGCCCCCACCCGTGGTTGCAACAAGAAAGTTCACCGTACCGTCCCCTCGCATTACTCGGCGCAGCTTCGTAACAGAACCGCTATCGCCTACCTTCCAAAGCTCCCCTCCAAACCGCCCCAGCATCAGGAAGCCCCCATCCGGAGTTCCCACGATTCCTCCCAGCATCAGATCATGGTCGTCTGGCAAATCAATGGCGCCATGCTGGACTAAATCGCCTTCGGACGTCATTCGCCAGTACCAATATTGCGTGGGCAGGTCATCATCGGATGACAGCATAACGTCGCCTGCCACAACGTAATCGCCCATCTTTAGGTGCGCTACCTTCACGCCTGATGCCATCACCTCCTCAGCGGCCGAAACGGAAGCGCCGGCGAAAAGCGTGAACACAAGAAGGAGTGGGGAATAAAGCGTGGCTCGGTTCATGGCTAATGCTCCTTTCGGGAATATCCGCGCGGCGAAGTACCACTATTGTTCCCAAAGGCTAGCACGGACGGTCAGTCGGAGTCACACCTTCGCGTGGGCGGCCTTCCACTGGTCCATGAGCTTGGTGAAGCGCTCGAAGAGGTAGCGGCTGTCGTGGGGGCCGGGCGAGGATTCGGGGTGGTACTGGACGCTGAAAATGGGCAGCGTCTTGTGTTCGAGGCCCTCGACGGAGCGATCGTTGAGGTTGATATGGCTGATGGCGACGTCCGGGTCGCTGAACGAGTCGGCGTCGACGGCGAAACCGTGATTCTGCGACGAAATCTCGACGCGGCCGCTCTCCTTGTCGAGCACGGGCTGGTTGCCGCCGCGATGGCCGAACTTCAGCTTGTAGGTCGTGCCGCCCAGCGCGTGCGCAAGCACCTGATGGCCGAGACAGATGCCGAAGATCGGCAGCTCGCCAATAAGGGCCTCGAGCGTGGGGTACAAATACGGTAGCGCCGCGGGGTCGCCCGGCCCATTCGAGAGGAACAGGCCGTCCGGTTCCTGCTCGCGGATCTCGTCGGCCGTCGCCGTCGCGGGCAGGACGACGACCTTGCAGCCCGCGTCATCGAGCAGGCGCAGGATGTTCAGTTTGATGCCGTAATCGAGTGCGACCACGCGGTAGTCCGCCTCAGCATCCGGGTTCCACTCATACGCCGCCTCGACGGTGACCTCCTTGACGAAATCGCTGCCCGCCATGTCCTGCGAGGCCCTCGCCTTCGCGACCAGGCCCGCGTGGTCAAAGTCCACCGTGCTAATCGCCGCCTTCATCGCGCCCCGTTCGCGCAAGTGCTTCGTAATCTTGCGCGTGTCCACCCCGTCGATCGCCACAATGCGGTTCTCGCGGAGATAATCCGGCAGCGACTGCGTCGCGCGGAAATTACTCGGCACAAAGCAACACTCGCCCATGACGAAGCCCCGGCAGAACGGCCGCCGCGACTCGACGTCCTCCTCATTCACGCCGTAATTCCCGATGAGAGGATAAGTCATCGTAACGATCTGCCCCGCGTACGACGGGTCGGTCAGGATTTCCTGATAGCCCGTCATGGAGGTATTGAAGACCAGCTCGCCCGTCGCCTCGCCCTCAGCGCCGACCGCCCGCCCCTCGAAGATGAGGCCGTCTTCTAATGCTAGGATGGCTCTGGACACCGAAATACACCCCTGAACGTCGTCGTTCTACAGCCAAATTCGCGGAAGTATACCAGAACGCCCGCCCCGGCTCCTTCCTTCGAATCAAGCCATCTAAGATCTTAGCGAAGGGGCGTCCGATACATCGAGCGACGCCACGAGCCCTGAAGGGGCGAGACCATCCCCCACCGATGTTGCGCGAGACCTCGACCCGGGGGTCTCAACTGAAGAGGAGCGGAATCTGCCCACCAAGGACGCTCTTGCGGTTGCGGCTCGTCGAGAGCGATTATTTGCCGAGGCTGGGATCGTTGCTCGCGGCGGCGTTTCGGAGCAGGATGGCGGGGTCCCGGTGCTCGACGGCCCTTGGGAGGGCGGTCGTGACGTTGGAGCGGGCGCAGAAGGCGATGTCGTCTCTGAGGCCTAGTTCTTGTAGTCCCTGGGCGTGTGGGGCCGTCTGGAAGAGCTTCTGTAGGCTGTCGAGTTCGATGCGGTAGCGCCACTCGCGGTAGAGTAGCGCCCCCTCGCCGATCGGCGCGTCTGCGAGCATGGCAATGGCCGTCGCGGCGGTCCAGTCTTCTTGCGCATCGTATTCGGGATCGGAGAATTTGCCTGCGGGGATGAGGACGACGTCCCGTTTCTGGTCAGAGACTTCAGCCAGGAGTGCGAACGCGTTCACGGTCGAGGCAAGGTATAGGGCGGGGGCGCCGTAGGCTTCGTGGAGCCTTGCCGAGCCGTTGGAGGTCGTGAAAATGACGGGGCGCCCTTTCGCGGCCTCCGTTTCGCGTGGGCTGTTGCCGTAATCGAAGCCTTGGGGCGGAAGGCCGCCGCGCTCGCCATAGAGCAGGGCGTCTGGATGGGACTCGCTGAGCTTGAAGGCTTCCTCGACTTCAGCGACGACGAGGATCTCGGTCGCGCCCGAGTCGAGCAACATGGCGGCCGTCGCGCTCGCGCGCAGGGCGTCCACGATCACCGCGACGCAATCGTTCTCCTTCGCGTAGGTGCAGCCGTCTGAGCCTTCGATGATGTGCCAAGTCATGCACGCGCCTCCCGCCTCTTCAGTGCGAGGGCTT
>SDBV01005171.1_pt1 | contig 18483 bp, 13 predicted proteins | sample 2277081 | NCBI WGS metagenome assembly SDBV01 (sample SAMN10402039, study PRJNA504765) | marine sediment metagenome | isolation source: marine sediment core GS10_PC15, 223 cmbsf | place: Arctic Ocean: Southern Knipovich Ridge | collected 2010 | reverse complement strand
CCTCGGTTTCCTTCAGCACCTGGACGAGAACGTTGTCGTCGCCGCCGGTGGCGCGCGGGCCGGCGTGGAAGGTGACCGGCCTGGCCCTGGCAAGCGTCTCGATTGCCGACGAGTAGCCAGCCAGTGACGTCGTCAGGTCGCCGCCGTGGACCCGGGCTTCTATCCAGCGGCCGGCGTCGACCTTGTGCTGGGTGCGGACGTTGCGGATTGAGCGAATGACATCGACGACCGACTCGATTAGCCGTTCGGCATCGTCGTCAACGGCGCTTTGGTCGGCCTCGGGGAAGGCCGCCACCGTGATCGACTCGGTTGGCTGCCAGCCGGCGTCGAGGCGCTGCCGCAACTGCTGCCACAGCTCCTCGGTGACGAACGGCATGTAGGGGTGGAGCAGTCGCAGGGACGTTTCCAGGGCGTGAACCAGCACCGGTACCGGCGAGGGTATTGACGGGTCGTCTGACCGCAGGCGAATCTTGGCGAGCTCGATGTACCAGTCACAGAAATCACCCCAGAGGAAGTCGTGGACGTGTCTCAGGGCCTCACCGAGCTGGAAGTCCTCAAGCAGACCGGTGGCGCCGGCGACGGCATGGCTCAAGCGGCTTAGTATCCAGCGGTCCTCGGTCGGTAGGTTGATGTGGTCGGCGATGGTGGTATTGTCGCCGTCGGCGTCGAGTGAACGGACGACGAAGCGGGTGGCGTTCCACAGCTTGTTGGCGAAGTTGCGGCCGAGTTCGATCTTCTCCATCGAAAGTCGGACGTCGTTACCCGGAGAGGAGCCGGTCATGACGGCGAAACGCAGGGCGTCGGCGCCGTACTCATCGACCATCTCGATCGGGTCGATGCCGTTGCCCCTGACCTTGCTCATCTTCTCGCCGTTGGCGTCGCGGAGCAGGCCGTGGAGATAGACGGTATGGAAGGGCACCTCGCCGACGTCTTCAAGCCCCATCATTATCATCCGGGCGACCCAGAGGAAGATGATGTCGTAGCCGGTCTCCATCACAGAAGTCGGGTAGAAGTAGCGCATGTCCTCGGTGTCTTCGGGCCAGCCGAGGGTCGAGTGGGTCCACAGCGCCGAGCTGAACCAGGTGTCGAGGACGTCCGGGTCCTGCCGGATGTTGCCCGAGCCGCAGTGTTGGCAGGTGGTCGGTTCGTCGATGGCGACGGTCACTTCCGGGCAGTCGTCGCAGTACCAGGCGGGGATGCGGTGTCCCCACCATAATTGGCGGCTGATGCACCAGTCGCGGATATTCTCCATCCAGTTGCGGTAGACCTTGACGAAGCGCGACGGGACGAACTTGACGCGGCCGTCGCGGACGGCGTCGAGGGCCGGTTTCGCCAGCGGTTTCATGTCGATGAACCACTGCTCGCTGGCAATCGGCTCGATGATTGTCTGGCAACGGTCGCAGTGGCCGACCGAGTGCGAGTAGGGCTCCGTCTTGACGAGCTGGCCGCTCTTTTCGAGATCGGTGATGAGCGCCTCGCGGCAGGCGAAGCGGTCCATTCCCTGGTAAGGGCCGGCGTTTTCGTTCATGGTGGCGTCGTCATTGAGGATGTTGATCAGCGGCAAGCCCTGGCGTTGGGCAACCTCGAAGTCGACCGGATCGTGGGCCGGGGTGACCTTGACGGCGCCGGTGCCGAACTCGATGTCGACGGCCTCGTCGGCGACGATCGGTATCTCGCGGTCGACGGCGGGCAGCATGACGCGCTTGCCGATGAGGTGCTTGAAGCGGTCGTCTTTGGGATTGACGGCGACAGCCGTGTCGCCGAGTATTGTCTCGGGGCGGGTGGTGGCGACGGTGATGTACTCGCCGGAGCCGTCGGTCAACGGATAGCGGACGTACCACAGTTCGCCGGTGATGTCCTGGTGCTCGACTTCGAGGTCGGAGAGGGAAGTGGTGCAGCGCGGGCACCAGTTTACTATGCGCTCTCCCTTGTAGAGGAGGCCCTTGTGATAGAGGCGGACGAAGGCGGTGCGGACCGCCAGTGACGGCCCTTCATCGAGGGTGAACTTCTCACGGCTCCAGTCGCAGGAAGAGCCGACCCGTTGTTCCTGTTCGGTGATCTTCTGGCGGCACTCGTCGGCCCAGCGGTACATGCGCTCGACGAACTTCTCGCGGCCGAGGTCGTGACGGGTCAGGCCCTCGGCGGCGAGCTGGCGTTCGATGACGACCTGGGCGCCGATGCCGGAGTGGTCGATGCCGGGCAGCCAGAGGGCGGAGTCGCCCTTCATGCGGTGCCAGCGGGTCATGACGTCTTCCGGCGTGAGGAAGTGGACGTGGCCCATGTGGAGGTCGCCGGTGACGTTGGGCAAGGGCATGATGACGGTGAACGGCTGCTTGTCCGGGTCCCGCTCGGCGCGGAAGTAGTCCCCGTCCAGCCAGAACTTGAACCAGCGGGCCTCGCTGCCGGCCGGGTCGTAGGCTTTGGGCATCTCAGATTCGATTTCGGGGACCTGCGTCATCTTTGATACTCCTGGGTTATCAAGTATTGTATCACCCTCTCCACACCCCTATGAAGGGAGACGGTGGGCTGAGTCTGCTTCTCCCGGTGGCATGCCGCCCAAACAAAAAGAGCCGTCCCGGTGGGACGGCTCAGGTCGAGACGAACCCACTCAGCGGGGCGGGCCGGTAACGACGACGGTGACGACCTTGGTATTTTGAACGCTCACGTCTGCCAGACTAGCACAGGCCCGGTTTATTGTCAACCGGATTCGAGGTTCTGGGCGGCCCGTATGGTGCGGCCCTCACCCCCTTTATCCCCCTCTCCCTGAAGGGAAAGGGGGAGGGAAATAGGAGAGAGGGGGCTTCGCCCCCTCTCAACTCCCCCAAGTGTGGTTGGGATTGTTCTCGCCGGTGCCCGCGCCCTGGCGCTGCGCGAGGCGACAGATTGCTACTGTGCAGTGAGCAGTGCGGCGACACGGTCGAGGATGCGGTCGCCGATGCCGGCGGTGAACTTGGCTATGGTGTCGGCGGTGGCCTGGGCAATGTCTGTGGTTATTGACATCTCCTGATTGTTACTTGTGAGCGATGGAACCAGGTGCGTCCGCCCGTTCAGAGATAGCGCAGTAAGTGCGATTGATTGCTTGCACTCTCATGTGCAGCGCCCAACCCAACAGAGCAATGGAAGCAATCCCGATAAAGATCTGGGCCGGGGCAAAATAGGCAAGCGCCCCTGAAGTACCCAGCAATGACAGTACCAGTTTGTTGCAGATGGGGCAACCCACCGCCACGAAGGAGAGGAATCCTCCGGAGGCGACTTTGACTTCGGAGCGGCCTCCCGCCGACAGGGCATAGGTGCCGGCAATTAGCCCGGCCAGAATCCCCGTCATTATCCAGATGACATAATCCTGCGGCCGGACCGGGAGCATTCGAGTGAAGAAGGGATTGCTAATGATGGAGGTTGGGATGCCGATCAGAGCCAGAGTGACGAATCCGGCAACGGCGGCCACAAACCAACTGCGCAATCGGAAGAGCCTGAAGACAGTCTGCCAGCGGGTGAGTTGCTCTGTTCTCATTCCCCGGAGTCTGCCAATGCTTGTGGTCATCTGGCTACCTTCACGTCGCGGCGAGCAGTGCGACGACGCGGTCGAGGATGCGGTCGGCGAGTTCCCGCTTGGAGAGCAGCGGGAGCTCCTCGGCTTGGCCGTCGGCGCCGATGATGGTTACCTTGTTGGTATCGGCGCCGAAGCCGGAATTGGCGGCGGTGACGTCGTTGGCGACGACGAGGTCGGCCGACTTGCTCTTGAGCTTCTTGCGGGCGTTCTCCAGAAGATTCTCCGTCTCCGCGGCGAAGGCGATCCTGAGGAAGCTGCCCTTGACCTGGCTAATGATGTCCGGCGCCTTGACGAGTTCGACGGTGAGGTTGGCGGCGCCCTTCTTGATCTTCTGGCCGGCGATGCTCTTGGCGACGTAGTCGGCCGGCGCCGCCGCCATTATCAGGGCATCGGTGTTGGCCGTAGCCTTGGCAACGGCGTCCTTCATCTCGGTGACGCTTTCGACGTTGACGACGTCGACCCCGGTCGGGACCGGTTCGGCGGTCGGCGCCGCGATCAGGGACACGGCGGCGCCGCGGTCGCGGGCGGCTTCGGCGATGGCGAAGCCCATCTTGCCCGACGAACGGTTGCCGATGTAGCGTACCGGGTCGATTGCCTCGCGGGTGCCGCCGGCGGTGACGGTGATACGCCGGCCGGCGAGATCGCCCTTTCTTCCGAGTACCTGGCGGACCGCGCCGAGTATCTCGGCGACATCGACGAGGCGGCCGATTCCCATCCGCCCGGAGGCGAGCCGACCATAATCGGGGCCGACGATGGTGAAGCCCCTTGCCTGGAGTTTGGCGACGTTCTCGCCGGTGACCGGGTTTTGCCACATGTTGACGTTCATCGCCGGGGCGATGATGACCGGGGCCTCGGTGGCGAGGACGGTGCAGGTGAGCATGTCGTCGGCAATGCCGGCGGCGATTTTGGCGATGGTGTTGGCGGTGGCCGGGGCGATGACGACGAGGTCGGCGGCCTCGGCGAGGGCGACATGCTCGATGCTGAATTCCGAGGCGAGCTCGAACACGTTGGTGACTACCGGGCGGTTGGTCAGGCTGCGGAATGTCAGCGGGGCGATGAACTCGGTGGCCGCTTTCGTCATAACGACATCTACCGTTGCCCCGTCCTGCGTGAGCTTGCTTGCAAGGTCGGCCGCCTTGTAGGCGGCGATGCCGCCGGTAACGCCGAGGACGATTGTCTTGCCAGTCAGCATTGTGCTACCTCCCGCTGGTGCCGGTCCTTTCTAGAGGAAGGATCAGGCCCTGCATTTGGTGTCGGGTCTGGTCAATGGTGAATCATGACTGATTCATTAAGTATATCAGCATCAGGCCGATGAGGGTGATATCGGCGTTGACTTCGTCGATTACGGGTGTTTCGTCTACCACCAACGGGGCATAGCCGCCGGTGGCGACGACGTGTGCCTTCTCTCCCAACTGGCGATTGATGCGGGCGATGATGCCCTCGATCAGCCCCGCGTAGCCGAAGATGATGCCCGACTGCATTGAGGCGACGGTGTTCGTGCCGATTGCATGCTTGGGAGCAACCAGTTCGACCTGGGGCAGGGCGGCGGCGCGGGTGAAGAGCGCCCTGGCGGCGTCGGTGATGCCGGGGGCGATGACGGCACCGAGGAGATCGCCATCCCTGGAGACGACGTCGAACGTAGTTGCCGTGCCGAGATCGACGATTATCACCGGGCCCTCATATAGTTGGTGGGCGGCGGCGCTGTTGGCGATGCGGTCAGGGCCGAGTTCGCGGGGGTTGTCTGTCCTGATGCGGACGCCGCTCTTGGTGCCCGGCCCCAGGGTCAGTAACGGCGCCTTGAAATAGTTGGCGAACATCTGCTGGAAGATCGAGATCAGCGGAGGGACGGTGCTGCACATCGAGATTCCGTGGATCTTCGACGGCTCCAGTCCGGCCATATTGATGAGATTGAGCAGGAAGACAGCGTACTCGTCCGGCATCTTGCTGGCGTCGGTCGCCATTCGCCAGGTGTTGACCAGCTTCTCACCTTCGAAGACGCCGAAGGTGACGTTGGTGTTTCCGATATCGACCGCCAGCAGCATTACTAGTTGTCTCCGGCGGGGCCGGCCCCCGCGGTCTCTTTCAGTTGTTTGATGGCTACGGGCAGTTCCGGCAGCAGGTCGGAGGCCGTCATTCCAGCGTCGCCGAGACGGTCGCGGACGATCTCGGCGGCCTCACCGTGGAGGTAGACGCCGCAGGCGGCGGCTGCCTCGGGTGACAGGCCCTGGCCCCGTAGTCCGGCGATGGCGCCGGCAAGGACGTCACCGGTTCCCGCCGATGCCAGTCCCGGGTTGACCATCGGGTTGATCCGGCAGCGGCCGTCCGGGGAGGCGACAACGGTGTAGGCGCCCTTGAGGACGACCGTCTTTTGCCATTCACCGGCCATCCTTCGCGCCAGACCGACCCGGTCCCACTGGACGTCGTCCGGACTGACTTCGGCCAGCCTCGACATCTCGCCGGGATGTGGGGTAAGTATAGCATCATCGGGTAGTTGCCGCCACCATTCCGAGACTGGGGCGAGGGCGTTGAGGGCGTCGGCGTCGACCACCAGCGAAGTCGCCGAAGCGGTGCCGCCGAGCAGCGTGTCCCTCACGAAATCGACCACCGCTGGGCTCTGGCCGAGGCCGCAGCCGATCAGCATCACCTGGTAGTTGTCCAGCTCCTGATTGAGCGTCTCGACCGCCTGCGGGGAGATGACGCCGGGGCGGGCCTCGGGCAGCGGCAGATGGGTGGCCTCGACGAGGCCGGCGGCGACAATCGGCTGGAGACTGGAAGCGGTCGCCAGCGTCACCAGGCCGGCGCCGACCCGGATCGCTCCGGAGCCGGCGAGAATGGCGGCGCCGACGTAGCGCTCCGAACCGGCGACGACGAGCACCCGGCCGAAGGTGCCCTTGTTGGCCAGCAGCGGCCTGGCCGGCAGTTGTGAGCGCACCCAGTCGTCGGTTATCAGGTCGACGGCGACTTCAGTGGCGAGATCCGGGTCAATACCAATATCGACGACCGTGATCTGGCCGGCCTTGGCCGCTCCCGGCAGATTGAACAGGCCCACTTTGGGGAAGCTGAGGGTGATCGTGTCGTCGACGGTGGGGCAGGCGGTATCGGCAGCGCCGGTGTCTGCATCGAGCCCCGACGGCAGGTCCAGGGCGAAGAGATGAAGCTGGGGGCGGCTTTGGCGCGCGGCGGTGACGGCTTCCAGTGCCTGGCGGAAGACACCTTCGAGGGGGCGGATGCGTCCGGTGCCGAAAAGGGCGTCGATTACGGCGTCGGCGTCCGACAGTGGTGCGGCGAGGGCGTCAATATCTTCGATGATGGTGATGTCCTGGTCACGGATGAGGTGGAGATTGGGGTCCATATGGGGCCTGCGCCCTGCCAGGAAGACGGTGACCGACGCGCCAGAGTCTTTCAGGTAGCGGACGGCGACGAGGCCGTCACCACCGTTGTTGCCCGGCCCGACGAGGCAGAGTAGCCGCTTGCCTTCGAGCGGTTCCAGGGTTTTCTGGACGACTTCGGCGACGGCGCGACCGGCGTTTTCCATGAGGGTATCCATCGGAGTGCCGCTGGAGGCGCACGCCTCCTCGATCCGGCGCATTTCGTCTGTTGTGACGACTTTCATGATGGTTGCCCTTTGTTGCGGAACTGCGGCAGCCTCACAAGGCGGGCTGAGTCCCTTGACATAAGTGTAGCAACAAGGATGGGTACGGTCAAGATGGGGAGGCAAACGGGGTTGAGGGGATTCAGCCAACCTCACCCCCTAGCCCCCTCTCCTTTCGAAGGAGAGGGGGGAAAATATTGAGGTTGAATTGAGGGACACCCTCAAACTCCCGGCAGAGGGGCGGAGCCCCTCTGCACACCCCACAACGGTGCGGGGGGCGTCTGGCGTGCTCAGGCGGCGTCGATGATCTTGCCGGGGTTGAGGATGTTGTTTGGGTCGAAGGCCAGCTTGACGCGCCTCATAAGATTGAGGGCGACGTCGTCGGTGGCAATCGGCAGATAGGCCTTCTTGGCGATGCCGATGCCATGCTCCCCGGATATGGTGCCGCCGAGCTCGACGCCGACTCGATAGATGTCCGGCATTAGATTGGTCGCGCGCTCACCGGCGCCGGCGGTTCCGTCGTCCATCAGGCAGAGATGGACGTTGCCGTCGCCGGCGTGGCCGAGGGCGATCAGGGGAACACCACGTTCGATGCCGAGCTGGTGCGTCCGCTCGACGAAGGTGGCGATCCGGCTGCGCGGCACGACGACGTCGGCGATCTCCAGTACTCCGGCCTGCTGCATCGCCGGGTAGAACTTCTGTCGCGATTCGAGCAAATTGCGCTTGGCGCGCTCACTGCCGGGGATGTAGACATCGACGGCGCCGTGGGCGAGGCAGACATCGCCGATCTGCTGTGATACCCGCTGGAACTCGTCGTCATCAGACGCCTCGACGATTATCAGCAGGAAGGCGTCGTGGTCGTGGTGAGGTATCTCGTTGCCGGTGAACTGCTCGGCCAGCTCCAGGATATCGCGTTGCATGAACTCAATGCCGACCGGGACGATGCCGCTTGACAGGATATCGGGGACGGCGCTGATGGCATCGTGGAGGCTGTTGAACGGGATGAAGAGGATCTCGCTCTTGCCCGGCAGCGAGGTCAGCCTGAGTAGTATCCGGGTTATCACCGCCAGGGTGCCTTCCGAGCCGATGATCATCTGGGTGAGGTCGTAACCGGTGGATGATTTGACGTACTTGCCGCCGGTCTCGATGACCTCGCCGGTGGCCAGGACCACTTCGAGGCCGAGGACGAAATGCCGGGTCACCCCGTACTTGACGGCCTTCATGCCGCCGGCGTTGGTGGCGACGTTGCCGCCGATGGCGGCCATCTTCTCGCCGGGGAAGAGCGGGTAGCAGAGGCCGTGCTCTTCGACGGCCTGGTAGAGGTCGGCCAGGGTGACGGCCGGCTCGACGGTGGCGACGAAGTTCTCGCGGTCGACCTCGATGATCCGGTTCATCCGCTCCATCGAGAGGACGATGCCGCCGTTGACAGCGACGGCGCCGCCGGAGAGCCCGGTGCCGCCGCCCCTGACAGTGACCGGGATGCGCTCCTGGTTGGCCAGTTTGAGTACTTTCGAGACCTGGCTGGTATTCTCCGGCCGGACGACGAGGTCGGGCAGGAAGCGCTGCGCCCGGGGGGACTCGTCGCGGGTGTAGTTCTCCCTGTCTTCACCGGAGAGTACGTTGCCTTTGCCCACTATGGCGGCGAGCCGCGCTACGATGCCATCGCTGATGGCGTCGGTTCCGCCGTGTCCGCTGTCGTTGGCCATCCAGCTTTCCTCCGGCGATGGTTTCGTCAGGCCCTCCAGCCGACGCAGCATCGCCTGCCAGTGCGTGCCCTTCCAGTATACCCGGTGGCACGCCGGGCATTCCACGAATTGCTGCTGTGTCCGGAAGACGTAGGGAGGGACACGTTCGGCGACGTCCTCCCTGGCGATGGGAACGAGAGGAGAGTTGCACTCGAGGCAGAGGCTGAAGGGCTGGGCGTCGCCGGCAAGACCGAATTGGTCGATCACCTGGCGAATCTGGTGTTCCGGCCGGTCGTCGCTGATGAGCAGGGCGCGAAGGCGGCCGCTGGTAACGACGCCCCATTCCATGATGCGAGTATCGCGGGTGAGGACTATCCGTCCCTCGGTGAGGGCCGTTCTGATCAGGCGGGAGTCGCTGCCGTGGCCGAAAAGGACGGCATCGTAGCCCATCATCCGCAGCCAGCGGGCGAGCTTGGCGACATTGATATCGACGATGAAGCTGGGTTCCGTCATCGGCGTTTCCCCGGCGGCCGCCTCTCAGTAGACTGTTGACAAGCCTTTCGACCATCCCCCCTGACCCCCCTTCCTATCCAGGAAGGGGGGAAGAATATGGAAGTAATATTGAGGGACACCCTCAAACTCCCGGCAGAGGGGCGGGGCTCCTCTGCACACTCCACGACGCCGCGGGGGTAGTCCTGGGCCGAGTGGGTTAGGGGGGATGGTTGATGATATTGAGGCCGCCGTCGCCGGCTAGAGTTCGAGCAGCATTCCCTCGTAGCCGAGGCTGATCGGCGTGTCCAGCGCCTCGGCGACATCGGCCAGTTCTGTCTTGATGACGTCTTCCAGGTCGGGATTGACGTGGACGGCGACGATCTCCGGCAGGTAGCCTCGGATGCGGCGGAAGGATTCCATCTCCTGCCGGAGGAGGTCGGGGGTGAGGTGGCCGGTCTCTCGGGCGCTGTCGGTGAACTGGTTGGTGAGGGTGACCTCCGTGATCAGCAGTTGCGGTGTGACTTGCCGCCAGCAGTCGTCGAGGCCGCCACCGGTGTCGCTGGTGTAGAAGACGCTCTTGCCGTCGGCCGAGGTCACCTGGTAGCCGACCGTGGGCAGGGCGTGCTGCACTGGGACCGGTAGTACCCGGTAGCCTGAGACCTCGAACTCACGGTTGGGCTCAATGCGGCGGAGGCGGATGGTGGGGTTGTCCGGGGGGCGTTCCAGGAAGTTGGGGTAGAGGCCGCCGTCCAGAAGATAGTCGGTCAGAGCCGCCTCGGTGGTCTCGGTGGCGTAGATATCGATGCTGCCGTTGCCGGAGAAGAAGCTCATCGCCAGGATCGGGATATCGCGGATGTGGTCGTAGTGGTGGTGGCTGAGCAGGACCGCCTCGAGGCGTCTTTGTTCGGCCAACGTCAGGCTTCTGGTGAGGGAACCAGCGTCCAGGGCGAGGGTGTCGTCGACCAGCAGGCAGGTCAGGGCGGTTTCTATCGATTCGAGGTTGTGCGCCCCGAGGATGCGGACTTTCATTGGTCTGCCGCGCTGGCCCGGCGTGCGCGGAAGAGGAACGGGTTGAAGTTGGTGCCTTTGTCATAGGTGTCGATGCCTTCCTTCTTCTTGAGGTAGCCGACGATGCCGTAGGTCAGCGGTGTTGCTGCGACTTCGATGGCGACCTTGGCGAGCCAGTGGTGGAGAATCATTATGACGGCGAACACCGGTGTGCCGGCGAAGGCGATGAGAATGAAGACGACGGTATCGAGGCCCTGGCCGACGACGGTTGAGCCGATGGTTCGTGACCACAGCCAGCGGCCTCGGGTGAGGACTTTCATCCTTGCCATGATGAACGAGTTGGCGAACTCGCCGACGAGGTAGCCGGCGAATGACGCCAGCAGGATTCTTGGGACATAGCCGAGAATCGCCTCGTAGGCGGCCTGGCCTTCCCAGAATGCGGCCGGCGGCAGCATCTGGCCGATCCAGGCGAAGAGGACGAAAATGAGGTTGCAGCCAAAGCCGAGCCAGATGATGCGGCGCGCCTGGGCATAGCCGTAAACCTCGGTGAGGATGTCACCGAAGATGTAGCTCAGCGGGAAGACGAAGACGGCCGCCGGCAGCAGCCAAGACCCCAGCGAGACGACCTTGACGGCGATGACATTGGCGGTGATAAGGCTGGTGACGAAAACGACGGCGATGATGAGCAGGCGGTAGGAAGAGGTCATGCTTTAGATCCAGCGCTGGCGACGGAAGAAGAGGAGCATGCCGGTAATGATCACCACGCAGATGAGGAGGACGAAAAGGGCAGAGAACTCCGAATCGCGGAATATGCCGAGCGGGATGTTCATCCCGAAGACGCTGGCGACGACCGTGATCGGCAGCATGACAGTGGCGATAATCGTCAGCATGCGCACGATCTCGTTGGTGCGGTTGGTCGCCAGCGAATCGTGGGTGTCGTTCAACCCCTCGATGATCTCCTTGTACTCGTCGAGGCCGTCCCATATCTTGTCGACGTGGTCGACGAGGTCATCGAAGTACGGGGCGATGTCGCTCGTCGTGAAGCGGCTGACACGGGTCTTGAGGCTGCCGGCGACGGCCCGGAGCGGCCAGATGACGCGCCGGAAGACGATGACGTCCCTCCGCAGCATCGAGATCTCACGGATCGATCGCGGCAGGGTACTGCTGAAGATTTCCTCTTCGACCCGCTCGATGTTTGAGCCGATCTTACTCAGAATCGGCAGACAGTAGTCGACAAGGCGGTCGACGATGCTGTAGAGCAGCGCTCCGGTACCACCCCCGATGTGCTGCTCGAGCACCTTTTCGTCGAGCTGGCACTCGCGGAAGAGCTTGACGAGCGGCTTGAGGTCGCCGTCGTGGAGGGTGATCAGGTAGTCATCGGCGATGAAGACCGAGACCTGGCTGGGTGTCATTACCCGTGTGCGCTTGTCGAACACCGGGAAGTGGAGGACGAGGAACAGATAGTCCGGGTACTCGTCGATCTTGGGCCGCTGGATGCGACTCAGACAGTCGTCGAGGTCGAGCTGGTGAAACGGGTAGCGCTCGGCGAGATACTCGGTCTCGCGAGTCGTCGGGTGCTCGATGTTGACCCAGATCCGTCCCCGGCATTCGAGCGAGGTCACGGTCGGTTCGTGCTGTTTTGTCGTCTTGGAAGTGGCCATCGTTCCGGTTTCTCCAGAGTGTTGCCGGAGTCTATTCTAGCATACTTGCCGCCGAGCGGTTAAACTGTGTAGTATGGGACTCGGGTCCACCTTTAACGGCCGGTCATTGTCTTTTGCCTGCCGAGACTGAGAACAGTGGGCAGGAGGTGCCGTTGATACCGCCCCATCCGATCGAGGAACTGATTCACCCCAGGTCGGTCGCCGTCGTCGGCGCTTCGACCAACACAGGGTCCTGGGGCTACGCCTACGTCGACCACCTCGTCGAGTACGGCTTTGGTGGTGACATCTATCCGGTCAACCCGCGCTATTCCGAGGTGGCCGGCTATCCCTGCTACCCATCGGTCAAGGACATCCCCGGCCACGTGGACTACGTGATCTCCTGCGTTCCCGCCGGCGGCGTTCTCGACATGATAGGCGACTGCGCCGCCAAGGGCGTCCGGGCGATCCACCTCTACACGGCGCGCTTCAGCGAGACCGGCCGCGGCGACGCCGCCGCCCTCGAACAGGAGATACTGGCGCGGGCGCGGCAGGCCGGCATCCGGCTGATCGGCCCCAACTGCATGGGCCTCTACTACCCCGGCCACGGGATTTCCTTCGGCTACCGATTGCCCAAAGAGTCGGGGCCGGTGGGGATGCTCTCGCAGTCGGGCGGCGGGGCGTCTTCGTTCGCGCTGATGGCGGGCAAGCGAGGCGTCCGCTTCAGCAAGGTCTTCAGCTACGGAAATGCCCTCGACCTCAACGAATGTGACTATCTCGACTACCTGGCCGGCGACCCGGACACCAAAGTGATCACGATTTACGCCGAGGGTATCCGTGACGGCCGGCGGTTCGTGGAGTCGCTACGGCGAGCCGCAGCGGTGAAGCCAGTGATCGTAATCAAGGGTGGCCGCGGCGAATCGGGGACGCGGGCGGTGGCGTCGCACACCGCCTCCCTGGCGGGTACGGCGGCGGCCTGGGTCGCCCTGATCCGGCAGGCAGGAGCAATTCCGGCGGCCAACTTCGACGAGATGGCCGATCTGGCCGTCTCCTTCTGCTTCCTGCCGCCGATTATGGGGCCGAGGGTTGGCATTGCCGGCGGCGGCGGCGGGCCGAGCGTCCTCGCCGCTGACGAGTGTGAGGAGGCCGGACTGGACGTGGCGCCGCTGCCCGACGAGATCCGCCTCGAGCTGAAAGCGCGCGGTTCCGACATCTGGGACTGGATCAGTAACCCGGTGGATGTATCGATCATCGGTGGTCCCGGCGTGAGTGATCTCGACATGCTGCGGCTGATGGGCGCCAGTGACGACTTCGATCTGCTGATCGGGCTGGTCAACGACACGACGATGCTGACGCTGGCGCGGCGTGAGGGGATTGAGTTTCGGCTGGGATATGTCTCAGAGGGCTACCGCAAAGTCAAGCAGGAAGTGGGCAAACCGTTCCTGGCGGTGCTCGCCGATGACGGCTCGGGCAGCGACCTCTACGGCAACTGGAGCGGTCAGGCGATCAGCCAGGTCAGAACGGACCTGATTGCCGCCGGGATTCCTTTCTACCCGACGATTGGGCGGGCCGCCGTCGCGGTGCGGAAGGTGATCGACTACTACATGAGGCGAGAGCAGGCGTAAGACGGTCGTTCTGGCGACCGGAGTGTCTGCTGCCCGGCAGGGTGATGAGGAATCCGTTCAACCATCCCCCCTGACCCCGGCCCTTCACTGCGGTGAAGGGCTTTGGCATTGCCCTCCGGGCAATCCCTCTGGTCTTATGCCAGGAAGGGGGGAGAATATTGGGGGACAGTATTGAGGGACACCGGCGGTCGACCTTTGGTCGAGCGCAGAACTCCCGCCAAAGGAGCTCCGCTCCTCTGGACTCCTCGCGGGGAGGACACGACAGAGACGCTTCGCAACGCGATTCTGTGGTTCTTGTGACATTGGCGGGCCGCCGTCGCGGTGCGGAAGGTGATCGACTACTACGTGAGGCGAGAGCAGGCGTAAGACGGTCGTTCTGGCGACCGGAGTGCCGTTCCTAGAGCGCCCGCCTCTTGTTCGAGAGGTAGTCCACCAGCATGTACTCGCCGAGTTTGTCCGGGCTGGTGAAGAAGACCCTCCCCTTGTTCATCCGGGCCACCTGTGTGACGAAGGCGTTGACGAAGTCACTCTCGCCGAGCATGAAGGTGTTGATGATGATTCCCTGCTTGGTACAGTTCCTGACCTCACGCATCGTAAGCTGAATCGTCCGCACGCTCGGCGGGTACTGGAAGTAGATATTGCCGTCTTCGATGTGCGAAGTCGGTTCGCCGTCGGATACGAGCAGTATCTGCTGGTTGTTGCAGCGTTCCTTGGCGAGCAACTTGCGCGCCATGTAGAGGCCGTGCTGGAGGTTGGTGTAGGGGTCGAACTCGTCCCAGCCCATGTAGGGCAGATCCTCTTTCTTAAGGATGCGGGCGTAGCTGGAGAAGCCGACGATGTGCAGCGTGTCGTTGGGGTACTGCATGCGGATCAGGCCGTCGAGGGCGATGGCGACTTGCTTGGCGGCCTGGAAATTGCCGCGCATCGGCATCGACAGGCTGAGGTCGAGCATCAGCACCGTCGCCGTGCGGGTCGTCTCCTCCGACCTGTAGACCTCGAAATCGTCCGGCGTCAGTTTGATCGGCGGCGTCTGCCGTTCCCGGTAGAGCGAGTTCATGATCGTCTTCTCGAGATGGAGATGGAGGGGGTCGCCGAACTCGTATGGTTTGGTCTCGTCGATCCGTTCCGTGCCGATACCCTTGCGCCGGGTATCGTGCATCCCCGTGCGGTCCTTGCGCAGCTGGGCGAAGACGTCCCTGAGAGCCTTCTGGCCGATCTTGCGCATCCCGCGCGGTGTTAACTCGTAGCCGCTGCCCTTGCGCTGGATGTAGCCGGCTTCCTCCAGGGTGCGGGTGATGTCGCGCAGCTGCTCCAGGTCCTCGGCGGCGCTGTCGCCGAGCAACTCCTTGACCTTTTTCTCGTCGACGTGGTCAAGCGACCGGCTGTACTGGGCGTCTTTGAGTTCCGACTCGAGCTGGTCCATCTGCTGGAGCATCTCCATCAGGCGGAGCGCCTCGTTGTAGGAGATCGACTCCTCGCCGGCAAACTCGTAGCTCCGCCGCTGCCGCTCATTGGGGTGGAGCGCGTCGAGGTTGGCCGTCAGCTTGGCCATCTCGTACTGGGTGGCCTCGTCGAGCATCGACATCATCATGTCCTGAAGCGACTCGCGGTCTTCCGGTGAGAGGCTGTCGAGCAGCGCCTGGGCCTGGGCCATCTGTTGCTGGAGGCGTTCCATCAGGTCGTCGAGGTCTTTCGGCGGATTGTCGCCGAACGAGTCGCCGAACTGCTCCATGAACTGCTCGAAATCCGGTTCCTCGCCCCTCATTCGCTGTTCCATCATCTGGTTGATGGCCTCGAGCAGATGACGCATGCCGGCCAGCGACTCGGGGTCCATGTTCTGGATGCGCTGCGACAGCTCGCGGGCGTAGGAGTCCATGGCGCGCTGCTTGAGGAGATCGACCAGTTCCTGGAACTTCCGGCGCGCTTCATCGTCCATGAAGTCATACTCGGTCAGCCCCTTGACCTGGCCGCCGATGTCATCGGGTAGCTCGTTGAGTTGCGCCTTGTTGGCGGCGGCCATCTCCTCGATCCGGGTGAGGAGTTTCTCGGCCATATCAGCGTCAACGTTTTCGGCGCCTTCGGCGGTCTTCCGGCGAGTCTCGTCCAGCTTGCGCTCGATACCCTCTCGCTCCGTCTTGAGGATATCGTCCAGCTTCTCGCGGATATCATCCATCACCGAACTGAGATTGAAGCGGTCGAGTTGCCCCTGCTTCTCCTTGCGCAGCCGCTGCAAGAGGTCCTGGAGGCCGGGCAGGCGGTTTCCCTGGCTGTCGCGCATTCCCTGGCGCTGCATCTTCCACAGCGCGTAGGACATGTTGCCATCCTGCATCAGGTTGCGCGCCAGTTCCTCCATGACCTCCTCTTCGTCGAGGCCGATGGTTTCCTGGGTGCCGTCCCATTCCGAGTAGCGGAAGGCTCTCATTGCTAGCTCCGGTAGACCGTCTTTCCGTCCTGGACCGACTTGTTCAGCCGTTTGTTGACGTGGAGGCCTTCGAGGACGAACTCGGTGGCCGAGGCGATTGCCTCCGGCCTCTCCGATTTGCAGACCACCTGGACAACCTCCAGCAGGCCGACGATTTCCTTGACGTTGCGGATGTATGACTTGGCAGCCATCATGTCCGAGACCTCGACGCTGAAACCCTCGGTGAACTGGGCCACCAGCGGCTCCATGTCTGTCTGCCGATAGTGGCGGTTGTAGGTGTTGAGCACCGCCTTCTTTATCAGGTCGTCGATGATCTTGCCTTCCTTGGTGTCCTCGAAGCCCTCGAGCTCGATCTTGGCACCGGTGGACGCCTGGATGTGGGGCAGGTCAGTGATGCGCGGCACCGCCAGCTCCTCGCCGACAGAGACGGCGCGGCGTATCGCGTTGGCGATGACCGTCTCGTAGTTGGCGATCGATATCCTGACGCTGACGCCTGACCCCTGGTTGATATCCGGGCTCTTGCGGCCGAGGTGGGTGACCTCGGCGAGGATCTCCTTCATATACTCCGGCATGAAGCTCTCGACGGTGTCCTCGCCGAATTGGCGGAACTCCATGTCCATGATGGCGATTTCCTGCTCGATCGTCAACGGGTAGTGCGTCCGCGCCTGGGCCCCGAAGCGGTCCTTCAAGGGGGTGATGATCCGGCCGCGGTTGGTGTAGTCCTCCGGGTTGGCGCTGGCGACCAGCAGGATATCGAGCGGCAGCCGGATGCGGTATCCCCGAATCTGGATGTCCCGCTCCTCCATCAAGTTGAAGAGACCGACCTGGAGTCGCTCCGCAAGGTCGGGCAACTCATTGATGCAGAGGATGCCGCGATTGGTGCGCGGTATCAGCCCGTAGTGGATCGCCAGTTCGTCGGACAGGTAGCGGCCCTCGGCGATCTTGATCGGATCGACGTCCCCGATGAGGTCGGCGATCGAGATGTCCGGGGTCGCCAGCTTCTCGCCGTAGCGTTCCTTGCGGGGCAGCCAGTCGATCAGAGTAGCATCACCCTCGGCGGCGACGGTGTCGCGGCACCGGCGGCAGACCGGCGCCAGTGGCTCGTCATTGATCTCGCAACCCTTGATGACCGGTGTCTCCTTGTCGAGCAGGGCGATCAGCGCCCGCATGATGCGTGACTTGGCCTGGCCGCGCTCGCCGAGGAAGATGATGTCGTGCCCCGATATTAGGGCATTCATCACCTGGGGCAATACCGTGTCCTCGTAGCCGACGATGCCGGGAAAGATGTTCTTTTTCTTTTTCTTGAGAGCGGCGATCAGATTGCGCCGGATCTCTTCCTTGACCGAGACCGGCTGGTAACCTGATGCCTTGAGTTCCCCGATGTTCTTGGCCTTCTTGCGTTTTGCCATGCCTAGTATCCGCCTCTCCAGCCATGTGGCTGTCGCCTTTAGTCAATTCTACTACGGTCGTTTCTCTAAAGTAAACGCCGCGACGGTTTAGGCGGTGGCGCAACACGGCCGCGTTCCGCACGCGCCGGAGGTATGCGGCGGCTTGCCGCCGGGGCCCTTTGCCGTGCGGTTGACTTCGCCCACACTACCTGCCAGAATGAACGTCCTCGTTCGCGCCGGCTGAGTACAAACTCTATCTCGGCCAAGGAGGCCCCATGCCGTACTGTGAGAACGGTGGTATCAAGATTCACTACGAGATCGAAGGCGATGGCCCGGACCTGATGATGATCCACGGCTTCGCCGCTAACCTGGAAGCCAATTGGCGTATGCCGGGGATAGCCGGGGCGCTGAGAGACGAGAACCGGCTGATTATGATGGACTGCCGTGGGCATGGCGAGAGCGACAAACCGACAGACCCGGCCATGTATGGCACCAAGATGACCGACGACATTCTATGCCTGATGGACCACCTCGGCATCGGGAAGGCCAACTTTCTTGGCTATTCCATGGGGTCGCGCCTCTTGCTGGGCCTGTTGCTGTCCCATCCGGCGAGAGTCCGCTCGGCCATCCTCGGCGGCTTCGGCCTTCCTGACCCGCAGCACCCGGCCGCTGCCGCCAGGCGACGCACCGTCCCGGCAGCGCTTCTGGCGGAGAGTCTGGAAGAGGTGACAGACCCGGTCGGTAGAGCCTTCCGGATGTTTGCCGAGTCAACCGGTGCCGATCTCAAAGCCCTGGCCGCCGTTCAGGGCGGCTGGGACCAGGCCGCTGTCGACCCGGAGGCATTGGAGGCTAGAGTCAAGGCAATCTCCGTACCGCTGATGACGATCGTGGGCAACGACGACACTCTGATCAGTAGCGGACCAAGACTGGCTATGATGGTTCCCGATGGATGCCATTTCCAGATCGAGGGTAAGGACCACCTGACTGTCGTCGCAGACCCGAAGCTCGCCATGGCAGTCAGAGCTTTCCTGAGCTACGTCAACCATCTGAAGTGAGCCGACCCGGCCCTAAGCGGAATCGGCGG
>SDBV01005170.1_pt1 | contig 18491 bp, 10 predicted proteins | sample 2277081 | NCBI WGS metagenome assembly SDBV01 (sample SAMN10402039, study PRJNA504765) | marine sediment metagenome | isolation source: marine sediment core GS10_PC15, 223 cmbsf | place: Arctic Ocean: Southern Knipovich Ridge | collected 2010 | reverse complement strand
GTCACCCCGTCGCGTCCTGCTTCGTCCACTGCCAAGCCCACCGCCGTGCGGACGCCTGCGCTGGGTACGGAGCCCCAGCGCTACAGCTCGGCCGACGAGCCGCCGTCCGGTGCGCGGATCGCTTACTGCCGTGCGCGGCTCGGGTTGGCGCCGGGGTCGTCTTCCGGCGGGACCGGGGCCAGGGGGATGGTGTCGGCGGCGGCGGGGTCTTCGCCGGCGTGCGACTCCCGCACGTCGGGTAACTTGGTATCGATCGCCATCTCGATGCGCTTGCGCAGGACGGCGCGCAGCGGGCGGCTGGTGAAGTCGGCGTCGCCGCCGGATTGGGGCAGGAACAGGCCGGCGACGCGGGTGCGCAGGCGGGCCCAGAACGATTGGACCGGGAAGTAAGCCAGCAGGGTCTCGACGTCGCCGCCGAGCTCGCCTGCGCAGCGGTAACGGTGTTCCTCGCTGCGCCGCAGGGCCGTGACGAGAATGGCCGTCAGATAGTGGCGGAATTCCCCCTCGTTCGGCAGCAAGCGGCCGTGGCCGTCGTCCGCGTGCACGCCGCGCAGGGCCAGCCGCAAGGTCGTGCCTTCCCGCCGCGGCAGGCGCCCGGCCAGCAGCTCGTGCAGGATGAGCCCGAGGGTGTAGACGTCGGAGCGCAGCGTCAGGTCGGCGACCTTGCCGGCGAGCTGCTCCGGACTGGCGTAGCGCACGGTGCCGGTGAACTGCCCTTCCCGGTCGCGGACCACCGACGATTGCAGCGCGGGGATGTGCGCGATGCCGAAATCCAGCACCTTCGGCGCTCCGGATGACAACACCAGGATGTTGTCCGGCTTCAGGTCGCGGTGGATGATCCCGCGGCGGTGAGCGTATTCCACGGCTTCGCACACCTTGGCGAAGAGCTCCAGGCGTTGCCGCACGTCGAGGCCGTGGGCCGCGGTAAACCGGGTCAGAGACTGACCGTTGACATACTCCATGACGAAGTATGGCCGCCAGTCGGACATGCCATGCACGCTTTCCAGCGGCATCATGCGGGCGACGCCGGAATGAACGAAGCGCGCGATGCCGGCGTGCTGCAACTGGCGGAGGATCTCTTCCTCAAACGTGAAGCGGTGACGATTGTCCGCGGACAGCAGGCCCTTGCGCAGGATCTTGATGGCGACGTTGCAGTGCAGAGTGGGATGGACGGCGCGGTAGACGACGCCCATGCCGCCGTGACCGAGCACTTCTTCCACCGCGTAACGATCAATCGTGAAGGGCGGCGTGCGCTCGAGGTCCTCGTCCTGCTTCGCCTGGGCCTCGTCCTGCGCCTGGCCCATGCTAGTCGTACCGGGGATTGGCAGCGTCGCCCCCCGCGGCCGGCCCGGCTCGAAATCGCGCATGATCTCGAAATGCGGCAAGAGCGAGCGCACTTCTTCGAGCAGCTCGCGATTGTCCCCGCAGGTCCGCCGCACGAACGCCCCCCGCGCATTCGGCTCCAGGCGAACCGCGTGCTCGAGAATCTGTCGGACCCGGCGGTGAAAGCTAGTTGGCATGGTCCGTGAGCCCCGCCAATCTTCGATTCAGCCACGCGAGCGCGTAGCGAAAGTCCTTTTCCACGGTGCTGGCGCTGACGCCCAGCACGTGGGCCGTGTCGGCATACGTCAGGCCGCCAAACCAGTGCAGCTTCACCACGTCGCACAGACGGCGGCTTTCGACCCGCAGGTCTTCCAGCGCATCGGCCAGGTCGAGGAAGTCCACCTGCCCCTCGCGCCACTCCACGGCCACGGACTCCAGCGGCACGCGCTTCCATCGCCGCGTCGGCGGGCCGGCGGCGGCGGCGGGATCCTGGGCCTCGGTCGGCTTGGGAGTCGGCGTGCGGCCCCGTGAACCGCCGCGCTTGCGGGCGTTCCGTGCCCGGAGGTGATCGACGACGACCTGGTAGATTTTGCGGGTCGCGATGGCGCGGAAATGCTCCGGGCTCTGCCACTGGACCTTGGAATGCTGGATCAGGCTGAGGCAGGCCTCGTTGACCATGTCGGTGGGTCGTAAGGTGAAGCCCGGCGGTTGCTTACGGAAATAGCCCTGCGCGACCTCGCGCAGCTCGTCATAGACGAGGGCCATCAATTCCTCGGTGCTGGCGCACGGCTCATCGCCAGGGGGCTGCATCGGGCCGATCCCTCTGTTTACGGGGAAGACCGCATTCAGTTCGCTTCCCCAGCGTTGCTCTTCACGTAATCACTGTAGAGACAACCATCTGCGCGAGTCAAGCTCCGGCGTCTGTTCGCGCGCTGCGACGAAGGGTCAAGGGCAGGTGGGCGGGACGGTCACGGGCGATGAAGAGGCAAATAGGACCTTTCTTGACCATTTTGTCCCCGCTGAATACTATCAAACGACGCGCGGGGGGCACGGTGTCAACGACGGTCAGTGTTTACGAGTAACACGCGCATGGTATCACCGATTCACGGTCAGACGCGAGCGTATGCGACGGCACGACCAGGCCGTGGGCCGGTTGTGGGCCGCCGCGAAATGCGCTGGTCGTGGGCGGTTCTGGCGGTTCTCGCGTTACTCTGGTGGCCTGAACCAGCGTGGGCCTACATCGGGCCCGGGGCGGGATTCGCGGTGGGGACGACGCTGGTCACGCTTTTCCTGGCATTTTTCTCGGCGCTGGGTGCGTTTCTGCTGTGGCCGTTTCGTTGGGTGATCCGCCTGACTCGCCGGCGACGGGCTCACGCCCAAGCGCGTGCGAAGCGGTTTGTGGTGCTCGGGCTCGACGGCCTGGAGCCGACGTTGATTGAGCGGTTCATGGCGGAGGGCAAGCTGCCGAATTTCGCCCGTCTCCAGGAGCGCGGCACGTTCAAGCGCCTGGGGACGACCGCCCCGCCGCTGTCGCCGGTGGCGTGGTCCTCGTTCCTGACTTGTTCGAACCCGGGCAAGCACAATATCTTTGACTTTTTGACGCGCGATCCGAAGAGCTACAGGCCGGCGCTGTCGTCCGTCCACATCAGCGGCCCACGCCGGACGCTGAAGCTCGGCAAGTACCGCATCCCGCTCGGCCCGCCGGACATTCGTCTGCTGCGCAAGGGCAAGCCGTTCTGGAACGTGCTCGGGGAGCACGGCATCTTCAGCAACATCATCCGCGTGCCGATCACGTTTCCGCCGGAGAAGTTCCGCGGCGTGCTGCTGTCGGCGATGTGCGTGCCGGACCTGCGTGGCAGCCAGGGGACGTTCTCGTACTATTCGACGGCCGCCGACGTGGAAGAGGAGTATATCGGGGGCGAGCAGATGCGCGTGGAGCGCAACGGCAACGTCATCCGCTCCGATCTGATTGGGCCGGAGAACGCATTTGTCGAGAACGGGGGCGCGATGCGGTGCGCGTTTGAGGTGAAGATCACCGGCCGGGACGTGGCGCGACTGAAGGTGAACGGCGACACGTATGAGTTGAAGCGCGGCGAGTATACACCGTGGGTCAAGGTCGCGTTCAAGGCCGGGCTGGGGGTAAAGGTGCGCGGCATCTGCGAGTTTCTGCTGCTCGAAACCGAGCCCGAGTTCAGGCTCTACGTAACGCCGATCCAGATCGACCCGAACCGGCCGGCGATGCCGATATCGCATCCGAGCGTCTATGCGACGTACCTGTCGAAGCTGATCGGGACGTACGCCACGCTGGGGCTGGCCGAGGACACGTGGGGGCTGAACGCGAAAGTGCTCGACGATGAAGGCTTCCTGCACCAGTGTCTGGAGGCGGACGAGGAGCGCGAGGAGATGTTCTTCGACGCGCTGGAAAAGGTGCGGCACGGCTTGTGCGTGTGCGTCGTCGACGGGCCGGACCGCATTCAGCACATGTTCTGGCGCTATATCGACGAGCAGCATCCGGCCCGCAACGGCCAGGGCGGGCGCGAGCAGCGCAACGCGCTCGAGGAGATGTATATTCGCATGGATGAGCTGGTCGGCGACACGATGGAGGCATGTGACGACGACGACACCGTGCTGATGGTGATTTCGGATCACGGGTTTGCGAGCTTCCGGCGTGGCATCGACCTGAATTGCTGGCTGGAGCAAAACGGCTACCTGAAGCTCAAGCCGGAGGGGCGCGGCAAGAAGTATCTGGCGGGCGTGGATTGGTCGCAGACCAAGGCGTACGCGATGGGGCTGGCCGGCATCTGGCTCAACGTCCAGGGGCGTGAGGCCGAAGGCATCGTCGAGCCGGAGGACGCCGCCGCGTTGCGGGCGGAGATGGCCGAGAAGCTCACCGGCCTGAAAGACGACGAGACGGGTGAGGTGGCGATCAACCGTGTGTTCGACACGCGCCAGATCTACCGCGGGCCGTACAAGGACGCGGCGCACGATCTTATTATTGGCTACAACAAGGGGTATCGCGTGTGCTGGGAGACCGCGCTGGGGCAACCGACCGAGCGGATCTTTCACGACAACACGAAGGCGTGGAGCGGAGACCACTGCATCGACCCGAAGCTCGTGCCGGGCATCCTGTTCTGCAACCGCAAGATCGCCACCGAGCAGCCACATCTGACCGACATCGGCGCGACGGCGCTCGATATGTTCGGAGTCGCGGTGCCGGCGCATATGGATGGGCGACCGATGGTCGTGGCGGATGCGGATGGATCGTTTCCCGGCCAGGTGGAACAACGTGCAACACCGGCGGCGGAGCGCCGTGCTGCCTCATAGGAGCAAGCCCGAGATGTCACGGACCCGGAAACACATCGCTCGCCGCACGTTCCTCCAGCTCGCGGGGGCCACGGGGCTGGCGTCGATTGTGTGCGTTTACGGCGGCTGCGGCACGGGGGGAAGGCGCCGCAAGTCGAGCGCCGGCAAGAAGCGCATGATCGTCGTCGGCATCGACGGTTTCGATCCGCGGTTGTGTGAGAAGCTGATGGATCGCGGCGAACTGCCAAACCTGGCGCGGCTGCGCCAGGCGGGCGGTTATGCGCGGCTGGGCACGAGCATTCCCGCCCAGAGTCCCGTGGCTTGGGCAAACTTCATCACCGGGGCTGACGCCGGCGTACACGGCATCTTCGACTTTATCCACCGCGACCCGGCCCGGCAGTGTGCGCCGTACTATGCCGCCGCCGAGACGATCGGCGCTACCGAGGGCTGGGACGTTGGCGAGCACAAGCTGCCGCTGACCTTCTGGCCCTTCGAGCACGGCACGACGCAGACGCTTCTCCGCCGGGAGGGAACGCCCTTCTGGGACCACCTGGATGAAGCGGGGATTCCGTCGTGGTTTTACGACATTCCGTCCAACTATCCGCCGAGCCCCTCGCCGCAGGGTCACCAATACTGCCTGAGCGGCATGGGGACGCCGGATCTGATGGGGACCTATGGGACCTACCAGGTGTTCTCGTCCCGCGCGCGGCGGGTGCGGCGGAAGGGCGGCGGCATCCGCAAGCCGCTGCGCTTCAAGGACCACGCGGCAACGGCGACGCTGACCGGGCCGCTGAACACGTTGCTCAAACAGCCGGAGGAGACCGAGGTCGAGTTTCAGGTGTACCGCCACCCGGAGCAGGCGCTGGCGCGGATCGAGTTGCAGGGCCAGACGATCGTGCTGAAAGAAGGCGAATGGAGCGACTGGCACCAGGTCAGGTTTCCGCTGCGGATGCCCTCGTTCCTGCCGGACGAGCACGTGAACGGCATCTGCCGGTTCTTCCTGCAAGAAGTCCGACCGCACTTCCGGCTCTACGTTTCGCCGCTCAACATCGATCCCTCTGATCCGGGTGAACAGAAGATCAGCGAGCCGGCCGACTTTGCCGCGAGTATCTCGGACGAGCTGGGTCTTTTCGCGACCAGTGGATTTCAGGAGGATCACAAGGCGCTTTCGAACGGCGTCTTCACCGATGAAGAGTATCGCGAGCAGGCGGACTTTGTGCTCCAGGAGCGCATGAACCTGCTGAACTACGCCCTGTCCCACTGGGATACGGGCCTGCTGTTTTTCTACTTTTCGAGCACGGATCTTCAGGCGCACATGTTCTGGTGGGACTCGGACGAGAAGCACCCCATCCGCTCCGCGGCCGACGCGAAGAAGTGCATGGGCGTGCTCGAAGATCTCTATCGCAAGATGGACACGGTCGTCGGTGATCTGGTACAGAAACATGGCGACGAAGCCACGATCATGGTGCTATCCGACCATGGCTTCTCCAACTTCCGGCGGCAGTTCAATCTGAACACTTGGCTGCGGGACAACGGCTATCTGGGGCCGCGCGACTGCGATGCGCTCCTGACGTCGGCCAGCGGGCGGCTGGTGGATTGGAGCCGGACGCGGGCTTACGGCCTCGGTCTCAATGGCCTGTACGTGAACCTGAAGGGTCGCGAGCGGGACGGCATCGTCGATCCCGCCGAGCGGGACGCCCTGCTCGAAGAGCTGCGGACGAAGTTACTGGCCGTGCGCGACCCGGAGAACGGCGAACTGGTCATTACCCAGGTTGATCGCAGCGACCGGACGTATTCCGGGCCGTGCCTCGACCGGGCCCCGGACCTGATCATCGGGTATCGTCGCGGCTACCGGTGCTCCTGGGCCACCGCACTGGGTACAATCACGGACGAGGTGATCAGCGACAACGAGTCGGCCTGGAGCGCCGACCACTGCATGGCGACCGAGGAGGTGCCCGGCGTGCTGTTTGCCAACAAGCCGATTCCGCACCCGTCGCCGGCGCTCACCGACCTGGCCCCGACGATCCTGGCGCAGTTTGGCGTGCAGCCTGCGAAACAGATGACCGGGCGGGACGTCTTTCAGCCGGCGGCGATTGCGGCGGCGCGGCAGAAGTCGTAGCCGGGTGACGCAGGCGAGAGGAGTGAGTTTTCGTGGCGAAGATCAAGATCGACGAGAATCTGTACGACCGCGTCAGGAAGATCGCCCAGGCCGGCGGTTACTCGTCGCCGGAGGAGTTCATCATCCACATCATCGAGCGGGAGCTCGGCAAAGTGGAAGCGGCGGAAGATGACCAGGCTATCGTTGACCGGCTGCGCGGTCTGGGGTATCTGGAGTAGCGCGGGGAAAGGGGGCGACCGGTTCGGCGCGACGGTAATACTCGGCGGGAAAGCGTACGGTGAATGCCATCAACTGGCTGCTCATCAACCTCGGCAACGCGGCGGCCTGGCTCTGGGGCGTCATCAAGGCATTCTGCGGCCACATCTGGGCTGCGCTGGATGCCGTCCTGAACCCGGTGCTCTCGCCCTTGCTCGCGTGGGTGAACCCGGTCTGCACGGCTATCGGCGATGGCGTGTACGCCGTCCTGTCACCGCTGCCGGTGTGGGTTGGGTTGGTTCTACTCTCGGCGATCGTCGGCGTGCTGATGCTCATCGGGTTTCGCTATACGTCGAACCAAGCGGCCATCGGACGGGCCCGTGACACGATCTCCGCCAATCTGCTGGCGCTGAAGCTGTTCAAGGATGAGTTCGGCGTCGCGTTGCGAGCGCAAGGCCGCCTGCTGGGCGCGCTGCTGCGGCTGCAGGGGTTGATGCTGCTGCCCATCCTGATCATGGCGCTGCCGCTGGTGCTCGTTGTGGCGCAGATGGGTTTGCGCTACCAGTGGCGCCCGCTACGCCCCGGCGAACAAACACTGATCAAGCTGCACGTGAATCCAGGAACCGCCGACCTGTACGACGCCGTTTTGGAGACCAGCGGTGGGATCGAGGATGCGACGGGGCCGGTGCCCGGCGGCGGCAGCCTGGTGTGGCGCATCCGCGCCGGCGAACCGGGGCGCCACACGTTGCGGTTCAACGTGTCCGGCACGGTGGTCGAGAAGGAACTCGTCGTCGGCGACGGTCTCCAGCGCGTCAGCGCCCAGCGGCCGGGGCGCCGGTGGACCTCCCAGATTCTGCATCCGGTCGAACGACGGCTGCCGGCTGACGCGCCGGTGCAGTCGATCGAGATCGAGTACCCCGGCGTCGATTCGTGGGTGTATGGCGCGGACTACTGGGTGCTGACGTTTTTTGTCGTATCGATGGCCGCGGCGTTGGTCTTCAAGCCGGTGTTCAAGGTCCGGTTTTGACGAGCAGGCACGGCGCCGATGCCGGGTACGATTCACTCGTGATGTGGGCGTTGGGCCTCGTAGAGTCGGAGTCGGGCCACGATGGCCTGCCGCAAGGTGGTCTGCCGCTGTCCGGTGGCCAGGTCCAGCGCCTGACGGGCGAGCTCGACGGCGCGGAGGAAGTCTCCGTTCTCAGCGTGCGCAGCGGCGAGGATGTCCAGGGCCCGCGCGTCCGTCGGCTGCGGTCCGGCGATCCGCTCCGCCCAGCGGAGGGCCTCGGGACCGTTGCGCAGCCCCGCTTCCGGAGAAGTGGCCAGCAGCCAGGCGAGCTCGCCCATCAGCGCTCGATCTTCGGGGAGGATCTTCAGCGCCGCGCGCACGGCGGTCAGCGCTGCAGCGCGCTGGCCGGAGTGCTTCAACGCCCGCCATAATGCCCGATGGGCCGGCCCATACTGGGGATCGATCTGGAGCGCTTGGCGCAGCAGTTCCACCGCATCGCGCGAACGGCCCAGCGGCATCAACACGTTGGCGAGGTTGGCCAGCGCGTTGGGTGAACGCGGGCTCAACTCGACATAGCGCCGAAAATGGGCCTCGGCTTGCTGAAAGTCGTTTTGCTGAGCGAACACGAGCCCCAGGCGGCTGTGGGCCTGCCCGTAGTCGGGCGACTCTTCCAGCGCCCGCCGATACGCCGCGATTGCCCCTTCGGTCTGGTGTTGGGCGCGGCAGACATCGCCCAAGCCGCACCAGTTCCGCGGATCCCAGGAGAGCGTCCGCAGACTCGCCTCGTATTCGGCGCGGGCCTCGGCGAATCGTTCCAGGGCGAGGTACGCTTCACCCAGCGCGGCCCGCAGCGTGTCCGACTCCGGGCTCTGCCGCACGAGTGGTTCCAGCAGCGCGACCACCTCGCCATGCCGCTGGAGCTGCGCCGCGCCCTTGGCCTTCATGAATCCGCGATAGACGGCGACCATGTCCTTCGGGTCGTGGCGCGGCGCCGCGGTCTCATCATCCCCCGGCGCTGCGCCGCCGACGTATCCCAGGCTGGACAGGCGCTCCAGCATGCGCTCATCCAGCGCCACGGCCGTGGCCAGACGCTGGCGTGCGTCAGTGAGAAGCTGATCGAGCTCGTCCTGGAGCTCACGGGCCGCCGCCGGATGCTCCGCGATCACGTTTTGCAGCTCCCGCGGATCGGCGGCGCGGTCGTACAGCTCGGGCCGGGGTGCCGCGATGTACTTCCACTCCGCCGTGATGACGCAGCGCAGCGGGCTCCAGCCGAAGGCCAGGCGGGGGTACTCGGTCTCGGCGTAGACGGGCACGAAGTCGGCCACGCCCGTCCGCAGCGCTTCGACGCGGCTTTCTCCGTCGATGTCGGCGGGCCGGCTCCAGCCCATCCACTCCATGACCGTCGGCATTACATCGATCAGTCGCACGCCGCCGGTCACGACGCGGCCGCCGGGGAGCCGGGTCGGGCAGGAGAAGATGAGCGGTACGCGCAGCGTCGTGTCGTAGACGAAGAGCCCGTGCTGCGTTTCATCATGTTCGTCGAAGGCTTCGCCGTGGTCGCCGACGGCCACGATCAGTGTTTGCGCGCGTAATTGGTGTTCGTCGAGCCAGCGCACGAGCCGGGCGACCTGCGCGTCCATGAACGCGATCTCGCCGTCATACGGGTGTGCGAAACCCGCGCGGTAGCCTTCCGGGGGGTCATAGGGATGATGTGGGTCGAAGAAGTGTACCCAGGCAAAGAACGGCCGCGGGGACTGCTGTTCCAGCCAGGTGAGCGCGGCATCGCAGACTTCGTCGCCGCGCCGCTCGGTGATTGCGTTTGAGAGGTCGTCGTTGCCGCCGATTTGGTCGTCGTAGAGATCGAAACCGCGGTCCAACCCGAAAGTGGAATCGAGCACCCAGGCACCGATGAACGCGCCCGTGCGGTAGCCGCGCTGCTGAAACACCTCGGCCAGCGTGAGCAGTTCTTTGCTCAGCACGCCGCCGGCGTTGATGCGGATGCCGTTGGAGGGTGGGTTCGTTCCGGTGAGCAGCGCTGCGTGCGAGGGCAACGTCAGCGGGACCTGGCAGAAGGCTTCGGCGAAGCGCACGCCGGTGTCAGCCAGGGCGTCCAGGGCGGGCGTGCGGGCGGGTGTATGGCCATAGCAGCCGAGGCGGTCGGCACGCGTGGTGTCGAGGGTGATGAGGAGGACATTGGGGCGATCCGGGGCGGCCGTGGTGCCGTGGTTCGACGCGGACCGCTCACAGCCGCAGATGGCCGCAGTCACTGCCAGAATCGTGCTGATACACGCGCGGGAAGACATGGGCGCAACGTAAGTTGCTCGGCTTGAACCTGCAACCAGGTCGGGTGGAGTACACGGCTCGCGCGTGGTCAACGCAGAAGCCGGCGTCCCCCGTGGGCGACGCCGGCTTCGCGCTGCTGAACCGCTATGGCGGTTCTTGGTTACGGCCCGACAATGATGGCCACGAACCCATCGATGTCGAAGAAGTCGACCGACCCGTCACCGTTGGCGTCGCCGGCCATGATGTCGCAGCCCGGATAGGCCGCGGCATAACCGGCGGGGTTGGTGATGGCGAGCACAAATGCGTCAATGTCGAAGAAGTCCACGACACCGTCGCAGTTCATGTCGCCAATCAGGATGCACGGGTTCGGGAAGCAAGGGACGAAGTCGCCCTTGTAGGTGCCGCCCATGGCGAGGCAGTCGGCCTCGGTCTCGATCGAGCAGGAGGCCCCACCCACGCAGCAGGCCCCGGTGGGCTCGGGCTCGAGCGGCTCACGCCAGATGGTGAGTGCGTCCACGTCGTCCCACAAGGGCTCCTCGATCGCCGGCATGCTGAAGCCCATCAGGTACGAGATGTAAATCATCCGCGGATCCATGCCGCCGGAGTCGTCCCAGGGCGTGAGCGGGTCGTCATCGTCGACGCTGAAGAGCACGGCCAGGACCGGCCCGAAAGCGGGGTCGAAGAGCCAGGTGAACTCGAAGGCGTCCACGTCGGTCCCGGGCCACAAGCCGAGGTTGTTGACGTTGTCGATCACCAGGATGGGGCCGGCGCCCGGCATCACCAGGTAAATGTCACCCGGGTCGAGCGGCAGGCCGGTGAACGGATCGAAGCCGGTGCCCTCATGGTCCGGGCTGAAGTACCACCACTCGCAGGAGTAGTCATCCGGGACCACGTCGAGCGAGTCGACGTCATCGTCTTCGTCCTCGTCGTTGTCCGGGTTCGGTGCGAGACTCGCGTGCACCGTGATCTCGTCCGCGAACGGATACACGTTCACGATCGGAGCCGGCGGCAGCACCGGGGCCAGGGTCAGGCCGATGACCTCGTCCTGTCCCCACGTCGTGCCGTAGCTGGACACGCCCGCGGGCGAGGGCACCGTCACCGGCACGTCGAACGCCGGCCAGCTCGGCGCCATGTCGTCGTCGAAGGAGACGAAGAGGAACTCCGGCGGATGGATGCACGCCGTCTCCCACGCGGGGATGGGAACCTCGAGCGTCTGGCCGTAGAGGCCGAACTCCATCAGCGGCACGTCGATCTGGTCGTGACCGTCGAGGTCGAAGAACTCGGGGAACCACGTATGATCGCCCTCGCCGACCGGCACCGCGGTGAAGGGCGGGACGCCGCCGTCGGGCGGATCCGGCATGATGTCAAATCCGAAGATGAGCAGGTCGTCCTTGAAGCCGTCGCGGCCGCCGGGGACCAGCGGTGGCGTGACCGGCGGGCCCTGCCACCAGTAGACGTCGCCCGGATCGAAGCCTTCGTCGCCGTCGAAGAACGGGTCGCTGAGCTCGGTGTCCGAGCCGATGTCCACTGAGAATTCGAACAGGCCGCCACCCTGCGACTCTTCGCAGGCGTCGTCGATGCCATTGCCGTCGGCGTCGCCCAGACACACGCCACCCGGCGGAATCCAGCCGCCCATTTGGAAGCACTCGTCGGGGGACAAAACGTAGATACAGCTTCCGTCCGGCAGGCAGCAGGCCACTTCTTCCGGCTGTTCACAGGCGTCATCGACGCCGTCGCCGTCCAGGTCGCCCAGGCAGACACCGCCGGGCGGGATCCAGCCACCGATCAGGAAGCAGTCGCCGGCGGACAGAACGTAGATACAGCTTCCGTCCGGCAGGCAGCAGGCCACGTTGGTCGCGTCTTCGCAGGCGTCGTCAATGCCGTTGCCGTCGGCGTCGCCCAGACACACGCCACCCGGCGGAATCCAACCACCCATGGCGAAACACTCGTCGGGGAATAAGACGTAGATGCAGCTTCCGTCCGGCAGGCAGCAGGCCACGTCGGTCGCGTCTTCGCAGGCGTCATCGACGCCATTGCCGTCGGCGTCGCCCAGACACACGCCGCCCGGCGGAATCCAACCACCCATGGCGAAACACTCGTCGGGGAATAAGACGTAGATGCAGCTTCCATCCGTCAGGCAGCAGGCAATCTGTTCCAGCTCTTCGCAGGCGTCATCGATACCGTTGCCATTCAGATCACCCAGGCACACGCCGCCTGGGGGAATCCAACCGCCTATCAGGAAGCATTCGTCGGGGAACAGAACGTAGATACAGCTTCCGTCCGTCAGGCAGCACGCCACGTCGGTCGCGTCTTCGCAGGCGTCATCGACGCCATTGCCGTCGGCGTCGCCCAGACACACGCCACCCGGCGGAATCCAACCGCCCATGGCGAAGCAATCATCCGGGAAGGGCACGTAGATGCAGCTTCCGTCCGTCAGACAGCAGGCCACGTCGGTCGTGTCCTCACAGGCGTCGTCGATCCCGTTGCCGTCGGCGTCGCCCAGACACACACCACCGGGCGGAATCCAGCCGCCCATGGCCTCGCAGTCCCACGACGGAACCATGATGCAAGTGCCATCCGACAGGCAGCAAGCCCGCTCTTCCTGCTGTTCGCAGGCGTCGTCGATCCCGTCGCCGTCGGCGTCGCCCAGACACACACCGCCGGGCGGAATCCAGCCGCCCATGGCGAAGCAATCATCGGGGAACAAGACGTAGATGCAGCTTCCATCCGACAGGCAGCAGGCCACGTCGGTCGTATCCTCGCAGGCGTCGTCGATGCCGTCACCATCCAAGTCGCCGAGGCAGACGCCGCCGGACGGGAACCAGCCGCCCTGAGCCAGGCAGTCATCCACGAGCATGTAGACACATGAGCCGTCCGGCAGGCAGCAAGCCCGCTCTTCCTGTTGTTCGCAGGCATCGTCGATGCCATTGCCGTCGGCGTCGCCCAGACACACGCCACCCGGTGGAATCCAGCCCCCCATGGCGAAGCACTCGTCGGGGAACAAGACGTAAATGCAGCTTCCGTCGGGCAGGCAGCAGGCGTGCTCTTCGGTCCCGCCGTCGGTGGTGGTCACGACGAACGCGAGGTCCCACACGAGGCCCTCGAAGTCGGTGATGGGTTGTCCGTCCACGAACGCGTCGCCGATGACGGGAGCCGTCGGGTTGAAGACGCGCAGCGCGGGGTTGAGCATGATCGGCTGGCGCGTGGTCCAACCCCAGGGATAGATCGGGTCGGTGCCGGCGTACATGGCGCTGATGCTGAGCCAGTAGATATTCTGGCCCGGATCCTGCCAGAACCACTCGGATTCGGGGATGAAGAAATCATAGCGGAAGCAAGGCTCCGGCGCGGGCGTGAAATCCCAGTGGAAGTCGCAGCCCACGTGGTGCTCGTTCAGCTCGGGGCGGGGCACGATCCACTCCCAGATCATCTCGGCCGGCACGCCGCCGCCATCCTTCCACAAGCCGATGTGGAAGAACTCAGGGCCGTCGGCGGGGGGGACGGGCTCTTGCCAACCGTGATAGGACCCCCACCAGTGCAGGTCGGTGATCGGACGATCGTCCTGGCAGAGGAAATCGTCGATGGCAATCTGCCACCAACCATAGAGCGAGGGTTCGTCCCAGCCCCAGAAGCAGTCGGGGAAGGGGGAGATGGAGTCGAAAGTAGGTGGTTGCGACCATTTGATGCCGGTGCAAGTCACGTCGGCGCAAGTGACGAACGGCCCCCGCGGATCACCCCCCTGCCAGACGCAATCCATGTGGTCGATTTCAATACACGATCCATCCGGCAGACAACACGCACCCGAGACTTGGGCGCTGGCGGCCGGAACTAAGCCGGCGAGCGCCAGGCTCACGGCCACGAGGGAAAGGGCACTCACTCTGTTCGCCATTTGCATGACTTTTGTCTCCTTGGACATACTTGGCTTGTAAACAGGAGCCACTCAGAACCGCTCCGAAGACACCTCGGACTTGCCGCCCTTGACTGCCGACGGTGCTGTCAAGGGTCAGCCATGGATAGACCGCTCCTGGGAGCGTTTGACATTGATCGCGAGTATTTGCGGCGAGGAGTCAAATGGCGGCGGGAATGAAGCCGCTCAGGAGCCGCGGAGGCTCATCATGGTCGCGGGGCCGGCAGGTTTTGGTTGAGGACCCGCGGCCAGTCTGCCACAATGGGCGTTCATGAGCCAGAGTGACACGACACGCATGACGTTTCTGCTGCGGCTGCGGAACCGGGCGGACGAACTGACGTGGGAGGAGTTTCACAACCGGTACGGGCAGTTGTTGTATCGCTATGCGCGGTGCCGCGGGGCTTCCCACGATGACGCCGAGGACGCCGTGCAAGAAGTGGAGATGTATCTATTTAAGGCCCTGGATGGATTTGAGTACGACGCCAGCAAGGGCCGCTTCCGCACGTACTTACGCTCAGCGGTGGTGCACGCGCTGGGGCGCCGAGCCAGGAAACAGGCCCGGCAACCCAAGGCCCTGGACCCGAACACATTTGACTACCTGGCCAACGAGCAGGAAGCCAGCGCGGATGCCCGCTGGGAGCGGGAGTGGCAAATGCACCGCCTGCGATGGGCGATGCAGGCGATCGCCGGCGAGTTTGAGCCCATTACGCTGAAAGCCTTCGAGGTGCACGTGCTGACCGGGCGCCCCGTGGGCGAGACCGCCGACGAACTCGGCCTCAGCAGGGCGAGCGTATATCAAGCCAAGAGCCGCGTGCTGAAAGGTCTGCGGCAGCACCTCGCGTCGATGGATCCGGATGGGGACGTCTAGCAGTGGTCGCTCCCTGCCGGTCGCGGCTCGGATGGGCGCGTCAAATCCGTCTCGCGACGGTCTACATCGATGTAGAAACAGGGTTTGGAGAATCGGCGAATGGACCGGACAGAGGTGATGCTCGTATGCCCGGATTGCGGCACCCGCACGACGGCGCGCTCGGCGGCCGACCCCGTCGCCTGCGTGCGTTGCGGGCGGCCTCTGTCGGCCGCGGATGCCGCGGGCGCAGCACGGCCACCGGCCGGCGAACCGGAAATCGCCCCGCGCGAGTCGGAGCCGGAGGACGGCGCGCTGATCGCGGATCTGCGGGAGGCGTTCGGATTCGATGCGGAAGCGCGGGGCTCCGCGGACGCAGCGTCCCCGGGCAAGCCGATCGACAGCAGTGACGCATTCAGTCACGTGCTGGGAGCGGCCGCGCTCGCCACGGGCACGCGTCTGGGCGATTTTGAGATACTCGGTGAGATCGGGCGGGGCGGAATGGGAGTCGTCTATCGTGCCCGGCAGATCTCGCTCGGGCGTGAAATAGCGTTAAAGGTGTTGCCGGGTTACGCCCGCCATGGGCGTGCGGCCGTCGAGCGCTTCCGGGCCGAGGCGCAAGCGGCCGCCCGGCTTCACCATACCAACGTGGTGTCGATCTACGCCCAGGGGGAGCACGGCGGTCACTATTTCTACGCGATGGAACTGGTGGACGGCGTGAGCCTGGACACGGTGATCCGCAGCCGCCCGGACCTGCTGACTTCAAGCCGCCTGCGGCGGGCCTCGTCCACGAGCGGTTCGCGGCGTGCACCGACCGGCGGTGAGCCGCCCAATCAGGCGACGTCGGCAACGTGCGCGGAGGCCCCGCCGGCTTCAGCAACCGCCGCCGACGCGCCACCGGCCCCCGCCTCCGATAGCGCGGCTGATGCCGGCGAGGCGCACTGGACGCGGGCGGACTACCAGTACGGCGCGGCGCTGCTGGCGGAAGTGGCCGACGCCCTCGACTGCGCGCACCGGTCCGGCGTCATTCACCGCGACGTCAAGCCGCACAATCTGCTGCTGGGCAGCAACGGCCGGCTGCACCTGACCGACTTCGGACTGGCGCGGCTAACGGATGAGCCGCATCTGACGCTCAGTGGCGAGATCATGGGCACGCCCGCGTATCTTTCGCCGGAGCAGGTGCGCGGCAAGAGCTCCGCGATCGATCACCGCACGGACATATATTCGCTGGGTGTCACCCTTTACGAGCTGATTACACGGCACAAGCCGTTCGAGGGTGACACGCGCGAACAGATTCTTACCGGGATCTGCTCGGCCGAGCCGGTTGCACCCCGCCGGCTCGTGCCGCAGGTCCCGGTTGATCTCGAGACCATCTGCCTGCGCGCGATGGACAAGGACCCGGCCCGGCGGCACCCGTCCGCCGCCGTGTTGGCTGAGGATCTGGGCCGGTTCGCCGCAGGACGGCCGATTTTGTCACGGCGCACGAGCCGGCTCGAGAAGGCTGTCAAATGGGCCCGACGGCACAAGGCGGCGTCGGCCGCGATCGGGGCCGCGGGGGTGATCCTGGTGCTGGCGGTGAGCCTGACGTGGAGCCTTGCGGCAGCCCGTCAGCGCGAGGCGGAGCACCTCGTCCGGGAGGCCTACGAGAAGCTCGTCTACGAAGATTTCCAGCGGCCCAGCGCGGTGGCGGATCAGCTCGAGCGAGCCGCGGCCCTGGGCGCGGACTCGCTGGAGTTCGATCTGGTTGCGGCGCTGGCCGCGATCGGCGCCACCGACCACGGGGGAGCCGCCGAGCATCTAGAGGCGGCCTTGCTACGTGACCCCGCGGACCTGCGGGCGCTGTACATGTTGGCGTGGGCGCAGCGGCGTGCGAATCGGCGGTCCGAGTTCCTGGAGACATTCGAGCTGGCCGAGGAGCGCGGCCCCCCCAGCACGGCCGACGCGTGGTTTCTCCGCGGGATTGCGATTCAGTTTGAGGACGCCGACACGGCGATCGAGTCTTACCGACAGGCGAACGCCTGGCGGGCGCGCGAGCATGAGTTTTACCCGCAAGCGCTGTTGCACCTGGCCCGGGCCCGGAACCAGCAGATGTACAGCACACGCAGCCTGGAACCGCTGAGCGACGTGGTGAGCAGCCTGGAACAGCTCGCAGAGCACGGCCACTACGAAGCACACCCGTACTATCTGCTTTCCATCGCGTACCGATTGGCGGCGGAGGTGTACCGGGGCAGCAGTGGCGCCCGCGAGGGTTCAGCCGAAGAGTATTACGCCCGTGCGTTGGAATGGGCTCGCCGGGGCCAGGAGTTAGCGCCCTGGTTTGACCGCTGTATCGTCGCGGAGGCCGAATGTCTGGAAAGCATGGGGTGGTTCGAGGAGGCCCGGGAGGCCCGCGACCGGGTGATCGAGATGGCGACGAAGGAGATCGCCCGGTGCGAAAGCTATCACTATCGCTGGCGGCTGCACTACTGGTTGGGTGACTGGGACGCGGCCCTGGAAGATATCGATCGACACGCCGCCTGCATGCCGGACAGCCTGTTTTATGCTCACTTTTATCCCGCCCTCGTCCACGCGGAACGCGGCGACCGGGCGGCGGCATTGGAACACGCGCGGGCCATTGCCGATGCAGCGCCGCGGAGCGCTCGCAACGTGCTGCTGTCGGCGGCGTGCCTGCGACTGACCGGCCACGTGGAGGAAGCGGACAGCCTGCTGGCCGAGCGCGCGGCCACGGTGGATTTCGCCCTTGGGCTGGAGCCGTTTCAGAGCACGGAGTGGATGCGTGCCCTGTACGAGCAGAGCTGGCACGGAGGGCCGATCGAGCCGCTGATGAAACTCGCCGATCAGATCGGCCAGCCCTGGAAGCTGCGGGGCGAGGCCTATTTCCACGCCGCGGCACGGCTGCTGGCGGATGGCGACCGGGACCAGGCACTGGACCGGCTCGCGAAGGCTTATCGGTCTTTTGATGGTGAGCTGCGGTATACGTTCCACGCCAAGCTGATTTATGTGCAAATGCAACAAAACCCTGCCTGGCCCACCTGGAGCGCGGTATCATGGAAGCAGGTGTCGGACATTTCCGCTGACCTGCCGGACGTGGGGCCTGGAAGTGCCTTACGCGGCGGACAGGAGAGGAACTGATGAGCGCAATGACCACGAAATCCGCAACGCGTGGGTATACCCTCCAGGTGCTGGTGTCACTGCTGATCACGCTGGCGGCGGTGCCGGCCGGGCTGGCCACGCCGCCGATCGATCCGCTGCCCGCGCCGAACTACTCGTTCGACCTGCAATCACCGACGGTTATTGAAGGAATCGTCGACGCCGGCGATGTGCTCGCGCTCGATTTCCCGCATCCCTGGCCGGAGGTGCCCGGGCCGTTCCTGGGACTGCTGTCACCTTATGATAATCTCGACGCCCTCTCATCGCCTAATACCGAGGGCACCGCGGGTGAGACGTTTGTGCTGCTGTTTTCGGTCGACCGGCAGACCACGGGCGAGACGCCGCCAGACCCCCTGCTGGTGGA
>SDBV01005168.1_pt1 | contig 18498 bp, 18 predicted proteins | sample 2277081 | NCBI WGS metagenome assembly SDBV01 (sample SAMN10402039, study PRJNA504765) | marine sediment metagenome | isolation source: marine sediment core GS10_PC15, 223 cmbsf | place: Arctic Ocean: Southern Knipovich Ridge | collected 2010 | reverse complement strand
TGCTCTTTCTCTTTGAAAGAGGGTAGGTCTTCACGGCTCTCAGAGATATGGGACGGTATTTTTTCATTCCGGTATTGATTGTATCATAATCAGCCACGTGGTGCAGGGGTGCCACGGGCACCTTTTGACAGTACTATGGATGCCACGGGCACCTTTTGACAGTACTATGGATGCCACGGGCACCTTTTGACAGTACTATGGGTGCCACGGGCACCTTTTGACAGTACATGGATGCCACGGGCACCTTTTGACAGTACATGGGTGCCACGGGCACCTTTTGACAGTACATGGGTGCCACGGGCACCTTTTGACAGTACATGGGTGCCACGGGCACCTTTTGACATTTCTTTGTATCCTGCAAAGTAATTAGGCGCAAGTTATATATTCCGTGACCCTTTAGTCCGGGATTTATGGCAGGCATATAATTGAATATCTGAATATAGGGGTACATGCGCCCGGAAATCCAAGCCCCTGATAGGTTAGAATTATTCATGGTAAAGGAGGCTCGAAAGCTTGCTGGCACGATCCTGCTGATGGTGGTGCTTGTATTTGTATGGCTGGTGCTGGCCATGTTCTATTTTGAGGTATTTCCGCCTCCCTTTGAACGTGTAGGCGACTGGGTGATTCCTTGGCGTCAGATGTTCTCTCCTGTTGCCGGAATATCGCTCCAGGCACGCCTGGCATACATGGAGGTGCTGTTCCAGCGGTCTGTTCTTATGGGAAACCTGGGCCTGCTCCTTATGGTTGGCTCGTTCATCGCCCTGGTGGTATATTCCACAACCGTGTTACAGCAGAAGCAGCGAAGGGCCAGAGAGAACGAGCTCCTTATTTTAAAGAACCGGGAGATCGCCCGCCGCAACGAGTTCATCCGTTATATCTCGGCCACCATAGGACACGAGTTCAAGAACAACCTTGGCCGGATAAAGCGGCGGCTGGCGCTTCTTGAGCTTCCCCCCTCCCCCCGCAAGCATATAGAGGCGAACCTGGAGAAGCTTTTTTCGGACATCAATATCTTCAAGAAGATATCGGACGAACGCGAGGCCGGCCTTATCAGTTTCGATCGCATCGACCTCAGGGAAATGATCGCCACGGTGGCGGACCAGAACTCCGACCTTGTGGAGGTCACCTATAGCACAGGCCTTGCAAACCCCACGATTTTCGCTTCAAAGACCCTTTTGAAAACAGTGTTCGAGAACCTGTTTGACAATGCGGTGAAGTACAAGAAGCCGGAGCAGGAGCGGGCCAGGGTTACGGTCTCCTGCTCAATGGACATTGACGGCGTGCGCAGGTATGTCACGATTTCCATCAGGGACGAGGGCGTTGGGATGGACGAGCAGCAGGCTGAGGCCTGTTTCTATAAAGGCATGGGTAGCGGAGAGGGATGGGGCGAGGGGTTGTACTTCACCAAGTATGTGGTGGGCCTGCACGCTGGCAAGGTCAGGGTGGGGAAGCACCATACATCTCCAGGGGAAGGGACCGAGATAATCATCAACCTCCCCTATGTGGAGGAGGCAATGGATGTATAGGGTACTGATAGCTGACGACGATTCCGAGGACCGTGAGCTACTGAAGCTTGAGATCACACGGGCGCTTAAGGGCAGGGAGGCGAACCTGAAGTTTGCCGAAGCGGTAAGTGTGAAGCAGGCCCTCATGCTTTTAAAGGAGCGCCCCTTTGACCTGCTCACCCTTGACATCGAGTTCGACCGGCTCAACGAGGGCCTGGAGGTCCTGCCCGATATATTCGAGGACTACCCGGTGCTGAACATAATTGTCATCAGCGGAAAGCTGGACAAAGAAGAGGTCACTTCCCAGTTGTTCAGGTTTACAAAGGACAACGTGCTTAAGGGCAAGCGCTGGGCCCGGCACTTTGACGTTCTGGACAAGAAGGACGACAAGACAGAGGCCATTGGGACAGCCTACGGGTTCGCGTTCAAGCAGTCGGGCTCGCTTGGTACTTTGAAGGAACTTTTCTCGCTTGCCGAGAGCTACCTTGAAAAGGGAGAGATGGACAAGTGCATGGAGGTGTACAGAAAGATACAGGACGTGGCGCCCGGTGAGTACGAGTCAGGCGAGAACATAAAGGTCCTCAGGGGCGGCGGGTATGAGGAGGCGCTGGACTATCTGCGCAGGGGCGAGCGGGTTGTGGCCGGGCTTTTGCTCGGGCATTTCATCGAGGGCCGCCTAAAGGCATATTCCCGCAAAGCGCTCGGCAGGTACATCCCCGCGCTGCATGATTGCATGAAGGAACTGGAGCGCACAAGGAAGGCGAGCCAGTTCAAGAGGACCCTGTTCAGGAAGCTCATCAATGCCCGAAACAAGGCTGTGCACCATCCGGGTAAGATAAGCGAGAAGGAGTTCGAATCCGTTATGGAGAACTTGAGGCTACTGGAGGCCAATATCTGATGCCGGATATGACCACAAGGGAAGCAATTGAGCGGCGCGATCCAGATGGCAGGCGCGAGGGCGACCGCCGCGCGAAGAAAGTCTCCGTCAAGTCAGTAAGGCGCCTGGTACCCATCGAGCTTGTGGTTGGCACCACCCTCGTTGGTATGATCCTGTTGGGGGCTTTGGCATACTCCAACGCTGTGAGGTTCCAGCGCTTTATCGAGCCCATGCTTGCCGTGCTCCAGCCCAGGGGCGAGTTCACCGGACGTTTCGGGAGCATGATCATGAGGGAGTTCGATGACATAGACCTGTCCGAGATTGTCCTGCGGGGCAATGTCCTCCGGGTGAAGCGTTCCTTTCTCGCGTCCGAGGGGAGCCATCAGGAGGGCTTTGCGAACTACGAACGTCTTGGCCGCGTGTTTAAGAGCCTTTTAGATGATGCATGGATGCGTTCCAACACGGACTTTATCATGGTAAGCCTCGAGGCCCCCTTTACCATGAACGAAGAGAAAAACCGCAAACGCCGCGAGGCCACCGCAAAGGAGGCCGAGCTTATTCTTGTTACGATCCTGAACTCCTCGCCCGATCTCAGAATAAAATATGCCCCTTTGTTCACAAGCGCTGTGGTCTCGTCCCCGCCAAAGAGCACTACAGAGCAATGGGTCACTTTCAGTATCATGCCCTCTGAGAGGCTGCATGCCGAGGTTCTACGCCGTCTCGAAAAGTACGTCCCCTAGCTTTAAGAAATCAGACGGACTTCTGGGCTGAGGCAAGGCATCTACGGCAGAATAAGACGTTCGAAGTACTAAAGTACTCCTTCACGCCTTCTTCTTTGTATCTACCTCACCTCAACCCAGAATTCCTCCGTCCGGCGCGTGAACTTTCCCTTTGATAAAATATGTGGTAGCACGACTTTATCACTTGATGTTGTTATCAGTATTTTGTTGTCAGTAGTTTTTTCTTTTAAGAGTAAGGTTCGCTTGTCTGACGGAGAGATTCGGTCGAATAAATATTTTAATGATCGACCGGTCGAACCATATAGTTTTTATCCGACCGGGTGCGAGATTCGTTCATATACTAGTAAGAAGTCGCGAAGGGTCGTGACGACTCGAACGTCTTATTCTGCCGTAGATGCCTTAGCTCATCCCCGAAGATCGTCTAATTGCAATAGATTCGGCGTGTGCGTCCAGGCCTTCTTCTCTGGCAATAAGCTCCACTGTATCGGCAAGAGAGGCAAAGCCCTTTTGGGTGAACTCCAGCACGCTCGTGCGTTTCAGGAAATCGTACACCCCAAGCGGGGAGGCCCAGCGCGAGGTGGCCCCGGTGGGAAGTGTGTGGTTGGGCCCGGCGGCGTAGTCCCCCAGGGGCTCTGGGGTCCATGGGCCCAGGAAAATGGCGCCTGCGTTCTTAAGCAAGGGCAGCAGGGCCTTGGGTTTTCCGGTCATCACTTCCAGGTGCTCCGGTGCTATGGTGTTTGATATATCCGCGGCCTCAGCCATGTCCCTGACAATGATGGCGGCTCCATATTTTCTTAATGAGGCCCGGGCGATGGCTCTTTTTGGGAGCTTGCGGAGCCTTTCTCTTATCTCCCCTCCGACCTCTTCGGCCAGGCGCAGGGAATCGGTCACGAGCACGGGGCTTGCGAGCTCATCGTGCTCTGCCTGGCTCAGAAGGTCAGCGGCTATGAAGGCCGGGTTGGCTGAGCTGTCTGCGATTATCAGTATCTCGCTGGGCCCCGCGATCATGTCAATGTCCACTTCGCCGTAGACCATGCGTTTTGCCGTGGCAACGTAGATATTGCCCGGCCCCACGATCTTGTCCACTTTCCTTATGCTTTTTGTGCCGTATGCAAAGGCCCCTACAGCCTGTGCCCCTCCGATGCTGTAGACCTCTCGCACGCCAAGGAGCTCTATTGCGGCCATTACATTGGGGTCAGCCTCGCCCCCGGGCGTGGGGACTGCAAGGGCGATCTCCGGAACACCCGCCACCAGGGCCGGTATCACGTTCATGAGCACGGAGGATGGGTATGCGGCCTTGCCCCCGGGCACGTATACGCCCACACGCTCCAGAGGGCGCACGATTTGGCCCAGGCGGATGCCAGGCTCCGTGATATGCCATGATCGGTCCAGCTGGTGGGCGTGGAATCTTTTTATGCGTTTTGCGGCCTTTTGGAGGGCGCTTACCATGGCTGGTTCGGCCTTGCGCGCAAGTGTAGCAATACGCGCAGGAGAAAGCCTGATGGTCTCATGCCCGTCAAATCGCCTGGTGAGGCTCTTGAGTGCGGAATCGCCGCGGGAGCGCACTGAGGAGAGGATATTCTCCGTGGCGCGCAGTATGTCAGGGGATACCCCCTGGCTGCGTTTTTCAAGCTTTTTGAAAAACGCCTCACGCTCCTTCTTTGTCCTGATGGTCCTCATCAAAATATTTTACCCCCGTATATTGGAAACGGTCAATGCCAGAGCCAGGCGGATGTCCTGACCACATTGCTGCCTTCTGCCCCTTTAGGGCTACCAGTGGCATATATCAGTTTTTTCCGCACTTATGGCGGATATCAATAGTATAACAAACTGAAATCCCGATACATGGCCCCATACCTGCAATCGCCTGAGTGTTTGTAATATAATATACTTTCAATTCCGAACGAGACGTGTCCGGCGGGACTTTTGCTGATAGCAGCGGCCCGGTGGGACCAGAAGGAGGCTTAGAATGATCACAGTTTATTATGACAAAGACGCGAATCTGGATAACCTCAAGGGCAAGAAGATCGCTGTAATGGGGTACGGCAGCCAGGGCCATGCCCACGCCAACAACCTCAAGGACAGCGGCATGGACGTCATCGTGGGGGTCAGGAAGGGCGGCAGCTGGGACAAGGCTGAGGCCGCGGGTTTCACGGTAATGACCCCTGCTGAGGCCACAAAGGTGGCAGACCTCATAATGATGCTAATGCCGGACGAGACCATGGGCGATGTGTACCGCGAGGAGATAGGCCCCAACATCAAGGACGGCACATACCTCGCCTTTGCCCACGGGTTCAATATCCACTACGGGCAGATCGTTCCCCCTGCAAGCGTGAACGTGATGATGTCAGCCCCCAAGGGCCCTGGGCATCTCGTGCGCTCACAATACGTGAGCGGGTCGGGCGTGCCGTGCCTCATTGCCATCCACCAGGACGCCTCTGGAGACACCAAGGACGTGGCGCTTGCATACGCCTCCGCCATTGGCGGCGGCAGGGCCGGTATCATCGAGACCAACTTCCGCGAGGAGACCGAGACCGACCTCTTTGGCGAGCAGGTGGTGCTCTGCGGGGGGCTCACAGCGCTTATACAGGCGGGGTACGAGACACTTGTGGAGGCTGGCTATGCGCCCGAGATGGCGTATTTCGAGTGCCTGCACGAGGTGAAGCTCATCACCGACCTCATCCACGAAGGCGGCATAGCCAACATGCGCTATTCAATCAGCAACACCGCGCAGTACGGCGACATCTCCCGCGGCCCCAGGATAATCACCGAAGAGACCAAGCGCGAGATGAAGAAGATCCTTGGCGAGATCCAGGACGGGAGCTTTGCAAAGGAGTGGCTCCTTGAGTGCAAGGTGGGCAAGCCCTCCTTCAACGCCCTTACAAGAAAGGGCGAGGAGCACCCCATCGAGGACGTGGGCGGAAAGCTCCGCGCCATGATGCCCTGGCTCAACAAGGGCAAGCTCGTGGACAAGTCAAAGGCTTAGGGGGCAGGCTGAGCGCATGCTGAAATTCGCCCCCGAGGGCACTCCGTTCATAGCGGTCTTTTTCATACTGACCGTTGTGTCCATATTCGTCTTCGGTCCGAGGATAACGTTAATACCCCTGGTGCTGCTTTTCTTCATGCTGTATTTCTTTCGCGACCCGGAGCGCGAAGTGCCTGCCGGGCCCGGCTACATAAGCCCGGCTGACGGGAAGGTACTTTTTACCGAGCACGAGCCGGAGGAGCAGTTCCTTGGCGGGCGTGAGGTAATGAAGGTCAGCATCTTCATGTCGCCCATGAACGTGCACGTAAACCGCGTGCCGTGTGACGGGGAGGTACTGGACGTCGTTCACAAGCCCGGCAGCTTCATGGCCGCCTACCGCAAGGAGGCCTCCTGGAAGAACGAGAACACGGCTATGCACTTTAAGTGCGACGAAGGCCCCGGCATAGTGGTACGCCAGGTTGCGGGTTTCGTGGCCCGCCGCACCGTAAATCGCGCAAAGCCCGGCGACAGGCTAATGAGGGGTGAGCGCTTCGGCCTTATAAAGTTCAGCTCCCGCCTTGACGTGTACCTGCCTTCGGACGTGGCCCTCAAGGTCAAGCCCGGCGACAGGGTATATGCGGGTGAGACAGTGCTTGCAGTACGGGCCGAGCGGGCCGAGTAAGGAAACGATGAAGAAGGGGATATATCTCCTGCCAAACAGCATAACGCTCTGCGCGATGTTCGCTGGGTTCTTTGCCATTGTGTCCGCGCTTCAGGGCAGTTATGTAATAGCCTCATGGGCCATCTTCATAGGGGCCATTTTCGACGGCCTTGACGGCACTGTGGCGCGCCTGACCCACACCACCACCCAGTTCGGCATAGAGCTTGACAGCCTCTCTGACGTGATAGCCTTTGGCGTGGCCCCGTCGGTCCTGGTCTATACATGGGCCCTGACACCTTTTGGGCGCGTAGGCTGGGCCGTGGCCTTTCTGTTCATTGCCTGCGGGGCCATGAGGCTTGCGCGCTTTAACATCCAGAAAGAATCCACCGAGAAGAAGTATTTTACGGGCATGCCCATCCCTGCGGCAGCAGGCGTGATACTCACAAACGTGCTTTTCTTCGACCACATGGGATGGTCCGCCGAGCGCAGCATCTACATACTGTTTCTCACCACGATGCTTTCTCTCCTCATGGTCACCACCCTCCGTTTCCACAGCCATAAGGAGTTCAATCTCACGAGGCGGAAGCCCTTTCTGGCCCTGGTGCTCTTTGTCCTGATCGTTTCGGTGATAGTCATGCACCCGGAGATATCCCTCTTTACCATTGGCTCCATCTATATGTGGGGCGGCATTATTGAGAACATATATCTTTTCATGACCAGAAAGAGTCGGGCGAAGGCTGACGCATAGCGATGGGACAACCCCCCGGCCCTTCCTTGACAGTGCCCTCGCAAGCGGATATAATCTTGATATGAATACGGATTGCGTGACATACGGACGACTTACCAAGGCCGCTCTGCTTCCTCTTGACAGGGGGGGCTGTGCCGCGGCTTGGGGGGTGCCCGTCTAAAGGTCTAGAGACGCGCCAATACATAATGCCCGAGTAGCCACGGCCTGCAATGAGAGCGGTCGTGGCTTTTTTGTTCGGGTTTTTTTTGGTAATATACAAGTGTTTCCATAAGGAGAAGGATATGCCTGACAAAGATACTGACATAAGGAATATAAGGATCTTCGATACCACCCTGAGGGACGGGGAGCAGAGCCCCGGGGCCACCATGACCATGGAGGAGAAGCTGCAGCTTGCCAGGCAGCTTGCGCGCCTGGGTGTGGACATTATAGAGGCCGGGTTCGCCATAGCCTCAGAGGGGGATTTCGATGCCATCAAACTGATCGCTGGCGAGGTGGAGGGGCCGGTGATATGCAGCCTGGCCCGCGCCGTGGAAGGAGACGTGAAGCGTGCCCATGAGGCGATCAAGGACGCCCCGAGGCACAGGATACATACCTTCCACTCCAGCTCGGACATACACCTGAAGTACCAGTACCGCATAGGGCGCAACGAGGCCCTGAAGCGCTCAGTGGAGATGGTGGAGTTTGCCCGCTCGCTGGTGGAGGACGTGGAGTTCTCCCCCATGGACGCCACCAGGACGGACATAGGCTATCTAAGCGAGATGGTGGAGGCGGTCATTGCGGCCGGCGCGTCCACGGTGAACATCCCCGACACGGTGGGCTACACCACGCCGGAAGAGTTCGGTGCCATGATTCGTGATTTAAGGGTCAAGGTCGCAAACATCGACGACGCTGTGATATCCGTACACTGCCATAACGACCTGGGCCTTGCTGTTGCCAACTCCCTGTCTGCTGTGTATAACGGCGCAGGACAGGTGGAATGCACCATAAACGGCATAGGCGAGCGCGCGGGCAACTGCTCCATGGAAGAAGTCGTCATGGCTCTGCGCACGCGCCGGGATTTTTTCCACGCGGACACGAACGTCGTCTCCGAGGAGATCACCCGCTCAAGCCGCCTGGTGACGAAGATCACGGGCATGCAGGTACAGCCCAACAAGGCCATTGTGGGGGCAAACGCATTCGCGCACGAGGCAGGCATCCACCAGGACGGGCTGTTAAAGGAAAAGACCACCTACGAGATCATAAGCCCGGAGAGCGTAGGCCTGCACCACGGCACCAAGCTCGTGCTGGGGAAGCACTCGGGCAGGCACGCCTTTAAAAGCAGGCTCACGGAGCTGGGTTATGATCTGAGCGAAGAGGACCTGGTGGTGGCGTTTAAGAAGTTCAAGGCGTTGGCTGACCAGAAAAAGGACATCTTTGACGAGGACATTGAGGCCATAGTCTCCACGGAGATGATGAAGGCGCAGGAGGTCTTCAGCTTTGAAGGCCTTGCTGTAAGCTCAGGCACGGAAGGGCCACCGCAGGCTACGGTGCGCATACGCATTACCAAGTCCGGCGAGGTCGTGGAGAAGATGATGGGCGGAGACGGCCCGGTGGACGCGATCTACAGGGCCATAGCCGGGATAACAGGGACAAAGAGCAAGCTCCAGAAGTTCGACATAAAGGGCATCACAGGCGGCACGGACGCCCTTGGCGAGGTCACAGTGACCCTGGAGGAGAACGACCACGTGGTCCGGGGCCACGGGGCGCATACGGACATTCTCGTGGCAGCGGCAATGGCGTACATAACCGCCATCAACAAGCTTGCCGCCAAGGGTAAGGGATAAACCACTTGGCTGGATAAGACGGAATAAACTGAAGAGGAGCTAGATAAGACGATGGGCATGACGATCACTGAGAAGATACTGGCCGAACACGCGGGCAAGCAGCAGGTGGCCCCTGGTGAGCTGATAAACGCGAAAGTGGATTTCCTTCTTGCAAACGACATTACCGCACCCATTGCCATTACCGAGTTCAAGAAGATCGGGGCTAAGGAGGTCTTTGACAAGTCCAGGGTAACCTTTGTGCCGGACCACTTTGCCCCGCAAAAGGACATCCAGTCGGCTGAGCAGTGCAAGATGCTCAGGGAGTTCTCAAAAGAGTACGGGCTCGAGCATTATTTCGAGATCGGCAGGATGGGGGTGGAGCATGCGCTTCTGCCCGAGCAGGGCCTTGTGCTGCCCGGCGACGTGGTCATAGGCGCGGATTCCCACACCTGTACGTACGGGGGCCTCGGCGCTTTTTCAACCGGGGTGGGCTCCACTGATCTGGCCGCGGCCATGGCCACCGGCGAGTGCTGGTTCCGCGTGCCCGAGAGCATGAAGTTCGTCTACCACGGCAAGTTCTCTAAGTGGGTAACTGGCAAGGACCTCATACTGCATACCATCGGCGACATTGGCGTGGACGGCGCGCTCTACAGGGCCATGGAGTTCACGGGCGAGGCCATAGAGGCCCTGCCCATGCATGCCCGGCTGACCATCTGCAACATGGCCATAGAGGCCGGGGGCAAGAACGGTATCATAGCACCCGACGATATAACCGAGGCCTATGTGAAGGGCCGCGCCAGGCGTGGCTATAAGTTTTTCGCCTCCGCCACTGACGCAGCCTATGTGGAGGTGCGCGATTACGATGTCTCGAAGATCCCCGTGACAGTCGCATGCCCGCACCTGCCCTCCAACACCAAGGCCGTTGCCGAGCTCTCGGACATAAAGATAGACCAGTCCGTTGTGGGCTCATGCACCAACGGACGTTACGAGGACATAATGGAGGCTGCAAACGTCATCAGGGGCCGCAAGGTGCACCCTGAGGTCCGCATGGTGGTCATACCCGCCACCCAGGACATCTTTAGAAAGTGCATGAAGGAAGGCCTGCTGGACGTGTTCGTGGAGGCCGGGGCTGTCGTATCCACGCCCACCTGCGGACCTTGCCTTGGCGGCCACATGGGAGTGCTGGCAAAGGGCGAGCGGGCCATAGCCACCACTAACCGCAACTTTGTGGGCCGTATGGGCCATCTGGAGAGCGAAGTCTTTCTTTCAAACCCGGCAGTTGCCGCAGCCTCTGCCGTGCTAGGGCGTATAGCTTCTCCAGAAGAGTTGGGACTCTAAATGTCTGCTGAACAGAGATTAAAAGAGCTGGGGATAGTGCTCCCCGAGCCGCCAAAGCCCCTTGGAAGCTACGTGCCGTTTGTGCAGACAGGAGACCTTATCTTCATAAGCGGGATGCTGCCCTTAAGGGACGGTAAGCTTATCAGCCAGGGCAAGCTTGGGGCCGATGTATCGCTGCAAGAGGGTGCGGAACTAGCACGAGTTGCGGCCATTAATGGTCTTGCTGTATTGAGGGCGGCAGCAGGTTCTTTAGATAATGTCACACGTTGCGTGAAGGTCACAGGCTACATAGCGAGCGCTCCGGGGTTTACTGACCAGCCAAAGGTGATAAACGGGGCCTCTGATCTGATGAAAGAAGTGTTTGGCGAGGCGGGGCTTCACGCGCGCGCGGCAGTGGGCGCAAACGAACTGCCCATGGATACGCCTGTTGAGATAGAGTTTATTTTTGAAGTGAAATAAGCAGGGCAGGCGCCCTTATTTTTTCTACTTGTTCCTTGTCCGCCCTTCATGCAAAATGCGGTTCAGGTCCTGCTTGAGTAGCCTGCTGTCTTCATCAGTTCTTCGTTGTCCTTGAGCATATGGAAGAAGGCCTTTACCACAGCCGGGTCGAACTGGGTGCCCGCGCCCTTCTGTATCTCATCCAGTGTCTGCTCCCTGGAGAGGGCTTTTCTGTATGGCCGGTCCGTGAGCATGGCGTCAAAGGTATCGATGACAGCAAGCACGCGGGCCTTGAGGGTTATCTCCTCGCCTGATATTCCGTATGGATAGCCCTTTCCGTCATATCGCTCGTGGTGCTGCAATATAGTAGTTCTCACGCCCTCCAGCGTGCCGATGGGGCCCAGTATCTCGTCTCCGATGATTGGGTGCGCCCTTATAAGGCTGAACTCCGTGTTGGTGAGCGCGTCTTCCTTGTTCAGCACTGCCGAGTCTATGCCGATCTTGCCTATGTCGTGCAGGGTGGCAGCGTGCTCGAAGATCTCCAGTTCGCGGTAGTCCAGGCCCATGTGCTTTGCCAGTTCCAGCCCGAGGAAGCGTACCCTTTCGGAGTGGCCCTTTGTATAGCGGTCGCTTGCTTCAAGGGCATTGACCAGGCTCTGTATGGTGCCGAAGTAGTTGGATTTGACCGTTTCATAAAGCCAGGCGTTCTCCAGGGCCACCACCGCCTGGTTTGCCATTGTCTCAAGCACGTCCAGGTCGTCGTGGGTGATGACATGGCCCTCTGTAGCCCCCTCCAGCAGTATGCCTCCTATGATCTGGCCCTTCATCTTAAGCGGCACCCCGATAGAGGTCTCAATACCGGAGGACACTTCACCCGCGCCTTTGGAGTTGAACACCCGTTTGCCCTCAAGCAGCATGTCCTGGAACCGGGGGTCAATCTCAACGTTCTCCGGGCTGTCCTCAATGAAACCCAGGCCAGGGCGGAAGTTCAGGGTGATGGGGACACTGTTGTTCTTGTTGACGTGGATGGTGCCTTTCTGTACGCGCAGGGTTTCTGAGGCGGTCTTGATTATGATCTTAAGCAGTTCCTTGTGGTCTATTATCGAGGTCAGGACGCTGCCCACCTCGTTTATGCGCTTCAGGCGGTCCACCAGCTTTTCAAGCTCAACGTTCTTGTGCTTGAGTTCCTTTGAGAGGCTCAGTACGGCTTTGTTGGCTGATTCCACTTCCTTGACCTTGTGCTGGAGCTGGGTGTTGAGTTCCTCCAGCATAACCTTGTGGTCAAGTTCAGCCTTCACGCGCGAGATGTCACGTTCCTTTGCCAGGGAGCGCTCGTGCACTGCCTTGACCTCCACTATCATGGTGTTGAAGGACTCGCCAAGCAGGGCGATCTCGTCGCTCCCCTTAAGGCTGGTGCGCGCGTTGAGGTCTCCCTCCCTTACAGAGCGCATGCTTTCCACAAGCATCTCCACCGGATACATGACAATACGGTTCACAGTGGCCAGCAGGGCGGTGCCCACTAAAACGAGTATGAGTATGCCAGAAAGCAGCAGAAAGCGCCTTGTGGAGGCTACCTCAGAGCTTCCGCTTGAGATGTCATAGACAAGCTCGATCACCCCAAGGTATCTTGCAGTCGCCCCGTGGCAGGAAAAACACTCGCTCTGGTTCTTTACAGGCACCTGGTGCACAAGGGTGTTCTTCTCCCGGGAGGTCCTTGGCCCCTCTGTTGTCTGATCAAAGGTCAGCTCAAACCCAGGGGCGGTCCTTCCTGCCTCTCCGGGCACGCCTGAGCGAAGCACAGTGCCGTCGGTGGAGATGATCCGGGCGGACATTACATAAGGGGTGGCGCTGATGTTCTCTAATAGGCGCTGTATCTCGTAATCATGCCCTTCGGCCATGGTGGACTGGACTTCTTGGAGCGCTATTCTTCCGAGGGATACCACAGAGGCGGAGCTGGCTGAGACCATACGGTGTTCAACAAGCCTTGCCATGAAGACAGAAGTGCCCCCTATGGAGATGGCCAGGGTGAGGAGTGCCGCCCCTATGATCTTTAACCTTATATTCATGCCGGATTTATTTAAGCAAAATGTATACCTATTATTATAGATAAATAGTCAAGAAAACAAGGTACTTTGTGAAATGGATTTGACAATTTCCGGCTGTGGATGCGTGAAATCCCCTACTTTGGGTGATATTGCACGATAATAGCCCCTTGATACGTGGCATATATACGTGGCATATCCACCTGAATGCACCAGTGCAATCCCCTGGTCTCTGCCACGGGGTGTTTATTCCATGTCTTTCTAAATACCCTGCGTTCTCTGCCGCATGGAGGTTTATTCAGCCCGGACATGCCTTTTCCAGTGGTGTTCTGCTAAAATCTATAATGGCAAAACCGGTTGTAGTGATAGTGGGCCGCCCAAATGTGGGGAAATCAACCCTGTTTAACCGTATTGTGGGGAAACCTGTTGCGATAGTGGAGGACGTGCCCGGGGTGACCAGGGACCTGAACTACCGCGACGCTCAGTGGGAGGGCAAGGCCTTTGTGGCAGTGGATACGGGCGGCTTCTACCCCAGGCACGATGACAATATCTTTGTCCAGATCAAGGAACAGGCGTTATTCGCCATCGAAGAGGCGGACGCCATCGTACACATGTTCGACGGCAAAGAGGGCCTGAATCCCTATGATACGGACCTTTGCGAACTCCTGAGGGCCTCTGGAAAGCCGGTCATCTGGGTCGTGAACAAGGTGGACTCAGATCTGCGCGAGGGCAGGGCATATGATTTCTACAGCCTCGGCCTTGATGATATCATGACCGTTTCTTCGACCACGGGATATAACTTCGATGAGTTCATGGACAGGTTGCTCGCGCTCCTGCCTGAGAGCGAGCCTGAGGAGACAGACTACCCGAAGGTGGCCATAGTGGGCCGCCCCAACGTAGGCAAGTCCACCATGGTCAACTCCCTTCTGGGTAAGAAGCGCCTGCTGGTGAGCCCCGTGCCCGGCACCACAAGGGACGCCATAGACACGCTCTGCACGTATTACGGCAGGAAGTATCTCCTGATAGACACCGCCGGCATCAGGCGCAAGGACCGCAGGGGTTATTCCCTGGAGAGGTTCTCCATGGTGCGCACTCTCCGGGCCATAGAGCGGGCGGACGTGGCCGTGGTGCTTGTTGACGCCACTGACGGGCTTGTCACGGAGGACCAGAAGATAGCCGGCCTTGTGCACGACTATGGCAAGAGCGCGCTCTTTGTCTTCAATAAATGGGACCTGGTGACGGACCCTGATAAACGTTACAAAAAGCTCACTGACAAACTTGCCAGGGAGATGTGGTTCTTTCCGGAGTCCTCGGTGCTGACCACAAGCGGCCTTGAGAAAAAGCGCATAACCAAGCTCTACTCACATATTGACAAGCTCATGGCCGAGAGGACAAAGCGCATACCCACGGCTGAGCTAAACAAGTTCCTGTCCTACATCAGCATCCCTCCATACCAGGGCAAGGTGGTGAAGCTTTTCTATATAACGCAGTACAGGGCGGAGCCACCGGGGTTTGCCATATTCACCAACAGGCCCGAGGGGGTAAAGGCGAACAATCTTCGCCACATAGAGGCCCGGCTCCGGGAGACCTTCGGTTTCCTGGGCACGCCTGTAAGGATAAGGATAAGAGGGAGGTCAAAGACAAAATGATAAAGATGGTGGGTGTTCTTGTCCCTAGTATCAAGGACTTCTTCAGGGACCACGGGGCCATCTACGCAGCGGCACTGTCTTATTTCTTCATCCTCGACATTGTTCCCCTCTGCCTGTTCTCCATCGGCGTGCTGGGCTACGTGCTCGGTGCTGACCAGGAGATACTGTCGTTCATACTGGACAGGCTCTTTAGCATATTCCCCGACGTTACGGACACGGTGACCTCGGAGCTTGAGAGCCTTATCAGGCACAAGACGGTTGCCATAACAAGCCTGGTCCTTTATGCGGTGCTCTCTCTTCAGCTTTATTTCGGCGTATACAAGGCAATGACCGTGGTGTTCAAGACACACAGGAAGATGACACTAGTGGATATGTTCATCAAGCCCGTAATACTTGTAACGCTTGTGTTCTTTCTCCTGCTGATCTCCTTCATGCTCACAACGATGATCCCGCTGATAAATGAGTATGAGATCCCTTATGTCCAGACCGGTGAGGTGGTCTCGGTGCTCCTGAGATATGTGCTTCCGCTGATGATAGTGCAGTTTACGGCCCTCATAGTCTATGTGCTCGTGCCAAGTGCCAAGATAAGGGTGGACGACGCATTCTGGGGAGGGTTGTTCACTGCCGTGATGCTGGAGGCCGCAAAGCACCTCTTTACATGGTACGTTGCCACTGTCTCGAAGCTTGGCACCATGTATGGCTCCCTGGCGGTATTTGTGACCTTCCTGCTCTGGATGTACTATTCGTGGACCATATTCCTGATCGGGGCCGAGATAGTGCATAACCTTGGCATAAGCCACAGGAGTAAAGAGCTAAGAAGGTAGACTATAATAGACATATGGCCCGAGATATGACCCGAAATACAAAAAGATACGTACTCTGCATAACAGGGGCCTCAGGCGCAGGGCTTGGCCTGAGGGTGCTCAAGCAGATTCTCAAAAACCATGAGGCGCATCTCGTGGTCTCCCCCCAGGCCATTGATATCCTGCGGCACGAGAGCGGGGTGGACATCTCCGGGGACTCCATGGAGGAGGTCTGCCGCAAGGTGCTGGAACACACCGGCCAGGGAGATCTCAGCGTTTGGGCCCACAACGACCTGACCGCTCCCATAGCAAGCGGCTCCTTTGTGGTTGACGGCACCGGGGTGGTGCCGTGTTCGATGAAGAGCCTTGCCAGCATTGCAGCGGGATATGCGGACAACCTCATCGGCCGCGCAGCGGACGTCGCCATCAAGGAGGGCAGGCCGTTGTTGCTGGCGCCCCGCGAGATGCCCTTCAGTGCCCTGCACCTTGAGAACATGCTCAAGCTGGCACGCCTTGGAGTGGTTATAGCCCCTCCTGTGCCTGCGCTTTACCACCAACCTGCGAACATTGATGAGCTGTACGATTTCCTCGCAGGCAAGATCCTTGACGCCATGGGCATAGAGCACGCCCTTTTCACCCGCTGGGGTGCCAACGGGCACTCCGACTAAGCTCCTTCCAGGAGCCGAATAGCATCCTCCTAAGTGCTACGGTCTAATACAAGAAACCACTGCCAACGGGCACTACGGACCCCTTTAATCAGGAAGTTTTTAAAGTTATGTACAGGATTTCTTGTATTGAAACTAATAACTTTAGGAGGATGCTTAGCGGGTCGTCACGACCTACATCGGAGTGCCCGTTGGCACTATGATTTAAATCATTTATTTCTTCTCCTGTATGGGGTAATCTATAAACATAAGCAGCAAAGAAAAAGGGAGGCCGCGTGCCATGAAGGAATCATGCCCAGGGAGCAAGGAGATAACCAACCCGTCACCTGATGACCTGAAGTGCATCCACTGCGGCGCTGTTAACGAGATATGGAGCGATGAGCCCGATACCACGTGCCATAGCTGCAAGAAGACCATAGACCGTGAGATGAAGACCAACTGCCTGATGTGGTGCCCTGCTGCAAAGGAGTGCGTTGGCTCAGAGAAGTATGAAAAGCTCACTAAGGCCATGAAATCATAAATAGCAGACGGACTTCGGGGTTGAGGCAAGGCATCTACGGCAGAATAAGCCACTCGAAGTACTAAAGTGCTCCTTCGCGACTTCTTCTTTGTAGCTACCTCACCTCAACCCCGAATTCCTCCGTCCGGCGCGCGAACTATCCTCTTAAAAATAAAAAGTAAAATGAACGACAAAGACAAAACTAATTTTATTTAAAAAGGTATCCGTATTTTGCCCCTTTATTATGTCGTTATCAAAATGTCTTAGATTAGTATTTTCCTGAGTTTAGCGATAGTTCGCTTGCCTGACGTAGAGATTCGGTCGAATAAATATTTTAATGATCGACCGGTCGAACCATATAATTCTTATCCGACCGGGGTTGGGGTGAGGTGCGATACAAGCAAGTCGGCACGTCCTTAGAGTCGCCCACGACAGTCGTCGCGACAAGTCGCGACCAGTCACGGGCTGGTTTTTATAACCTATCACCAAGCACAGACCCAAATAAGGGGGTCCGTGACCCCCTTGCCTCAGCCCTGAGAGTCGTCTACATTTAGATATGAGCTTAGTGACGCCTCGATCTCATCCAGGGTCTCGTTGACGACAAAGGGTACGAGGGAGGCCATATAGTCCAGGTTGGCAATGGCGTTAAGGGAGGTGTCCTTGCTTGCGGCAAGGCGCAGGCGCTCGCTCATGCTGGCGTTTACGGCCTGGATATCCTCATAGATCTTGCCAAGCCCTTTCATTTTCCAGTCCGCCTCGCCCCCGCGTCTGGCCAGAAAGTATTGCACGAGAAGGTACATGGAGGCGACCCTGAATACGCTCTCGTTCAGAGTTGCAAAGGGGAGGTGGTACCTTACAAGGGGTTTCAGTTTCCCCAGCACCGGGCAGGGGCTGGCTGCCATGCAAAGGCCAAGAAGCGCTGAGAGCCCCTCCTGCAGGGTCGTGCTCTTTGAATAGTCGCGGTTCTTTGTCATTATGAGCACGTGTGCCGAATCGTCTGAGGACAGGCCCTCTAAACCGTCCACAACGCCGGATATGTTCACAGCCACCGGACAGTACTCTGATTCGTCCATGCATATCTCGCATTTATGGAACCCCATGGATGTCCATTCCGGGTATGGTGCCTCCGGGGGGATGCAGTCCATTGTCCTGGGGTCCAGGCGGATCTCGAAGTGCCTGGTGGTGCCGTCCAGGAACTTGAAGATATAGAAGACCGAGAGGGCCTCGCTGCCACTGGCGTCCATGGATGTATTATATCTGGCTTTTGCGGTTTTTTGGTAGTATTCGGGCCAGGATAGAACAGAATAGCCATCGGGCTTGCCGGGCGCCTGGTTTCATGGGATAATTGTGTTGGGACATATACTCTTTAAGGAAAGGTGGTTTCGCCATGAAGATAGAACTGGAAGGAACGCTCATAAGGATGATCCCTGAGGGGGACCGCGAGAGGGACGAGCTCAACCAGCTCTGGACCATAATCATCGGCTGCATTGACGAGGGCAAGAAGCTCGTGCCTGTGGGGGAATACATCCCGGGCACAAAGGAAGTGGCTACTTTCAATATAGAGTAACGCTTTCTGATTCACTGCATCTGTGGCAGAATAAGCCGTTCGAAGTACGAAAAAGTACTCCTTCACCTTCATAAGGTTCTTCTACCACATCTTATATGATTAGGGTAGGATGAAATCAAGATGTGACGGGATAAGGCCGACCTTGCATCAAGGAATAAACCTGTGCTGTAGATTGGTCCCCGTCCCCCACTTTTTAGAG